>OLNI01000330.1_pt1 | contig 47465 bp, 47 predicted proteins | sample 1672921 | NCBI WGS metagenome assembly OLNI01 (sample SAMEA3136737, study PRJEB25190) | human gut metagenome | biome: human gut; feature: human-associated habitat; material: faeces | place: Austria | collected 2013 | reverse complement strand
CACTATTGACAGCTGGCTGGTTTACAAGCTGACGGGGGATCATGCATTTAAGACGGATTTTTCAAATGCGTCGAGAACGCAGTTGTTTAATTTGAAAACGCTGGCGTGGGATGAGAAGATCTGTGAGATGTTCGGAATTCCGGTCTGTGCGTTGGCCAGGGTGTGTGATTCCGATGCGGTGTATGGAACCACGACGATGGAAGGATTGTTTTCCGAGCCGGTTCCGATCTGTGGTGTATTAGGCGACTCTCATGCGGCTCTGTTCGGACAGGACTGCTTAAAACCGGGTATGATCAAGGCAACGTACGGAACGGGTTCTTCGCTGATGATGAACATTGGAGACAAGCCGATTCAGAGCAGCCACGGCGTTGTGACTTCGCTTGCGTGGGGAAGAGGCGGCAAGGGGGACTATGTGCTGGAAGGCAACCTGAACTACACAGGAGCGGTGATTACCTGGCTGAAGGATGACCTGAAGCTGATTTCTTCGGCAAAAGAGACGGAAGGACTGGCAAGGGAGGCAAATCCGGCAGACCGCACGTATCTGGTTCCGGCATTTACCGGGCTTGGTGCGCCGTACTGGGATGAGAAAGCAACGGCATCGATCAGCGGAATTACCCGCACCACAGGAAAAGCCGAGGTGGTAAAAGCGGCTCTCGACTGCATTGCCTACCAGATCACCGACCTTGTCCGTGCGATGGAGCAGGATACCGGCATGCGGATCGAGGAACTCCGTGTAGACGGCGGCCCGACACGAAACGGATATCTGATGCAGTTCCAGAGTGATATTACGAATAAACGCGTAAATATTCCGGACGCGGAGGAGCTTTCCGGCATCGGGGCGGCTTATATGGCCGGTATTTCAGCCGGGGTCTACGATCTGGAAAAACTCGCTGGAAATATGAAACGAAGTGTGTATGAACCGAAGATGGACGACGAAATCCGGGAGAAAAAATATGCCGGATGGAAAAAGGCTGTCGACGGGGTGTTAAGTAAATAGGGGGCGGACGGGGGACGCGGGCATTACTGTGCACTCGGCAAATACGCGTTTGTGATAAGAAAACGAAGACGCATACGTGCGTGATTGAGAAATTTGAAAAATAAAATAATCTACAAACAAAAAGGAACGATTTGGATAGAACGTTCCTTTTTTGCATATAGAGAATAAATTGTACAGAAATAAAAGGCGCTGTATAAACAGCGCGTAATGCTGATAGAATGCGAGAAAACAGCAAGAAAAAGAGGATTAAACTTGTAGTTCAATGAAGAAAAAAATAGATGTGGTATAGTATCAAGAAAAAGGGATTTCGCATGAAGGAAAGTTCAATAGAAGATGTATTAGAGCGTGTCTGAAAAATCATTTCCACAAACTGGGACTCGCAGCTTACGAAAAGCCTTTTTCAGACACGCTCTAGAGTGTACATTATGAAAAAAGAGGAGGGACAAGAGTTTGTCCGGTAAAAAACAGGAAGTATGGTAAGATAAGCTGGTAATGGAGAACGTATGCAGATTCGTATGGATGAAAAAGGGAGGATTCTGTTTATGGCTACTTACGTTATTTCGGATATTCATGGTGAGTATGAGAGATTTATGGAGCTGCTGGAAGAAATCGAGTTGAAAGATACAGATACGCTCTATGTTCTGGGTGATGTTTTAGACCGGGGTGAGCATCCGATTAAGGTAATATTGAAGCTGATGGAAATGCCGAATGCATTCTGTATCGTGGGGAACCATGAGGTGATGGCGCTGGAATGTCTGCGGTTTCTCTGTCAGGAAATCACAGATCTTGCCATCGAGGAAGTGGATGCTGAACTGCTGGACAATCTTGTTCTCTGGAAGTATAACGGCGGTGATGCTACGATCCGGGAATTTCGGGCGCTGGATCCCGAGATGCGGGAGGAAGTACTGAATTTTCTGGAGGATTTCAGTCTGTATGAGGAGCTTACAGTGGGAGAAAAACAGTATCTGCTGGTGCATGGAGGGCTGGGGGGATTCACACCGGAAAAGAGGATCGAGGAATATTCCCTGCACGATCTTGTATGGGCCAGACCAGATTATCAGAAGGAATACTTTGCGGATACAAATCTGGTAACAGGACATACACCGACGCAGACGATTCCGGAAAATGATAATCCCGGATATATTTATAAAAAATATCACCACATCGCCATCGACTGCGGCGCATGCTTCCCGGGAGGGCGGCTGGCGGCAATCTGTCTGGAAACGGGGGAAGAGTTTTACAGTTCGGACAACAATGGGTGAAAGATTTTAGACGTTCCATGATGCCAGTATCAGAAGACCGAAATCCGGAACCAGCAGAACAAGCGGGAAGATTTTTGAAACAGGACATGCCAAAACACAAGCAGGAAAGCCGTTTTGGGAAAAATGAGCGGATAACGAAAGCTTTGAAGATTGCAGGAGCAGACATGAAAGCTGCGAAAGAAAAGGAGATTTTGGATGCACTATATTATTACCGATATACATAACGACAGCTGGCGGTTCATGAAATTGCTGGAAAAAATGGATCTCAAAGAGGATGATCACCTGTATCTGCTTGGTGATTTGTTTGACCGCTGCATGGATCATCCAGACCCGGCGGGCGTGTATTTTCAGGTATTGAAGCTGGGAAAAAAATGTACTGTGATCCGCGGCAACCACGATCATTGGCTTGCCAATTACATTTTCCGCTATTACGGAATGGATGAGAGAGACCGCGCCCTCCTGCAGCCGTATCCGTACAATTCCTTCCATCTTTTACAGGAACGCCTGACGGAAGTTGATTTAAAGCAGCTCGCAGAGCGCATCCTTTCCTGGCCGGTACAGGTGGAAATCGAGGTAGATGGTCAGCCGTATCTGCTTGCCCATGCCTGTACGGCAGAACCGGGGAAATGGAAACTGGACAACTATTATCTGATGGGAGATTTGTGGTACAAGGTTTTTCTTCATGAGGGAGTGCATGGATATATTTCCGTCTGCGGCCATCAGAACATGGGAAATGGATCCATCTGGAAGAATAAAAAAGGAAACGTTTATCTGTGTGACTGCGGCTGCGGCTTCGAGAATGGAAGACTGGGATGCCTTTGCCTGGAAACGAAGGAAACTTTCTACGTATAAACAAACAGAGGAAAAGCAATGAAGCGATATATGATGTCGGATATTCACGGATTTCTGGAGGCATTCGAGGCAGCTCTGAAAAAACAGACCTTTCGGGGAAAAATCAGCTGATTCTGTTGGGCGATTACATAGATTATGGGCCAGATGGCCGGGCGGTGCTGGAAAAAGTCAGGGCATTGCAGGAAAAATATGGTTCGGAAAAAGTCATTGCCCTGATGGGAAACCATGAAAAAGCACTGCTGGACTGGCTGGAAGAATATGCGGATGTCAACCGGCATATCGGCAGTGTGGAGCAATATCGCAGCCGGGAATGGCTGGCATCGGATGCAGATGGAGACTATGAAACGCTGCACAGCTTTCTGAAAGAAGAACATTTTCGAGAATTTCTGGAAAAAGAAGTACTCCTTTCCGCGGATTCCCAAAATGCAGAAGCAGTACGGCTGATGCTCGAAGATGCGGGGGAACTGATCACCTGGATGTGCCATCTTCCTTATTTTTATGAAACAGAGCGCCAGATTCTGGTGCACGCCGGAATTGCCGAATGGGGCGAAAAAGACTGGCTGTGCGTGACCAGCAGGGAGCTGATGGTTGGAAAAAGAACAGTAAGCCGCGGAGCATTCCATAAGGATGTGATTGCGGGCCACATTTCCACGGCAAAAATCAGCGGAAACAGAACATATGACGGTATCTGGCACGACGGTCAGAGTCACTATTATCTCGATGGAACCACTTGGCGGAGCGGAAAAATTCCGGTGCTGGAATATGACAGTGAAACGGGAAAATACAGAGAAATATAGTGAGAAATATTGTAATGCAGCACAGCAAAATCACGGCAGGGCGGAAAAAGTGATTGAACCGAATCAAGCAAGGAGTGAAGCGGCTTGCGGATATCCGCTTTGACAAAGAAACAGGATCCGAACAGAAGGGAGTGCATCAGATGCATTTACCAGTTAGTGTAACACAGGATGAATTATTAGAAGTTTTGCTTCAGGTTGCGCCGGTACGGCCGGTCTTTATCTGGGGTGCACCTGGCATCGGAAAATCCGCGTTAGTGGAAAAATTCGCAGACGAAGTCGGCCTGCCGTGTGTGTCGCTCCTTGGAAGCCAGCTCGCGCCGGAGGACATTATCGGCATTCCGCAGATCCGGGGCGAGACCTCGGAATTCCTTCCGCCGAAAATGATCGCCAGAAAAGAGCCATATGTCCTGTTCCTGGACGAACTCAACGCCTGTACGCAGGAAGTGCAGAAAGCCTTCTATTCCCTGATCCATGAGCGGCGGATCGGAGAATACCATCTTCCGGAGGGAAGCATTGTGATCGGAGCAGGAAACCGTGCCGAGGACAGCGCGATCGTAAAAACGATGTCGTCCGCCCTTTTAAACCGTATGTTCCACGTGCAGCTGAAAGCGGATGTGGGACAGTGGATCAAGTGGGCGCAGGCAGAAGGACTCCATCCGTGGGTCATTGACTATATCATCCAGCGGCCGGATCACCTCTTTTCTGAACCGCCGAAAACCGAAGAACCGTTTTCCACCCCGCGTTCCTGGCATATGCTGAGCGATGCGTTGAAGGAATACCGGGCCGGGGAGCAGGATATTTCGCAGGAAACATTAAAAATGATGGCGTACGCCTGCCTCTTGGAACAGCATGCGGGGATGTTTCTTGCTTACACAAAAACACTGCGCAACACACATCTCCTGGATGACATTATCGCGCAGAAAGCAAAATGGCCGGACAAGCCGGAAAACCGGGATGTGCTGTATTTTCTCGCACAGTCCTTCCGCGCCAGACTGCTTGCAGAACTGCCGAAAAGCAAGCAGAGAATTTCCGGCGGCATGCTTTCCTTTGCGTACCGCGCCAAGGGCATGATCAAAGAACTCGCAGTCATCAATTTCGAAATCGCCCAGATGACCGTCGCAGCTGATGGGGCGGAGGCACTGCCGGACTGGTTTATGATGGAAATCATCCGTGATCTGCCGCGGCTCGTCGGATGAAAAAGGAAGGAGAAAAGGATGCCATACGTTCGAAGCAGGTATTACCGCGAAGAAGAAAAGCCGGCCGGGTACCGCAGAGTGGAGGCCGGCTTTGGTTTGCTGGAAAAAAATACACTGTTCCATCAACTGGATGGGTACATCACTGCAAAGCCCTCCCATCTGAATGCAAAAGGAAGTCTGGCCTGTGTTACGAAAGATGGAGATATCTACGTCAACATGCGGGCGAACCTGTCGCCGGAACAATGGTGCTATGTGATGGCACACAACCTTCTGCACCTGGCGTTCGGCCACTTTGACAAAGCGAGCATCCCTTCCGACTGCGAATTTGTCCCGGCACTCTGGAACAAAGCCTGTGATATCTACATCACCAGATTCCTTTATGACATCCGCCTCGGCGAGCCGATCTGCGCAGATCCGGCGGAAGCATATCCGATCAAACTGAACAGCGAGCAGAAAATTTATGAATATCTGTTGAAGCACCAGGATAATGGTGCGCAGATCTGCGGGACAAACTCTGAAAAATTAAAGGATATGATCGGGGTAGAACGGCCGATCGTTTATAAAAAGGGAGAAAGAAATGCATATGCTGAAAAATTTTCCTATGCAGTCACTCATTCCATCAAATCTGCACTCTGCGATGCGGGAGGATACGATCTTAAAACGAAAAAGAATACCGTCATTTCCAGAGCAGCAGAATGGTTCCTGTCCCATTATCCGCTGCTTGGAGGTCTTGCAGCTACATTTAAAATTGTGGAGGACATTGAAATGTGCCATCGGTATGAAATCCATATTGCAGCGATTGACGCAGAGCAGGGAATCATTTATGCCAATCCGTCGTGCGGATTTTCGGAGGAAGAGTGGATTTTTGTTCTCGCGCATGAATATCTCCATGCCGGACTGCAGCACCAGAAACGGTGCAATGGGCGTGACTTCTTTCTGTGGAACATCGCCTGCGACTACGTCATCAACGACTGGCTGCACGAAATGGAGATCGGCAGAATGCCGCCGGATGGGCTGTTGTATGATGAAACACTTCACAACAAATCGGCAGAAAGTATCTATGATCTGATCGTGAAAGAGATCCGAAAGTACAAAAAGCTAAACACCTTCCGGGGCTTTGGCAGAGGTGATATGTTTAACGGAAACAGACCGCATTTTACTGGAAGAGAAAACGGGGTCAGCCTGGATGAACTGCTGAAAAATGCACTGCGGGAGGGATTGGATTACCATCAGGAGCACAATCGTGGTTTCCTGCCGGCCGGGCTGGTGCAGGAAATCAGGGCGCTTGCGATGCCGGTCATTCCCTGGGATGCCGCGCTGACGAAGTGGTTTGACGTACAGTTTCCACCGCTGGAAAAACACCGTACCTATGCGCGGCCGAGCAGACGGCAGGGTGCCACGCCGGACATTCCAAGACCAGGATATGCGTATTACGAGCAGGATCTGGAGAGCCGGACCTTCGGTGTGGTCGTGGACACGTCCGGTTCCATGAGTGCAAAACAGATCGGTATGGCACTTGGCTCCATCGCCAGCTATGCCGCGGCGAAAGATGTTCCGTTCGTGAGAATCATTTTCTGTGATGCCAAAGCGACGGATGCGGGATATCTGGCACCGGAAGATATTGCCGGACGGGTAAAAGTCACGGGACGAGGAGGAACCATACTGCAGCCGGGCGTGGATTGTCTGGAACAGGCGAACGATTTTCCAAAGGACGGGCCGATTCTGATTATTACGGACGGGGAGATTGAGAATGACCTGAAGGTAAGACGAGAGCATGCATTTCTGCTTCCGAGAGGAAACCGGCTGCCGTTCCGGGCACGGGGAGAAGTGTTTTATTTTCGGGAATAGTGCGGCGTAGTCTGTGTCTCTGCAAGAAGCGATAGCAGCGGCAGAGAAAGCGGACAGAATTTGCGGATGATGTTTTGCGATACTTTAGAGAACAGAAACAGAGAACACGAGAGGAGACGCTGAGAATGAGCATTGTCATTACAGGCGATACCCATGGCACCTTTGATATTGAAAAAGTTGTACGCTATTTTAACGAGCACGAAGACGAGTACACCCGAGATGACTGTCTGATCATCTGCGGAGATGTCGGCATCTGTGGCTTTTCCGCAGCATACGAAGCGAATACGAGAGCCGTTTTCCGAAGTCTGCCGGTGACGACACTGTTTATCGACGGAAATCATGAGAACTTCGAACAGCTGAATTCCTACGCCGTGGAGCAGTGGAACGGCGGAAAGGTGCATATCATTGAGGACAATATGATCCATCTGATGCGCGGCCAGATCTTTACGATTGACGGGCTGAAATTCTTTACCTTCGGAGGTGCTTACAGCATCGACAAAATGTCCCGCGCGGAGGGAATTTCGTGGTTCCCGGAAGAAATTCCGTCACGGGAAGAGTACGAAGAAGGATGGGCAAATCTGGAAAAAGAAGATTTCCAGGTGGACTACATACTGACCCACACAGCCCCAAGAGATGTAGCCGCGGCAATGGGGTATGGAGAGCTGTCTGACGATGAGGTGGAACTTCGCCAGTACCTGCAGCGCGTGGCGGATGAGACAGAATTTCAGAAATGGTATTTCGGACACTTTCATGAAGATGCGGAAGTGGAAGAGGTGTTTGTGTGTCTGTATGATGAGGTTGTGGAGTTGAGTTAGGACAGGATCTTGTCCTGAAAAAAATAAGAAGCATGGTAAGATAAAATAGAAGCAGAGAACAGCCAGAAAATGCACGTCGAACCATAAAAATCTGCTTAAAAAAAATAAAAGTTAATTGTGTTCTTCTGACGGGGCGTCCATGTGATCCAGCGCATACTCACACGCCTGAATCACAAAACTGGAAAAGGTAATGTCCTGGTCAGAATCGGAAATTGCCTGTTCGATCTGATCGATCAGGTGAATGGGGAAACGGATGGTTTTGTTTTCCGTTTCCTTGCGGTTGCCTTTTAACTGAAATGCCATATCAAACTCCATTCTGCTGCCGGAGAATATAAGAACGGAGCATGCTTCCGGATCTTATGTGGAAACTACGGGCAGCATAAAACATAACAAAGGTGTTTCAAAAAAAGGTTCGACAAAAAATAAATTTTTCGAATCTGCGAAATCGAAAAATGAAGAAAAAGCTGTTTTGGGGACAGCTTATTTCAGTGCGCTTTTTTCTGGCTGTATTCTGATTTTAAAGAGTACTGGAAGTCCAGTCTGTTTTATTGTATTGCATAACTTGCTTGAAATATGCATTGCAAAATGCATGACAAAATATATTACAAATAAAGAGAGAATGTATTACACTAAAAGAAAAAATGCGAAAAGTAGACAAGGTGAAATGAAAAGATAAAATTTGTGGTGGCTATCATATTTTCATTATCCCAAGAGTTTGTCGGAAAGGGGTGGAAACATTCGATTAAAGAACAATATCACTTATACCACAAACAAAACAATGACAGGAGAAAAAGAAATATGTCGTCAAATGATCATTACATTGTAGATTATCAAAAATTTGGAGGAATCAAATTGTATAAAGTTCATGGATTTATGGGGGATTATATCGAACTTGACAATTCCGTCGTAGAAAGAAAAGTGTGCAGCCTGGAAGAAGCAAGAAGCGGAAAACATAAATTCTATGAAAAAGAATCGGGAAGGGAAATCAAGTTTGATGAGATTCCATGGAAGTAAAAAAGAATAGGTATAACTGATTTTTCAGTACCAAAATAGGAAAATAACAGCCTCTTCAGAAACAGAGATAGATGCTTTTGAAGAGGCTGTTGTATCAAAACAACAATAGATGGGGGAAAGAAGATGAAAAGAAAATTTATCATATTTTGGACAATGATAATGGCATTATTTTTAATGCTGACCGCCTGCTCCGGCAGTGGACCAAAAGATAGTGATGTTGAGGAAGATATCCGTACGTTTGGAAAAGGAAAAATTCTGGAAGAAAATGAGACCATCACAAAGATTGAAATCAAAAATCGCGATACCGACAAAAAGCAGAAAACGGACAAGGTATTAACTAATATTACGACGGAAAAAGATGATGTTTCCTATGAAAAGAAAGTAACATTATCCTATCGCAAATACAATAAAGGATGGGAGATTGAAAATATTTCTGTCAATGATTCTGAAGAATGGATTGTCAAGCCGCTGAAGGGAATGATGGAAGAAAACATCCCAGATTCTATTGTCGGCGAGTATGTGACGATTGACGGTGAAGACTGGTATCTGGGCAGCAACGCGGAATTCAAAGTTCAGGATCAGAAAACAGATCTGGAAAAAGGAACTGACCGTATCACACTTGGTGTGGTGATTACCGATGCAGTAGAAAAAGCGTCTGGAACGATTATTGTAAACTATGAATTTTCAGACAGAGCATGGAAAAAGGTTTCGGCAGCGGATCAGGGAGATTTTAAGGTAGAAGAAATTCCGGAAAAAGCCATTCATGTGGATGAAAATACTATCTTAGATTATATAGAGGGAGTAGTCATACCATTTGGAAGAAATGAGATGACATATGTTGATCCAGAGGATACCACCGTTTCCTATGGCTTTCTGGGAGGCCAGGATGTGGCAGTTTCCAAAGATGATGTGACAGAGTTTGCTGTTGATAAACAGGAAGCAAAAGAAAAAGGAACACAACAGTACTATACGTGCAGTGGAAAAGTAAACACGGGAATCATTACATATAAAATTCAGGTAAATGCGGTCTATGCCTACTACGAGGGAGAATGGCTGGATCCATATATGGAAGCAAAAGCAGAGCTAGAGTCTATTGATCTTGCCGGAAAATGGACAGGAAGATATTCTGGTGCCGGGGATGAAGGAACAGTTGAAATGGAGCTCACCGAAGAGAGTGATGGCACATGGAGCGCCGTTTACAGCTATAATCCGGATGAGTACATGGAAGCTGGCAATGAACCAGGGTCCTATGAGGCAAAAGGTACATTTGATAAGGAAACATTGGAATTAAACTTGAAGGTAGGTGACTGGGTTGAAGCACCGAAATCTAAAATATTGGATGGCTTTAAGAGAGATATCAGGGCTACTTATTACATTGAGGACGGAACCTTAAAGGGAATTGCCCAGTTTGATTATCCGTTTGAAGTAACGAAAGCAGAATAAGGAGCAGGTACAGATGAAAAAATGGATCCGCGCATTAGTGGCAGGCGTTGTTATTTTGGCTGTGATTCTGTTCGGGATTTTTGTCCTTCGAAATACACAAAAAGACACAAAACCGAAACAGAATCCAGAAGAACAGAATACGAGTGTATCGGAAAACAGTACATCGGATGAGAGTACAGCAGAAAACAGTACGGATGATCCTGACATTATTGTAAAAGACAATGTAAAGGTTATTACCAATGAGATGAAATCAGAGGATCAGCCAACGGAAGTTTTTGATAACAGTCTCATCTTTGAGAAAGATCCTGGTTACCAGACCGGAGATGTTCTTGCTGCAGGAGAAATCAGTGCAGCGCCATCTGGATTTATTCGAAAAGTAGTGCAGACAGAAAAAACGAATCAGGGTTACTGGGTGGAAACAGAACAGGCGACCCTGCTGGATGTATTCGAAAAGGCACATATCATCAAGCAGTTCCGGCTGACAGAGGATGGTGCAAGTGAAACAAGAAACAGCAGTGCTTATACCATCAAAAGGCTGTCTGAAGATGGATCGGAAGAAGAGACAGAGGAAGAAGACAGTGATTACGATTACAGCGTTTCCATCAATGTTGAAGAAGAACCCGTTCAGTTTTCCGGAGAGGCAGGATGGGGATGCTGGCTGGAACTTCAGATTGATATCGAAGACGGTGAAGTCCAGTGTGGAATTGCAGTAAGGAGCAAAGCCGGTATTGCCCTGGAATGCGGTGCAAACAGCGAGAAAGAATTTGAAAAGGAAAAAACCGTTTACGAACGAAAACTGCCGAATATCGAGTTCAACGCCGGTATTGTACCGATTGTCATTACCAATTATCTGGAAGCCGTCGTCGGAGCAGCGGGAAGTCTGGAAGGCGGCATTCACAGCTCTTACGGTGCAACAGCCGACAGCACCCTGGGATTCCAGTATGACAGCAGAACCGGCAAAGTAGAAGAAGTCAAAGAAGGAAATCTGAATTCAGACGGACTTGAGTGGAGTACGGTTGAGGTGAACGGAAGGCTGGAAGCATACATTGACATCCGGCTGAGCGCAAAATTATATGACAGCGCTGGCCTGAATCTTTCCGGCGGAGCAGTTGGAAAAGCAGAAGGCCAGGCAAAGGTATCCATGAAGGACGACCTGGGCGGATATGCGGGCTCACTGGAGCTTTCCATCAGCCCGAGAATCAAAGGAAAAGCAGTGGTTGATATCCCGGTCATTGATAAAAAAATGCAGGAAACAGATCTTTTTGACCGGACCTTTGATCCAATCTGGTCAAAACACTGGGAGTCAAGTGCAGACTGGCAGAAGGATATGGAATGGACGGAAACTGGGGAGCAGGGAGATATCTATGTTACACGGTATGGAGAAGTAAATCAGTGTGACAGCACGGCATTCCAGTTTGAAATCCCAAAAGGCTGGGAAATTCAGACGGAGGAAGTTGGCGGTCCCATGGATGCGGTCAGAGAAAACGTTGTTCTGACAAACGATAGAGGTGTTACCGTTTCGTTTTGGTACTGCCAAGGCGCGCTTGGCGGCTATTCGCGTGATATGCTGAAGGCACAGGTTTCACAGGCAGACACTTCTAATTTTGTGCCTGGATATCCATGGGGAACCGATCGTGACTGTTCAGATATTGGCGAATTTATGGTAGCACGAGTACATATCACAGGCGAGATGATGGCTGGCATTGATGATGATTATGTTCCTGTAGACAGCACGTTGTTCGCAGTGATACCGACATCTCGTCTTGGCGAGATTGAATTTGCAGGCCAGGCTGGGGACGTAGACGAATTTTCTTTTGACTATCCGACACCAGTTGCATTTATCGCAGAAGCACCAGACGGTACATTTACAGAAAAAGAAGAAGAACAGGTGATTCGCATTTTGAAGAGCTTTAAAGTGGCTGAATTAGATTAAGAGGTACCCCGGAGGGCAGGAAGAGATGAACTGTGTTCCGGGGTATTTCAACATCACGTAAGATAAGATGGAAGGAAAGTACTATTTTAAAATCTTGTGAGATCAAAGAGTGAGGATTTTTTGGAAATTACATAAAAAGAAATAGTAAAGAGAAACGAGCTGCGATATAATGAATGTGATGAAAAATGAGTAACGAAGAATCAATAAAAATATGGAAAAGAACATAGAAAACATGGATTTTTCGGGAAACAAAAAGAAAAAGGAGGAGTGTTTCGAGATGGAAACAAAGAACAAAAACAAAAAGAAAGCCATCATGCTTGCTGTAATTGGTATTGCGATTGTCTGCATTTGTGTCATCGGAGGTTTTGCAAAGAAAGCGTATGACCGCCATCAGGAGGAGCTTCGTTTACAGGCGATTGAAACAAAAAACAGTGAGATTGATGAGGAATATCAGAGATTTGAAAAAGGAGAAGACAGAGATAAAAAACTGGAAGCATTGAAACAAGAGATGGAGAGTGCGGAAAAATATAAAAAGACAGAAGGCGCTTATAAGGAATGCTCTGTACACTATGAAAAAATCATTGCGCAGATGAAGAATTCCTTTGTATCCGAATATGACGACACGATCAAAATAATTGCGGATAAAATTGGTGATGATGTTGAAAAAGTGGACGATAAGGAAGCACTCAAAAACGCTACCAGCGAATTTACGACATTCAAAGATACCTTGAAAAATGACTTCGAAAATTATAATACCGTTGAGCAGGACAGCTTTGACAAATATAACAGTACGATTGATGATTATGTAACAAAATACAATGATAGAGTAACTGCTATTGAAAAAGCCGAGGAAGAAGCTCGTAAGAAAGCTGAAGAAGAGGCTAAAAAGAAAGCTGAAGAGGAAGCAAAGAAGAAAGCAGAAGAAGAGGCTGCTGCTAAAGCTGCTCAGGAAGAAGCAGAAAGAAAAGCTGTTGAACAGAGTTCTGGATCATCTTCAGGTGGTTCTAGCTATAGTTATGATGATAGTAATGATTATAGTTATAGTAGTGGAAGTTCAAGCTCTGATTATTCAGGCGGTTCTAGCTATAGTGATTCTGGATCTTCTAGTTCTGGAAATGATTACAGTGGTGGGTCAAGCTCATCTGGCGGAAGCTCAAGTGATATTCATAATGAATGGTATGGTGGATGGACTGATGAAAAAGGCAATGAATATAATGATTATTACGATCCAAATACAGGAAATTCATATGATTCCAATGGAAATTATCAAGGAAACATGAACGATTGGCTTTGGGATTAATATTTCAAATTAAATATTAATTAAACTATTTAAATAGGAAAAGTTTAATGCGTTTATTTTGCTTTCCTATTCAGCTCTTTTTAGTGATAGGAGCCAATATAAGATCATAAAAAATTGGATAGATTAGAAACCGATAAGAACCATTGCCAAAGCAAATAAAACCCGTTAAAATAGAGATCAGAACATAAGCACAGCCGCAGGTGTCAAAAGCCGCAAAAGTTGGAAAGGAAGGTTTCAAGATGAGAAAACCAAAACTCCCGACCGGGATTGACAACTTTAAAAAGATTCGCAATGGAAATTACTATTATGTAGATAAAACTTCCCTCATAGAACAGATTTTAAATAACGGAAGTGAGGTCACGCTTTTTACGCGCCCACGCCGTTTTGGAAAATCCCTGAATATGAGTATGATTCAGCATTTCTTTGAAATTGGAACGGATCCAGCACTTTTTGACGGCTTGAAGATTTCTAAGAATACAGAGATTTGTGAACAATATATGGGAAAATATCCCGTTATTTCCATCAGCTTAAAAGGAATCGATGCCGATTCCTATGAAAAAGCCCGTGCGCAGCTCATAAAAACAATCAATCGTGAGGCAAGAAGATTTCAATTTCTTCTGGAAAGCGACAAATTGAGCCGGGTTGATAAAGCACTTTTTTCAGAACTTCTGACAAGAAATATGGAAGAAGACACCATTACCAGCAGTCTTCAGGAACTAACAGAACTGTTGGAAGTTCACTATGAACAGCAAGTGGTTGTCCTGATTGACGAATACGATGTTCCGATGGCAAAAGCCCATGAAAATGGATATTATGATGAGATGGTATTGCTGCTTCGAAATATGTTCGGAAATGTTTTAAAGACAAACAGCAGTCTTGCCTTTGCTGTTTTGACGGGCTGCCTGCGAATTGCAAAAGAAAGCATCTTTACCGGACTGAATAATTTCAAAGTATATTCGATTACAAATACAGAATTTGATGAAACCTTCGGCTTTACAGATGAAGAAGTAAAGACCATGCTGCATGACTATGAAATGGATGACCGATATGAAGAGGCAAAAGAATGGTATGACGGATACCGATTCGGAAAAGCAGATGTGTACTGTCCATGGGATGTTGTGAATTACTGCAATGATCATATCCATAATCCAGAGGCCGAGCCGGAAAATTACTGGATGAATACAAGCGGGAACAGTGTGATTCATCATTTTATCGACAGCATCAATGAACCGGATATGCTCACAAAAACAGAACTGGAATGGCTGGTAAATGGAAAAACAGTGATCAAACAAATCGATGAAATGGTTACCTACAATGACCTGTATTCGACCATGGATCATCTGTGGAGTACACTTTTCATGACTGGATACCTGACACAGCGCGGAAGAGAAAGCGATGGCCGCTATTGCCTTGCAATTCCAAACCGGGAAATACGAAATATCATAACAGAACGGATTCTTACACTGTTTCAGCAGGAAGTGAAAAAAGACGGGAAAATGGCAGAACAGTTCTGCCAGGCACTGCTTGGGGGAAAATCAGCAGAGGTGGAAAGCCTTTTGAATTTGTATTTGCAGAAGACAGTTAGCGTACGCGATACCTTTGTGCGGAAATCACTGAAAGAAAATTTCTATCATGGAATTCTGCTTGGAATCTTAAGCTATAAAAATGACTGGCGTGTATCTTCCAATCGAGAATCGGGAGAAGGATTCAGCGATATTGTGATTGAAATGGGAAATGCAGAAACAGGAATTGTGATAGAAGTGAAGTATACAGATGAGAAAAAAGATCTGGAAAGAGATTGCCGGAAGGCATTGGAGCAGATTCGGGATAAAGATTATACGCAGACACTGTGGCAGGAGGGCTATAAAAAAATGGTGCAGTATGGGATTGCATTTCATTTAAAACAGTGTTGTGTGATGGAAGAAGAGATGCAGCGTAAGCGGAATCGGGATGGGGCTCTGAATCGTTACAATTTGTTATAAAATTCAGGGCAGAGATATTGCCCTGAATTTTATATACGGACAAGTTTCTGTCAACATTTTCCGTTCGATATGAGATAAAATGGTAATATTCAAAAGAAAAAGCCTATCATGAGGAGAAAAAATGGAAGAAAAGACAGCAAACATGGCAGAGAATATTCGCGTTACATTCACCGGGTTCCACTACATAAAGGATGGCGATTATCCAAATGACTTCGAGGTATGCTTACTGATCCTGAAGCTTATCAGCAGGCTGCTGGGATACAGGATTATATGCCACGGAAGGCGGCAAGCAGCCAGGTGCATTCCGACAGGCAAGGGGCTGCTTTATCGATGCGGACTATGTAAAAGCTTGGACGAAGCTGGAGGATAAGGTGTATGATTTTCAATAGAACAGCATTGTATGATAGGAATACGGGAGGAGAAGTGTAATGGATAGAAGAAGTAATAATATCGCGATATTTCAGGATTCCATGGATATGATAAAAGCAAGCCAGAAGCTTCAGCAGGCAGTTCAGCTTTCAATTCAGAACCAAAAACTGTATGTTCCATCTCAGGCGATTGCACTTCCTGAATCTGGAAAATCACCCTGCAAAACGATTGTTTCATCCAAAAGAAGCTTCGAAGCCGCCTCTGCATACGCAAAATCCGGAAAACGAGTCTGTGTCCTGAATTTCGCCTCTGCAACCAACCCCGGCGGCGGTGTAACACGGGGAAGCACAGCACAGGAAGAATGTCTTTGCCGATGCAGCACACTTTATTCATGTCTGGATACAAAAACGATGTGGCATCAGTTCTATCAACCGCATCGGAAAGCAGGCGATCCACTTTATAATGATGATCTGTTGTATACACCGGGAGTCGTCGTATTTAAGACCGACACCTCTGCGCCGGAACGAATGGAAGAAAAAGACTGGTATCAGGTAGACATCATTACCTGTGCAGCCCCGAACCTCCGAAAGAAACCAAGCAATGCCATGAACCCGTCTGCAGGAAATGCGCCGGTTAAGATTAGTGAGAAAGCACTGTACGAACTTCAGATGCAAAGGCTGGAACGTGTTTTTCAGGCGGCAGCATCGAACGGAGCGGAAGTTCTGATTTTAGGCGCGTTTGGCTGCGGCGCTTTCTGCAACCCGCCAAGAATTGTAGCACGGGTATTTCGGAGCGTACAGGAAAAATATGCATCCTATTTTGAAACGATAGAATATGCGGTGTTCTGCGGCAAAAATGATACGTTAAATTATGATACATTCAATCAGGTGTTTGGAGGTAGAAAATAGAATCTATAGCAACCCCGAAAAGGATGCAAAAAATTCAGTACCACAGAGTGTGAATTATTATGTCACAGATTTTCGTCGTACCCTGGTACGCTTTAAAATTTGTTCCTTGCGATTCGCATTTTGCAGCATTGTCTTTTTTTCATTATTTTCGGGCTTTTCTATAAGCTGGGCTCTGAAAGAACGTAAAAGCGAACAAAAAATATGACTTCATGAAAGGCAGACAAGACTAATTTTTTAACAATAAAAAGCGTTATACAAATATCGCCTGTAATAAGTAGAATAGGCTATGACAAACAGGAGAGGGGAAGAGGATAAATGAAGGTTCTGAACTTTGAAGACAGCGTTTACAAAGCAAATGCAATCCGCAAGGTATTGAACCAATGCGGCGTGGCTAAAATTGAACTGGTGTCAAATGTCGAGGATGGTCTGCAGATGCTGAAGAATGCAGAAGACGCTGGGGCACCGTTCGATTTGATTATCACAGATATGCATTATCCCATGAAGCAGGGAGCTGTCAGTGATACGGAGGCGGGAGAAAAGCTGGTTCAGCTCCTGCAGGAGCAGGGCAAACAGACAAAGGTTATCGTATGCTCATCCAGAAATATGAAGCTTCCCGGAGTGTATGGGTGCATCTGGTATTCAGAAATTAGTGACTGGGAAGAAGAGCTGTGCGATCTGGTAAGAAAAATGGAGAAGAATTGATGATTTACGCGATGAGCGATATTCATGGACAGTATGAGCAGTTTCTGACGCTGTTGGAGCAGATTGGTATTCGGAAAGAAGATACTCTTTATATCTTAGGCGATGTAGTCGATCGTGGACCAGAGCCAATGAAAATCCTGAAATACATGATGGCACATTCCAATATCATTCCGATCATAGGAAATCATGAAGTCATGGCGCTGCCGACTTTGAAACTTCTGGTGCCGGAAATTTCGGGGGATTTTCTGGATAAACTGCCGTCGAAGGTGTATCAGGATTTTGCCGACTGGACGCAGAACGGCAGTCCCAGTACAATCCAGGATTTTCGTAAACTGCCGCAGGAAGAACGGAACCAGGTAGTACAATATATGAAATTGTTCCGCCCATACGGAAAAGAAATTGTTAATGGGCAGGAATACTGGCTGGTGCATGCCGGACTGGATCATTTTTCGGAAACAAAACGTCTGGAAGAATATTCTGTAGATGATCTGGTATGGACGCGGATTGATTACGAAATTCCATATTTCGATGATATCATTGTAGTCAGCGGGCATACACCGACACAGAACATCCTTGGAAACAGCCGTCCGGGGTATATTTTTAAAGAAAACCATCACATTGCGATCGACTGCGGAGCAGGAAAAAGCAATGGAAGACTGGCGGCAATCTGCCTGGATACAGGGAAAGAATATTATGCGAGGTAAATGCTGCAAAGAGCAAAAGAATGCGAACTGGAACAGCTGATCCATGATGTTTTTTGTGCATGACATGCCTGGAAAAATTCTTGTGGTAGAAGATGGAAAGCAAGAATATAGATAGTTCTTTCAAAAGTGCATGGTTGCGGCTAAAACGAATTGTCAGATAATAGGTAAACGAATAAGAAAAAAAGCAAATTTATATCAAAAATAATAAAAAAGAATGGCAAAAGAAAGTGGATTACGTTATAATAAAAACAATTAAAATGTGTAACAAAAAATCAATAAAGTTAGTATAAAAGAGAATGAAAAAAGTAATGGAAAATGACGTTTATATCGCCAAAAAGAGAATCAGTACAGAAAATTTTTTGTTGAAACTGAATCGACAGGCACATCAGCTTGAAGTTTATAAAAAAGCAGATGGGCAGGCTCTGCGGAAGAACTACAGCATCCGAAGGGATTTTGTCCCGTGTGAATATACGATTTATGAAAAAATCAAGGAAATGCCATGTCTGTTCGGCCACGAAGATTCACTAACTCCTTATGGTGTGTTTGATATTGTAAAAAAATCAAAGGTAAAAGAAGAATATATCAGCGGTTATCATAAAAAATATGAGCGGATAAAATTTTTTGGCTATCTGGTAATTTTCGAAGACTACTTTATTCACAGTGATCTTTACATGGACAGTGTGACATCTGAAACATTTGAGCAGGCAGAGCCAATCAGCAACGGAGATACTGGCACGGCAGGCTGCATTCGGATCAGCCAGAAAAATGTAGAGTGGCTGCTGGAAAATATAGAAGTAGGAACTACGGTAATCCTTTGAGGGGATGGAAAAAAGATGGTATTTGCAATTATATTATTTGTTTTACTCCTTGGGTATTATGGAATTGTAAAAGGTGAGGAGGATTCCTTAAAAGCTTTTTTCATCATTATCGGCATTGTGGTTGTACTATGGGGAATTGGGACGTTGTTTAAAGATAATAATGGCTTAGATGATGAAGATTATGAGAAAATCAGAATATATGAAGAAAATCATAAAGATGATTGGAAAGGATACAAGGGAACAAGGCGAAATTCTATGGCAGAAGATGAAAAATTGAGGTCAGATGGAATAGACCCTGATGAATATAGAGAACGACATAATTATTAAAATGTGCGAAAAATTAGGAGAATTTCTTTGAGTGGATAGGTGAGAAATGGAAAAATATTGGGAAGGTGTTAAAAATACAGAAGAAATAGACAGAGGGCTCTATATTATACTTCCTCTGCGGTACCAGGGAGATTTTCAGAAAATACCGTTTAGTGCGAAAAAAACAAATACAGACCAGAATAATAAATCAGATGAAGAAAAGGAGCGTTCAGGATTTGATTCCGATGATTTTCTGGAAATTCTATCCATAAAATGCCGTTCTGGCGAATTTGTCAAAAGGTGTATGCTGGAGGAGAAGGCTGCAACAGTGCAGAAAAAATGGAAAGAAGCAGTAAAGATCTCCTTTCCGTATGATCTGACGCAATTGCAGGTATTTTCTTTCAACAATGGAATTGCCTTTTTAACCGTGTATCTGGCATATAAAAATAAAGATGTCCAGGAAATTTATCAGTTAATCAATCCGGGATACATAGATGATAAAAAACAGGAAATTCAGGACAGCCTGTTAGCAATTTTAGAACAGGAAGTATTTGAATCATGGCATAAGGAATATGGTGTTCAGTTAAAATGGTTCGGACAAAGCGAAAAAACAAAAATCTACATGATGAAAGAAGCTTACCGACTGAATGTGGCGGCACTTCCGAAACGTTTTGAAGAACAGAAGATTGCGGAGAAAATTGCCTATAATGAACATCGGCTGATTGATGTAACGAAGGAGTTTTCCGATTTATCGGAGAAAGACGTTGAGTATGCATCTGGGGCAAGGGATGTAAATGACAGCCATTATGGATGGGCATGTGCAATTACATCACAGGAGATTGCCTATGCGTATGGTCCAAAACCGGGGAAAACAGTTCCACTTACAGCAGAAACATTGTCAGAACGAGCAGAAGACGATTTGGCACTAACGATGATTGTAATGTATCAAAAATATACTTGTATGCTGTTGAATGAAAAAATTCATGAGAGATTTCAGGGGATTTCAGCTCAGAGTATTCGAGAGCTGAAAAAAGAAGCATTGGAATTCGTCGCATACGGAACACTGACACCATCCCAGGTGTCAAAATGGAATAATGTCTGTGAGACATATCGAGCGCTGCAGAAAGAAAATGGCGTGAATGAAGCACTGGATGAGATCAAAGAAAAAATTGAACTTTTAAACGAAGAACAGGATCACATCGACAGCAAGCGGGAATCACGAGTGAGTATGATTATTGCGGTATTTGGATTCGTTTCCATTATCGCGGCGGCGTTACAGATATTAGATTATTTGAGTTCAGGGAGAGGGGGTGATGATTGGGGGATTTATTGGTGCTGTGAGTGGTATTTTATGTATTAGCTTAGTATTGTACTTCAAGCAAAAAAGTTAAAAAGTAAGTATTGTTGCAGAAAAATTTAGAGAGTTTTCAAATATCTGAGGCAAATGAAATGGATTAGTCAGAATATCAAAGAGAAGCAATGCGTAAATATATGGAAGAACTTAATACACATACAACTAAAATTGTAAAAAAGCCGCCACAGACAGAACTTGATAAGCCGTTGAGTATAAGTGTGCAGAATGAAATAAAATTAAGAAAAGAAGAAGTAAAAAAAACTAAAAAATCAAAAAAATTAAAAAAAAACTATGCGACAGTTATTCATATTCAATCTAGGGCAGATAAGACGAATAAAAAAGAAAAAACTGCTCAACCCAAAAAGAAAAATAGGAGTCATGGAAGAAACCAAAAACAAGAGTGGCGATGCATTGAATGTGGAACAAATCCTACTTGGCTTGATTATTCACTTTGTTATACTTGTTATTGTAAAAAGGAAAAAGAACAAAGAGAAAAGAAGCACTGGGTGGGCGGATATACGCCATTATAATTAGATGTAATCAATTGAGAATTTTGAATAATGAGAGCACAAAAGTTTAAGTAAAATAATAAATAAATCCAAGAGGAGGACTAATCATAAAAATGGAAAGTATAAATAAGAAAATTATAGAGTATTATGCTAATAAAGCGTGTGAACTACAAAAGTATACTGATGAGGAGCTAACAAAAGTTTTTCCGCTTACCCATTGCAGAATGCAAAATAGAAGACAAAATAGTGGAGGTTATATTGATTTAGCAAAAACATTTGATTCATTTCAAAAAGGTGAGAATAAGGGATTTGGTAAAAATAACGAAGAAATTCAAGAAAATATTAATATATATAAAAAAATAGAAGCTGAATTGGATAAGGAAAAAATTGATAATGATGTACTGGATTGTATTTTCTCGAGAATGAAAATCGACAGAAGAGAATTTAAAAAATTTGTACTATGTCCGGGAGAAGAGAAAAAAAGGGCGGAACCACACCAAGAATGGCATATATTGATTAGCTTTTATCTCGTAAACTCTATAAATAATAAAGAAGAAAACTTATTTGAAAAAAATAGACCTTGTAGAGAACTGTGGTTTTGGCTAGCTGAGGTTACAAAGAATGATATTTTAAAAGAAATGCCAGATAAGGCCAATGAGTTTACTAATCTAGCAATTTTAGAGTTGGGTAATGAGTGTAAAATTGCTAACAATAGAATTAAAATTCATAAACAAATTTATAAACAATTTTTTGAAAAGTGGGATTGTGCTCATGCTGTTGACTAAAAAAGAAAAGTTTTCAACTGGCATCACAATGGAAATCCAAGGTACTGCCTTACGACAAGAAAGAGAAGTACGAACGCACGGAGCTGAATGAATTTTACAACACGCTGCAAAAGGAACTGGACGGAATCGCAGATCAGGTACAGGCAGAATATCTTGAGATGCAGCGAAAAGCAGCCAGGGCAGCGTATGTGAGGGCATGTTTTGATCCGGTTAACGGACGTGAGGATAAAGAAGCCTTAGGAGAATATGACCGCGCCGAACAGGAATTTGTGAAATCTTTGTATACTTTGGCAGAAGCTGTCATGAAAAGAAAGGAATGCACCGTGATTTACGATTTTCTGTCGGAATCAGGCACGCTGACCAATAGCAGAATTTCTATGCTCGCATTTCTTGCTGCGATTGAAAAAACAAGAATCTGGTAATGGACAGAAACTCCCGAAAGAAGGACAATAGAAAAAAGAAAAGCAATTTGATGATGTTATGCATGCTGCCCGGAGAATGGGCAGCATGATTTTTTAAAATTCATAAGGCGTTACACAAACAACGCTTGCGAATGCTAGAATGGCCTCAACAAAGAAAAAAGACCGAAAATGAAATAGGATCAAGGAAAAATCCAGCAACTGGATACTCAGATTAAGTGGAGGAATACAAACAATGGGCTTAAAGAACGATATAAAATTTAAAATTTTACAGGAGCTAATGCAAGAGACAAATATAGAAAGACCAATATCCATTTGGAAACTGCGCGATGCTGTTTATGGGGAAATTTCCGTAGAGGGAGACAAAGAGAAGAAAAAGAACAAACGCGATAACCAGATCAGAACTGTAAAAAAGGATGTCTTTGAACTGGAAGCGGAAGGCATCGTTACGATCACCGAGATGGATGAGGATGGAAAGATAGATAATAAAAAGAATATTATCTATTACAATCATCCATTGAGTCAGAAAAAACTGCCATTTCTGATTGAACATACTTTTACCATGACAGCAACGATGGAGGAAAAACAGGAAATTATTCGAGATCTGATCACCTGTGCCGGAGTAGGAAATATTAAGAAATATCATTGCTATCTGGAAAGGTTTTCCCCGGAATATTTATTAGATGATGTGGGAAAAGCGAAGGTTTCAAAAGAACGGAAATATCCGAAAATACCGCAGATGGAAGGCGAAGAGGTCGTCCGCCGGGCAGAACCGTGCCATTATACAAATCTGCATGAGAATATGAGCAGAATCTTTGAAGCACTGAGCAATCAGACAGGACAGTTTTTTCGAAAAATCTCATTTAAACTCATACAGTATACGAAATCAGGGGAGCGTGCTTATGTCGATGGTGGAAAGGTCTATGTCATTTCACCTTATTTCATCAGCAGTTCAAATGGGAAACTGTGGCTGGTCGGAAACCATGAGCCGTATCAGGGTTTGTCCAATTATCCGATTGAACGCATGGACGAAATTCAGGTGCTTGAGCCGGGAGAGGGAAGATACCGTCCGATGTCTGAATTGGAAGACGAGAACAAGAAGCTGGATAAGTATCGTTATGTAGCAGAACACCAGGGTGGCAGCTATGGCAGTGTGGAACCCATCATTTTACGGGTGCGGAAAACGCCAAATGCTTATACGATCATGTATCATACGTTTGATGATGAGTTTTATTTCCTAAAGGGTGGAACAGAGGAATATGATCGGGTGCTGGTATATCGAACCGCGTATTTTATGGAAAACTGGGCGATGATGAATTCAAGGGATGTCATCGTGGAGACGCCGTCCGTACAGGAACTGATCCGAAATAAAATGAAAGAACTGGAAGGGCTTTATCAGACCAATGAATAAACCAGAAGTTCAATGAAAAATTCTGGAAAGTGTGTAAAAATAGGGAAATATAAAAATTTTTGCAGGGTGCGTAAGGAGGCGTTTGTTACGATGACAGAACAAGGTAAGGTTCATTATCTACTGGTGCGTGGCTATGAGGAATTTCATGATGAGGATGAGTGGCTTGGAATTTATTCCACTTGGGAAAATGCAATTGCTGCATATGAGAGAGAACATGCTGCGCTGGAAAGAGAAAAGGCGAGAGATCTGGAAACCTTTGGCGAACGGGCTATGCGTGAAGAAATCCAGATTCACAGCTTTGAGGAAACGACGGGATACCATCTCCAGTCAAAAGAAAATCTGCAGAAATGAAAAATGGAATTGTAGTATGAATTATTTTTTTATTCCGCAATAGGCGTTATACAAACAACGCCTATTGCGGATAGAATAAGCACATAACAAAAAAAGCTGTTTCAGATCCAAGGTCAGGGAGGAAAGATACATGTGTAAAAGACATAAACGTTTTGTGATATTTCTGGATGTTGACGGAGTGCTGAATACCACAACCACAGTCCAGAAAACCCCGGATGGATATACGGGGATTGATGATGCACGAGTGGAAGTCCTGGCAAAGACAATCGAAAAAATTGGAGGAGCAGATCTTGTTTTATCTTCCGACTGGAAAGAGATGAAACCGACGGATGATGATTATGTGTATCTCATTTTTAAACTTGCTTTGTGCGGGCTGTCGATCGATGGGCAGACACAGGATCAGATGTACAAAAGGGGAGAAGGGATTTTGAAATACCTGAAAGCACATCCGGAGATTGAAGAGTATGTAGTTCTGGATGACTGCAGATTTGACTTTCAAAAGGACCGAAAACTCTGGGAACATCTGCTGCTCACCAATGGAATCGAAAACGCACAATTTGCATCGGAAACCCCGGCGGTGGAGGCAATCGTGTTTAGGGATTATCTGAAGCTGTTTTGAAACAGGAGCACTCAAATGAGAAAGAGAATCAGCAGAATGATAGGAAATATATTGTAAAGTGACAAAAAAGTTTTTCTGCGCCAGATACTGAAGGAGGAGCAAAATGAAAAATCAAATTACAAAAGAAACCGTCTATCGTATCCCAGCTGATGTGAAGAGAGAAAGTGCTGTGACACTGCAGGAAAAGCATCTGCTTCAGAAATTCACCAATATTCTCCGCGAGGATGGGAAAAATTACTGGTTCAATGCGGAGAGATTTCTGCGGACAGCGGAAGAATACAACTTTACAGTTTCAAGCATGATGAGAGACATCGAATTATCAGAGTATGTGGAGGAAGAAGAGATTCCAAGTCTTAAGACGCTTCGCAGATTACTCAATTATTGTGAATATCCAGATGAGAAGCTTGTGGTCGGAATTCAGGCGATTAAACGGATTGGAAAAGCGCTGTACGGGAATCAAAATGCGTTCCTTGAAATTATCGATGAAGAGAGTCTTAGCTGCATGGCAGAGCAGTATCTGAAGATTCGGGAACAGTGAAAGTAAAATCCTGTGAAACAGAAAAGTGGCCAAAAGAGTGTCCACATGCAGGAACGGTTCCATGATAAGATAAGGCATAACCGGAAAGTAAACCACAAGTTCAATGCAAACGACGGAGAGACGTGGAATAATAGGAGTACATCAGAGCTACGGCGAATGCATTCGAATACCGAACAGATCAGGAGGAACAACTCGATATGACGTTGAACGAACTTTTCGCAATTCAGGAAGCAGACGTAACAGGAGAATTATTACTGAAAGCCGGCTGGAGTGAGATCGCAGAAGAACCGGCGGAGATATTCCAGCGGAGCAGGCTGGTTCCTGACGGGGTGGAATCACATAAGGAATATAAAAGTTAAAAGAGAAATATGAGTGAGGTAGCTCAGCCATGGTAGAGCAGAGAAACCAAGCCGATCATGGGTGTGGTCGGTACAGCAAAAAATCTATTGTCGCTGGTTCGATTCCAGCCCTCACTCCTGAAACATGAAAACTCACAGCCAACGTACAAAAGAATGGAGACGAGATCACAAATGAACACAGGATCTGCAATCGAAACTGAAAGATTATTCCTTCTCCCAAGCCGGACGGACAGAGATTCCGAGGCATTTTTACAAATGCTGCGGGATGATGGCGACTTCTCTATATTCTGCGGAGTCAGCCCATCCGAAAAACATGTAAGAAGGTTTGCAAACTATTTTGAGAGAACTGATCACGAGCTTTGCACCTATTCCATTTTTCTCAAACAGCAGAAAGACAAGTTTATCGGCTACGTAGGCGTACATAGAGAAATGGAAGACGAATACGAAATTGAATTTTATATCGCCAGAGAATACCGAAGAAACGGCTACTGTGAAGAAGCCAGCCGAGAGCTGATGAATCAGCTCTTTGGTGATGGGGTTTCTGCAAACGGAAAGAATCTTTTCGTCGATAAGCTGTATGTGACGACCCAGACAGAAAATGAACCAACGATCAGCCTGCTGCGGAAGCTGGGATTCAGAGAAGTAGAGGACGGCCCGATCATGGTTGTGCTGGGTAACATTTTCGAAAAAGAAGATAATTTTTTCGCACACGAAGTAGTAAAACTGGTACTGACAAAGGAGGAGTTTTCTGATGGCAATTAAATTTGAAGAACTGAGAAAATATGTTGCACGCAATGTCCGCTTATCCATCTGTTTTGAGGATGGTTATTACCACGATTATCTGATGATGTCAGACATTCCGGAACAGAAATATGCTGGCTTTTACATCTATGGAGTCGGAATGGTGGATGTGGAATTTTCCAGAGATGTCTATATGGCTTTGCCGGAACCGGAAGGAGAATGTTGGTGCAGCAAAGATGATACACTGAATCCGGCGATCGAACTTATGATTTCGGAAGAACCGAGGGATATCAAACGGAGTGTGGAACAGAAGCTTTTGTTCCGGGATCTGAAACCGTATCTGCAGATCGGCAGACATTTTTCCATCGTAAATCGAAATGACTGGTCATCCGAATACTATGAATACAGAAGCAAGATACCGGAGAAATACGATGATATGTATGTGTACGGTATCGGAATGGAAGAGTGTCCACATGTTGAGAAAATGTGGATGGATGTTCAGTATGAAACGGTTCACAGAAAGCAGATGGTGATTGTGCTTTCCAATCAGCCGAGAGAAGATCTGAGAACAGAATAAAAGAGAACTTTTTATGCAACGGAAAAAGGAAAGGAAGAGAGCTAGAGATATGGATAGAGATCACACGTTTGATTTACCAGATTTAACAGAAGACTTCTGGAAAACCGTTGTGTTTGCACAGGAGGATCCCCCTTCTGGAATGGGCGGCCCGGGATGTGTATGTCTGCTCAGCAAAGAGGGAAAAGAATATATTTTCGGATTTGAAGAGACACCATTTTACAAAAGTACCGAGCTTTTCCCGATCTTTGAGACGACCGATGAAAGAATTGGTTATCGTCATAAATATAAAGCAGAAGATCACGGCTGGAAATATCTGGAGAAAGAAAATGCACTGATTCGGGAAGATATTCTGGATGCTTACAGCAAAGCGGCTGCGGAGGCGAAACGGGAAAAGGAAAATTTCTGGCATTTTTATGCCATCGATCTGGCCGGCCGGGCAATTGGCGTGGAGCATCTGGAACGATATGATTACATCGGAAGCGTTCTGTACAGGGAAAGAATGGATCGGGAAATGGCGGAACGCCGGAAAAAACGCGAGAAGGAGAAACTGACGGAGAACGAATTTAACTGGAAGCCGATGCATGTGAACAATATTCCAGACAATCCTGAGATGGGCGTTTACACACTGCTGATGAGAAGGGATGACGGAAAAATCAAGGGTGTAAAATACTCGATTCTGTATCAGTACGAGGAGCACAGCCCGATGCTGATATACAGTGATGCAAAGGTGGAAGCCTATATTCTTTTCTGCGCGGATTACGATGATATCATCGGTCCGTGGGATTATCATTCTGTCAGCAGACAGGAATGTGCAGAGCTTTACGGAAAAGAAAATCATTTTCCGCCGGAATTGGCATATTATGACTGGATTACGTTTTCAGATGGTGATATTCATAACTTCGGCAGATTTCTCCGCACATTCCAAAGTCTGGAAGAAGCTAAAGCATATGCGATGTATTATGCGAATGTGAACAGCGGCGGAATCAACAAGGAAACAATTCTGAACCAAGAGGAGGAATCCAGAATCGAAGATCATGTGAACAGTATTGCACATTACGAGGCATATCAGATGTATCGAAAATATTATAAAAAAATTCTGGATGCCATCAGCGAAGAAAACTGTTTCCCGGATTCCTGCAGCGGAGGCGGTGTGTATCTCCGAGAGGCTATTTTAAAGAAAGTACCGGAAATCACAGAAGAACAGCTCAGAATGATCTGGAGAGAACTTCCATTTGTACTCGAGAAGAGAACACAGGACTGGATCGAACGGGAAAGGCAGTTCAGCGAGAAGTATATCCGGGAGCAAAGGAAAGAGACAGAAGGAGTTTTTTAAGACAAGAACCTGTCCACATACGGGCTACGGCAGGTGGTAAGATGGCAGACAGAAAAAGACAACAGAAGGATTACCGGTAGAGCTCACAAGGGAGGTATCATCGAATGATTCTTTACAAATACACGGCAGACTGTTCAAAACTGAATCTGGAACAGGAAGATACAACGAAGGAAGGATATGAGGGCCTCTATCCCCGGCGAAGTGACATTGCGGAATGGAACAGTAAATTTTACACAGCCTACCGTACAGAAAAGAAGTTTTTCATTATGATCAGTGATATTCGGAAGGATAAGATGACGATTGTAGCTGAACTTGAAATGGAAGTGGATCCGCGGGAATGTGTGGATTATATTCGGAAGATACTGCCGGAAATGGAGCTGCTTGCATGTGAGGAAATCACAAGTGATGAGTTTTACAAAGAAATGGTCCGGACAGAACGGAATAACTGGACGGAGTGCTACCTCCGGTCAATGAAAGAGGACTTAAAGCTTGATACGGAACCGGAGCACAGCTATTATGAACCTGTTGCGTATCAGGTAAGTGAACGGATTTACACGTCCCAAAATATGACCAGACAAAAGCAGTCAGAACAGATGCAGGAAATTATGGCATCGGAGAGCTTCTATGAAGAGATGGAGCGGATTTATGCTCCGGAAAATGAAAAACGTTTTGTTGGGCATCCCGTGCATTATCTGATTACAGCCGGTGACAAAGCGGCTGCGGATGATATGATTGATATTCTGATTCCAGCCCTTCTGGAGAATCAGAGACTGCTGAGCGGCAGGGCTTATGATGTACAGAAGATGACACATAAAGCAGAACGGGAAGGAAATTTTGACAATATTTTCTCCGGTGCTAAAGGTGGTACGGTGATCTTAAGTCTGGAAGGTGAAAAGAGTACCGGAATGTATGCCACCGGCAATTATGATCTGGCGAAAGCACTTGGGAATAAGCTGAATGAGTATGGAAATTCTACCTTATTTATCTTTGTAGATATTTCCGGAAACCGCAGTGTATCGGATGATACGATAGCGGAAATCCTTTCCAATGCGGATCTGATTCAGATTCAGGAAGGCCAGGGAGATCTGAAGCGGGCGTCTGCTTATCTGAAACGTCTGGCGGAGAAAACGGAGTATCACGATTACACGATAGACGAGCTGACGCAGTATCTCCCGAAAGAGAAGAAGCTGTATTCGGTTTCGGATATTTATAACGCTTACAACCGCTGGTATGGCCGCGGATTGAAAACCCATATCTACAAGGCCTATAAGGAAAAAGACCTGATCAAAATTGAGCTGAAAAAGAAGACAGATAAGCCTTACTTGGAGCTGCAGAAAATGGTAGGCCTGTCGGAGGTAAAGAAAGTGACAGACGAGATTCTGGCGGCGGCCAAGATGCAGAAAATGCGGAAACAGATGGGTCTTCCGGGGGTTCAGTCATCCATGCATATGCTGTTTTCCAGAAATCCAGGGACAGCAAAGACAACCGTGGCGCGTCTGCTATCCCAGGTCTTGAAGGAAGAGGAAGTGCTGAAATATGGCCACATTGTAGAGTGCGGCAGGCAGGATCTGGTCGGAAAGTACGTCGGCTGGACAGCACAGATTGTTGAGAGTAAATTTCAGGCGGCACGTGGCGGCATTCTGTTTATCGATGAGGCGTATTCTCTTGTAGAAGACAACCGCACGTATGGCGCCGAGGCAATCAATACCATTGTGCAGGAGATGGAGAATTACCGGGATGAGGTCATTGTCATTTTTGCAGGATATCCGGAGAAGATGAAGGAATTTCTGGAGCAGAATGAAGGTCTTGCAAGCCGCATTGCCTTTCACCTGAATTTCCCGGATTACTCGCCGGAAGAGCTGACACAGATTCTGGATCTGATGCTGGAAAAATCGGAATACCGGATGGACGAAAGAACAAGGGAAAAATGCTTTTCCATCTGCGCCGATGCATGCCGGGAAGAAAATTACGGCAATGGACGGTTTGTCAGAAACCTGCTGGACCACGCTATCATGCGCCAGGCAGACCGCCTCATTCGGGAACATCAGAATGGTACGTTGGGAAAAGAGGAGGCCTGTCTTCTGACGGCGGACGATTTCGAGATGATCGGTCTGAAAAAGAAACCGCAGAGCCGGCAGATCGGATTTTGTGCCGGGTGAACAGCATAAAAAATCAGCAAAAAAAATTAAACCAGCGGTTAAGTGCAGAAAACGAAAGCATGTGATACAGTATATACATGAAGATCGCGGGAGTGCAAAGCACGTAGCAATCTGGTATCAAAGGGGTCAAAAAACCTTTTGACCCCAACATCTATACATAACAAAACACAGATATTCACAAAAAGACCAGAAAGGGGGAGTGAACACATGAAGTTAAGCGAGCTGTTGAATGTGTTGAAAACAGCAGAAATTGCGGAAGAGATGGATGTGAGACGAGAAGAAATCGCAGCGCTGATTCCGGCCGTACGAACCATGTTTGGCTATGATCAGAAGAACAGTGCACATCAGTATGACTTATGGATGCATTCCCTCCATGTGGTCTGCAATCTTCCGCGGAGGATGGAAAATGATATGGTCTATCTGGCGGCGCTGCTGCACGATATCGGAAAGCCTGAAGCGCAGTGCAGGGGAAAACGCGAGTGTGATCCGGACATGCATTACTACGGTCATCCCGAAAAAAGCATGGAAATCGTGCGCGATATCGTGATCCCGGAGCTGGACCGGCAGGGGTATGTGATTCCGTGTTTCGATGTACAGGAACTTCTTTATTACGTGAAATACCACGATGATCATGTCAGTGTGAAATTAAAGCACGTCAGACGCCACACAAAAATGGCCAGCTTTGCGATGTTTCAAAACCTGATGCTGCTGCAGACGGCAGATGCCAAAGCACATATCCAGATCCCTGTTATCGCCGAGCGGGCAGAGATCTGTGAACGCCTTGCCGGAGAAGAAGGCAGACTTCTCTATCAGAGGATTCTGGATGGGGAGTAAGCAGATGAGCCGGAGCTGTAAAAAAACGCCTGTCAGCAAAGGACGATGCAAAAATTCCCGTTGGGCAAAGCGCGCGGCAAATAAGAGGGTTCGACGGGCGAAAACACTGTGGGGAAAATCAAAAGCATTTCGAAAAATTTCTGAGACATGGGATATCTGCGACTGGAAATTTTACGGTGAGAGACCCTGAAATCCGAATCGGGAAGAAAAAAATCACTTGGAAAAATGCTATTACAGAAAATGATCTGGAAAAGATGCATGAAACCATGGATGAATTATGAACCAAGATCCCGAAAGGAATAACAGAATAAGGCGGTAGTTTAACGGGCAAAACCTGTGCAGAAAAAAATGTTTCATGTTTGTGGAACACACAGCAACTTTTTAGGAGAATAGGGAGGCACAGAATGCAGGTTCAAGTCCTGCCCGCCTTACGCGAGTGAGGTAGCTTAAAAGAAAGAGCGCGAAAAAACGGTCATGTGCGTGACCGTAACGGCAAACTTTTTTCCAGTGGTAATGGCGAAGATGCCGGTTCAAATCCGGCCCTCACTCAGAAAAAAACAGAAGAGCAAACGAGAAAGAATGGAGTCCATAGATCCAGAAAAGAAAAGGATGTCTGGAGAAAACAGTGGAACGAAGGAAAGGAGCGGCAGCGATGGATTTTGCAGAATGGATACGGGAGCAGGCGACAAAAACCTATACAGAAAATGGAGCAGCAGCACGGAACACAACCGGCGATGCGCGGCTGGATCTGTTTGCGACAATTGGATCCCTGCGCAGAGCGGATCCGGAAAGAATTGAGCTTCTGTTTGCGGAAGCATATCAGGCAGACCCGCTGTTCGCATTGAAAATCCTGTTTTATGCGCGTGATATCCGGGAAGGTCTCGGCGAGAGACGTGTCTTTCGGATTCTACTACAGTATCTTGCCGAGTACCATCCGCAGGCAGTTATTGCCAACCTTGACCTGATTGGTGTTTTCGGCCGTTTTGACGACTGGTACTGCCTGATCGGAACTGGCGTTGAGGACGAGATGTGGAGTGCCATGAAGCAGCAGCTGGAAGCAGATCTGAAAAACTTTCAGGAGGGAAAAAGCGTTTCCCTGCTTGCTAAATGGATCAAAACGGCAGACTCTAAAAATACGGAGACGAGAAAACTCGGCATTCTGACGGCGCAGAAACTCGGCTATCCGGTTTACAACTTCAAAAGAATCGTCCGTTCCCTGCGGAAATATATCGGCGTGCTGGAAGTGAAAATGTCAGAAGGAAAGTGGGAGGAGATCGTTTACCCGGAGGTCTCCGGAAGAGCCATGATGATTTACAGGAACGCATTTCGAAAACATGATGAAAAGCGTTTTAACCAGTATCTGGCGAAGGCACTGGAGGGAAAAGAAAAGATTCATGCGGAGACGCTGTACCCGTACGATCTCGTGGAAAAAGTTCTGTATGAACGTCAATGGAATCAGGTATTGGAGGCGCAGTGGAGGCAGCTGCCGGATTATGTGGCGCAGGAAACGAATGCAATTGTCATTGCGGATGTTTCCGGTTCTATGAGGGGAAGACCTCTGGCGACATCCATTGGTCTTGCTATTTACTTTGCAGAGCGGAACCAGGGACCTTACCACAATCTTTTCATGACATTCAGCCAGAAGCCGGAATTTGTTTCTCTGAGAGGGGAAACCCTGCTGCAGAAAATCAAATACGTCGAGCGTACGGAATGGGGGATGAATACTAATCTTCAGGCTGCATTTGAGCGGGTTCTGGAAACAGCACTGGATCACGATGTACTGCCGGAAGAAATGCCGAAAGCGCTGATCGTTGTGTCTGATATGGAGATCGACAGATGCGGAGACCGCAATTGGATGTTTTATGATCATATGAAAGAAAAGTACGAGTATTGCGGCTACCAATTGCCGAATATTATTTTCTGGAATGTAGACAGCCGAAACGATATCTTCCATGCCGACAGTCGGAGAAAAGGTGTCCAGCTATACAGCGGCCAGTCGGTTACGACATTCCAGAATCTCCTGAACAATATTGACAGCACGCCGGTCAAATCGATGGAAAAAGTGATTGAGAGCGAGCGGTACGCATGCGTCAGAACTGGAAATGCGGCATAAAAAAGACGGAGGAGGATCCGAAGAACCGAAAGATCCTCCTCCGCCTTTTTTGTACATGAAACATTGGAAATAGAAAATTCCTCGTACTTGTTATCCTTGTTTTTTTGATATACACTCCGGGATCGTATCAGTTGCAAGAAAAATTGGGGTATGATGGATACGGCTGAGGGACTGGAAGGGAAAAAGGAGTTGAAAAAATATTAACGATAGCTGCTATTTCGTTCAAGATATCTTGAATTATATCAAGATATCTTGATATAATCATACAATAGAAGGAACAGTGTTATAAAGTCAACTTTAATAAAAAGAAAAATTTACAAAGCAAGCAGGAAAGGCATGAAATACATGGAGAAAATGTTAAAGTTAGTAGCATGGATAGAAAGCTTTCAAAAGATGTAAAGCTGATATTGAAAAATAGAATGCAGAAGAATAAAGGAAAAGAGGACACTATGGCATCAAGCATGATTCACTTGGCAATTGTACAGGAGATGAGAAAGAAAGTCTCGTTTCGAGATATCAACCGCCTGTTCCTTGGGGTGATTCTGCCGGATGGGGCGGTGGCGGGAAATAGCCATTTAAAGAAGAAAATCTGCGAAAATACCAGATACACATACGATCTCGAATTTTTCCGCGACAGATACGGGAAATACATGAAGAAGGATGATTTATATCTCGGCTATTACCTTCATCTGATCCAGGATATGCTATATCGGAGAGTTATGTATGGGGAGCATGGCTGGAATTCGAGCGTTCCTGGAAACGTAGAAAAACTGCATCGGGACTACGAGATATTAAATGAATATGTTTCGAAAAAATATAGCCTTTCCCAGGAAATGATCCAGGAGCTGGATCTTACAAAAGAGCCATTGGCACAGCTTGCTGAATTTGATGTGAAAGGTCTTATAAAAGAAGTACGCAGGGAATTCACCCAGAGAAAAAAAGAGAAACTTTTCATCCTTACCAGACAAATGGCCGACGAGTACATCGTACGCGCGACGGAATTCTGCGTGGAAGAGCTAAAAGCACTGTCCAAAGGAAAATCAGGTCTGGACAGTACTGTGTGGAGTTGGGAAAAACCAGAAAACATATCACATGAAAAATTAAACCAGAAGTTAAATGCAAAAATCGAAAATATGTAATATAGTATATACATAACAAAGCACGGACATTCACGAAAAGAACAGAGACGTGCAGAAAGGGGAACCGGAGAAATGAATTACTATATCAGCGATCTGCACTTACTGCATAAAAACTGTATCGGCTTCGACGAGCGTCCCTTCGCGGATCTGGAGGAGATGCATGAGGCGATTCTTGCAAACTGGAATCGGAAAGTAACGAACAGTGACACTGTTTACATTCTCGGGGACGCTACCTTATATGGAAAGAAAGAGGATGCTATTGCACTGGTTGCAAGAATGAAGGGGAAAAAGGTTCTGGTAAGAGGAAACCATGATCACATCGACGATTACCGGTATCAGCAGTTGTATGAAGAGATCTGCGATTACAAGGAAATTCAGGACGGAATCGACGGAAAACAGTATCATCTGGTTCTCTTTCATTATCCGATTTTCAGCTGGAAAAATATGGGACATGGCACCATTCTTCTGTATGGCCATACGCACGACAGCATGGAGGATACGTATTATCAGGAGTGCCTGAGAAAAATGGCGGAGGAGGAATGCAGCAGACACATTTATGAGTGCAGATCGCAGGCATACAATGTGGGATGCATGAAGCCATGGATGAATTATGAACCAAGATCCCTAAAGGAAATCCTGAGCTTTAGAGAGAAGGCCGAGGCAGGAAAATAGCATCTCCACCGATGATATAAAGCAAGTCAGGGTGGAACAGCATTTGATACACATCAGTATCCACAAAAAATGTGGCTGAAAATAAGGCGGTAGTTTAACCGAATCAAGCAAGTCCTCTGCTTCAATTGCGTGGAGCAATAAGCTGCGAAGCAGCTATTCGGTTATGAGCAAGTAGCGAAGCGGATTGCGAATATCTGCTTTGACCGGGCAAAACCTGTGCAGAAAAATGTTTCATGTTTGTGGAACGTACAGCAAATTTTTCGTAGAGGATAAGGCACAGAATGCAGGTATTTGTTTCCATGAAGGGGGAAACGCTGGAGCAGAAAATTCAATGTGTTAAGAGTGTTGGCTGGGGAATGAACACGAATCTGCAGGCTGCATTTGAACACGTTCTGGAAACAGCACTGGATCACGAGGTTCCATCGGAAGAAATGCCGAAAGCACTGATCGTTGTCTCGGATATGGAGATTGATGCCTGCGTGGACGAGAACTGGATGTTTTATGATCATATGAAAGAAAAGTACGAATACAGCGGCTATCATCTGCCGAACGTTGTTTTCTGGAATGTGAACAGCCGCCACGACCTTTTCCATGTCGACAGCAAAAGAAAAGGGGTTCAGCTGTACAGCGGAGAGTCGGTTACGACATTCCGGAATCTCCTGAGTAACATCGACACCACACCGGCGGAAGCGATGGAACAGATCATCGAAAGCGAGCGGTACGCGTGTGTCAGAACAGGGGATGTGGCATAAAAAAAGAAAGATTCGCAAAGCAAGCAGGAAAGGCGTGAAATGTATGAAGGAGATGTTAAAGTTACCGGTAGGGATAGAAAGCTTTCAGGAGATCCGGCAGCTTGGATTCTACTATATTGACAAAACAAAACTGATTGAACAGCTTCTTGAACAGTGGGGAAAAGTGAATTTGTTTACCAGACCACGGCGTTTTGGAAAAACACTTAATATGAGCATGCTCCGGTACTTTTTTGAAATCGGCACAGATAATACATTGTTTGAAGGGCTGTATATTTCGGAAAATAAGAAAATATGTGAAGAATATATGGGAAAATTTCCTGTTATATTTATTTCACTTAAAAATGTGGAAGGACTTACTTTTGAGGAGGCAAGGTATCGATTACTTGAGGTGCTTGGCAGAGAGGCAAGGCGATTTGAATTTTTGGCGAGTAGTGAACGTCTGACGGCAGATGATAAGAGTATGTATCGTGCGATCACTGCCATACAGAATGGTCAGTATGTTATGGATGGCAAAATCATCACATCTGTTTTGCGGGTATTATCGGAACTTCTGTATAAACATTATGGGAAAAAAGCAATTATATTGATTGATGAATACGATGTACCGCTGGATAAAGCATTTCAGCATAACTATTATCGCGAGATGGTATCTTTAATACGTGGAATGTTTGGAGATGCACTCAAAACGAATGATTTCCTGTATTTTGCTGTGCTGACCGGATGTCTTAGAGTTTCCAAAGAAAGTATATTTACCGGACTTAATAACTTTAAAGTACTGACGATTACAGACCAGAGATTTGATGAAAATTTCGGCTTTACAGATGATGAAGTCAGAGCACTTTTGAAAATGTATCATTTGGAAAACCATATGAAAGAAACAAAAGAATGGTATGATGGCTATCGCTTTGGCAGTGTGGATGTGTACTGCCCGTGGGATGTTATCAATCACGTGGATCGATTAAGGGCGCAGCCAGAGGCAAAACCACAATCTTATTGGATCAATACGAGCGGAAATGAGCTTGTAAAGCGTTTTGTTCAAAAAGCAAATAAAACAACGAGAGATGAAATTGAGCGTTTAATTGCCGGTGAGGCAATTGAGAAAAATATTCGACTGGAATTAACATATGATGAAATAGACAACAGCATTGAAAATCTGTGGAGTGTTTTATTTACAACTGGTTATCTTACACAGGTGGGAATGAAGGAGAATGGTACTTATCAGCTGGTAATTCCGAACAGAGAGGTTCGGGAAGTTTATAAATTGCAGATACAAGAATGGTTCCGTAGCAGTGTGTTAAACAATACCGAACGACTGACGGATTTCTGGAAAGCATTGGAGGAGGGAGAAACGGAGAGCGTTGAGAAGTATTTAAACAGAATACTAAGCAATTCGATCAGCGTTTTTGATACAAGAGCAAAAATAGTGGAGAAAGAAAGCTCGTATCATACACTATTGGTAGGTATTTTGACTGGAAATTCAAATTGGCTGGTGAAGTCGAATGTTGAAGCAGGAGACGGATTTGCAGATATTATTGTTGAGACAGAGGATCCGGATGCGGGAATTATTATAGAACTAAAATATGCACAGACGTCTTCGGAAATGGAGAAAGCCTGCGAGAAGGCAGTTGCGCAGATCAAGGATCGAAGATATGCGGATTATTTGAAAAATGATGAAAGAAATAATATTTTGTATTATGGGATAGCATTTTGCAGGAAAAGATGTAAAGTTGTGATTGGAAAACAGGATGTAGAGGAATAAAAGAAAAACGGACGCTGTGTTTCAAAAATGAAGCAGTGTCCGTTTTTGCTATATGATTTTAAGATGCCGGGGTCAAAAGGTCAAAAAGCCTTTTGCCCCCAACATCTATTTAAGAAAAGTTGACAGTTGAAAAATTATGCGAAATACTCTCCCGCCAGTTCCTTAAACGCCGGCAGTGCCCGCTCGATCTGTGCGGTAGTAACGCAGTAAGCGATCCGAACAAATCCCGGTGCGCCGAAATCGTCGCCTGGTACCAGAAGAAGTTCGTACTTTTTCGCTTTCTCACAGAATGCATACGCGTCCGGTTCCGGAGTTTTCATGAAGAGATAGAAAGCGCCGTCCGGGTGAACGCAGGTGAAGCCGTAGGCGGTTAATGAATCATACAGCAGATCGCGGTTTTTCTTGTAGACCGAAAGATCCGAAACCTGTCCTGCGCATTTGGCGATGACGTGTTGGATCAGGCTTGGTGCGCAGACGAAGCCGAGGGCGCGTCCGGCGCCGCAGACGGCTGCGTAGATGGTTCTTGCATCATCGACCTCATCCGGAACGAGAACGTAGCCGATACGCTCGCCCGGCAGGGAGAGGGATTTGCTGTAGGAGTAGCAGACCAGCGTGTTTTTGTAATATTTTGTCAGATACGGAACTTCCACGTCTCCGTAGACAAGCTCGCGGTACGGTTCATCAACGATCAGATAAATCGGATGACCGTATTCGGCAGATTTTGTTTCCAGAAAAGCAGCGAGCTTCTGAATGTTTTCTTCGGTGTAGACAACGCCGGACGGATTGTTCGGGGAATTGACGAAAACACCTTTGGTGTGCGCTGTGACAGCGGCCGAGAGGCGGTCAAAGTCGATCTGGAACGTGGAAGAATCAGCCGGCGTTTCGATCATGGCTGCGCCTGCAGATTCGATGAAAACACGGTATTCCGGAAAGTACGGGGTAAATACGATATACTCGTCGCCCGGAACGGTTAAAGCGCCAAGGACGATGCGGAGCGAAGCGGCTGCACCGCATGTCATATAGAAGTTGTCAGCGTGGAACGTGGTACCAAAGCGTTTGTTCAGGTCGGCTGCAACGGCGGCGCGGGTATCGGCATCGCCCTGCGCGGAGGTGTAGCCGAAGAGATAGTAATCGTCTTTGGAATCGAGCAGCTCCTTGATGGTCTCATGAACGGAGGCCGGAGCCGGCACGTTTGGGTTTCCGATACTGAAATCAAAGACGTTTTCTGTGCCGATCTCGGCAGCGCGTTTTTTACTGTATTCGAAAATCTCGCGGATTACCGATTTTTTTGTGCCGAGAGTTACCATTTTTTCTGAAATCATGTGTCAATCCTCCTGAAGTAAATTGTTTGCCGCTGTTTTAAATGAACTGTAAATATTATTCTTTTTTCTGCTTTTTCCTTATTTTAGCAGACAAAGACTGAATTGTAAATGCAGCATTTTCGGTCTCATGCTCCCGCAGGCTGAAAAGATGGCGGAGGCACACCACGAGTGATACCAGCAGACTGCCGAGCCGCACGGACGGAAGAAAGCGGGAAATTTGTACGGCAACGGCAAACCCGGAGAACGAAATGATCGAGCGCAGACTGTGTGGCTGGATAATGAGAATCAGCGAAAACGTCAGATAAAACGCCGCCAGAAGAAGCGCCGGCCGCAGATCCGGCAGGAGGCCTAGCAGCACGCCGAACGAGACAGAGATCGCCTTTCCGCCTTTCGCAGGCTGCAGAAACGGCCATGCGTGTCCGGCCACCGGGGCGAGCAGAATCAGGGCGAAAATCCAGGAACTCATCGAAACAGCGGAACTGTGCGCCGCCAGAAACACTGGCAGAAATCCCTTCCCGATATCGCACAGGACGCAGAGCAGTCCAATCCGCGGTCCGGCCACTGAAAAGGCGTTGAAGGCGCCTGGATTCTGATCTTCATTCACAGTTCGGACATCCACGTGGCAGAAGTATTTTGGAATCAGGTACGAATACAGTACACTGCCCGAGAGGTACCCGAAGAAACTATAAAACAGATAAGCAGTAAGCATCATAAGCAGTTACTCCGAAACTAATTTTTTCAAAAGGTGTGTAATTGACGTTCCCGCCTGCGGATGGCTGTTTTTTCGCTGGGCATCGCGCATCGCGATCTGACGTGCATCATCGTGGGCAAGCGAAATACCGGCCTCTGCCAGCTCTTTCTGATGTGCGCCGGTCACGGACATTCCGCGTGAGACAAAAAAAGCACGGTTTTTTGTTTCGCAACCCGGAATCGGATCAGTGTGGACGAGCGGAACGCGCCGCACAGCGGCCTCGGTACTGCTTAAGCCCCCGGGCTTTGTAAACAGCACATCGGCAGCGGCCATATATTCCGCAACGTGGCGTGTAAAACCGATGATATGTACATTTGGGTTCTTATGGAACTGCAGCCGGAGCGAACGCATCCGTTTTTTATTATTTCCGCAGATGATCACAGCCTGTTCGCCGTTTTCCAGCCGGGAAACGAGTTCATGTGCGAGCAGATGCACTTTGCCGAATCCCATACTGCCGCTCATGACGAGAAACAGCGGAGCATTCTCGGGAAGACCGAGATGGCGGCGCACATCCTCTTTGGATGCAGGGCGCGCAAATGCGGGCCGCACCGGAATACCGAGAGGAAGCAGTTTTTCTTCCGGGATGCCGCAGGATGCAAACTCCGGGATCAGATCCTTGTGCGGAACCACATAGTAATCGCAGTTCGTCTCTTCCCAGAACGGAATGCACGCGTAATCGGTGGCAACGGCAACGCAGGGAATCGTCAGCCGTCCTTTCTGTTTCAGCCAGGTCAGTGTTTCCGCCGGATAAAGATGTGTGGTGACAACGGCATTAAAATGGTTTTGATCAATATAATCTGCAAGCGCATTTCCAAGCCGCGCATTTGCGTAGTAAACGGGGGATTTCCAGGGAAATTTCCGTACCAGCTCACCAAGCTGATAGAGTGCGCCGAAGCCGGCCGGAAAAACGGAGACGAGCTTCACATAAGCTCCGCCGACCAGTGCGGAGGTATGCTTTCGCCCGAGGCTCATCAGATCCAGAACCTCGGCTTCGTGGTGATAAAAATTCAGACTTTCTTTTAATGCAGAGGCCGCAGCATTGTGGCCACCGCCAGTATTGCAGGATAAAATCAGTACCTTCATAAGAAAACTCCATTCTTTTGTTGTATCCCAAAGAGAACCTGAAAAAGGGGATGCCGATGATTTGTTTTCAGACACGCTTTAGTATAGAACGCTGTTATTTTTCGGACAATCCACAAAATGAGAAAAGTGTCTGATATAACAGAAAAGCGACAGGCAGCAGAAACACCGGGGAGACGCAGAGGGAGCATCCACCTGCGGATCAAGATATTGAGAGAAAGGAAAGAAACAACGGATGCCTGAAAAATTGGCAAAATAGAATAAAATCAAAAGAAAAAGAAACGAAAAACAGGATAAAATGCTGAAAAATCAATTGACATCCACTCCAAAACTTCGTATCATAAAGACAGAATGGGGCGCGTTCGGAAAGCGATCTGCGCACCGGAAAATACAGGAGGTAAGCTTAAAATGGGTAAATGGCAGAGAAGTCTTTACCAGCCGGTTCTGCCGCTGGGAAAAGACGGAAAAAGGGTAACAGGAAGTGCTGAACATATCGCACTTTCCAGAAAAGCAGCAGGCGAGGGTATGGTTCTGGTAAAAAACGAGAACGACACACTGCCGCTCGCAAAAGGCACAAAGGTAGCCTTATTCGGAAAAGGAACGATTGATTACGTAAAAGGCGGCGGCGGAAGCGGTGACGTTACGGTCGAGTATATCCGCAACTTCTACGAAGGCATGAAGATCAAGGAAGCTAAAGGGGAGGTTTCCCTGTTCCATGAGCTGCCGGAATTCTATGAGAAAAATGTAAAAGAACAGTATGAGGCAGGTGCTGTACCGGGCATGACAAGAGAGCCGGAAGTACCGGATGAGCTGGTAACAAAAGCGAAAGCATATACCGATACCGCAATCATCACCATCTGCCGTTTCTCCGGCGAGGGCTGGGACCGCAAATGCCAGATCAACGATGAAGGCTATGAGCTGTTTGAGGATGAGAAAAAACAGATCGAGCTGAGCGCCAGCATCTTCGAAAACGGCGACTTCTACCTGACAAACGGCGAAGCAGCCATGGTAGAAAAAGTAAAAGCAAACTTTAAAAATGTCATCGTTGTCATGAACGTCGGCGGTATGGTTGATACCAGCTGGTTCAAAGACTGCAAAGAGATTCCGGCGGTGCTGATGGCATGGCAGGGCGGCATGGAAGGCGGCCTCGCGGCAGCGGACGTTGTAACAGGCGACGTCAACCCATCCGGTAAACTGGTTGATACCTACGCAGCAACCCTCGAGGATTATCCATCCACCGAGAACTTCCATAAATCCGTTTATTACGTGGATTACAACGAGGATATCTACGTTGGCTACCGTTATTTCGAGACGATTCCTGGCGCAGCGGAGAAGGTCAATTATCCGTTCGGCTTCGGCCTTTCCTACACCAGCTTTGAGACAGAAGTTCTGGGGGCAGAAGAGAAGGATGGAAAGATTGTTGTAAAAGCATCTGTTACCAACACTGGAAAACGTGCCGGAAAAGAAGTTGTACAGCTCTACTATGGCGCACCGCAGGGCAAGCTTGGCAAACCGGCCAAAGAGCTCGGCGCTTACCGGAAAACAAGACTGCTGCAGCCGGGCGAGACACAGAGAGTCGTTCTTTCCTTTACAGTGGAAGATATGGCATCTTTTGATGACCTTGGAAAGGTTGCAAAATCTGCCTATGTTCTTGAGGCAGGAAGCTACGTCTTCTACGTTGGAAACAATGTAAGAGATGCGAAGAAACTGGACTTCACCTACGATCTGGCAGAGGCAAAAGTGACTGCACAGTACACCAGCCTTGCCGCTCCGCATAAGCTGGAAAAACGTCTCCTTGCGGATGGAACCTACGAAGCGCTTCCGACCGATAACGGCCCTGTCGAGGAAGAAGGACTGGAGCGTCAGGATAAGCTGACTCTGGAAGGATTCCTCCCGGCAGTCAAAGCACAGGAGAGAAAGAGCTTTGGCGAGCTTATGGAGGCAGCAAAGACGAATCCGAACCTGATGAATGTGGTCGAAGGAAAAGAAACGCTCGACGAGTTTGTAGATAAGCTTCCGACAGAAGCACTTATTCATCTGCTCGGCGGTCAGCCGAACACAGGAGTTGCCAACACGTTTGGCATGGGAAATCTGCCTGAGTACGGCATCCCGAATATCATGACCGCAGACGGACCGGCAGGCCTTCGCATTCAGCCGCAGTGTGGCGTCAACACGACCGCATGGCCGTGTGCAACATTGCTTGCCTGCACCTGGGATCCGGAGCTGATCGAAGAGATCGGTAAAGCCGGAGGAGAGGAAGTCAAAGAAAACAATATCGGCATCTGGCTGACCCCGGCTGTCAACATTCACAGAAGCCCGCTCTGCGGAAGAAACTTCGAGTATTATTCCGAGGATCCGCTTGTGGCCGGAAAATCCGGTGCGGCAATGGTACGCGGTATGCAGTCCGAGCATATCGGGGCAAGTGTGAAACACTTCTGCTGCAACAACAAAGAAACAAACCGAAAAGACAGCGATTCCCGCGTTTCCGAGCGTGCGCTGCGTGAGATTTACCTGAAAGCCTTCGAGATCATCGTAAAAGAGGCAGATCCATACACAATCATGTCGTCCTACAACCTGATCAACGGCGTTCAGGCATCTGAGAACAAGGATCTTTTGACCGGTATTCTGCGCGGTGAGTGGGACTTTAAGGGAATGGTAACGACCGACTGGTGGACCCACGGCGAGCATTACCGCGAGACAAAAGCCGGAAATGATATCAAGATGGCAAACGGATACGAGGAGCGCGTACAGGAGGCATTTGAGAAGGGATACATCACCCGCGACGAAATCGCTCTTTGTGCAAAACGAATCCTGACCATGATTCTTCGCATGGACTGATGTGGATGCATGTGAATAAATAAAGAAAAGTGTGGATAACGCATAAAAAAATCGTATGCTGTTGTGGAAAAAGCAACAGCATACGATTTTTTACTTTCCGGACAGGATTCTTTCCTGTTTACACGGCAATGATCTGCAGCAAGACTCTGACGACCGCAGCGCAGTAAAAACGAGCGGAAACTACAGGAAAAAAACTGTTTTCAGGCAGTAGCCTTCTGTAGCTCTGCCATAATCTTAAATTCCCGCACGACCATAACGATGCTGACTGATGCGGCTGCAAGGTCTGCAATCGGTGCAGTGTACATCACGCCGTCAATGCCGAAGAGATACGGAAAAATCAGCAGCAGCGGAAGCAGGAAAATAATCTGTCTCGTCAGCGAAAGAAAAATACCCTTCTTCGGCGCTCCGATGGAGGTAAAGAAGTTTGAGCTGACCGGCTGGATACCGTTCAGGAATGTGAAAAACAGGAAAATGCGGAAGTACCGCTCTGCAAAATGCAGGTACTCTTCTGAACCGGAACCAAAAATGCCGATAATCTGGCGCGGGAAGAGCTGGAAACAGAGGAAGGCGACGATGGAAATGGCAGTCGCCGCAAAAACTGCTTTTTTATAGGCGTCCTTCACGCGGTCATATTTCTGTGCACCGAAGTTGAAGCTGACAATCGGCTGAAGTCCCTGGGAAATGCCGATGACAAAGGAGAAGAACAGCATATTCACCTTTGAAATAATGCCGGCGCATGCAAGCGGAATGTCGCTTCCATAGACAGAATTGGAGCCGTAGTAGGTCAGTGTGTTGTTCATAACGATCTGAACAACCATCATTGCCACCTGATTGAATGCCGGAGTTGCACCAAGCGCAGCGATCCGTGCCCAGCAGGCTATTTTCGGCTTCAGATCGGAAAGAGAAAGCGGCAGCGTTTTAAAACCGCGCAGATAGAAGACAACGAGCGCGAACGATAAAATCTGTCCGGTGATCGTGGCGAGCGCTGCACCTGCCATGCCCATGTGGAAAACGAAGATGAACAGCGGGTCGAGAATCGTGTTGACGATCGCGCCGACCAGGTTACACAGCATGGAAAATTTCGGGCTGCCATCCGCGCGGATCAGGTTGGAGCCGCCGATTGTGACGATCAGAAACGGGAATCCGATGGAGGTGATTCTGGTGTAAGTACAAGCGTAATCAATGACATCCGGCGTTGCACCAAAGAGAAGCATCATCGGGCGCAGAAAAAGCTGAACGGCAACGCAGAGGATCACACCGAGGATTGCCAGCATGGAGATGGCATTTCCAACATAGGATTTCGCGTGCTCCGGATCCTTTCTGCCCATGCAGAGATTGAAGTTTGCAGCACCGCCGATGCCGCAGAGCAGACCGATGGATGTGCAGACCATGCTGAGTGGGAACGCTACGTTGGTCGCTGCGTTTCCGAGCACGCCGATGCTGTGACCGATAAAGAGCTGGTCTACCATGTTATAGAGGGCGCTGACGAGCATCGCGATGACGCTCGGAACCGCAAAACGCCGCAAAAGAGTGCTGATCGGTTCCGAGCCGAGAGGATTTTCGGAAGGTTTCATAGAGGGTATCTCCTTTCAAATGAGGTAAAAGTTCATCGTTTGTATCGGGTGAAGATTCCCGGAAAAACTCCGAGACCATATAGTATACCATAGAAAGAAAACAGAAAACAAGAGGGTGACCGCTATTTTCAGGAAGTGTAACAGAATCGTAGCAGAACTCTCTGCATTTTTAAAAAAGGGATTGACAAAAATGAAATATTAACCTATATTGAAACAAGGTTAACAATTCAAAAGCAGAAAGAATTGGATACAAGAACCTGCGAGGAGGACTTACATTCATGAAAAAATCAAAACTTACAACAAAACAGATTGTACTGACCGGCATGATGACGGCAGTGCTTGCGGTACTGTCCATTGTGACGATTCCGCTTCCGACCGGCGTTCCGGTGACGCTGCAGACCTTTGCAATGGCATTTTGCGGCTACGTGCTTGGCTGGAAATTGGGAGGTGCATCGTCCGCTCTTTATCTGATCCTCGGCGCGATCGGCGTTCCGGTTTATGCCGGCATGAGCGGTGGATTCGGCGCTCTTCTCGGACCGGCCGGAGGCTTTATTTTCGGATTTATTCCGATGGCAATGCTCTGCGGTGCCGGAATTAAAAAAGGCTTCCCGGGCAAACCATTCGTTCTTGGAATCGCAGGTCTTGCGGTATGTCACGCATTCGGTGTGGTACAGTTTTCTATTGTAACAGGAAACACGATCCCGGCTTCCTTCCTGGCAGTTTCCGTTCCGTACATCGTAAAAGATGTGATTTCCGTTGTAGTAGCTGAAATTCTCGGTGTGGCCGTTCGAAAAGCACTGTCAGCAGCTCATGTAATGAACTACGGAACCGCAGCATAATCACAAAGCGTTTCTGAAAAACCAAAAGATAAAAACAAGAGACAGGCATCCTGACAATCTGCCAGGTGTCTGTCTTTTTCTGTTTTGTCGTAAAGCCGGCTTTTGTCGTTGCGTCAATGGTCGTATATTTTCGGTTTTCTTTGATGCCGAAATTTACATAGTGAACATAGTATGCCAGAAGATCGTCGCCAAACGCCTTTTGCAGATCCGGATAAGCGGAACTGTATGCAAAAACATTGAAGTCAGAATTAATATCAGATCTTCCTTCGTTCAAACCGAAAATAACAAAATGGTTCCAAAGCGCTTCTGAGTCATTTCCAAAGGCCTTTGCAACATCCGGATATGCTATTGCATACCGTTCGGGTTTGAAAACCTGCCTTAAAGCTTCAAGGGCTTCCGGGGTATATGTTATTTTGTACTTTTTCATAATTTCTTTGTGCAGAGAGGTCTCGGAAGAGGTGTTTTTGTTTATTGTATTCAGTGTATTCAGTGCGCTCATATTGTTTTTGACAATCATTGCGGCGTTTGCCGTCATACCGGAGCCCAGACACATGGTGAGGGCGAGAGCGAATGCCAGAAGTTTCTTTTTCAATATTCCATCCTCCTTTTTCTGAAAAAAAAGTTCCTTTATCACAGGTCTATGTTACTATTTTTCAAAAAGCTTTGCAACGAAATCGCAATAAATAGTATTTCCGTTACAGTTCACTCGTACTTTTTTGTAAGCAGGTTTCATGCTCGCATGAAAATCTGCTCACAAAAAAGTACGGAGGGAGCGCCACTTTATGAGCAAAAAGGAGCTGTGAAGCAGCGGAGAGCGTCGAAGCGCGGTTCATGACAATACTGATCCTTGGGATTCCGTATGCCGGTGCGGTCTCCGCGTTTGTAGCTGTCACTGCGCTGGTGCCGATTTTTGGCGCATGGATCGGCGGCGAAGCATTCGGCATCTTAGGGATGCTGTTCAGCGTTCCCGGCTGTGCCGTGCTGTTCAGTCTTTATTTAGAGTACATGAAGAACGCACACACCTTTTAAGACGTGGTCTATTTAACATACAGGACGATAACTTACTTCGTGAATGCCGGCTTTAAGCTCTTAGCTGACCGCCGTATCCTTGAAATCCACCGCCAAGTCCCCAAAAGTGGACTGTGTAGGCAATGGGCTGACGCGCCAGCTCCGAAACGCTGGGAAGAACCCATGATCGCAGAATCTGCCATTGGACGCAAAAAAAACGGTGTGACCTTCACGGTCGCACCGTTTTTTACCCAACCGCAAGATTTATAGCTCCTTACGGCTGTCAAGCCTTGAATTTACAGGGTTTCGGGCATACAAAAAGCAGATGACGGGAATCGAACCCGCCTCCTCAGCTTGGGAAGCTGATGTTCTACCGATGAACT
>OLNI01000323.1_pt1 | contig 47998 bp, 39 predicted proteins | sample 1672921 | NCBI WGS metagenome assembly OLNI01 (sample SAMEA3136737, study PRJEB25190) | human gut metagenome | biome: human gut; feature: human-associated habitat; material: faeces | place: Austria | collected 2013 | reverse complement strand
CTCTGCGAGACAGACTCCCCCGATACGGGGGAGGTGGCGCTTGCGCCAGAGGGGGCCAAGAAAATGCTTGATTTGTGACACATTCCCGCTCCCGTCGGCGTTATAAGGGTGAAAGGAGGCAAGCCGATGCAAAACGAACAGGATTTAGAAAAGCTCGTACATGCCCATACCGCTGCACTGCTGCGGTACTGCACCGGCCTGCTGGGGTGTGAGGCCGACGCACAGGATGCTGTGCAGAAAACCTTCATCAAGGCGTGGCAGCAGCGCCACACGCTGCGCCATGACGGCACCGACAACGAGCGCGCGTGGCTCTACCGCATCGCCTACCGCACCTCGCTGGACATGCTGCGGGCAACCAAACGCGCGGCGGCCTACCCCACCCCGGAGCCGCTGGAGCAGGACCCGGGTATCAGCGACGAGCTGCGCGCGGCGCTGAACACGCTGGCCCCGCTGGACCGGGCGTTGATTCTGGAGCGCGTGCTGGACGGGCTGGATTACGCCGCGCTGGCACGCATCCACGGGCGGCCCGCCGCCTACCTGCGCACGCGGTACCACCGCGCCAAAAAGCAGCTGGCACAGAGATTGAAGGAGGGTGAGCACGATGAAGTATGACCGTGAAGAAGCGTATTTACGCGAAAAACTGACCGACGGCCTGCACCCGGCAGACGTGGACCTGTGGCCCGCCGTGGCCGAGCACCTGCCCGATGCCCGCCCGGCGCGGCACTGGCGGCGGCTCTGCATCTGCCTGGCCGCGCCGCTGCTGATCGCCGCCGGGGTGCTGGCGGGCACGGCGGAGTTCACGAACCTGCGCGAAAACCCGCGCCCGTCCTTCGCCCCCGAGGCCAACACCGGGTACGCCATCACGTATGAGCGGCAGTATTTCACGCTGGATGGGGATTTAATGGCGGGGCTGGTGGCAAACCATAACGGGGAGACGGCGGCGGACGGCACGAAGCCCGCCAGCGGTTCGATGAGCGGAAGTCTTCACCCCTCGGAGAAGGATATGCGGAATGTTTATGCCAAGGCGGCGCGCGGCTATGGCAGCTGGGACGAGATGACCGCGGCGACGGGCCTTCCGCTGGTGCAAAACGCGGTGCTGGATGCGGGTGAGACGGATGACGGCTCGGCCATTGCGCTGTTCACGGACGATTTGCCACAAATTCCGGTGGGCACAGATGGGCGGGTCTTTATGGTTCTACCAGAAGAGTACCCCGCCGGGTTTATCCCCATCGGGCGCGGCGAAACGCCGGAAAAGCTCTATCTGCGCGTCAGCAAAAAGCTGGGTGACTACAGGGTGGAATTGATGGCAGTTGCCTATTTGGGCGACTCCCCGCAGGAAACAGCTACGGCCATATTTGAAGAAAAAAGTGCTGGGCTGACATGGGAATGTGAAAGCTACCCCATGGCCAACGGAAACACCGCATTGATCCCCCACTGCACAAGCAATCCAACCTCGATGCCGTGGACGCAGTCGGTGGCCTACTTTGCACAGGACGGCATTTTGTACAAGGCCATATGCCGCCCGACGGGCAACTGGTTCAACGCCTCGCAGGAGGACATTTGGGCAGAACTGAAAGTCATTTTGGACGGATTTGCGTAATATTCGGCCAACGTAGGGGGCGGCGTCCCCGACGCCCCGCGGATGCCGTACACGTCCCGGGAGGGATAAATCCCTCCCCTACGCCCCCTTTTCCGGGAGAATGTAGGGCGGGGTGCCCTCACCCCGCCGCGGAGGGGGCAAGACTCTGCCCTGCAAAGCAGCCCCAAAAGGGGCTTTATACCAAAAAAAGAGAGAAGAACCTTCGCCCTGTGTGAAAATTCTTCTCTCTTTTTCTCTTTTATCTCTCCTCCAGCGGCACATACTCCCTTGTCTGCATGATGCTCTGGTAGGCCGGGCGGATGATCTTATCCACGTTGACAAGCTCCTCCATGCGGTGGGCGGACCAGCCGACGATACGCGCAACCGCAAAGATCGGGGTGTACAGCTCCACCGGGATGCCCAGCATGTCATACACAAAGCCGGAGTAGAAGTCCACGTTCGTCGAGACGCCCTTATAAATATGGCGCTTCTCGGCAATGACCTGCGGGGCCAGCCGCTCGATCGTGTTGTAATACTCAAAGTCGCGGCTGCGGCCCTTGGCGTCGGCCAGCTGGTGGACAAAGCTCTTGAACACCACCGCGCGCGGGTCGCTCAGCGAGTAGACCGCATGGCCCATGCCGTAGATCAGGCCCTTCTGGTCGAACGCCTGGCGGTCCACAATGCGGCCCAGATAATCAGCCATGGCCTCCTCGTCCAGAGGGTCGGCGACGTGGGCGCGGATATCGTCCATCATCTTCATGACCTTGATGTTCGCGCCGCCGTGCTTGGGGCCCTTCAGGCTGGAAAGCGCCGCCGCAATGACGGAGTAGGTGTCCGACCCGGACGAGGTGACGACGCGGGTCGTGAAGGTCGAGTTGTTGCCGCCGCCGTGCTCCATGTGCAGCAGCAGAGCAATGTCCAGCACGTGGGCCTCGAGGTCGGTGTACTTCTGGTCGGGGCGCAGCATCTTCAGCAGGTTTTCCGCCGTGGACAGGCTCGGGTCGGGGCGGTGGATGTACATGCTGCCGCCGCACTCATAGTAATTGTAGGCGTGGTAGCCGTAGACCGCCAGCATCGGGAAAACGCTGATGAGCTTGATGCACTGTTCCAGCTGGGTCTGCAGGTCGGTCTTGCCGATGTCGTCATCGTAGTTGGCCAGCGTCAGCACGCTGCGGGTCAGCGAGTTCATCAGGTCGTGACTGGGGGCCTTCATGATGACGTCGCGCACAAAGTTTGTCGGCAGGTCGCGGCATTTGGCAAGGCAGGCGGTGAAGCTCTCGAGCTGCTCTTTGTTCGGCAGGTCGCCGAGCAGCAGCAGATAGGCCGCGCCCTCAAACGCATAGCGCTTGCCGCGCAGACCGCGGATCAGGTCGTAGACGTTGTAGCCGCGGTACCAGAGCTTGCCCTCGCAGGGAACCTTCTGGCCGTCGCGCTCCTCAAAGGCGTCGATGCGAGAAATGTTCGTGATGCCCGCCAGCACGCCCTTGCCGTTTTTGTCGCGCAGGCCGCGCTTGATGTCGTATTGGGCAAACAGCGTGGGATCAATGCGGTTGTTGGTGACACATTCCTCGGTAAAAATGCGGGCTTCCTTTTCAATGGCTGTGTAGTCGCTCATGGTGACGGCCTCCCTTTCCCTTTCTTGTCCGTGTGTGGCAAACACTTTGTAGCAGCGGCGGGCTATTCTACAAATCGTATAACGTATAAATCTATTATACAGGGAAATTGGACAGTCTGTCAAACAAAGTTTTTGTGAACAAAATGACAAGTTGCCACGCTGTAGGGGGCGGCGTCCCCGACGCCCCGCGGAGGGGTCAAGACCCCTCCCTACAAGACCACAATAAATGGGACGACAAACAAAAAGGGAGAGGCTCTCCCTCTCCCATGAAACGTGATTATACTTTTACTCCGCCACCAGCACCGTCACGCTCGTCGGGGCCAGCTCCAACGCATCCCGGAAGCAGGGGCCGAAGGGTGTCACACCGGCGTGGACGCCGTCGCTTACTTTGCGCCAGGTACCGGCGGGCAGGCTGGCCCACTGGCGGGTGCGCTCGGGGTTGTAGTAGACGGCCAGCTGACCCGCCGTGGCCGTGCCGTCGTTCTCCGGCACAAAGCCGATGAGCCAGCCCGGCAGCGCCAGAATAAACGGCTCCGGCTCCCCTGCCGCACCGCTCAGCCGCGGATAGGCGCGGCGGATGGCCAGCATGCCGCGGTAAAACGCCGTCAGCGCGGCAAACTCCGGGCGGTGGGCGCGGGTCCAGTCCAGCCGGTTCGTGGCCAGCGGCCCCTTGTAGCTGTTGTGGTCGCCGTGCTTGGTGCGGCCCCACTCCTCGCCCGCCTGCATAAAGGGCAGACCCTGGCAGGTCAGGTAGATGCCCGCCGTCATGCGGTTCTGTGCCAGCAAATCGGCGTCGGGGCAGTCGTAATCGCCGCGGCGGCCCACGGCGGCCAGCTTGTCCCAGAGCGTGTAGTTGTCATGGGCGGAGACGTACTGCACGACCTGCCCGGCGCGCTTGGGCCAGAAGCCGTGTGCGCCGCTGCGCCACGCGCTGATCGAGTGCAGCACATCGTAGCCATGCTGCGGTGCGCCGTTGACATAGCCCGCGTTGGCCGCATCAAAGACGTTGCCCTTGATGCAGTCCCGCGTGTCATCGCAGAAAAATCCGATGCGTTCATGCAGCGCGTCGAGGGCGCGCTTGTCGGCGGGGCGTGCGCCGCCTTCAAGGTTCGTGCCGCCGCCCATCCAGGGCTCGCCGTACAGTAAAATGCTCTCGCCGCCGGGCAGACTGTCCAGCGCGGCGCGGATGGCGTTCATCGTGTCCACGTCTTCCAGCGCCATCAGGTCAAAGCGGAAACCGTCGATGTGGTAGGCTGTGGCCCAGTACAGCACCGACTCGACCACGTATTTGCGCACCATCGGGCGCTCGCTGGCCAGGTCACAGCCGCAGCCAGAGCCGTTGGTCATCATGCCGTTGGGCCAGCGGCGGTTCCAGTAGCCGGGCACGGTGCGCTCTAGATTGCTCTCGCCGTGGTAGGTGTGGTTGTAGACGACGTCCATCACGACGCCCAGCCCCGCGCGGTGCAGCGCGGCGACCATGGCGCGGCACTCCTTGACGCGCACCTCGCCGTGGAACGGGTCGGTGGCAAAGCTGCCCTCGGGCACGTTGTAGTTCTGCGGGTCGTAGCCCCAGTTGTAGCCGCCGTCGGGGCGGGACTCGTCCACCGTGGCGTAGTCGTAGATGGGCTGTAATTGCACATGGCTGATGCCCAGATTTTTCAGATAATTCAGGCAGGTCGGGTGTTCGCCGTCGTTGTCCAGCGTGGTGTCATCGGGCGTGAAGCCCATGAACTTGCCGCGCCACTCTGGGCGCACACCGCTGTGCCCGTCAGCGGAAAAGTCTGCCACATGCACCTCCCACACGCTGCGGGCGTGGGCCGGGATGTCGGGGCGCCGGTCCTGCTCCCAGCCGTCGGGGGTGGCCTGTGTCAGGTCCACCACCATGCCGCGGGTGCCGTTGGCCCCGGCGCTGCGGGCGTAGGGGTCCACGACCTCATGCACGCGGCCATCCGGGAAGTAGATGCGGTAGATGTAATACGTCCCGTGCAGGTTGCCGGGCAGCACAATGGCCCAGACGCCGCCATCGCCGCGGCGCATTTCGTGTACGCCCAGCTCTTTCGCGCCCGGCTCGGCGTCGGTGCCGGTGGCATACAGGCAGACCACGACCCCGCAGGCAGTGGGAGCCCACAGCTTGAAGGTGGTTTCCTCCGCCGTTGGATTTGCGCCGAGGTCGCTGCCGTGGTAATAGGGCAGCTCACAGGCCTGATGCCAGTTCATGGGTGATCGCTCCTTACAAATAGTCTGCATTTATTGTAGCAGGTAGAGCGACAGTTTGCAAGGGAAACGTTTCACCGCCCAGCGGAAACCTTTGCATCCGGTATCCGATGTAAAGAAGCCATACACAAGCAAAAATCCCCTGCCCGTGCGGACAGGGGATGCGGTTGCTTACAGAGGTGGATTACTCGCCCAGATGCCAGATGTCCTTGTTGTACTCGGCAATCGTGCGGTCACTGCTGAACAGGCCGGCCTTGGCAATGTTGATGACGCACTTCTTACGCCAGCCCAGCGGGTCGCAGGCGTAGTCGCTCAGGGCCTGACCCTTGCGCACCACATAGGCGTTGAAGTCGGGCAGCGTCTGGAACCAGTCCTTCCAGACCAGCTCGTCGTGCAGGCGGCGCAGGTTTTCCTCATGCCCGGCGGCCAGCATCTCCGGCCCGACGAGGAAATCGACGGCGCGGCGGATGTTGGGGTCGCCCTCCACCCACTGGCTGGCCTGATAGTCGCCCATCTCATAGCGGTGGATGACCTGGTCGGACGTCTGGCCGAAGATATAGATGTTCTCATCGCCGACCTGCTGACAGATCTCGACGTTCGCGCCGTCCATCGTGCCAAGCGTCAGCGCACCGTTGAGCATGAACTTCATGTTGCCGGTGCCGGACGCCTCCTTGGAGGCCAGCGAGATCTGCTCCGACAGGTCGCAGGCGGGAATGAGCTTCTCAGCGGCGGTGACGTTGTAGTTTTCCACAAAGACAACCTGCAGATACTTCGACACGACCGGATCCGCCGCAATGACCTTAGACAGGGTCAGCAGGGCGTGGATGATGTCCTTGGCAATCGTGTACGCCGGGGCGGCCTTGGCACCGAAGATGCTGACCAGCGGCGTGGCGGGCAGATGCCCGGCCTTGATCTCATGATACTGGTGGATCAGGTAGAGCAGGTTCAGCTGCTGGCGCTTGTACTCATGCAGGCGTTTGGACTGGATGTCGAACATTGCATCCGGGTCAACGGTGATGTTCTGCGTGCGGTGCAGCCAGTCGGCCAGTGCGCGCTTGTTCTGCGCCTTGACGGCGGAGAACTGCTGCAAAATATCGACATTTTCCGTGTAGGGCAGCAGTTTTTCAAGCTCGGTGGCGTCCTTGCGGAAGCCGGAACCGATGAGCTTTTCGATCTCGGCGGTCAGTGCCGGGTCGCACTCCAGCAGCCAGCGGCGGAAGGTGATGCCGTTGGTCTTATTGTTGAATTTTTCGGGGTAGAGCTGGTAAAAGCCGTGCAGCTCGCTGTTTTTCAGGATTTCGGTGTGCAGATAGGCAACGCCGTTCGTCGAGTGGGTGAAGTGGATGTCCATGTGGGCCATGTGAACGCGGTCATCCCCGTCGATGATGGCCAGACTCTCGTCGGTGGTGCGGGTGCGGGCCAGCGTGTCGAGCTTTTCAATGATGGGCATGAGCTGCGGCACGACGGCGTCCAGATAGGCGCGGGGCCACTTTTCGAGCGCCTCGGCCAGAATGGTGTGGTTCGTGTAGGCACAGGTCTTTGTGACGATCTCGACGGCCTCGTCAAAGTCGATGCCCTTCTCCCCCAGCAGGCGGATCAGCTCGGGGATAACCATGCTGGGGTGGGTGTCGTTGATCTGGATGGCGGCGTAGTCAGCCAAATCGTGGTAATCACAGCCGCGGGCGGCGCACTCGGCCAGAATCAGCTGAGCCCCGGCGGAAACCATCAGGTACTGCTGGTAGACGCGCAGACGGCGTCCGGCCTCGTCGGAGTCATCGGGATACAGGAAAAGCGTCAGGTTTTTGTCGATGTCGGTTTTGTCGAACGTGATGCCGTCGTGGACGATGCTCTCATCAATGGTGTCGAGATCAAACAGATTCAGCGTGTTCGTGCGGCCCTCGTAGCCCGTGACGGCCAGCTTGTACAGACGGGCGCTGTAGGTCTTGCCGGCCAACTCGACAGGATAGACCGTATCCGTTTTTTCCGCCCAGGAGTGGGCGGTCAGCCACGGGTCGGGCAGCTCGTTCTGGACGCCGTCCTTGAAGGACTGGTGGAACAGGCCGAAGTGATACCGCAGGCCGACACCGTCGCCGGGCAGGTTCAGCGTGGCGAGGGAGTCAAGGAAACAGGCGGCCAGACGGCCCAGCCCGCCGTTGCCAAGGCTTGGCTCCGGCTCGACCTCCTCAATATCGGACAGGTTTTTCCCAGCAGCGGCCAGTGCGGCGCGGGTGTCGTCGTACAGCCCTAAATTGATAAGGTTGTTGGACAGCAGCTTGCCGATCAGAAACTCGGCGCTGATATAGTAGAGCTTGCGGCCCGTGACGGGACGGACGCGGGCGGCGCTCTGTTCGCGGACGATGTCCAGCAGGGCCAGATAGATTTCCTGGTCGGTGCAGGCGGTCAGGGGCTTGTTGGTTCTGGCTTCCATCGCAGCAGTCATATTCATAAGAGGTTCCCTCCATTCGTGTATGGGCTTCTTGGGTACAACTTGGTTATACCACACAAAACGTGCATCTGACTTGCAAAATACCCGCAACTTATGGTACAATACTATCATGCGAGGTGAAAATATGGCGAAACAAGAGCGTTTACGCGAAGCAAAGCAACACGGGGCCGCGTGGTTCCCGTTCAATATCTACCCGTGCACGATCCCGAAGGACTTCCCGCAGGTGGCGCTGCACTGGCAGGACAGCATGGAGCTGGTCTTTGTCAAAAAAGGGCGCGGCATCGTGCAGGCCGGGCTGACGACCTACACGGCACAGGCGGGCGACATTTACGTGTTTGCCCCCGGCGTACTGCACGCCCTGCGCCAGCTGCCCGGTGAGGCAATGGAATATGAGAACATCATCTTTGAGCTGGAGCTGCTGGGTGGCGCCGGTGACATCTGTGCCGAGAAGTACCTGCTGCCGCTGCAGAGCGGACGTCTGGCTCTGCCCATGCGCCTTGGCCCGGAAGACTGGGGCTACAACTGGGCGGTGCGGTGCCTGCACGCGGCGGAGGAATTCAACAAGATCAAAGACGTGGGATATGAACTCTGTATAAAGGGCGAGCTGCTGCTGTTTCTGGCGGCGCTGGTGGGCCGCGCCGGAGACCTGCCCCCTGCCGATACCCCCGATACCCGGCGGCTGAAAACCGTGGTGCAGCTTGTGAATGAGGGCTACGCGGGGGCGCTGCATGTGACCGACGCAGCGGCGGCCTGCGGATGCAGCCCCAGCCATTTTATGCGCTGGTTCAAGAAAATGACCGGTCAGGGCTTTACCGAATACCTGAACGAGCAACGCCTGAACGCCGCCGCCGATGCCCTGCGCAGCGGCAGCGACACCGTGCTGGCGATTGCGGAGCAATGCGGGTTTGAGAATTTGTCCTACTTCAACCGTCTGTTCAAAAAGCGGTACGGGATGACGCCGCGGGAATACAGGGGGAGAAAATAAAAAAGCCTTCCCCCGAGGGGGGAAGGTGGCCCGAAGGGCCGGATGAGGGGCGAGTCTGCGGCGAAATCCCGTGAACGGGTGGCTGCGGAAGCTTTGCCCTCATCAGTCCGCTTCGCGGACAGCTTCCCCCGCGGGGAAAGCCTGAAATTATGCCTTTTTGCTGTAATCCCGTGCGCCGTAAATCGCCGTGCCGACGCGGACGATGGTCGCGCCCTCGGCGATGGCGGCGGCGTAGTCGTGGCTCATGCCCATGGACAGAATGTCCATCTGTGCCCGGTCATAGTGCCGGGCGTCGGCTCTGGCCAAAAGCTCCCGCATCTGTGCAAAAAAGCGGCGGGTCTCGGTGTCGTCGGCGTCGGCGGGCGGAATCGCCATCAGGCCGCGCAGACGGATGTGCTCCCTGGCGGCGGCAGCCTCCAAAAGCGGGAACAGGCTGTCGGCGTCCACGCCGCTCTTGCTGGCCTCCTCGCCGATGTTGATCTCAACGAGAATGTCTTGCACCAGCCCCAGACGGGCCGCGGCGGCATCAATCTTATCCAAAAGGCGCGTGCTGTCCACGCTCTGGATCAGCGCGGCGCGGCCTACGACCTTGTTGACCTTGTTCGTCTGTAAATGCCCGATGAAGTGCCCGGGCTTGCCGTTGTAGGCGTTCGCGTCGGTCTTTTCGACCAGCTCCTGCACATGGTTTTCACCGAACAGGTCAATGGGCAGGTCGGCGCTGCAGCGCACCTCCTCCACCGTGCGGGTCTTGCAGGCGGCGCAAAGGCGCACCTCTGCCGGGTCGCGGCCTGCGGCCTTGGCGGCAGCGGCCATCGTCTCACGGATCTTCGCGACGGCCTCGGCCATCTGCTGCTTCTGGGCTTCGGGAATCATCGCACTTCCTCCTGACTGTAAACGGCGCGGGAACCGCCGATGAACGGCGGACGGGTGCGGGCGCAGAGCAGAATTGCCTGCCCGATGTGGTCCATCGACAAGCGCACCGGCACAGCCACGCGGCGCAGGTGCATACCGATCAGCGTGCCGCCGATGTCCATGCCCGCGGCGGCCCTGACCTCCTCCACAAGGACAGGGTCGTTAAAGCGCTGCCAGCAGTTCGTGGCCCAGCTGCCGCCCGCGTGGGGCTGCGGAATGGCCGAGACGATCTGATAGCCGTTGGCCTTCGCGGCCTCGCGCTCAATGACGATAGAACGGTTCAGATGCTCACAGCACTGGGCGGCCAGATAGACGCCCTGCTCCTGCAATGGCGGCAGCACGCCCGCCAGCACGGCAGCGGCAGCCTCCATGCTGGAATCCTTGCCGATGCGCCCGCCCATGATCTCGCTGCTGGAGCAGCCGACCACAAAAATATCCCCGGTCTCGAGATGCGCAGCCTGCAGCAGTTCTTCCACAGCCTGCCGCGCCTGCGCCGTAAGTTTTGCATAATCCACAGGTAATGCCCCCTTTGGTTACTATTATAGCAGGGGTGTCAATAAAAGAAAAGCCTTCCCCCGCGGGGGAAGGCTTTAGGTGTTTTTTGTATTAAAACCAACCTGCGTCAATTTGTCAAGCCGTCACATCCTCAAACTGACTGTTGTACAAATCGGCATAGAACCCGCCGGCTTCGATCAGCTCGTCGTGGGTGCCTTGCTCGACAATGTCGCCCTCGCGCATGACCAGGATCAAATCGGCATCGCGGATGGTGGACAGGCGGTGCGCGATGACGAAGCTCGTGCGGCCCTGCATCAGGCGGTCCATAGCCGTCTGGATGCGCTGCTCGGTGCGGGTGTCAACGCTCGATGTCGCCTCATCGAGGATCAGGATGCGGTTGTCCGCCAAAATCGTGCGGGCAATCGTCAAAAGCTGCTTCTGGCCCTGGCTGACGTTGGAGGCGTCCTCGTTCAGCTCCATCTGGTAGCCGCCGGGCAGCGTGCGGATAAAGTGGTCGGCGTTTGCAGCCTTTGCGGCGGCAATGACCTCCTCGTCCGTGGCATCCAGACGGCCATAGCGGATGTTCTCCATGATCGTGCCCTTGAACAGCCAGGTATCCTGCAGCACCATGCCGAAGCCCTCGCGCAGGTCGCTGCGGTCAAAGTCCCTGACGTTGTGGCCGTTCAGCAAAATTTCGCCGGAATCCACATCATAGAACCGCATGAGCAGCTTGACCATTGTGGTCTTGCCCGCGCCGGTGGGGCCGACGATGGCGACCTTCTGGCCGGGCTTGACATTGCAGCTGAAATTGTGGATGACGGTCTTTTCCGGCGTGTAGCCGAACTTTACATGGTCAAACGTGACCTGACCGTCGATACAGGCGGGGTCGGCGCGGCGGGCGGGGTCGGCCAGCTGGTCCTCCTCGGGCTCGTTCAAAAATTCAAAGACGCGCTCGGCGGCGGCGGTCATGCTTTGCAGCATGTTGGAGACCTGCGCCAGCTGCTGGATGGGCTGGGTGAAGTTCTTGACGTACTGGATGAACGCCTGAATATCGCCGATGGTGATGGCGCCCGCTGCGGCAAAAATGCTGCCGACGATGGCAACGGCCACATAGCCCAGGTTGCCCACAAAGTTCATGATGGGCTGCATCAGACCGGACAAAAACTGCGATTTCCACGCGGATTCGTACAGCTTATCGTTCGCGGTGTTGAAGTCGTCCAGCACTGCGGCCTCGCGGTTGAACGCCTTGATGACGTTGTGGCCGGAGTAGACCTCCTCGACCTGACCGTTGACAACGCCCAGTGTCGCCTGCTGCGCCTTGAAATACTTCTGGCTGAACTTGACGACCACCAGCACCAGCGCCAGCGAAACCGGCAGGATCAGCAGGGCGATCAGCGTCATTTTAGGGCTGATGGACAGCATCATGATGAGCACGCCGACCATCGTCGCAACGCTGGTGATCAGCTGGGTCACGCTCTGGTTCAGGCTCTGGCCCAGCGTATCCACGTCGTTTGTAATGCGGGACAGCACCTCGCCGACGGTGCGCTTTTCAAAGTAGGCCAGCGGCAGGCGGTTGATCTTTTTGCTGATCTGGTCGCGGAAGTCGTAGCAGACCTTCTGCGACAGGCCGGACATGAGCCAGCCCTGAATGAAGCTGAACGCCGCGGACAGCAGATACATGCCCAGCAGGAACAGCAGCACCTTGCCGATGTAGGCAAAGTCGATGCCGCCCACGCCGCGCAGCTTGGCGATCCAGCCGGTGGCCAGCGCCGTGGTGGCCTTGGCCAGGATCTTCGGCCCTGCAATGTTGAAAATGGTTGACAGAACAGCAAAAACAATGACGACGACCAGCGACAGCTTATACTTGCTCATGGCGGCCAGCAGCTGGCGCAGCGTGCCCTTGAAGTCCTTGGCGCGCTCCGTCGTCATGCGTCCGGGTCTTGGCATATCACTCACCCTCCTTCTGCAAATTCAGTTCCTTCTGGCTCAGCTGGCTGCGCGCAATTTCCTGATACGCGGGGCAGCTTTCCATCAGCTGGGCATGGGTGCCCTTGCCGACGATGCGGCCCTCATCCAGCACCAGGATCTGGTTCGCGTGCAGCACGGTGGAGATGCGCTGCGCCACAATAATGACTGTGGCGTTGTCAGTTTTAGCTTTCAGCGCACGGCGCAGCGCCACGTCGGTCTTGTAGTCCAGCGCCGAGAAGCTGTCGTCAAACAGATAGATCTGCGGGTGCTTGGCAATGGCGCGGGCAATCGAAAGGCGCTGCTTCTGCCCGCCGGAGACGTTGCTGCCGCCCTGGGCAATCGGGCTGTCGAAGCCCTCGGGCTTAGCGGAGATGAACTCCGTGGCCTGGGCGATCTCGGCGGCCTGCTCTGCGTCGGCGTCGGTGATGTGGTCGCCGCCGAACTTCAGGTTGGATGTGATCGTGCCGCTGAACAGCACGCCCTTCTGCGGTACATAGCCCAGCTCGTTGTGCAGCTGTGCCTGGGTCATGTCGCGCACGTCAACGCCGTCAATCGTCACGCTGCCCTCGGTCACATCGTAGAAGCGCGGGATCAGGTTGAGCAGCGTAGATTTGCCGCAGCCCGTGGAGCCGATGATGGCTGTTGTCTCGCCGGGTCTGGCCGTGAAGCTGATGTGCTCGAGCGCGTCCTCGTCGGAGCCGGGATAGCGGAAGCTGACGTCATGGAACGCCACAACGCCGTGGGTGCCGTCCGCGGGCAGTGCCTTGGGCGCAGCGGGGTCATGGATGGTCGAGGGGGTCTTGATGACCTCGTCAATGCGGTCCGCAGCCACACCGGCGCGGGGCAGCATGACGGCGACCATCGAGAGCATGAGGAACGACATGACGATCTGCATCGTGTAGGTGATGAACGCGATCATCTCACCCACCTGCATGTTGCCCAGATCCATCGCCTTGCCGCCGAACCAGACGATGAGCAGGCTCGTGCCGTTCATGATGAGCGTCATAAACGGCATCATGGCGACCATCGTGCGGTTGGTGAACAGCTGGGTCTTCATCAGGTCGGTGTTGGCCCTGTCAAAGCGCTTTTCCTCAAATGCCTCGCGGCTGAACGCGCGGATGGGCATAATGCCGGTCAGGATTTCGCGGCTGACAAGGTTCAGCCGGTCCACCAAAACTTGCATCTGCTTGAATTTCGGCATGGCTACGTTCATCAAAACGGCGATGAGCGCCAGCAGTGCGGCCACGGCCACAAAGATGATCCACTCCAGCCCCGTGTTGCCGCTGGCAACGTGCATAATGCCGCCGATGCCCAAAATGGGCGCGTAGGCTACCATGCGCAGCAGGATCACGCAGACGAACTGCACCTGCTGGATGTCGTTCGTGGTGCGGGTAATCAGCGAAGCAGTGGAGAATTTTTCGATTTCGGCGTTGGAGTAGCCGACGACGGTCCTGAACACGTCGCGGCGCAGGTCACGGCCAATGGCGGCGGAGACGCGGGACGCGATAAAGCCGACGGCGACGGCCACGGCAACCATGAGCAGCGTTAAAGCCAGCATCTGGCCGCCCGTGCGCAGCAGATAGGACATTTGCACGTCATGGGCAATACCCTGAGCGTCATATTCCAGCGCGACGAGCAGCATGGCCTGGCTGGACAGGCTGTCGGCGACGGTCTCGTCCAGCTGGGCGAGACCGTCCGTCAGCTGGCTCTGCAGCATTTCCCGTGCGCCGGGGGCCTGGGACGCGGCGGCCAGCTGCGTGGCGACGGCGTCGAGGTCATAGGCCGTGGGGACCACGGTGTCGGTGGCACCGGCGGCAGTGGCGGCATTCTTCGCCGCGGCCATGTACAGCACAACGTCCGGCGTTGTGAACGCATTTTCCAGTGCGGCGGTGTCCGCGTCCGGGTTCAGTGTGCGCATACCGTCCGCGTCGGGGTCGGTGTAGGCTTCGTCCGCCAGTGCGGCGTCGTCCTCGGACATGAGCAGCTCGAGCGCCTGCAGCGTTGTGCTGCGGACGGTGTCGGGCACGGGGCTTTCAATGCCGCCCTGCTGGATGCCGGTGTCCACAATTTTGCTTGTGTAGTCGGGCAGACTTAAATCGCAGTATGCCTGCACGATGAGCAGCGCAACGACGGCCAGGCAGGCCGCCCAGTGCCGCCCCAGCTGCTTAAAAATTTTCGTCATGCGGGGGTTCTCCTTTCAAATCGGTTTTCATAGCGGCGTTCTCGGCCTCGATGGCGGCGAGCAGAGCGTCCTTTACGGCGTTGGCCTGCGCCAGCTGATCCGGGGTCAGCCGCGCCATGATGCGGGCAAAGTAGTCGTTCATGGCCTGCTCATTGGCTTTGCGGGCGCGCTCCCCTGCCGGGGTGATGCGCACCAGCGTCTTGCGGCGGTCCTTGGGGTCTGTCTCGCGGACGATGTGGCCGTCCTGCTCCATCTGACGCAGCCCGCGGGAAATCGCCGGCATAGGCTGGTGCATCTGCCGCGCAATGTCCGAGACATAGATCGCGCCGTCGCAGCCGTGCTGCTCAATGAGATTGTACAGACTTTGCAGCATGCCATAGCGGCATTTGGGCTGCCCGGCCAGTGCCATGCGCATCCCGCGCCTGGACAGTGTGTGCAGCCGCGCCACAAAGCGGAACACCCCGCTCAGATAAGGGGTTTCAGTGCCCATTGGTGAACACCTCCTGTTAATAGTTGGCTTGCGTTAATTATTAAAACATGATAATAATACACCCTCCTGCACCGCGGTGCAAGAGGGTGTAAGGAAGTTTTAAGATTTGTTCATAAAGTGGGGAGGCTTTAGGCTTATTCCTTCACACACGCAAGATTGCTCAGCGTCACACCCTTGCACAGCCCCAGCGGCAGGGCGACGGACGGCTTGGTGATGGTAATATCCTTAAAGACAATGTCCTCGACCTCATAGCCCGGCTTGTCAAAGCCCGCGATCTCGATCGGGGCGGCATCGTGCCGGCTGCGGTCATGGTCCAGCACCTCGGCGGTCAGGGTCAGCCGCTCAAAGAAGCAGTGCTCGAGCTTCGGCGGGGCACCGGCGGGCACACCGTCGTCATTGTACGGTACGCTGTGCAGCATGACGCGGGGCGTGATGCAGTCCCGCACGGTCACGCCGCGCACATAGCCGCCGCGCTTGGGCGTGGCCTTGATCTCGATGCCGGACAGCGAGTTTGCCAGATCACAGTCCCAAATCTGCACGTCCTCCACGCCGCCGCTCATCTCGCTGCCGATGCAGATGCCGTGGCCGCAGTCGCTGCGGCAGTCAAACACCCGGATATGCGCGCAGGGACGGTTGATTTCGTTGCCCTCGGGGTTTTTGCCGCTCTTGATGGCGACAGCATCGTCCCCCGTGGAGAACTCCGACGCAAACAGCGTACAGTTCGTTGAGGAATCCGGGTCCCAGCCGTCGCCGTTCCAGACGCCCTCGGACACAAAGGTGCAGTGGTCGGTCTGGATGTCGTCGCAGTAGATCATGTGGACGTTCCAGGACGGGCCGTTTTTCAGCGTGATACCGCTGATCCAGACGTTCTCACAGTTGCTTAAATTGATAAGCCGCGGACGGACGCGGCCCGGGATCGTGTCGCTGTTCTCGCAGCTTTCGACGAGCTCCCGGTTGTCGTCCAGAAAGCTCTTGATGCGGGCACGCTCGTCCTCAATGATCTTGCGGGCCAGCTCCTGCCCGCCGCCGCAGATCGTGCCCCTGCCGCGGATGATGATATTGCGGCAGTTCGGGCCGGTCTTGTGGTTCATGTCGCCCGCGTTCAAAAGGCTTGAGTAGCAGCGCATCTCGGTGCCCTCAAACCGGCTGGGGATGCGGGGCGAATAGTCGTGAATGTTCGTTGTGCCCTGCAGGACCGCGCCCTTGGCCAGATAAATTTCCAGATCGCTGTGCAGCCGCAGTGCGCCGGTCAGGAAATCGCCCGCCGGCACGTACAGAATATCGTCCGCGCCGCAGTCGTTGATGGCCCGCTGTAAATTGTCGGTGTTCAGGATATGGCCGTCGCCCTTGCAGAAGTAGGGCGCGGCGGTAATGTCGATGCGGCGTTTTTCCCTGCCGAACTGCAGCGTGGCCGAGCCGATGCAGTAGCTGCCGCTGACCACGTCCACCTGGAAGGAACTGCCGTAGCTCAGCCCCTCTATCGTAAAATGGGTGCGGTCTGTGCGGCCAACGGCCTCACCGTTCAGGGAGACCGTGTATTCCGCCCCGCTGGGCGCGGCGGCGGGTTTATCCCAGTACAGCACCGCGTAATCTTCGGTGCAGCGTATATTCAAATTGCCTTGTTTCATGGTGACGTCCTTTGGTTATGGGGAGTTTGCTCTTTCTTACATATTGTACCACAGTGTGCGCGTTTATCCAAGACTTGGGGGTGACAAAATACGCGGGCTGAAATGCTGCAGGTTTTTACACTTTGCAAGATTGACAGACATCGGCACAGTGTTTAGAATCATATCTGCATAGTAGGGATATATACAATATAGAAATCGATATATGCTAAACCAGTTTTCACGCACGCAATTACTGTTCGGCAAGGAGGGCATGAACCGGCTGTTTTGCTTTTGTGCGGGATGTATGGTACAATAGGGAAACACTGTAGGGGCCGGGCATGCCCGGCCCGCGGACTGCCCATAAGCGGGCGTCCCCCGTGAAGCTGCGGGCCGCACATGTGCGGCCCCTACTGCGCGGCAATTTATACTGCACGAAAGGAGCTGCCATGGACAAGGCTATATTTGAAACGGCCCATCTGGCGGCCCTGAACGACCAGCAGCGCGCAGCGGTGGAGGCGGTCAACGGCCCGGTGCTGCTGCTGGCGGTGCCGGGCAGCGGCAAAACCACCGTGCTCATCACCCGGCTGGGCTATATGACCGAGGTCTGCGGCATTGCGCCGGAAGCCATCCTGACAATGACCTACACCGTCGCCGCCACGCAGGAGATGCGCGCCCGGTTCGCGGCGCGGTTCGGCGTCGAATTGGCCGCACGGCTGGAGTTCCGCACCATCAACGGTGTGGCGGCGCGCATCATCGCGCTGTACAGCCGCATGTATGGCCGTACCCCGCCGGAGCTCATCCGCAATGAGAGCGAGACCACGCCGCTGCTCATGCGGCTATGGCAGGACACAAACCATGAGTACCCCGCCGAGAGCACGGTCAAGGATCTGCGCACGGCCATCACCTACATTAAAAATATGTGCCTGACCGACGCGGAATTGGACGAGCTGGAAACCGACATTGAGAATCTGCCCGACCTGTACCGCGGCTACCAGAAGGCGCTGAAGGCAGCGCACAAAATGGACTACGACGACCAGCTCTGCTTTGCGCTGCAAATCCTGCGCGGTGCGCCCGCGGTTGCGGCGGCGTTCCGCAAACGGTACAAGTATTTCTGCGTCGATGAGTCGCAGGATACGTCCAAGGTACAGCATGAAATTATCCGTGTGCTGGCGCAGGAAAGCGGCAATATCTTTATGGTCGGCGACGAGGACCAGAGCATTTACGGCTTCCGCGCCGCCTACCCCCAGGCGCTGATGGACTTTGAAAAGACCTATCCCGGCGCACAGATTTTGCTGATGGAGCAGAACTATCGCTCCACAGAGCCGATTCTGGAGGCTGCCAACCGCTTTGTGGCGCGCAACCGCTATCGCCGCCCCAAGACCATCGCACCGACGCAGGGCCCCGGCGCACCGCTGCAGATCGTCACCGTGCCGCGCCGCGCCGACCAGCTGCCATTCTTGTTTGAGACGGCGCAGCACTGCGATACCGGGACGGCGGTGCTGTTCCGCAACCACGAGAGTGCACTGCCCATCATCGACCTGTGCGAGCGGCGGGGCATCCCCTACGCCTGCAAGGCAGTAGACCAGACCTTTTTTACCAACAAGATCGTCCGCGATGTGACCGATATTTTCATGCTGGCCGCACACCCCGCGGATGGGGAAACTTTTCTGCGCTGCTACTACAAATTTGGCGTGCCCGTTACCCGCGCACAGGCGCTGTTTGCCTGCAATCAGGCGCGGCAGTACGGGCAGGGCTGCTGGACGGCCCTGCTGAATGAGGACAGCATCCGTCCGCGCACCCGCGCCGCCATGGCTGACGTGGCGGACGGTCTGGCGCGTCTGCCCAAAATGGCCGCGGACGATGCGGTGCGGTTCCTGGCCGACCAGCTGGGCTACGGCAAATATCTGGACAAAAACGGCATGGACCGCACGAAGCTGGCCGTGCTGGAAATGCTCGGCGCACAGGAGCCGACGCCGCGGCACCTGCTGCGGCGGCTGGAAAAGCTGCGCAGCATCATACAAAACCATGAAAATCCGCCCGGGTGCAGGTTTTTGCTTTCGACGATCCACTCGGCCAAGGGGCTGGAATATGACCGGGTCATTTTGTTGGATGTGCTGGACGGCATTCTGCCCGCCAAGCCGGAGCTGTGCTGCCGCACGCCCGGTGAGACACAGCAGTATGAGGAGGACCGGCGGCTGTTTTACGTGGCCATGACCCGCGCGCGGCAGCAGTTGGTGCTGTTTGACTGCGCGGCGGAGCGCTCGGCCTTTGTGGATGAGGTGCTGTCCGGTCTGCCCGGCCACCGCAAACGCCACGACGCCGAGCCCGCGGGCCGCCGCACACCCCCGCCCGCGGCACGCGCCCCGCTGCCGCCTGTGGATGTGGACAGCATCACCGCCGTCGGTGCCCATGTGCGGCATGCCGTCTTTGGCCCCGGCACCGTGGAAAGCGTTGCGGGCCGCCGCGTGACCGTGCGCTTTACGGCAGGTCCGCGCACACTGGACGCCCAGGTCGTCGCGGAGCGGCATCTGATGTGGGCGGAGTGAAAAGCTCTTGCCTCCCTCTGCGAGACAGACTCCCCCGATACGGGGGAGGTGGCGCTTGCGCCAGAAGGGGAGCGGTGGCCCGTAGGGCCGGAGGGAGAGAACTTTGCCATGACCCGAAATATTTCGGATAACCGCGAAGCTCTCTCCCCCACCGCCTGCGGGCGGAGCCCCCTCGCAGAGGGGGCCAAGGAAGTGAGGTATTTTGATGAAAAAAATTCTGCTTCTCGCCACAGGCGGGACGATTGCAAGCCGCCCTACGGCGGCGGGCGGGCTGGCCCCGGCCATCACGTCAGAGGAGCTGCTGGCCTGCGTGCCCGAGCTGGCTGACCTGTGCGAGGTCAGCGCTGTGCAGGTGTTCAACCTGGATTCTACGAACGTCGGTCCCGCGCAGTGGCAGAGCATTGTGCGCTGCATCAAAGAAAATTATGATACCTGCGACGGCTTTGTCATCGCCCACGGCACAGACACGATGGCCTACACCGCCGCGGCGCTCAGCTACATGGTGCAGAACAGCGCGAAACCCGTTGTGCTGACCGGCAGCCAGAAGTCCATCTACAACCGCGATACCGACGCGCGCAACAACCTCTACCGCGCGTTTGTCTACGCGGTCAGCGACGGCGCATGGGGCGTGCAGCTGGTGTTTGACAACAAGGTCATTCTGGGCACACGCGCGCGCAAGACGCGGACGCGCAGCTTCAATGCGTTTTCCAGCATCGACTACCCCGAGACCGCGGTGTTCCGCGATACGCGGCTGGTGACGTTTCTGCGCCGCCCCATGGACCAGCCGCCCGTGCGGTTCTATGAAAGGCTTGAACCCGCCGTTTTTGTGCTGCGGCTTGTGCCGGGCATGCGGGCGGACATCATCCCGCTGCTGGCCCCGCACTACCGCGCACTGGTGCTGGAGAGCTTCGGCGTCGGCGGCCTGCCGGGCGGGGAGCACGGCGAGATGTTCGCCGCCCTGCGCCGCTGGTGTGAGAGCGGGCGGCTGGCGGTGTTTACCACGCAGGTCCCGCACGAGGGCTGCGACCTTGCCGTCTATGAGGTGGGCCGCGCCGTCGGTGAACTGTCCGGCGTCCTGGAGGCCCGTGACATGACCCCCGAGGCTGTCGCCGTCAAGCTGATGTGGGCGCTGGGCCAGACCGAGGACCGGGAGAAGGCGGCACGGCTGTTTGAGACGCCGATTGAATACGACATAATGTAAAGATGAGAAGCCTTCTCCCCTGTGAGCAGGCTTTAGAAAGCAAAGGCTGCCCCGGGCATGCCCGGCCCCTACAGGCAAGTCCTGATTGCAACGTGGCTGCGATCTATTTTTAAACTTATTACATATTTTGTGAACAAACATTACATAACATGTAAACATTAGCACTCGTCTATTGACAGTGCTAATGTTCGGTGCTATTATAGAGGCGTTCCAAGGGAAAGAGGAACGGAAGAACCGAATCCCCAAAGGGAACGCAACAATGTGTATCAAAAGTCAACCGCTCACAAACAAAACGGGCGGCCGATGAAAATTGGAGGAATGACTTATGATGATGGTTCCGTATATGTTCAATGAGGCTTTGATGGATGATCTGTTCAGCAACGATTGGGAGCACGATTTTGACCGTGCCATGAAGGCCGCTGCGCCCCACGGTATGTTTGGCAAACGTGCCGCCAATGTGATGAAAACCGATGTCCGCGAGAACAAGGACAGCTACGATGTGTTCGTTGATCTGCCCGGCTTCAAGAAAGAGGACGTCAAGCTCGATCTGGACAACGGCTATCTGACCATCAGCGCCCAGCGCAATGAGGAGCTGGATGACAAGGACAACGAGGGCCGCTATATCCGCCAGGAGCGTGCTACCGGCAGCTGCGCACGCAGCTTCTATGTCGGCAAGGAGCTGGAGCCCAAGGACATCAGCGCTAAGTTTGAGAACGGCATCCTGACCCTGCATCTGCCCAAGGCCGAGGCCAAGAAGCTCGAGCCGAAGCAGACGCTGATCGAGATCGAGTGATTGCAAAAAAATGTGCAGCCATGCTGCACCGTAGGGGCGCATTCTATATGCGCCCGCTTGGCAGCATCCCGTTGTGAAAAAAGATGAACGCAGGGTAAACGTCCACGGGCGGATATAGAATCCGCCCCTACAGAGTCCCTGCACTATAAATCATCAGGCCGCAGCCCAAAATTCCGGGCTGCGGCCTTTTGTTTTGCCGCAAGGTGTGCTATAATTCCATACAGATGAAAGAAAAGTACAGGGAGGTCCTGCCCGTGCAATATTCCGATGAGCATCTGCGCTATCTGCGCCTGCTGTCTCAGAAATACCAGACCGTGGCCGCCGCGGCCAGCGAGATCATCCGCATTGAAGCCCTGCTCCGTCTGCCCAAGGGCACCGAGCACTTCATGAGTGACCTGCACGGCGAGCACGAAGCGTTCGTACATATATTAAACAGCGCATCGGGCGTCATCCGTGAAAAAATCGACACGGTGCTTGGCACCGGTGTCCCCGCCGAGGAGCGTGCCGAGCTGGCGACGCTCGTCTATTATCCCAATCAGAAGCTGCCCGAGCTGAAAGCCCGCCAGAGAGACCTGCACGCCTGGTATCGCATGACGCTGCTGCGGCTCATCGACCTGTGCCGGTTCGTGTCCAGCAAGCATACCCGCGACCATGTGCGCCGCTGTCTGCCGCAGAACTGCGGTTACATCCTCGACGAGCTGCTTCACGCCCACTTTGAGGACCACGACAAGGACCAGTATTACGGCGAGATCATTGAGAGCATCATCCGCTATGACCGCGCCGACGCCTATATTATCCGCTTCTGTGAGGTCATCAAGCGGCTGGCTGTGGACCGCCTGCACATTGTGGGCGACCTGTTTGACCGCGGCCCGCGCCCGGACCGCATTCTGGACAGTCTGATGGCGCATCATCAGGTGGACATCCAGTGGGGCAACCACGACGTGGTCTGGATGGGCGCGGCAGCGGGCAGCCCGCTCTGCATTATGACCGTGCTGAAAACAACGCTGGCCTACAACAATCTGGACACGCTGGAGGGCGGCTACGGCATCAGCCTGCGCCGCTTGGAGCGCTTTGCCCAGCATACTTACGCGGATTCCGATGTTTCGCGCTGGCTGCCCCACGCCGACCAGCGCACAGCGGCAGGCGACCTGACCGCCGCCGCGCGGATGCACAAGGCCGTGACCGTTATGATGCTCAAGCTGGAGGCACAGGTCATTGCCCGCAACCCGGATTTTGATTTGCAGGGCCGCGACTTTTTGAACCACATTGACTTTGCCGCGGGCACGGTGGACTATTTCGGCACGACCTATCCCCTGCTGGACTGCGACTTTCCCACCGTTGACCCGGCCAACCCCGCCGCGCTGACTGCCGACGAGGAAAAGATCGCCGCCGAGCTAGTGCGCAGCTTTGCCGAGAGCGAGCGCCTGCAGCGCCATGTGCAATTTTTGTACGCCCACGGCGCGTTTTATAAAATGTGCAACGGCAATCTGCTCTACCACGGCGCAGTGCCGATGACCGAGGACGGCGCGTTTGCGGCCATTCGGTTTGAGGGCACCGCCCGCAGCGGCAAGCAGCTGTTCGACTACTGTGACCGCCGCGCCCGCCAGGGCTACAGCGCGCCCGCGGGCAGCCCGGCACGGCTGGCCGGACAGGACTTTTTATGGTACCTGTGGTGCGGGGCAAAATCGCCGCTGTTTGGCCGCAGCGCCATGACGACGTTTGAGCGGCTCTATATTGCCGACCCGGCGGCCCAGGTGGAAATCAAGGACCCCTACTACAGGCACATTGCCGACCCGCGCACCGCCGAGCATATTTTGCGCGAATTTGGCCTGTCCGGCGAGGGCAGCCACATCGTGAACGGCCATGTCCCGGTCCGTGCCATCGAGGGGGAAAGCCCCATCAAGGGCGGCGGACGGCTCATCATTATTGACGGCGGCTTCTGCCGTGCCTACCACCGGCGCACCGGCATAGCCGGCTACACACTGGTCTATAACTCCCGCGGGTTGATCTTGCGCACCCACCAGCCGTTTGAGAGCGTGGACAAGGCCATCCACGAGGACGAGGACATCGCCAGCAAGAGCGAGTATATCTATACTGCGCCCCAGCGCATTCTGGTGCGCGACACCGACGAGGGCGGGCGCAAGCAGGCGCTGATCCGTGACTTGACAGCCCTGGTCGAAGCCTACCAGAGCGGTGTGATCGCGCAGGGCGTGGCGCAGGAAATGTGACGGTTGAAATTTGCACAGATTGTTCTATAATAGGAAAATAGTGGGATGCCCGTAGGGGCCGGACATGTCCGGCCCGGTACCTGTCCATGAGCACACGCTCGCGGGAAACCCGCGGGCCGGGCATGCCCGGCCCCTACCGCGCGGCATTCTTATATAGACTTATAAAAGGAGACGATTTAACCATGGCTTGCACCACCATTCTGGTCGGCAAAAATGCGTCCTACGACGGGTCCACGATGATCGCCCGCAACGACGATTCCGGCTCCGGCCATTTCACTGCCAAGAAGTTTACCGTTTTTCAGCCGCAGGACTACCCCGCGGTCTATAAATCCGTCATTTCGGGCGTCGAGATTCCCCTGCCCGGCAGCGGCCTGCGTATTACCGCGGTGCCCAACGCTGTCGAAGGCAAGGGCCTGTGGGCGGCCAGCGGCGTCAACGCGGCCAACGTCGGCATGACGGCTACCGAGACCATCACCTCCAACCCGCGCGTGCTGGGCGCTGACCCGCTCGTCAAGGGCGGCATCGGCGAGGAGGACATTGTCTATCTGGTCCTGCCCTATGTCCGCTCCGCGCGCGAGGGCGTCCGGCGCCTTGGCAGTCTGCTGGAGCAGTACGGCACCTACGAGATGAACGGCATCGCGTTCCAGGATGTGGACGAGGTCTGGTGGCTCGAGACCATCGGCGGCCACCACTGGATGGCCCGCCGCGTGCCCGATGACGTCTATGTGGTCATGCCGAACCAGCTCGGCCTTGACACGCTCGACCTGGACGACGCACTGGGCGAGCAGAAGGAATTCATGTGCTCCGCCGACCTGCGCGGCTTTATCGACAAGTACCATCTTGACCTGTCCCTGGACGGTGCGCTGAATCCGCGCGACGCCTTCGGCAGCCACGACGATGCCGACCATGTCTACAACACGCCCCGCGGCTGGTACATGCTGCGTTATTTCAACCCCAATACGTTCGCCTGGGACGGCCCGGACGCCGACTTTACGCCGCGCTCCGACGACCTGCCCTGGTGCATGGTGCCCGAGAAAAAGATCACACCCGAGGACGTAAAGTACGTGCTGTCGAGCCATTATCAGGGCACGCCGTATGACCCCTATGCGGCCACGGCTTCCGAGAGGGGCATCTACCGTCCCATCGGCGTGAACCGCAACGACTTTATGGCACTGCTGCAAATGCGCCCCGACGTACCGGAGGACTTCCGCGCCGTGGAGTGGCTGGCCTTTGCGTCCAACGCCTTCAACACGATGGCGCCCTTCTACGCCAACGTGGACACGACGCCGGAGTACCTGTCCAACACGACGGGCGATGTCTCCACCGACAACTTCTACTGGGCCAGCCGTCTGCTGGCCGCCATGGCCGATGCGTCCTACGCAAAATCGGTGTTCCACATCGAGCGCTACACGCTGAGCGTCGGCAGCAAAGCCAACGGCATCATCAACGCCTATGATGATGCCCAGCGCGGCGAGGCCGACCCCGCCGCCCGTGCCGCCCTGCGCACCAAGGCCAACGAGGAGTTGGCCGCTATGGTCAAGGCCGAGACGACGGACGCCCTGAATAAGGTCCTGTTTGAGCTGAGCAGCGGCATGAAGAATGCGTATTCGCGCTCGGATGCGTAAATTGCGTAAATAATATTGAGAAGGGACGTGCCGGAGGGTGCGTCCTTTTTTGCTGGTACACCTGCAACGCAGGGGCGGATATAGAATCCACCCCTGCGGGGATACAATATGTAAAATTCAAACTATTTTACAATAATGTCACAATCTTTGAAAGAATTTGAACTTGCTTTTATGCCGAAATCTTTGTATAATAAATGTCAGGATGGGGCACTAGGAGGCTGACTTAGTCCCCTTGTCCCCCATTCAGCCAAAAGTATAGAGAAAGAGGTATATGTAAACATGGCAAATCTGGATTTGACTAAGTATGGCATTACCGGCACGACCGAGATCGTGCATAACCCCTCTTATGAGATGCTGTTCGAGGAGGAGACCAAACCCGAGCTGACCGGCTATGAGAAGGGCCAGGTCACCGAGCTGGGCGCTGTCAATGTCATGACCGGCGTTTACACCGGCCGTTCCCCCAAGGACAAGTACATCGTCGTGGACGAGAACTCCAAGGACACCGTTTGGTGGACCAGCGACGAGTACAAGAACGACAACCACCCCATGACCGAGCAGACCTGGTCTGCCGTGAAGGACATCGCCAAGAAGGAGCTGTGCAACAAGCGCCTGTTCGTTGTCGATGCCTTCTGCGGCGCCAACAAGGACACCCGCATGGCTATCCGCTTCATCGTGGAGGTGGCCTGGCAGGCACACTTTGTCACCAACATGTTTATCAAGCCCACCGCTGAGGAGCTGGCTAATTTTGAGCCTGATTTCGTTGTTTACAACGCCTCCAAGGCTAAGGTTGAGAACTACAAGGAGCTGGGCCTGAACAGCGAGACCTGCGTTGCTTTCAACATCACCAGCCATGAGCAGGTTATCATCAACACCTGGTACGGCGGCGAGATGAAGAAGGGCATGTTCTCCATGATGAACTACTTCCTGCCGCTGAAGGGCATGGCTTCCATGCACTGCTCCGCCAACACCGATAAGGAAGGCAAGAACACCGCCATCTTCTTCGGTCTGTCCGGCACCGGCAAGACCACCCTGTCCACCGACCCGAAGCGCCTGCTGATCGGCGACGACGAGCACGGCTGGGACGACAACGGCGTCTTTAACTTCGAGGGCGGCTGCTACGCTAAGGTCATCAACCTGGATAAGGACTCCGAGCCCGACATCTACAACGCCATCAAGCGCAACGCTCTGCTGGAGAACGTTACCGTCGACGCCGAGGGCAAGATCGACTTCGCTGACAAGTCCGTCACCGAGAACACCCGCGTTTCTTACCCCATCAACCACATCCAGAACATCGTTCGCCCGATTTCCTCCGCACCTGCTGCAAAGAACGTCATCTTCCTGTCTGCTGATGCGTTCGGCGTTCTGCCCCCGGTCAGCATCCTGACCCCCGAGCAGACCCAGTACTACTTCCTGTCCGGCTTCACCGCGAAGCTGGCCGGCACCGAGCGCGGCATCACCGAGCCCACCCCGACCTTCTCTGCCTGCTTCGGCCAGGCCTTCCTGGAGCTGCATCCCACCAAGTACGCTGAGGAGCTGGTCAAGAAGATGCAGAAGTCCGGCGCCAAGGCTTACCTGGTCAATACCGGCTGGAACGGCACCGGCAAGCGCATCTCCATCAAGGATACCCGCGGCATCATCGACGCGATCCTGAGCGGCGCTATCAACGAGGCCCCCACCAAGAAGATCCCGCACTTCGACTTCGAGGTTCCCACCTCTCTGCCCGGCGTCGATCCCGCCATCCTCGATCCCCGCGACACCTACAAGGATGCTTCCGAGTGGGAGACCAAGGCTCTGGATCTGGCCGGCCGCTTCATCAAGAACTTCGCCAAGTACGAAGGCAACGAGCACGGCAAGGCTCTGGTCTCTGCCGGCCCGCAGCTGTAATCTGAGCGATTGCTCTTAAAGTAAAGGCATAATAAACGCCCGCACGTCATGTTTTTGTGACGTGCGGGCGTTTTTTTGCCGGGGGGTGAAATAAAACACCGCGCTGCGGGTTCTCCACAGCGCGGTGTAAAATTGTACGACAAATTAAATCGCGTAGCCCTTGGCCTTGATGACGTCCACGACCTGCTGGACGTACTTTTCGCAGGTCTCGTGCTCGGGAGCCTCGACCATGACGCGGACCAGCGGCTCGGTGCCGGACTCACGGACCAGGATGCGGCCCGTGTCGCCCAGAGCCTCGCCTACGGCCTTGACGGCGGCCTGCACATCGGCGTCATCCTGCGCGGCCTTCTTGTCGGTGACCTTGACGTTCTTCAGCACCTGCGGATAGATCTTCAGCGGTGCGGCCAGCTCGCTCATCGGCTTCTTCTTGGCCAGCATGACCTCCATCATCTTCAGGCTCGTCAGGATGCCGTCGCCGGTGCTGGCGTACTTGGAGAAGATGATGTGGCCGCTCTGCTCGCCGCCGATGCGGCAGCCGTTTTTGGCCATGTACTCATAAACATACTTGTCACCGACGGCAGTCTTGGCGTAGCCGATGCCCTGCTCGTCGAACGCCTTGTACAGACCGAAGTTGGACATGACGGTGGTGACGACGGTGTTCATCAGCAGCTTGCCGCGCTCCTTCATGTAGCAGCCGTAAATGTACAGGATGTGGTCGCCGGTGATGACGTTGCCCTTTTCATCCACGCAGAGGCAGCGGTCAGCGTCGCCGTCGTAGGCAAAGCCGATGTCGAGGTGGTTCTCCACAACGAACTTCTGCAGACCCTCAATGTGGGTGGAGCCGGCGTTCAGGTTGATGTTCAGGCCGTTGGGCTTGTTGTTGATGACGTAGGTGTCTGCACCGAGAGCATCAAAAATGCTCTTGGCAATGTTCCAGCTGGAACCGTTGGCACAGTCCAAGCCGACCTTGACCCCCTTGAAGGAGTAAATACCCAGAGAGATCAGGTATCCCATGTAGCGGTTGCGTCCGCTGACGTAGTCAACGGTGCAGCCGACATGGTCACGGCTGGCAAACGGCAGCTCGGGCCAATCCTGGTCAAAGACGTGCAGCTTGCCGTCGAGGTAATCCTCGACGAGCAACAGCGTTTCCTCGTCCATCTTCTCGCCGTAGCAGTCGATGAGCTTGATGCCGTTGTCATAATAGGGGTTGTGGCTGGCGGAGATCATGATGCCGCAGTCAAAGTCGTCCACACGGGCAATATATGCGACGCTGGGCGTGGTGGTGACATGCAGCAGGTAGGCGTCCGCGCCGGAAGCCGTCAGGCCTGCGACGAGGCTGTACTCAAACATGTAGGAGCTGCGGCGGGTATCTTTGCCGATGACGATGCGCGGCGTGGTGGTCTCGCCGTTGCGCTGGCGCAGCATACCGTAATACCAACCGAGGAAGCGGCCAACCTTGTAGGCATGGTCGGCGGTCAAGGTGACACCGGCCTCCCCGCGGAAGCCGTCAGTACCAAAGTATTTTCCCATTGTATACACTCTTTCCTTTCGGATTGAACTTGACTGGATGGAAATAATCCTTTAATATCATAGCACATATCGCACATAAATGCAATGTTTTTACATGGCTTGCGAGGTGATTGCCTTCAAAAGACCGCGGCAGCCTTCCGCAACGTCCCGCCAGGTGGTCGAAAAATCACCCGTGTACCACGGGTCGACCACGTCGCCGGGGCGGGCGGTGTAGTCGAGCAGGCGGTGGATCTTGCCCGCCGGGTCGCCGCCGCAGATGCGGGTCATATTGCGGATGTTGGCGCTGTCCATCCCGATGAGCAGATCGTATTTGTCGTAGTCCGCCCGCGTCATCTGCCGCGCCGTGTGCGGTCCGCAGACCACGCCATGCGCCGCCAGCTCCCGCTGCGCCGGTGGGTAGACCGGGTTGCCGAGCTCCTCAGTGCTTGTCGCCGCAGAGTCAATGACGAACCGCTCCCCTGCCCCGGCCTTAGCGGCCATATCCTTCATCACAAACTCCGCCATCGGACTGCGGCAGATGTTGCCGTGGCAGATGAATAAAATCTTTTTCATAGCAAAATTCCATTTTTCTAAAATATCATTTACGGGCCAGTCTGGCATCCGGCTCAGTATAACACATTTTTCCCCACTTTGCAAAACGCGGAAAGACTGCTATAATGGGAGAAAACGCAAGGGGGCTTTGGAATGGAGCTGCAAAAGGGGCGGCCTGCGGACACGGCTGGCCGATTGGAAAAGGAGATTCGCACCTACGACCTGCTGGACCGGCTGGGTGTGGCATACGAGAGGGTCGACCACGCACCGGCTATGACAATGGAGGTCTGTCAGGAGATCGACCAGACGCTGCAGGCGGTCATCTGCAAGAATCTGTTCCTGTGTAATCGACAGGAAACAGCCTTTTACCTGCTGATGATCCCGGACACGAAGGTTTTCCATACAAAGGATCTGTCTGCACAGATCGGTGCGGCGCGCCTGTCCTTTGCCAAGCCGGAATATATGGAAAAGTTTCTGGATATTACGCCCGGCTCGGTCAGCGTGCTGGGACTGATGAATGACACCGGGCACCGCGTGCAGCTGCTGATCGACGAGGATGTGCTGAACAGCGAGTTTGTGGGCTGTCACCCCTGCATCAACACGTCCAGCCTGCGGCTGCGGACAAAGGACCTGATTGAAAAAATCCTTCCCGCTGTGGAGCACGACTTTATCAGGGTGAAGCTGTGAATTTTACGGACTTCCGTGCGCAGAAACATTGACAAATGTCCGCTGTTTGATTATATTTTATAGTATATAAATAAAGGAAGAAGCCACCTGCCCGCTGTGGGCAGAACGGCTTACAAGGGAGATACATCATAATGGCAGAAGAAAAACGTAAACGCATTCTTTCGGGCATTCAGCCCACCGGCACGCCGACCCTGGGCAACTACATCGGCGCGGTGCGCAACTGGGCCCTCTTGCAGTCCGATTACGACTGCCTGTACATGGTGGCCGACCTGCACAGCCTGACCGTGCGCCAGGTGCCCGCAGACCTGCGCCGCCGCACCCGTGAGCTGGCCGCCCTGCTGCTGGCCGTAGGCATCGACCCGAAGGAGCACGTTCTGTTTGTACAAAGCCACGTGCCCGCGCACACCGAGCTTGCCTGGGTGCTGGCCTGTAACACGCAGTTTGGTGAGCTGTCGCGCATGACCCAGTTCAAGGATAAGAGCGCCAAGCACCCCGACAACGTCAACGGCGGTCTGTTCACCTACCCCGTGCTGATGGCAGCGGACATCCTCATCTACAATGCCGACCTCGTGCCTGTGGGGCAGGATCAGACCCAGCACCTGGAAATTGCCCGCGACATCGCAGGCCGCTTCAACGGCATTTACGGCGATACCTTCACCCTGCCCGAGGGCTACGTGCCCGCCGCGGGCGCCAAGATCATGTCGCTGGCCGAGCCGACCAAGAAGATGAGCAAGTCCGACACGAACATCAACAGCTTTATCCTGATGACCGATGACAAGGATGCCATCGTGCGCAAGTTCAAGCGCGCCGTGACCGACTCCGACGGCGTAGTCCGCTTTGACCGCGAGACGAAGCCCGGCGTGTCCAACCTGATGTGCATTTACAGCACCTTCACGGGCAAGTCCAACGACGAGATCGCTGCCGAGTTTGAGGGAAAGGGCTACGGTGACTTCAAATTGGCCGTGGCCGAGGTCACCGCCGACGCGCTGGCCCCCGTGCAGGCTGAGTATGCCCGCATTCTGGCCGACAAGGCCTACGTGGACGAGGTCCTCAAGAACGGTGCGGAGCGTGCCTCCCGCCTTGCCAACCGCACTGTCAGCAAGGTCTACCGCAAGGTTGGCCTTTTGCAGCTGGATAAATGACGCTGTGCCTTGACAAATCCGTTTTGAACCCGTATAATATATAAGTTAGTGCGGCTCCCCAGTTGGTGCCGCACATCTTTTACTATCCATTTTACGTTAGGAGACACTGCTATGGCTAAAGAAGTTGTCGTTACCCGAGAGGGTTATAATAAACTGGAGCAGGAGCTGGAAAACCTGCGCACCGTCAAGCGTAAGGAAGTTGCCGACAAGATCAAGGTCGCCCGCGGTTACGGCGACTTGAGCGAGAATGCCGAGTACGACGCCGCCAAGGAGGAGCAGGCTTCTGTGGAGGCCCGCATTGCCGACCTGGAGGCTACCCTGAAGCTGGCCCGTATCATGGATGAGAGCGAGCTGTCCAACGACACCGCCTCCATCGGTATGCACGTCAAGATCCTGGCCGAGGGCGATGACCTGGAGGACGCCGAGGAGTACGACCTGACCGGCTCCACCGAGGCTGACATGGATCTGAACCGTATCAGCGACGAGAGCCCCGTCGGCGCGGCACTGATCGGCTGCAAGGTCGGCGACAGCGTTGATGTCACCCTGCCCAACGGCAACATCATCACGTACAAGCTGCTGGAAGTCAGCCGCTCGAAGTAATAATCCGCAATAAATTCTGAAGGGGCGGATGATTGCATCGACCCCTACAAGCAACCCATATCAACAGAATTAAAAATCACGAAAGGACGATCTCACATGGAGCAGAATAAGCCCCAGACCGAGCAGGAGCTGACCCAGCAGGCCGCTGTGCGCCGCCAGAAGCTGGCAGACCTGTGCGAAGCCGGTCATAACCCCTTTGAAATCACCAAATATGCGCAGGATGCGTACTCGGCCGACCTCAAAAATGAGTTTGCTGACCTTCCTGCCGAGGCTGAGACCGGAAAGATCGTCTCTCTGGCTGGCCGCATGATGTCCAAGCGCATCATGGGCAAAGCCAGCTTTGCCCATCTGCGCGACCAGAAGGGCGACATCCAGATTTTTGTCAAGCGCGACCTGCTGGGCGATGAAGCCTACGCTGCCTTCAAGAAGCTGGATATCGGTGACATCATCGGCGTCAAGGGCGAGGTGTTCCGCACGAAGATGGGCGAGATCTCCGTCCGCATCTCTGAGCTGACGCTGCTCTCCAAGAGTCTGCTGCCCCTGCCCGAGAAGTTCCACGGCCTGACGGACCGCGAGGCGCGTTACCGCCAGCGCTACGTTGACCTCATCATGAACCCCGAGGTCAAGGACACTTTTGTCAAGCGCAGCCTGATTTTGAAGGAGATCCGCGCCTATCTGGACGAAAAGGGCTTCCTGGAGGTCGACACCCCCATCCTGACCCCGTTCGAGATCGGCGCGTCCGCCCGCCCCTTCTACACCCACCACAATACCCTGAACATGGACATGGTCCTGCGCATTGAGACCGAGCTGTACCTCAAGCGCCTGATCGTGGGCGGCATGGACCGCGTGTATGAGGTTGGCCGCATCTTCCGCAACGAGGGCATGGATCCCAAGCATAACCCCGAGTTCACGACCATCGAGCTGTACCAGGCATTCACCGACTTCCACGGCATGATGGATCTGGTCGAGGAAATGTACAAGCGCCTGGCCCTCAAGGTCTGCGGCAGCCTGGAGATCACCTACCAGGGCAAGCAGATCGATATGGGTCACTGGGAACGCCTGACAATGGTCGAGGCCGTCAAGAAGTATTCCGGCGTTGACTTCAACGACTGGAAAACCGACGAGGATGCCATCGCTGCCGCCAAGGAGCATCATGTAGAGCTGCCCGAGGTCCCGACAAAGGGCGCAATCCTGGCCGAGTTCTTCGACGCCTTTGTCGAGGATAAGCTCATCCAGCCCACCTTCATCTATGACTACCCTGTCGAGATCAGCCCGCTGGCCAAACGCAAGCCCACTGACCCGGCCTTCACCGAGCGCTTTGAGTATTTCATCGACTGCACCGAGTACGGCAACGCATTCAGTGAGCTGAACGACCCCATCGACCAGAAGGCCCGCTTCGAGCGCCAGGTCGCTGAGCGCAAGGCCATTGAGCCGGACTGCAAGGCCCAGGTCGACTACGACTACGTCAACGCCCTTGAGTACGGCCTGCCCCCCACGGGCGGCCTCGGCTTCGGCGTGGATCGTCTGGTCATGCTGCTGACCGACAGCGCGTCGATTCGTGACGTGCTGCTGTTCCCCACGATGAAGCCGATTGACCAGTAAATTGTCAATTTAAGCACAAAAAAGTCTGAAATTTCTTGATGGTGCGAGAAATTACTGGTTTTTTCTTTTGGCAGGCTTCTAACTGAAATCATGCTATACGCCAATCTTACGCCAAACGATGTATAAACTTATGCAAGAGAAAAAGAGCGTTGTTCCCGTTTGGCATAAAATTAGAGCTGACAAGGTGTAGATGTAGGTTTACGGCCACTTGTATTAAGAACCGGATTCATTTGTAATAACATTTCCATCATTTTCAGACGTCTTAGGAAGAATTTTACACAGTCTGCAAAATTCTTCCTAAGGCGTTTTTATATGTTATGTCCTGCTCCTTCGTTCGCTTGGTTGCCCCTTTAGGGTGCTTTCCGGCGCGAAGGAGCTTTTTGTTTTCGTGGCGACGGAACAGCAGACCATCGATATTTTCGGGTGTATACTCTAAGCCGTTTTGGTTCAGTACACGGGCGCGGCGCGCCAAGCACATACTGGCAAGTCCATAGTCCTGCGTGATTACAAGGTCGCCGGGGTGTACACGGTTCACCAGCGCAAAATCTACGCTGTCGGCACCTTTGTCAAAGGTCAATGTCTGCGCGCCATCGCGCTGGATTTGGTGGGCAGTATCACATAGAATCAGCACAGGTACTTTGTACTTGGCGGCTGTCTGCACAGTCAAATCCACCACCGGGCAGCCATCGGCATCAATCAGAATCGTCACTTTATTGTTTTCCTTCCATAACCCAAGCAAATGCTCTTGCCGTCCGTAGGTCGACATCTTTGAAGTGGCCGCCTGCATTCCATTCCAGCGCACTGTCTGTGCCGCGCAGGGTCAGGGCGTTGTGCAGGGCGCGGATGTTGTCGCCCACTGATGCCATAGTCTGGTTTTTGGTGTGCTCCTCGCGGTCGCCAAGGCTGAGATAAACACGCTGCGTTTGGATAGGGTGCGCCGCTTCGTATTCTGGCCAACCGGGAAACCACACGGACGGCGAAGCCGCCGCCACGCCATACAGCGCGTTCGTTTGTGTTGCCGCCCACAGAGCAAACAGTCCAGCCAGTGAGTAGCCGCCTAAAATAACCTTACAATCTTCCTTTATAGAATACTGTTGGCGAATGCCCGGCACAGCCTGCTCCAGCCATGCAAGCGTATTTCCTGCCCTGCCAACAAAACCCTGCTTGCCCCAGACGGGCGGCGCAGGCCACGGCGACAAATCGTCGTTCCAATTCTTGACTTGGACAGCGGCCAGCAAAAATGGTTGTGCGGTTTGCCGTCGTATAGCTTCAACTTCCCGCTCCATCCCTGCAAGGTCATGTTCATCCACCATTTGCAGCAGCAGATATTCGGTGCCGGTATCGCCATAGATGTGGCAAATCATATTTCGTATTAGCAAATATCCTGTCACCTCTTCGGCTTAAATTTTGCACTATATGCTTTCGCCGCAGCATCATTCATAAGATAGCCAAATTTCCGTAGGAATTCTAGACGTTCTTCGTCTGTGACCCACTTTGCCATTATGTGAAGAACGCCCTCAAATCTTTCATTTTCCTTTCCGCCAAAGAACTTCCCACCCGGCCCCTGCTTAAATCGAACTGGCATTCCTCCCTTTATTGATGTCCAGACGGTAGAGCCTCCACTTGTCCTTAATAAGTCACCGACTACACCATCAAGTTCTCCTGTATTTAACTTAGCTATCAGAATTCTTTCCTCATTTGTCATTTTGTGTGTCCTCGCAATCTGTCATGTTGATACTGTCCGAATCATATGCCCCGATTGGATATTCTCTAATCCAGCCATTTATTTGGATAATGTGACCACATTGGGGACACTCATAACTTTCACCAGAGTCGAAAGAGTATATAATATCTGATCCCATGCCGTTTTCATTTTCCGAGCAACTCTCATCATATAGAAAATCTTCGAGATCAACTTTCTCTTGATGCCCACAATGAGGACACTTAACGACACGCTCAAGCGGCGTGGGTTGGTACTCGTACATAGTAAAATCCATGAACTCTTCACCCGCCGCTTCTTTCTCAGTGATATCATTCCAGTAATGCTCAGTCTGGAAATCATTAAAGTCCGCTTTGTCATCTAACAGAGTCACCAACATATCAAGGGAATTACGCATCTTCTTCATTTTGTCATTGATAACTGCTCTACGGGCCTTAAGCGCTTCTTGCAGGCGCGTTTCGCTTCCCTGAAGTCTTTTTAAGTCGCTGCATGTAAGTCCAGCCTTACTCAAAACCAATAGTTTTTTGAGATTCTGCATATCCGTTTTCGTGTAGTCGGTTGCCCTATTTCCCTCAGAGGGATGCTCAGGGAAAAATAGCCCTTCCTTTTTATACTTCTTTATCACATTTTCGGAAATGTGCAACGCTTCACAGAATTCCTTCGGTCGCATATCATCGACCTCCTTTCGCACTTAGTATACAAGTAGAGACTTTGTCTCTGTCAAGCCCAGTTTCAAATTTATTTCTCATCTTCTACAATCTGCTTGGCACCTTTTATTGTAGAACTCCTATTTTAATTTTATCATGAAAGATTCTCGTTTTCCATAAGAGATGTAAATTTGCAATAACATCGGAATTATTTGATTATGATGCTCGCTCAAAAAGTTTTTTGCCGCACTTGCATTACATCTGCACAACATCCGCGCAGTGATTGTATATACGTGTATAATCCAGCGTGTTACAATTAGTATGTTCAAAATAGGGTTCAGCCAAAAAGGTTGGACATTTTCACCCAGAGTCGTACCTGACTTTTTCAGGCACGGCTCTTTTTGTTTTGGGCATTTTCTGATTTTGGGAGGTTTTGCAGATGACCGTAATACGTCCGCCTTGACGCAATGATTACGCAATAAAAAGTCGAATACGCAAAAGGACGTAATGATTGCGTATTAGTTGCCTGTGGCTATGCTGTTGGCAGTGCTTAATACGTCTTTATGCGTCCTTTATGCGCAATAAGGATGGTGATTGTATTGAAAAACCGCACAGCGATTTATCAGCGGGAAGCCGCTGAAATGCTGCATAACATTTCGCTGTACCCCGGTCTGACCGAAGAACAGCTTTGCCGATTCTTCCCCGAAAAGGAAGCAGCGGCAAAAACTTTGCTCGCCCATATGCTGAAAGAGGGACGCGTCTTCCGCGATAGGAATGGCCGCTGCTACGCAAATCAAGAAGCACAAAGCGGCACAGATAAGGACTTATCCCGCTGCGTCTGGGTTCTGCTCGACTTCATAGATCAGGTGGAATACCACACTGTTGGAGAATTTCCGGCAGCTATCCTCTGTTTTGCAAACGGAGAACTGTATGAAATCGTGCCTATCCCGCAGGGCAAGGAGACTATGATTTGCCAGCTTCTGCGACAGCCACAAAAAGATGCAGGCAAACGCATTGTGGTGGTCGATGATGCTGCCCAGATTGAGTTGCTGGATATTCCGCAGGCCGCCGGGTTCTGCACCGTGGCCGAAGACGGCACTGTCAGCTACTACAAAAAGGAGGCCGCGCTTGAATCCTGACGTACTTTTGAACCGTATCCGCTTGGAGCAGCGCGGACTCATCGACATTCACAAAAAGCTGTACGAGATGGAACATCTGCTGCCCGTGCCTGACCCGATGCAGTTTGCCAAAACTGCGGAGAGTGCGGCACTTCTCAGCGAGAAAAGCACGGCGCATCTGCGCAATATGTTCTTCTCCGTATCGAACGAGCCGCCAATCTATTACTATCCCAAGGCAGCCGAAGTACAGGGCATCCGCGTGTGGGCAGATACCAACTACTTGCGTGTGCTGCTCCCCGCGCTGCTGCCGGATAAAAAGAAGCGCGATGGCTGTAAGTTTCTTTTGCTGCCGCTTCAGGCGGCACTGGTGCAAAGCGGAGCACTTCCCCACTTCTTCGACTGCGTGATTTGCGTGGAACATATCTACGACCACAACCTCCCAATCAAAGCGGTGCGGGATTATGACAATTTAGAGTTGAAAGCCGTCATAGATGTTATTGCTACGTTCTGTTTGGCCGATGATACCGGGACGTTGTGTGATTCTTTCCAGACGACTCGGTTTGGATATTCGTCCTCTACTGTGATAACCGTGATGCCCAAAAATTGCTTTTCGGCATGGCTGAGCGCCCCAAAATCAGCTGAAACCCGACCTCCACTTTTTCCGAAAAATTCGTAAAAATCAGATACCTGTGCTTGAAAATGACTTTTCCGCGTCGTTGTAAGCTGTTTCACACACAAGACGGCGGCGACTTTCGCCGGAGTCAAAGAAGGCACGGTTAAATTCCGAGGTGATTTCTATTTTTTCTGCTTTTCCTGTCCTGCCCGCGCAAGACAGCCTCTATTATGAACTTTTGGCGCTCACTGCCATCTGCGGTGAGTTGCCTTGTGTGTGTGCTGACCGCCTTACCTCCAGCAAAAGTTACCGCAAAAAAGTCGTAACGAGCCTGACTCACGACAAGCTCCTGCGCATTTTCTCAAAAGATCATCTTCGCGGTTATCGGCTCGGTATCCGTGGCAAACGTCTTTTGAGGGAGCGAGCGCCAGAACGATTTCAATTCTATCTGTCAGGCCGCACCGACACCAACTCCATCAAGTCATCCCCTGCCCGCCGTCTGCGGCTGCATCGTATCGCGCAAACCTATGTCACGATCCTGAATGCAGGCGCGATAATTTATCGAGATGAAAAGCCGCCTGTATTTGTGCCTGGTGGCAGCAGTCCTTGCCGCATTGAAGCCCCTACTTTTTATGATTCCCGTGAGATGAAAGAACTGGGCCTTGAAATGGTAAAGGTTCACGGCTCCCGTATGGTAGGCTCGCTGCTGACCCCATCCCACACCTTTGCTGTGTTCAACGGCATGGATGCTGTTCCGACCTTTGACATGCAAATCGAACAGCGGGGAAAAATCATGCTGCAAAATATCCGCTATACGCGGAATGGTGTGAGCCACACGCCGGACGGCATCCTGCTGTCTGACCAGTGGGCAGTTATGACTACCCTGCTGGAAGATGCAAAGACCTACAAGAAAGAGCACTTCCTTTTTGGCGAGGGCTACGAACATTTCTACTTTCTCACCAATGACTACCACGGCGAGACGCTTCTGTGGTTGCTCTGTCACCCGGATGTCATCGGGCAACTAAACGCCATGCTGTTGCAAGAGCTTCAGCCGCCTTGCCGTAACGCTTTCATCGAAAACAACGCTCGTACAGATGCAGGCGCGCCAATTCTATTCTGCTATCTGCCAGATCTGCCGCGTCTGTTCCGATTCCTGTCTGCCTTGGAACTGCTGCAAATGAAGGGTGCCATCCTCTGCTTTGATTTCCAGGCAGACGCGCTGCGGTCTCTCTGCGGTGACAGGGTCGAGGTGCAGACCATCGACTTTGCTGAGTTCGAGAGGAGGTTTCTGACTTCACCATGAAACGTCCCTCAAAAAGATTACAGATTCTGTTGGCAGTCACGCTGCTGCTCTACGCCTGCGGCTACTTGACGCAGTTCATCGGCAACTATGCCGCCTGGCGGAAAAACGGCGGTGTGCTGGGCGGTACTTCTCCGCCTTTCCCCTCTTTGTCGCCGCTGGCCTGTATCAAAGGTATTCTGTGGTTTCCCTACAATCTGTACTGCGTGGCTGGCTGCGCAGCAGCAGTCGCCGCGATTTTCCTGTATCGAAAGCTGTTCAGTCAAGATGCCTTAACGGATTCCGAGCGCAATTTCGACTTCTCCGCAAAAGGCACTTACGGCACATCCGGCTGGATGCAGCCGAGAGAAGTCCCCGCCGTGTTGGATACAGTTTCTGATTTGTCTCAGCACACAGGCACTGTGTTGGGAATGCTCGATGGCAAGTTTCTCTGCATCCCGGAGAAAACACGCATGAACGGTAACCTTGCCGTCTACGGTGCCAGCGGTTCAATGAAAACACGCTCGTTTTGCATGAACCGCATCCTGCAAAGCGCCGCTCGCGGCGAGTCGCTGATTATCTGTGACCCCAAATCAGAACTCTACGAAAAATCAAGCGAGTATATGCGGGATTTAGGTTATACGGTGCGGGTATTCAACCTTGTCAGCCCCGAAAACTCAGACTCGTGGAACTGTCTGAAAGAAATTGAGGGGCAGGAACTGATGGCACAGCTTTTCGTAGATGTCATCATTAAGAACACCAACGGTACCGGGAAAAGCGACCGTTTCTGGGATTCCGGCGAAATGAATTTGCTGAAAGCGCTGGTCTTGTACGTTGACCTCACCTACCCACCGGAGCAACGGAACATAGGCGAGGTGTACAATCTTATCACGCAATGCAGTGAAAGCCAGTTGGATAGCCTGTTTGATGTTCTGCCTCTGACCCACCCTGCCAAAGCGCCGTACAGTCTGTACCAGAGGGCTTCAGGTTCGGTGCGCAGCGGGGTTATCAGCGGTTTGGGCAGCCGATTACAGGTATTTCAGTCTGACTTAATTAAGAAAATCACTGCGTATGATGAAATCAGCCTTGAACTGCCTGGGCAAAAGCCTTGCGCGTATTATCTCGTCACCAGCGACCAAGACAGCACCTTTGATTTTTTGGCATCGCTGTTCCTGTCCTTTACCTTTATCAAACTCGTGCGCTATGCCGATGCCAATTGCCCCGGTGGGCGGCTTCCTGTGCCGGTCCATGTGCTGGGCGAGGAGCTGACCGCCTGCGGTACGATTTCTGAATTATCCCGGCGCATCAGCGTTATCCGCTCCCGCAATATCTCTATGTCCTGCGTATTCCAGAATCTTGCCGGCCTGCAAAACCGCTATCCGCAGAACCAGTGGCAGGAAATTTTGGGCAACTGCGATGTGCAGCTTTTTCTCGGCTGCACAGACCAGTTGACCGCCGAGTACGTCTCCCAGCGTACAGGCATCGCCAGTGTGGCAGTTTCCAGTACCTCCAAAGCACTGAGTACCTTGCGCGTCTCCGACTATACGCCGCAGTACCGCGAGAGCAGTGGTGTCGGAAAGCGGCCGGTGCTGACTCCGGACGAAGTGCTGCGCCTGCCGGTGGATGAAGCACTAGTGATATTGCGCGGCCATAAGATTCTGAAAGTTCACAAGATGGACTACTCTCTGCACCCCGCTTACAAGCAGCTGCGGGAATGTAAGGCGTCCGCCCATATCCCGAAGTGGCGGAAAGCCTTACCAGAAACGCTCAAAATTTCCCAGGCGGAAACAGCCAAATCATCCCCCAAGGCACCGCCTAAGCGCCGTGGCCGTCCTGCCAAGTCAAAAACGGTGGTTGCCACCGACAAAGAATCAATCATAACAAAACCTGAAACTGAAAAGGAGATTTCTCATGGAAATGAACAATGATATTTTTACCCCTGACCTGCCCATCCCCGAACCTGTGGGTTTTGAGGATGCAGCCATTCCCGCCCCTGCCGAAGAAGAAAAGCCCGCCGAGACTCACCCGCCCCGCCGCAGACGCAAAGCAGATGCCCCGGTGCTGACCATTGAAAGCGGCGACGAAATCGAAACCGAGGATGCCCGCGAAGCCGCCGCGTGGCACGAGATCCACAACGCCTACCGCACACGGCGCATCCTCTCCGCACCGCTGGGCGGTATCGAGCAGACCGACAGCGGCAAGACAATTGCAGTTGTAGACTACAACGGTTTCCGCATTGTCATCCCTCTGAAAGAAATGATGGTCGCCCCCAGCGCAGCTAACAGCACTGACAGCATGGCCGTCCGCCAGATGAAGCTGCTGGGCAATATGCTGGGCGCAGAAATCGACTTCGTCATCCTTGGCATCGATTCCAAGAGCCGCAGTGTGGTTGCCAGCCGCCGCGAAGCCATGATGCGAAAGCGCCAACTTTTCTATTTCAGCCTTGATGCCAACGGCGAGTACCGCGTCCGCGAGGGGCGCGTTGTACAGGCCCGCGTCATTGCCGTTGCCGACAAGTCCATCCGTGTCGAGATTTTCGGTGTAGAGTGTTCCATCATGGCGCGGGATCTGGCATGGGATTGGATCGGTGATGCCCATGACCGCTTTGCTGTGAGTGATCAGATTCTTGTCCGCGTGACAGAGGTGAACAAGACCTCGCAGGAAGAATTGTCCGTCCATGCCGATGTCAAGAGCGTCACCGAGAACACCAGCCACGAAGCCTTGAAACGCTGCCGTGTGCAGAGCAAATACGCCGGCCGCGTCACCGATGTACATAAAGGCATCGTCTATGTGCGGCTTTCTAACGGGGTCAATGCTGTGGCTCACTCCTGCTATGACCGCCGCACGCCCGGGAAAAAGGATGATGTCAGTTTTGTGGTAACGAAGCTGGACGAGGATCGCAGCATTGCCGTGGGCATCATCACCCGCATTATCCGTCAGAATCTGTAACCGATGAACCGTGGGCAGCCCCGGCGGTTGCCCATCTTTTACATGAAAGGATTCGTAAAATGGCTGTTTTTCGCGTAGAGCGCATTAAGGACTATACCGTTATGAGCAATCATCATCTTCGCAACAAAAATTTGTCCCTGAAAGCCAAGGGCCTGCTGTCGCAGATGCTTTCCCTGCCGGACGACTGGGATTATACCCTCAAAGGGCTTGCCGCCATCAATAAGGAGAGCGTGGACGCTATCCGCACAGCGATTTGGGAGCTGGAGGATGCCGGATATGTAGTGCGCACCCGTGTCCGGGATGAGCGCGGCTGCCTGCGGGGCTGCGATTACTATGTCTATGAGTACCCGCAAACGCTCTCGTCCGGCTCCGGTAGCAGCGCTGAATCTGTGCCGCCTATGCTGGAACCCCTTGCATCGGATTCTGCTGCACTGGGAAATCCCATGCAATTAAATAAAGAAATACAAAATAAAGAGAAACAAAATACTGATCCAATCTTATCCGAGGGCGAGTCCGTGCGGACAAAAGTCCGCGACAACATCGAACTGGACCTGCTTTGCCACAATCAGCCGGAGAGCGCCCCTGTGATGCAGGAGATCTACGAACTGGTCGTGGAAACGATCCAGCTTCGCAGCCCTGTACTTCGGCTGGGGAATAACCTGTTTCCGATGGCCTTGGTGAGGGAACGCCTGTTGCAGCTGACAAGCGAGCATATCCGCTTTGTCCTTGACGGCCTGCGCAATCTGCGCACAGACGTCAAAAACCTCAAGAAATATCTTCTGACAATGCTGTTCAATGCGCCTGTCACACTAAACGGCAGAACCATGCTGGATGTGCGCAAGTCTGTCAGCGGTGCGGCTCGACCGATGCTGGCGTAACGCCACGAAGATATGAACAAATTGTAAAATTTGAAAAAGTGGCCGAAATTTTTTAATTTTTTCGTTCGAGATGACAGTAATAAGGGCAAATAGGTTTTCCCGGCCTATTTTGCAACAAATTGGAGGTGAAATTCTATGAAACAAACTCGTATCCATTGTCCCTATTGCGGCTCTCTTGCCACGCTGCGCCCGGCAAGCGCGATTCATGGTCTGTCCGATATTTCCGCCGGAACGTATCTGTACGTCTGCCGCCGCTGGCCCGCCTGTGATGCTTATGTCACGGCTGACCGCCGCACGAAACAGCCCCTTGGCACCCTTGCCAACGGAGATTTGCGGCACAAACGCATTCTTGCCCACCATGCACTGCACAGTGTACAGGCTCAGCTTGGTATGAGCTGCGACCAGAGTTACCGCTGGCTGCAAACGCAGATGGGCTTGCCCGGAGATCAGGTACATATCGCCAAGTGCGGCGACTACCGCTGCGAGCAAATCATCCGCATCTGCGAGAATGCGACTGCGAGGTGACGGTTATGAAATGCGTGAAAAGGCTCACAGCTGACCAACAGCGTTTGGTAGAAGAAAATCTGACCATCGTAGAGCGCGTCCTGCGGTTCGACATCAATGCCAATCCCTGCGTTGCTGGTCTTGGCTATGAGGACTTGTATCAAGAGGGCTGTGTCTGGCTCTGCAATGCAGCACTGACCTTCGACCCAGCGCGTGGCAGCTTTGCATCCTATGCCCGGCGGGTCGTACAGAATGGCCTTATCGGCTATTGCCGCAATGTTTTGAGTAAGTATCAGCACACTGTTTTGCTTGGTGATTTGGAGCCCGCTGTACTTACTGCCTTGGAAGTTCAAAACGCGATCTCAAGTCATACAAAGTGTGAGACTCCCCTGCTGCTTGTCGCTGCAGAATCTCAATACAGCGGCGTGACCCGCAAGGGCATCCATGCGCTGGCGTTGCAAGTCTCCGGCATACCGCTTTCCGCAGTTGCCGTCCGCATGAGTGTCCCGCCCAACCACGTTTCGGCGTGGATCAGCCGTGCCGTCCGCAAACTGCGAAACAACGAATCTTTTCTCTCATCTCTACACGAAAATTGAAATTTGGAGGAACCTTTATGAAAATGCTTTACACTGCCAATGGCCGCTATATCCGCTGCTGCACCGAAGAAGGTACCCGCCCGGTCATCATCGTCTGCGAGAAAGAATACGAAGTCGATGTACAGGAGTTTATGCTCTGGTCTATCCTCAACTGGCGCATCCTGCGGGAAGAAGAAATCGGTAGCTACTACGAAAAGATGGCGAACAATACCAGCGTCACCATCCACCGCAGCTGGCAGGACTGCGTGCAGCGCTTGCTGGTTCGCGGGCTTATTGTTGCAGGCACCGGTGATACCGAGTATGATGCGCTGTATGATTTGCTTGCCTGCCGATTCATTGTTCCCATCGGCGCGGCATGGCCGCTGCGGGTGCTGTCGTTCCTGAAACTGACGTTTTTGGAGGGCATCTCATGGAAAATCACTCGCCGCCTGTTCCATGTGGATGCCCGCAGTTCCTGCGAGAAAAAGGTCATTCGCCTTGCCCGGCAGACTCCCCTCTCCTGTGCGGAAATTATTAAGAGTATTGAGATGGACATCCGTCGCCTGAAGGACGGCTACGATGTGCTGGATAAGCTGTACGATGACAACGACCTGAACTGCGATAACTTCGCTCAGGCTGTTCGGGAGTACCGTTGCAGCCGCGAGGTCATCACAGCGGTGGCAAACCTTTATCTGCGGCAGCAGATTATGCTTGATACTTACTGATACGATAACTACCAAAATGAAAGCGGAAGATTCCCGCTGTTTTAAATGAGAATCTTCCGCTTTTTATTCATGTTATTGCTGTGGGACTTTTTCCATCAGATCATCTATACTGCAATGCAGGACACGTGCCAAGCGCAGCAAGGTTTCCCCTTGCGCCTTGTTAATGTCTTTCTGGCGTTGCTCATATTGCTGGATGGTGCGCACAGGGATTTCTGCCTGTCGTGCCAGTTCCGACTGGCTCATTTCGGCCAGTGTGCGCAGGCTCTTTAGGTTTGTTTCCGGCTTTGCTGCACGGTACAGTTCGTTCATCTTATCAGCAAACTGGCGAACGTCCATTTCATGGTAGGGCGTATACAGCATTCGCACCTTGGAAATCGGCACAGCCTGCTCAATTTCAGAGAAGCGCAGCCCGGTATCCCACTGGTAATATGCGATAGCCCAGCCCGTCCAGTATTCGGGACTGCGGTCATACGCATAGGATGCCTTGCGGACGGGTTCTGGCTCCCCCGCCTGTTCCAGTACCCTGCGGGCAAGTTCCACACCGGAAGTGCCTGCCAAAATAGTGCTATCACCGAGTTCAAAGCGATGGGAAATCTCGCTCATTAAAAACCAGTTCCATACTGTTTCCAGCGGATACTGTAAATCATTGACCATGTAGTCCAGCATACGCGCAAGACATTTTTGTGCAGCGGTAAGATAATTTTTATCGTAAGCGTGGATCACTTGGCTTCATCTCCTCGTCAAGGATGGTTGTAATGTAAAGATCGCCCCTTTGACGGCGGTTCCGCTCTACATCAAAGTATTGGCGGCGGGCGGTCTGGTCACGGAACGCTTTCTTCTTATACCATTCTTTGGCATCTGCTGTATCATAGCTCATAAATTCCAGCTGCTCAAAGGCTTTTCGGCTTTTCAGCACAAACTGCTGACCCAGCTTGCCAAGGCGCATGGCGTTACACAGCTGGCGATACGAGATTGCACCGTTGATAAAGTCAGAAGCAAAGGAGAAGTAGCTGTCATCGGCCCGGTAGCCGATAATGACATCTGCTGTCTTGTAGTCCAGATGAAAATTCTGTAAGAGATAATCCTTAGCTTCTGCCGCCAGCGGTGTGGACGCATCAAACTCACGGTTTTCAAGCAGAATCGTCAGCCAGTGCAGCATTGCATATTCCGGGGCATTCAAATCGAGAATCGTTAAACCGTCACATTCGATTTGATATTCATTTGCATACCCATTGTGGTCGATGCTTACGCCCCATTCCTTTGCCATGTTCGGGTTTTCAGTGCAGTAGAAGCCAACGCCATAGTCATTATAGGGCTTTCCATAGCCATATTGGGGCTTTTCAATAATGTGATCCGAGCCGTGATAAATCGTCTTTTTCATCAGACCACCTCCTCATTGCAATTATACTTCTGCAGGAGTATAATTGCAAGCGTGATATTGTCGTTGTGCAGGTGTCCACACAAAATCCATTATTGACAACCACAAGATATAGTATTATAATAGAAATGTAGATGATTTTTATGCTATATAAGCAAAATCTGGAGGTCAGATCTTATCAAATGGTCTAGGAACTCTTGCTGGTTCTACTCAAACATTGGCGACAGGTGTTGATACCTTGAGTTCGGGCGCATCTGCCTATACTTCAGGTGTGTCAACTTTGTCAGGCGCTTTGTCACAGTTAAATGCGAACTCTGAGGCTGTTAATTCTGCTGCAGGTCAATTTGTATCAGGAGCAGAGGCCATGAATACCTTAGTTACAGGTGCGAATTCTTTGTCAACGGCGCTTAGTCAAATGGCTATAGCAACAAGTTTATCTGAAGAACAGCAAACACAGTTGTCAAGCTTGTCAGCTAATTTAACTGATTTAAATACAGCAATTCAAAATCTTAATACGGCAGTAAGTAATACATCATTCCCTAGTGGAACATCAACAACATCAGTAGATACAAGTTCAATAGCGACTTATCTTTCAAATATTTCTTCTACAGCTAGTTATATAGCTACAGCTAGTGCCACTGACAAAGCGAACGATTTGGCTGCGGTACAAGGAACAGCTGCATATCAAAGCTTGACAGCAGATCAACAAGCAGAGATTGCTTCAGCAATTAGTAATGCTGGCTCTACAGCTAGTAGCTATGCTTCAACTATTGCATCAGATGTGTCAAGCATGTCAACAGCTTTGTCTAGCTTGGCAGGCATGACAACAACTAGTAGTGGAGAATCAAGCAACTTAGTTTCTCTACAAACGTCTATTTCAGGCATTGCAAGTTCGGCAAATACTCTTCTTCCTGTAGCTTCCTCAACTATATCATCAATGCAAGCTAATATTGCTAATGTTAACTCAGTACTTGTTAATCAATTATCGCCTGGGGCAATTCAAGTTGCTTCAGGTGTGTCAAGAGCTCAAAGTACTTTAGCCACAGGTGCAAGCAATCTCTTAACAGGTTTGTCAACCTACACTGGTGCTGTGTCAACGATTGCTAGTGGTGCACAAACTCTAGATGCTAACAGTAGTACCTTAATGAATGGATTTTCTACCCTTAAAAGTGGTACAAGTGTTCTTAATACAGGTGTCAAACAATTGGCAATTGGAGGAAACAATTTAACAAATGGATTGACAAATCTGTCAACTAATCTTTTTACCTTGTCTGACTCATTAAACAAGGCTAATCAACAGTTATCACTTGTTTCTGTAAACTCAGAAAATGCTAAGATAGTCAGTGCTCCTCTAAAAGTGAAGAAAACTGATAAGGATAAGGTTGACACTAATGGTGTGGGAATGGCCCCATATATGATTTCGGTTTCTCTTATGGTTGTAGCTCTTTCAACAAATGTTATCTTTGCTAAAAGCTTGACAGGGAGAAGCTTTACGAGTCGTTTTGACTGGTCTAAAAATAAGTTATTTATCAATGGTATTATTGCAACTATGGCTGCAATTGCCCTTTATATTGCTATTCGATTTATGGGAGTTGAACCAAATCATCCACTAGCTACATTTGGTATGATTCTCCTTGCAGCATGGACTTTAATGGCGCTCGTTACAGCCCTTGTAGGTTGGGATGATAGATATGGTGCATTTGCTTCCATGATTCTGTTGCTTTTACAGTTAGGTTCTAGTGCAGGGACTTATCCAATTGAACTTAGTCCTAAGTTCTTTAAGGTCGTACAACCATTCTTACCAATGTCCTACTCCGTATCAGGTCTTCGTCAAACTATTTCAATGACAGGACAAATCTCAGATCAAGTACGTATGCTAGTCATTTTCTTACTTACTTTTGTAGTTGTAGGTATTGTTATTTATAGACCAAAAACTGAGAATGTATAAACTAAAAGCCGGCTAATTTGAGCTGGCTTTTTTATGTTATTCGACAGTTATATTACCGAGATCGGAGGTGATGGTAAGTGTATTATCTTTTGAGTTCTTAAGGTTATTCGTAACATCCACCTCTCCTGAGTGACTATCTGCTTGAACATTGATAGTGTAATCTTTAAGAGCTATTTCAACTTCACCGGTTGTGACGTCAAGTTTATTGTGACCGTTAAAAATTAAGTTATTACCAGAGTATTCTCCCATTGCAATAGATAAATCTGAGTTAGTAAAAAGTGTATGATTACTATCAACACTACCAACATCAAGGTTAGCTTTTAGGTTGCTGACAATCATTTTAGTAAAAGTTAGGTCCCCTACATTTAGATTGATATCTGCTTGTTTGATGGTGCTATTACTTAAATCTAGATTTCCAGTTGCTAAATCAACCTTTAAGAAATCAATCGTTTGTTTTTTAGGGAGTGTAATGACAATGGTTTTATTTCTGACTTCCTCGTTGAGAGTAGAAAGCCTCACTAAATCTTTTAATCCGAAAAAGTTAATATGTTTGTTAGAAGTTGAATCTAATTTAGAGTTGTTATCATTGATAGTCAATTGACCATCCTTTACAGATGTGTCAATTGGATTTTTTGTTTTTTGGTAGTAAGAAAGCGTTGCTTTGTCAACGTCACCATTTTTTATAAGCACATTGTAGCTACTACTTTTAATATCAATTTTATTGAAGTCATCAACTTCTTTCTTGACATAATCTTGCTCACTTTTAGTTTGATTTTGTAAATCTGTCAAGCCACCTTGGCTA
>OLNI01000320.1_pt1 | contig 48573 bp, 45 predicted proteins | sample 1672921 | NCBI WGS metagenome assembly OLNI01 (sample SAMEA3136737, study PRJEB25190) | human gut metagenome | biome: human gut; feature: human-associated habitat; material: faeces | place: Austria | collected 2013 | reverse complement strand
CGCAGCGACTAAAGTCACAAATATAGGATATCGTATCTCTTCTCGGGCGTCTGTCCCTTAATGAATTAAATAGCAACAACCCCATTTTGGTGTTTTATGTAGACTGGGATATGTTTTTTGTGTAAAACCCGGATGACAGGATAGACAATGAAAAGTTCTCCTTCAACGTAAACAGCATCTGGTTTATATTTTAAAATGCCTTTCACATAGTCTTTAATATAAGATGCAAACTCCTCTTTTTCCATAGAAATCTCACCCAAGTTTCTGTCAAATGTAAGTGCGGGCATTTTCGGTAAGTCACAATGGATAATTGCTGCATTTTCCATATGAGGGATTTCTTTAAGGATTTCATCCATTTTGGAAGAACCTCCCAAATTTATAATGCAAGAAGTTTCTGTAAAGTTTTCAAGGCTTATTTTGCAGGCAGAAATTGCATCGTTTACATCATCGACGGTCATGATAAAACCGCCTTTGTGGCAGAAGTTTGCGCTGGTTAAGCCAGTTGCCTGTTTTAATTCGTCTCTCTCTAAACCAAGCCAGTTTTCAGGGAAGCTGCATTTGTAATTGAGAGAATGTTCTTTTTTTAATGGCTGGATGCAATAGCCTCCGCGGTTTGAGGGGAAAATAATAAAGGCAATATCTGTTTCGCGTAATTGTTTCTGGCATGGGACGAATTCAGGGAGAACGAGAATTTTTGCTTCGATTTCAGATTTTTCCCCAGACAAAACAGAAGAATTATGTGCGGCTAAAATTTCTTCTACACGTTTCTCGGCACGTTCATTTCCTTTATATTTTTCGAACATATTTACAAGAATCATTCCAGCTGTCTGTACCGCTCTGGAAAATGCTTCATTTTCTCCATTTTCCACATCCCAGGAAGGATTAAAATTGCCAATTAAAGTGGCAAGTTCATTTTTCTCGCCGGTATTGTCGTTAATATCAAGTGGCTGGATAAATGACTCATCGAACTTTGCGGCAAGTTCTTCGCCAAGAATTTCTGCACCAAGTTCTTCCCATAAAAGACCAAATGCAGCATAAGGAACACCATTTTCACGGATACGGCTGTCGCGCTGGTGATGGTCGTATTTTCCCCTGCCAATATCAAAAACGATTCCATCAAAATCTTTTGGAACTTTATTTCCTCGGGTAATTGTGATTGCAGGATTTAAATATAACAACAGTGCATAGGAGAAAACATCGTCTGCATGAAATTTTCCACTATGTGTAAAAGTTTTTGCATTTTTCTTTTTAATTTGTTCTAATAGAGTATTCATAAAATTCACCTCAGAATTTTTATTTCAGTCGAGAAGCTGCTCAATCTTCAGTATCAGTATAATAGTATAGCATAAAGTTATAGCAGAATTATACAAAAAAATACAAAATATATCCCCCTGGGGAGCTTGTGAGAAAAAATAGAAAGGTATATCCTAGGTTTAAAACATAAAAGCTTTATAGGAGGAAAGAAAGATGCATATACCTGAAAATTATTTGAGTCCTTCGACCTGTGCGGTAATGGCCGCAGCAATGGTTCCGGTATGGACATACTCTGTTAAGAAAGTAAAAGAAGAAATTCCGAAGGTGAAGATGCCATTGCTTGGAATTGGAGCAGCGTTTTCTTTTCTTGGAATGATGTTCAATATCCCGCTTCCGGGAGGTACGACAGGACATGCAGTAGGAGGAACATTGATTGCGATTCTTACGGGAAGTCCATCGGCAGGCTGTATTGCCGTTACGATCGCACTGCTTATCCAGGCATTGTTGTTTGGTGATGGCGGTATTCTCGCTTTTGGAGCGAACTGTTTTAATATGGCTTTCATATTGCCATTTCTCGGATTTGCGATTTACAAGCTTATCTGGGAAAAAACAGGAAAAAGAAAGTTAGCAGCAGGAATTGGTTCCTACATCGGCATTAATGCAGCAGCATTTTGTGCAGCGATTGAGTTTGGAATTCAGCCATTGCTGTTTACTGATGCAGCAGGAAAGGCACTCTATTGTCCATATCCGCTTACTATTTCTATTCCGGCAATGATGATTGGACATCTTACATTATTTGGAATTGCAGAAATAGTTCTTACTACAGCAATCCTTGCATTTGTGGAAAAGATATCACCGGAAACATTAGAGGAAAAACCAGCACAGTCCGCATTTAAGCCATTATATATTCTTATGGCAGTTTTGATTATATTCACACCATTAGGTCTTCTGGCAAGTGGAACCGCCTGGGGAGAATGGGGCGTTGAAGAGATGGCATCCCTTGTAAGTAATGGAAAAGCACTTGGATATACACCGGCAGGAATGGAAAAGGGCTTTAGCCTTGCTTCACTTTTCCCGGATTACTCTATGGCAGGAATGCCGGAATGGATAGGATATATTTTATCTGCAGTTGTTGGCGTAGCGATTATTGTTATCTTCTTTAAACTTTTAGCTGGAAGTAAAAAAGATAAAATAGATTTTTCAAAAGGGCAGTCAGTGTAATGCAAAATCAGGAAAAAAATAATAGTTTTCTTCCATCATGGATGTGTGAAACGGAGCAATATGTTCCGAGTATTGATAAAGATGGATTTATTACAAAAAGTACGCAGGCAGTTCTTGGTGTACTGTCAAAATTAAAATGGAAAGAAGGGAAGGACGGGTGCCTAAGCGCCAGTCCTTCTTTAAAACTATGTTATACATTCCTATATATTTTACTTACTGCCTGTTCAAAAAACTATGTATTTTCATTAATTATGGCAGGCGGAACTATTCTTGCACTTGCAACTTATCCGGCAGAAACAATGAAACAGATACTTTCGGGGACATTTGGAGCAGTACTTTTTTCTGCACTAATACTTTTACCGGCAGTGTTTATAGGAAATCCGCAGATTTTGCTTATTATCACAACCAAAGTGTTTGTATCCGTTACGCTTATAGGTATTCTGTCAGCGGGAACATCCTGGAATAAATTAACAGCAAGCCTCCACTCATTTCATATACCGGATATCTTTATTTTTACATTGGATATTACATTAAAATATATTGCCGTACTCGGAGAAATCTGCATGGAAATCCTTACGTCACTTCGCTTACGATCTGTAGGACAAAACAGGAAAAAAGCACAGTCCTTTTCTGGGATATTGGGGATTTCCTTTTTAAAATCAAGAGAAATGGCAGAGGAAATGTATGCAGCGATGTGCTGCCGTGGATTTGTCGGAGAATATAAAACACAAAAAACATCTACCTTTCGAAAACAGGATATCTTGAGTCTTCTTTTGATGATAGGAGTAACAGGAATATTCATTTATTTCGAGGGTCTGTGGAAATAACACGAAGCAATCAATCTAGTATCAAAGAGGGTAAAAGACCTTTTAATCCTAACATATAGCAATTTTCTATGAGAAGAGAATAAAAAGTAAAATCAAGAATAACAAAAGTAAAATCAAGAATAACAAAAATAAAAGGAAGATTCAAAATGATAGAATTAAAAAATGTATGTTATGCATATGGGAATGAAATTGCATTACGATACATTAATTTAAATATTCAAAAAGGTGAATCTGTAATAATACAGGGCCCAAATGGATGTGGTAAATCTACATTGATAAAAATATTGAACGGAATCATATTTCCGATGGAAGGCAGTTATACCTATGAAGATCACGAAATAACAGAAAAAGCATTAAAAGATTCTCGCTTTGCCAAATGGTTTCATCAGCAGATGGGTTATGTTTTTCAAAATGCAGATACACAGCTTTTTTGTGGAAGCGTAGAAGAAGAAATCGCATTTGGCCCGATCCAGATGGGACTTTCCGAAGAAAAAGTCAAACAAAGAACAGAGGATTGCCTTCGTTTATTTGGAATCGAAAAACTAAGAGAACGCCCACCGTATCATTTAAGCGGTGGAGAAAAACGAAAAGTATCATTAGCGTGCATCCTTTCTATGAATCCCGAAGTTCTTATATTAGACGAACCCCTCGCTGGACTCGATGAAAGTACACAGAAAATGCTTATAGATTTTCTGAAGAAATTTCATGCAGCAGGGAAAACACTAATTATCATTACCCATAATAATCAGCTTGCGAAAGAGCTTGGAACCCGGTTTATCCAGATGAATGAAAATCATGAATTAACTATTTGATTCATTAGGGGAAACAGACGAAAATAAAAAGAATAGACCATAGTAAATATAAAGATATCACTGCGTAGAAAATGTCTGTCCGGCATTTTTACTTGCTCTCACATTACATTTACTATGGTATTATTTCTTTTTTCGTCTGTTTTCTCTAATGAATAGTAATAGTAAAAGCCTTTCCTAGTGATTTATAGTTAGAGATAGAGATTTCCTGAGCATCATCAGTGTTTGTGGTGCTGACTTCAATTTCAGTAGATTCTGCTACTGTTTTTTCAGTGGATTCTGCCGTTTCTTCTGTACTATTAACAGAGGAAGACAGAGGAAAGTCATTATAATATGGAGTTAAAGTGAGGCAGGTGGCTTTAGGGGAAATATAGCCGGTTATTCTGTCTACTGTAAAAGTACCATTTGTTCCATCGGCGGTATCAAGGTAGAATTCTACAGGGTTTCCAAGGTCATCTTTTCCTTTCAATATAATGTCCCCAGAGAGTCCAGTATTATTTTTTGAAATAGTAAATGAGATTTGCTGGTTTACGATATTACTTCTATAATTTTTTAAAGTTATTTTTGTTTTATTTGGTAAGGTAAAAGAATGATTTAATGCTACGTTTGTTGTTTTTGCATTTAATTCTTTACCGGATGCCGCAAATTTTAATTTTCCAATAGAGGTATTTGATTTATCTAATGTGGAAAAGTTGATTGTAAAATCAGCTTTCTCTGATAAAATGGAGGAATCATTTAATTGTATTTCACTTTCAGAAATAGAAGTTAGCTTGTCGATAGGAGTAGAACAGATGCCGACACTTTCTACAATAGGTTCTCCAGCGATAGTAAGGTCTATATCAATTGGCAATTCAGTGATAGTTTTGATATTTGATTTTTTCAATACAGAACTGTCTTTTATTTTTGTTTTGTAGGAAATGATAAGGCTATGTCCATCAAGAATTACTTCATTTAATGTGATAGTGATGCCGTTTTTGGATATAGATTTACCAACGACAGTACTGTAAGGACTAAGGTCTTCTTTGGTGCCTAAAAGTGTGGATAAACTTTCCATAATCTGTTGGGATTGTGCGTATACGTTCTGCCTTACCGGAGCACTGCTTCCACCAAGAAGAATAATAAAGGCAGCCGCGGCAGCAGCATATTTTTTCCAGGTGTGTTTTTTAACGGAAGTTTTTTTCTTTAAAGCAAAAGACTGTTTCCAGTTTTTTAAATCAGTACTTGTAATATCGACAGTTTCAAAAGTATCTATCTGATTGTCAATGTCATTTAATAAATCATAAATATCATTTTTCATAACTCGTACCTCCAGTCAGATGAGTTGAATTTGTTTGAGGGAAAAGGGAACGCAGCTTCTTTTTACTGCGGAAAAGCCGATTATACAGTACAGGCTTGTTTGTATTCATTTCTTTGGATATCTCATCAAATGGTTTTTCTTCTACATATAGTTTGATGAAAAGCTCTCTATCTTGTGGTTTTAGGCAGGATAACATTTGCTTTGTTTCTTCAGAAAATTCTTCTTCAAATTGTGTATGTAATTCTATTGCATCGTCCAATCCTTTAGTATATTGCGCATTTTCCCAGCTTGTTTCCAAAAGATGATTTGCGTATTTTCTTTTATAATCAAGAGCTTTTAATCGGGCAATTCCGCCAATCCAGTTTGCAAATGGATTACGGGCGGAGTCATATGAGTCGATATGTTCCCATACAGCGAAGAAAACGTCATTCATACATTCCTCTTCGTATTGAGAAAGAACATTCAGATAACGATGCACAACAGACTTTACAAGTCCACCATAATGTACCATCACATATTCTAAAGCTCTCTCATTTCTGTGGGATAACGCTTCCACAAAATTCGATTCTTTTATCTTCATAGGTTACTCCTTTATGTACATTCGAATGTAAAAAATATATGGATAATTATATCGGTTACATTATATATTCGCAAATAAGGGATGAGAATCTCTCACTTTTTTGAAAATATTTTGATTTTTTTGAAAAGGCTGATTTCCGTCTCCCAAACCGCAGAGAACCGAAAGATTTATTTCCTTTGAATGTTACCCTAAAACCTGTTAAGATGGGAGTAGAAATTTTCGAAAGAGGAAACCACCGATGGATTATATTGATATTTTTATAAAAAACGATTATATAGATTTAAAGCAGATTGCAGAGAGTGGACAGTGCTTCCGCTGGAAGAAAATATGTCCGGGAAGATATTTTGTTATTTCTGATGGACGGACGGCATGTTTTTTTCAGGAAAAGACAGGAATCCGTATTTTGTGTCATGAGAAGGATGAGGAATATTTTAGAAAGTATTTGGATTTAGATACAGATTACGAGAAAATAATAGAACAGATTGATCCGGAAGATCGTTTTCTTTCTGGAGCGGCGAAGATGGGAAAAGGGATTCGGATTCTTCGCCAGAATCTGTGGGAGATGATTGTTAGTTTTATCATCAGTCAGAGAAATAATATTCCACGTATTATGAAGAGTATTGATGCATTATGTGAGAAACTTGGAGAAAAAATAGTATTTAATTATGAAGAGGAGCATCTTATTGGTTATAGTTTTCCGGGACCAGAAGTGCTTGCAAAGGCCGATTTGTCGGAGTTTAAGTTTGGATACCGGGAGAAGTATATTCGGCAGACAGCAGAGGATATTTTAACTGGGAAGTTTGAACTGAGTGTACTTCAAACAGCCGTTGCAAAAGGGGCATCGCCGGAAGAGGGAAAGGAGATGCTGAAAAAACTTCATGGAGTGGGAGAAAAGGTAGCATCTTGTATTCAGCTTTTTGGTTTACATCAGCTTTCCTTATTTCCGATTGATACATGGATTGCCAAAGTGGAAAAAATGTATTATAACGGGCATTTTCCAGTAGAAAGATATGAAGGGATAGCTGGTGTGATGCAGCAGTATCTTTTTTTCAGAGTTCGTGAGGAAGCAGAAAAACGTGCCTGCTTGGAAGTAAAAGCAGATAAGATGCAAAAAGAAAAGCCAGAAGAGATACGAAAAAATGTATCAAAAGAAGTTTTAAGAAAGCAGGAGAAGAAAGAATATAATCTTTCTGGCAAAATGCTATATGTATCGGATTTAGATGGCACATTATTAAATAGTGATGCCTTACTTAACGAAGACGTGCCTAAACGATTAAATGCTCTTATTGAGCAGGGACTTTGTTTTACTGTTGCTACAGCGAGAACCTATGCAACTGTGAATTCTATTATGAAAGATGTCAATCTCACCTGTCCTATGATTTTGATGAATGGAGTCATGATTTACGATCCGGTGAAAAAAAGCTGTATTCATGCGGAAATTATTGAAAGAGATTCTGTGGAATATATTTTAAAAGGAAGAAAGAAGTTTGGAGTGACAGGATTTGCATATGCACTGTCCCCTGAAATTTCCGAAGATTGCTCAAAGTCTGGCGAAACATCTGTTGTAGATAGTGCCGGACGAGTCGGCAAGTCTGGACGAAAGATGGCAACCTATTATGAAAAAATTGCGACACAGCATATGGAAAAGTTTTATACGGAACGAAGAGATTTATACCATAAGCCATTTAGTAAAGTGGAAAGATTAGAAGATATTTCAGGTGAAGATATCATTTATTTTTCCATTTGTTATGAAGAAGAAGTGTTACGGCCATTTTATGAATATTTGAAAAAAGATGAGCGGCTGAATCTGAATTTTTATAAGGATGTTTATGGAGATGGTCTGTGGTATTTAGAAATCTCGCATAAAAATGCTTCAAAATATTATGGAATACAGAAGCTGCGAAAGCTTCTTCATCCGGCCGCGATTACCGGAATGGGTGATAATCTGAATGATATTCCTTTATTTGAAGCTTGTGATCGTTCCTGTGCGGTAGGAAATGCACATAAGGAAGTAAAAGAAAGAGCAGACTATATTTTAGATACCAATCTGAATGCGGGAGTGGTAAAATTTCTGGAAAAGGAAATGAAATAAATTATCAAGACAGCCATAGAATCTGGAATTTACCGGAGACTATATAGAGAAGATAGTTGACAAAGAGTTTTGATAATATTAAAATATAGATATGAAAACTACATTACATGGAAATGAGAACACAGATTGCATTGCAGTAAGAGAGAATGCTTCATTTTGAGTGATATTTGCAGTGTATTAATTTCTGTGTATAGTAATATAATAATGCATACTGGAGGATGAAATGGATTACAAGATTATTAGTGATGGCTGTTGTGATTTAGAAAAAGAGATCATTGAACAGTATAATTTACGTATTATACCTTTTTATATATCATTTGATGAGGAGACATATTATAAAGAGATTGAAGAAATCGGAATTCGTGAAGTATATGAGCGAATGGTAGGGAATCCAGATGTATATCCGAAGACCTCTCTTCCATCTGTACAGAATTATATTGACGTTTTTACGGAATATGTGAAAGAAGGAACACCGGTAGTCTGTATTTGTTTTACTCCATCTTTGAGTGGTTCTTACAACTGTGCATGTAATGCCAGAGAAATTGTTTGTGAGGATTATCCGGATGCCAAAATTGCGGTGATTAATTCTGAAGCAGGAACAGTAAGTCAGGGTCTTATGGTTATCGAAGCAGGAAGAATGTGTCAGAATGGAGTTCCTTATGAACAATGTGTAGATATTCTTGAGAAGATGAAAAAGACGAATAGAATCTTCTTTACAGTCGGTAACACAGATTATTTAAAACATGGCGGACGAATCGGAAAGCTTGCAGGAATCGCAAGCAGCGCCCTTTCCTTAAAGCCTCTGATTACTTTAGTAAATGGTGAGATCGAAGCTTCAGGAATCGGACGAAGCCGTAAGAAGACAGTTGCCAAAACGATTGCGTTAATGGATGACTATTTTAAAGAAACCGGAGATGCGATGGAAGACTATTCTTTCCGCGTTGGTTTTGGTTACGATATAGAGGAAGGCAAGGAATATTATAATACCGTTGCGAACCATATCTATGGAGAGAGCCATGTAGATCAGGTGGGAATCTGCCAGATTGGGGCAACCATTGCGGTACATACCGGACCATATGCGATTGGAATCGGGTGTGTTAAGAAGTATGAGAATTATTTATAATCTAAGCCAATCCTATTCAAATAATAAAAAAGACCCCACGGAATATAGCTTCGTGGGGTTTTTACTAAATAGAGTTTGAATAGTAAGAAATAATAGAATGTATAAACCAGAAGATATGGTTATTACTTCTCACATTTGCAGAGGCAACTATTATTCTACTTTCTCCGGGAGCGTCTCTCCCTGCCTGAGGCAAAATACTATTTATAAAAATACCAATTATATAAAATGTTTAAGAGAAAATTATTTTACTTTCACAGTTTTCACTTTGCTGTATGCCCCATAAGTCTTAGTCTTTCCAACCTGCTTGTAGGAGCGTACTTTTACAAAGTATTTCTTTTTAGATGTTAATTTCTTTACTACTTTGCTTGTTGTCTTGTTACTCTTTACTACAATTGTTTTCTTTCCTTTGAAAGATTTCTTTGTGGAATATGTGATTTCGTAACCGGAAGCTTTTTTATCTTTTTTCCAGGATACTTTGATTTTTTTCTTTCCATTTGCTTTTACTTTTGTAGTCTGTTTTGCAAGTTTTACTTTTGTGGCTGTTGTGTTTGGCTTCTTTGCTGTAGTAGCAGGTTTTGTAGCTGGTTTAGCAGCAGTTGTTGTATTTGGTTTAGAAGCTGTTGTACTGTCCGGTATGGATGGTGTTGGTGCTTCTGTGGATTGATATGGTTTTAATAATTCAGTAAGTTCATTGATTAAATCAGCAGCATCGGCACTGGTAGAACTTTCGTTTGCTAAGAGTTCTGCTGCCTCATTTTTATGTGCTAATAATACACTATCATCAGCACCGGCACCTTTTAATGCAGTTTCAGCCTGTTTGATAAGTTCCTGTAACTGTGCTTTTTGAGCTTCTGTTACAGGGATTGCGACGTAGATATCAGCGTAGTCATCACAAGAAATAGTAACGCTGTAAGTTCCACCCTCCGCATCAGATGGGATAGCATTTAAGTCAAGAGAAACGTTTTTTGCAATAGCTCCGGAATACAGAGTATAAGGAGTCTTCTTATGACCTGCTTCAACAGTATATGTTACAGTCAATGTTCCATTTTTAACAGTAGGAAGCTGATTTAAAGTAAATGATTTCATATCGTCACTGAAAGTACCGCTGATTTCTTCAGAGTAAGCCGGTTTTATAAAGATTCCATCAGCGAAAGTATAAACATAGTTACCTTCTGGTGTTACATAAGTAATTTTGTTAATTGTTTTATTCACAAGCTTTGCAAATTCAGCCGTATTATCTGATTTTGCAATTCCCATAGTAGCCGCTTCATTGGTAACATTAAAAGATAATTTATAAGGCTGCACCCATATATTTGCAAGATGTTCTAAGCCTACTTTATAGCCATCTGTTGTTTCAAGGATGATTCCCTGAATTGTAGAGTTGACAGGGAATCCCTCATCTTGTCGGGAATTTCTTAAGTATTTTGTGCTTGTTTCCACCACATCAATTTCGTATTCACCCCAGGTAGATCCTGTTGTTAATGTTGGTACGGCATCCGTTACAGTAGTGACTGTTTTGTTATTAGAAACATAAGAACCGTCTTTCTGAAGTGTTTTATACTGAGAAGGAACCTGTGTAGGATTTTCATTTAATGTAATATCAGAAGCTTCCTCACATGCTTTGCTTAATTCTTTGTTTGCATCTTTTAAAATAGTGGATTCAACATAAAGGTCAGAATCAACAGCAACATTTACATTCGCAACACCTTTTACATGATATCCTCCTGTAGCTTCTGCACTTTCCTCCTCATAATCTGTCCAGGCATTAGATAAAACAGAATGCTTAGAAGTACTGGCAGTAGTAACGACATCAAAGCTGTCTGTGCTGCTTACATCACCAGAATAAAATTCTTTGTAAGTTAAATTAGATGTTCCATATATCGTTCCGGAAAGACCTGTGCCGTTAGTTAATTTATAATATAATCCACTGTTTCCAATCTGAGTATAGCCTTCTAAAGCTTCTGCAGAATATGTGTAAGTGCTGCCTGCGATAGAAACAGATTTTGTTCCTTCTGCTGCAAATGCAGGAACAGAAAGCTGGCTGACAGACATAAATACTGCCATAGAAGCTGCCAGAGCCTTAGTTAATAATTTTTGTTTTCTCATTAAATTTGTAGTCTCCCTTCTTCTCTTGTATACTTTTAGAACCTGATTATGAAATCAAACATAAAAAATTCCAAAAGGACATATTTGATAAGAAAATAAATATATAAAAATCTGTGCACTGATTTTTAAGGCAAAAAATTAGAGAACTCTCCCTAGCGCGCATACGGAGTGCGTTAGTGGAGGGTCCCCTACCAGGTTTTCATGCATGAATATCTAATAAAAAGATATTAAGCACCGAAAATTCAATTCAAATCTTGTAAGTCTGAGATAGAAAATCTATTCTGCAATTAGATAGTACTATATAAAATTAGTTGTGTCAAACGAAAAATGTCAAATGAAAAAAGTTCTCAAAAAAGGGAATGATTAAATACTAATTTGAGGAAGAATAAGAGGATTGTCCAGAAGTCTATGGCTTTCCAGGAAATCAAATTCCAAGAAACTGACATTTATATAAGGAGTTCTATTTCTTTTGCCGGTATCCCTTGCTATTTTCTTATGGTGAAATAGTTCTTTGATTAAAAGTCAGAATCTTCTGGAGAATCCCCTTCTCTTTCCAATATAAATCATCAATTTGCTATTTGTTATCAAAACCAGACAGCCACTGAAATAAAATTTTATGCTGAATTATAAGAAGACTAGCTACAATTCAGCACAATATCTTCTATATAAAGCGGCATCTGTGTCCTCAGCAAATTAGTATTTTGTCTTCACAGTTTTTATTGCAGACCATTTTGATGTAGCTGTCTGATATCCGGCTTTTGTATATACAGCGCGGATGCGGACTTTATATCTTGTTTTCTTTTTCAGTTTCTTAAGCTGAGTAGATGTGATCTTAGCCTTGGAAACTTTAATTGTTTTTGTATCTTTTTTGTTACCGAATCCTTTTGTTGTGTACTGGATTTCATAACCGGTAGCCTTCTTAACTTTTTTCCATGTAACTTTTGCTTTGTTCTTTGTTGTTTTTCCAACTTTAAGAACAGGTTTGGAAAGTTTTACGTTTGATTTCTTTAATGCTGGTTTAGTAGCAGGTTTTTTAGTTGTTGTTGTGTCTGGGTTAGAAGGCGTTGCAGGTTTAGAAGGAGTAACAGCTTTTTCTTTTAAGCCTGAAAGAGCTTCTGTAAGTTTTGTGTTTGCAGCATCAACAATTGCCTGTGTGTTAGCGGATTTTGCTTCTTTTGCTTCTGTTAAAGCAGTCTGAAGTGCTTTCCAGGTTTCAGCAGTATATTTGCTGCTATCAAGTGCTTCTGCTTTTTTGATGGAAGCTTCAAGGATAGAAGTATTCAGCTGTACAGTTCCAGATACAGATGGGTAACCGGTTGATGTAAGCTCTATTGTGTAAGAAGCAGATTTGTCTGCAAATACAGGTGTGGAAGAACCATCTTTACCTTTAATTGCTGCATTGAAGTTAATGTTTCCGTCTGCATCAAATAAATCAGTAGCTTTAATTCCGCCTTTTCCTGTTTTTTCTACCCCATTAATTTTAATAGATGTAATATTATTTACATATTTTTTAAAGTTGACACCGGAAGGAAGAGTAACCTGATTATTTTTATTAATGGAGATATCTCCAGTCTTGTAGCCAGATTCTAATGTGAAGGAGGCTACAATATCAGAGTAAGTATCATCTGTAAATACCATAGAATAGGAACCCACACCAGTATTATCTGTAGCTTTTATCGTCAGAGTATTGTTTGCGTATGTATAATCTGTACCTTCTGTCAGGACAGTTTTTCCCATACTTACGCTGCTTAAAGTATAATTAGAACCAGAAGGAACAGCAGCAGTATCAACAGAAACGGTTGCACCATCTTTAAAGTTATCGTTGGCGGTAGCTTTAATAATACTGTCAGACCCAGCTAAAGTTTTACATTTTAAGGCAGTGTTGATCACAATATCAGCACCGTCTTTTACAAGATAAGTAACTTTTTTAATTGTTTTACCCTGTAAAGCTTCATGACGCTTATAATCAATTGTGTTTCCGTGTTTTTCTTTAAATCCATCTGTTACAGCAAAGGAGAATTTTCCTCCGCCATAGATGTTTTCCAGATGTTCCATACCATATTTAGTACCATCTTCGTCTTCAACAATGATACCAAGTAAGGACTTTTTAGCATCTAAATTAGAAAGAGGGCTGTTTTCAGAAGTTACAGGATCTACTTCATATTGTCCGTAGGAAGACTGTGTTTTGATAGTAAGTGTATCAGAAGTATCTTCGATAACCTCAGATTTCATAGCTGTCAAAGTACCATCACCATTTAAGATTTTATATTCAGATGGTGTCGTATCAGATAACTTCATAGAACTAATAATTTCTAATAATTTATTGCTGCATTCTTTATTATCGGAAATAGCCTTTTTCGCATTTTCATATAATGAAGTTGGAACAGCGATATTTACGTCTTTCATACCGATAATAGAGCCACCCTGTCCGTTTGCATTATCTTCTGAATACGTACTGGAGAAGAAAGATTTATATTTATTAGTTGTTGCACTACTTACTGCATCATACATACCACTTTCACGATAAGAAGCGGCTTTATCAGAAGTGAGGTCTAAAGTAGTATCCTCTTTTACGTCATTTAATTCTCCGTAATAGAAGTCTGCATAAGAAAGATTCGCTGTTCCGTATTCATATTTATCAAGAGCATTTTTAGCGGCTGTAAGATGTTCAACTGCTTCGTTGATTTCTGCCTGAGTAGGAGCCTCTTTTGCTAAAATGTCTTTTGCTTCTTTTAATTCTGTTTCGAAGCTATTCCAGCTCTTTTCTGTATAATCCGATGGGTTTAATCCTTCAACAGAAGAAACAAGTTTGTTTAACTCAGTTGTATCGCCAGCATTTGTGTCAGGTTTTACAATGTTTGCATCAGTAGCTTCAAAGTTATATGTAGAATCAGCGTATCCAAGAGCATAAATGGTTAAGCTCCAGTAGCCAGTTCCGTCATATCCTTTTGGAAGCTGGCAGCGAATAGAATTTGTAAGACCTAACTGGATTCCCATACTTTTATGCATCCAGTTATCAGCAGCAAACTTTGTTCCGTAAGTGGCAAGTGCCTTAGAACGTGTGCTGTCATTTCCATAGTAGGTCCATTTTACAGCCTGCATATTAGCACCAAGATCGCCGTAATTTTCTTTGAAATCTACACGAAGAAATTCACCGTAGCTACCGCTTGCATCTTTTACGGTTGCTCCCATGTTGTTTAAATCAGCAGTTTTGAGATTCTGATCTTTAATACCAGAAGAAGAGCCGTTACTTCTTTGGGTAAATGTGAAGGAACCATCACTCTGCTTTTCGGCAGTCTTTAGGCCATTGGTATCCTTATCAACAGATGCAGTAACGTTGTTATAAGCTTGTAGATTTTTTTCTCCATAGCCGCCAATTAAGGTACCGTTATTTTCTACAACGGAATACTTTTCTTTAAAGCTGGCATAGTCAGAAGATTTTACTTTGACAGGAACATATTTTAATCCAAGAACATCATATTCTGTCATAGTCTGTGTGGTGCCATTGGTTAAGACGAGAGTACCTCTGTTCCATCCGGCACTGGTACCATCTGTAAAGTAGACAGTTTTTCCATCACTGCTCCAATGGGAAACACTATATTCTCCTTCAGTAGTTTTAATAACTGCAGTACACTGATAACTTCCGCGGTGAAGTCCGTGATTAACAGTAGCTCTTGTTACTGCATCAAAGGCACCTTTATCTTTTTCACCGTGTGAATCAGCTGTATCAGAAGAAGTGGTATCTCCGGCTGCCCAAACTCCTTCAGCCTTCCAATATTCAGCCCATGTCAGGCCTGCATAGCAGTAAACGTAGTCATCACTATTTTCTGCTGTCTGTGTCTGTACTGTAGATACACTTGCTGCTTTTACAACTGCTGGAGTAATACTGGAAAATACAGTAGTACAAGTCATTGCAAGAGCAAGAGTACCTGCTACAAGTAATTTGTTTCTCATAAGTTCCTCCTTATATTATAATTGGTATTTGAGTTAGCTTATTCTAACGAAAAATATAATAGTATACTATTATTAGTTGTGTCAAACTGTATATATATTAATGAAAAAAGTTCTCACTTATTTATAAAAAAATTGCATTGTCAGAATATTTTCTATATAATGTATAAAGTTAGAAAGAACTAATAAAAGTAAGTTTCAAGATAATGGAGGATTGTTGTGATAAATTTTAGAAAAAAAGCAGTTGCGATGTTACTGGCCACTGTGTTCACTGCAGGAATGCTTTCCGGATGTGGAACATCAGTAGATACAGAGAAAAGTAAGAATGATAGTAGAAAGGCTGTGGAGCAGACAACACAGGCAGAAGCGGATACAAATAGTAAGAATCAAAATGAAGAGGACAAATCAGAATCAAGAGATATTTTTGCGATGGATACGTATATGACTTTAACGGCTTACGGAAAGAATGCTAAGAAAGCGTTGGATGAGGCGGTTGATGAGATTAACAATATTGAACAGCTTGTTTCTACGGGGATTGACAGCAGTGAAGTTTCGCAGATTAATAAGAATGGAAAAGGTTCGGTATCAGAAACAACAGGATATCTGATTAAGCGCTCAAAAGAGATTTATGACAGCACGAATGGAGTGTTTGACATTACGATTTACCCGATTATGCAGGCGTGGGGGTTCCCGACGGAGAACTATCGTGTTCCCGGAAAGAAAGAGCTGAAGAAGTTAAGGGGACTGATGGGAGCAGATCACGTTTTATATGATGAAAAAAAACAGGAGGTCACTTTAAATAAGGAAGGAATGAAGATTGATCTTGGTGGAATTGCGAAAGGATATACTTCTTCAAAAGTAATGGATATTTTTAAAGAAAATGGGATTTCTAGTGCAGTGATCAGTCTTGGCGGTAATGTGCAGACACTAAACGGAAAGCCAGATGGTTCTGACTGGAGAGTGGCGGTTGAGAATCCGGCAGATACGGGAAGTTATATTGGAGTGCTTTCTATAAAGGATAAGGCAGTGATTACTTCTGGGGGATATGAGCGTTATTTTAAGCAGGATGGAAAAACATATCATCATATTATTGATCCGGCTAATGGATATCCGGCAAATAATGGTCTGACTTCTGTTACGATCGTATCAGATGACGGAACACTTGCAGACGGTTTGTCCACATCATTATTCATTATGGGACCGGAAAAAGCACAGAAATACTGGAAAGAACACAGTGATGAGTTTGACACGATTCTTGTAAAAGATGACGGAAGCATTCTAGTTTCAGAGGGACTCGCAGAGTATTTTACCAGTGAGTCTGATTTTACGATAATAAAAAAATAATGATACAAAAAATTTCTCATAAAATCAAGTACAAAAAGATTTCGAGAATATAAGAATGCAAGAGTACAGGAATACAAGAATACATTCAAAAAGAAAGGGAGATATGATGAGGGAAAAGTGGAAAAAATATGTTGAAAAATTTAAAAGTCTTGGTGATAAGGTTTCAGGTGTGAAAGGAATTACAGCGGTAATTCCGGCGGTTTGCCTGGCGGTTCTTATGGTGACAGTACTTACCGGATACAAAACCCCACAGGCAAAAAAGTATGAAGCTTCAGAGACAGAAGACATCAGTCAGATTAAGGAAGCGCTTGCGAAGGAAAGTACAGCAGCAATGGCAGAAACAACGAAAAAGAATACAACAAAGAAGGGAAAGAAGGGGGCTATTGATGTAAAAGATGGAACGTATAAAGGTTCTGCAAACGGATATGGCGGAAAAGTTACAGTAAATGTTACTGTAAGTAAAAAGACAATGACGGCGATTGATATTGTCAGTGCTCCAGGTGAGACGGATTCTTTCTTTCAGCGTGCAAAAGGGGTTATTGATGAGATGCTTACGGCACAGAGTACAGATGTAGATGTCGTGTCTGGAGCAACATACAGTTCAAATGGAATTATCGGTGCGGTGAAAAATGCACTTTTTGGAACGGAGTCTAATAATGCGACAGCAGCGAACGCAGGTAATGCAGCTGGTTCGGCTCCGAGTGTTTCTAAAGTGAGTGAGTCTGGAACATGGAAAGATGGAACTTACACTGGCTCCGGTAAAGGATTTGGTGGAACTATTTCTGTAAAAGTAACAGTAAAAGATGGAAAAATCAGCGCGATTGATGTAACAAGCGCATCAGGAGAAACTGCTTCCTATTTTAGTAAGGCAAAAGGAATTATCCCAAAGATGATCAGCGGACAGACTACAAATGTGGATGCGGCATCTGGAGCAACCTATAGTTCCAATGGAATTATTACCGCAGTAAGAAATGCTCTTTCAAAGGCGGAAACAGGGAAAAGCAGTACGAAAAAGAAAAAGAAGAAAAACAAAAAAAATAAGAAAAAAAACAGTGGTTCTAACAGCAATAATAACAATAATAATATTGCAGCACCGGCAGAAGGGTATGAAGATGGCACTTATACTGGAAGTGCGGCCTGTTCGGGAGAGCAGTTTAAGGAATATAGTGTAACGGCAAATGTAACGATTAAAAATGGAAAGATTTCTGCGGTGGAGATTTCTTCTACAGCAAAAGGAACCAACCTGAAACAGTTTATGAGCAGAGATGAGATTAAGAATCTTCCATCACTTATTGTCTCTAAAAACGGAACAAGCGGAGTAGATGCTGTCAGTGGAGCAACGTACAGTTCTCATGCTATTTTTAATGCGGTAAATGATGCTTTATCAAAGGCGAAGAAAAACAGTTCTTCTACGGAAAAGAAAGAAGAGACAACAACGGAGAAGAAGGAAGAGACGACAACAGAAAAGAAAGAGGAAACGACCACAGAAAAAAAGGAAGAGACAACGACAGAAAAGAAAGAGGAAACGACTACAGAGAAAAAAGAAGAAACAACAGAAAATCCAGACGAAGGGAAAAACTACAAAAATGGAACATATAAAGTAAGCGTAAGCTGCGAGCCGGATGAAGATGAGGATTTTGATCCGTATACGATTTCCATGGATATCACAATTAAAAAAGATAAAATTACAGAAATTTCTAATATTACCGCGAATACAAATTCAACGAATAAAGCATATACAAACGATGCAAAGAAAGGAATGGTTTCTAAAATTGTAGCAAATGGAAATGCAGATGGTGTAAATACTGTATCAGGAGCCACCTGTTCTTCTAAAGCAATTAAAGATGCATGCCAGAAGGCATTTAATGCGGCAAAGAAGTAATTTTGAAAAGAGAGGCTTTTGCGTTTATTTAAGAAAAAGTCATTTGAATATTAAAAAAAATAGTAAGAAAATTTATAGAAGATAATAGAAAGCATTTTAGAAGGGACAACGAATGAAATATAAAAACTTTTTAATCCGTTTATTTGATCTTATTCTCGTTCTGGGGCTTTTAGCAGGATATCAGGCTGTGATTTACAGTCGTGATAAAGAAGCCACAATTGCAGAATTAAAAAGCCAGGTAAATCAGCTCCAAGGAGAAAAAGAGGATATTCTTGAAGCAGCAAAAAATTCTGGAAAGCTAGGGACCGATGGTGCATCTGCCGGTCAGGCAGGAACGTATAAAGATGGAACATATACTGGAAGTTCGCAGGGATTTGGCGGAGAAATTAAAGTAAAAGTAACGGTATCCGGGAAGAAAATCAGTGCTATAGATATTATAGAAGCAAGTGGGGAAGATGAGGCTTATTTATCAATGGCAAAAGATATTGTGAAGACAATACTTGATAAGCAGACGACAGAGGTTGATACAATAAGCGGAGCAACCTATTCATCTACAGGAATAAAGAATGCAGTAGGACAGGCATTAGAAGGAGCAGCTAAATAATGAAGAAAAAGAAAAAAATATCGGTGCAGACAATCATAGAAGTGATGATACGGGCAGTATTTTTTATCATCTATCCAGCCTTATTTTCCACTGCATTTACCGGAATAAAATTAATTGTAGAACAAATTACACAGCGTGCAAGTCTGCAGTGGAATTCCTTTGTACAGACACTTGTGGTATTACTGGTCTTTACCATTGTGTTTGGACGATTTTTCTGTGGATTTGCCTGTGCATTTGGAACATGGGGTGATTTCGTTTATTTTATTTCATCTATGATTCGCAAAAAAAGAAAAAAGAAACCGTTGAAATGTTTTTCAAAAGCGGGAAAGATACTCCGGTATTTAAAATATGTTGTACTGATTGTTGTCCTGCTTCTTTGCATAAAAGGTTACAGTAGTGCAGTTGCTATACATAGTCCGTTCAGTGCATTTTCCCGTTTTCATCAGTTAAAGATGGCAGACAGTCTTATCGGAACAGGCCTCTTTTTATTGGTTACAGCAGGAATGGCATTGGAACCAAGATTTTTCTGCCGTTTCTTATGCCCAATGGGAGCAGTATTTTCCCTGATGCCGGTTCTGCCGTTTTCTGTAATCAAACGAAACAGAGAAAACTGTATTCCAAACTGTAAAGCGTGTAATTTAGTATGTCCGGCAAGTCTTGAGATACCATCGGATAAAGAAGGGGATAATGCGGCATCCGGAGAATGTTTCTCCTGTGGAAAATGTATCGGAAAATGTCCAAAGCAAAACACACATAATGGTTTTTTGGGAAAGCTATGGTTACCAATGCTTGTAGGAAAGGCTGTGATATTATTCGTGATATTTAGAATATTGTATTAAAGAACTTTCCTGATTTTGTCTGTCGGATAAATTATTATATCAAAAATCCTTTTTCGTGTTATAATGAACGGTAATTGCTGTATATTGCTACCCTCATAAGAAAGGAGTATTTTTTGAATAAAGCGAATTTGATTATAGAAGAAGTGAATAAAGTAATTATTGGTAAAGAAAAGGTCATCCGTAAGGTGTGGATGACGATTCTCTCTGGTGGACATGTTTTGCTTGAGGATGTACCTGGTGTGGGAAAGACAACGATGGCGCTGGCTTTTTCAAAGGCTTTGGGACTTTCTTATCGAAGAATACAGTTTACACCGGACGTCATGCCATCGGATGTGGTCGGTTTCTACTATTATAATAAGGAAAATGGAAAGTTTGAATACCGTCAGGGAGCAGTTATGACGAACCTTCTGCTGGCAGATGAAATTAACCGTACTTCAAGTAGAACGCAGTCAGCACTTTTGGAGGTTATGGAAGAAGGACAGGTAACGGTAGATGGTGTGACAAGAAATATACAGGAACCATTTTTTGTTATTGCAACGCAAAATCCGCTTGGTTCTGCGGGTACGCAGATGCTTCCGGAGTCGCAGATGGATCGTTTTATGGTTCTTTTATCTATGGGATACCCAACAATAAAGGAAGAAATGATTCTGATGAGTCAGAGAAAGGTGAGTGATCCATTAGATGATGTGAATGAGGTTATCTCAAAAGAAGAATTACTTTCTATGCAAAAGGAAGTGAATGAGATTAAGGTTTCTTCTTTAATCTATCAGTATATTGCAATGCTTTCTGATGCGACACGAAGACATGATATGATTCAGCTGGGTGTCAGCCCAAGAGGATCTCTGGCCTTGTGCAGAATGGCAAAAGCGAGTGCATTTTTGGCTGGCAGAGATTATGTTGTGCCGGAAGATGTTCAGGATGTTGTAAAAGATGTTTTCCGTCATCGTCTGGTATTAAAGTCAAGAGCAAGGTTATCGAGGAAAGATGTGGATAAGATTATGGATGAAATTTGTGCCACTGTACATGTGCCAGATCGAAGAGCGGCAGGAGGAAGAAGATGACCCGAAAAAGATTATGGATGAATCGAATTAGCGGGATTGTCTGTCTGTTACTGTGGATTGCGTTAGTCATTTTTCTTTCTGGAACAACAGGGAAGATTGCCGGGATGGCATTAGGAATTATGTTGCTGGTGGCTGTCATTTATAATCTTTATCTTCCAAAAGAAGTTTCTACTCATCTGATTATTCCTGCCTATGCGCAAAAGGAAGAAAAAATTACCGGACGACTTTGTATCAGCAATACAGGAGTGTTCCCTGTTTTATCTGGGAAAGTTTTTTTACAGGTAAAGAAGACGATTAGTGGGGAAAAGGAAATATTTTCTATGAATATCAGGGCAGCGGGACGAAAAAATGGTGCGGCTGCTTTTGTTATAGATTCGGAATATATGGGATTTTTGGAAATCACGATTTTGCGGGTGGAACTGTACAGCTTTTTTGGATGTATGAAAAAGGTAACATATGTAAATCAGGAGAAGGTGGTAATGATTCTGCCACAAACAACGGAACTGCATTTTCCAGTACAAAACAGCGGAGCTGCCTGTTCTTTTTTTGATGAGGAACAAAGTGGTAAAAAGGGAAATGGTCCGGGGGAATATTTTGGAATCCGTCCGTATGTTGATGGAGATTCCATGAAGTTAATTCACTGGAAGCTAACAGGAAAAACAGATGAATATATGGTAAAAGAAGTGGAAGTTCCTATGATGCGGATGCCACTTATTTTTCTCGAAACAAGGGTAGAAAAGCTGGATGCTGCTATGATTGACGGGTTGTTAGAAGCATTTTTTTCTATTTCACAGCATATGGCACAGGAAGGACAGAAGCATTGTCTTTGTTGGTGGGATAAAAAGACCGATGGATGGAATTTTTACAATGTGGCAAATGCAATGCAGTTGGAAGAAGTGTATGCTCATGTATTTCAAAGTATGTTTTTTTCTCAGGGGAATGCAACGATAGATTCTTTTGAAAAAGAAAGAAAAGAACAGTTTTCAGAAGTGATTTATATTACAGAGTATTGGAACGAGAAACAGGCAGTTTTCGATGACTGGAACCTGACTTTATTATTAGAACGACGGGAAGCAAGAAAAGAAGAAGGGGAAGCGTTAGTACCGTATATTTTTTCGGCAGAAACCATGGGAGAGGATATTGATCGGATTTTGACAGCGTACAGGAGTGCAGATTATGGAGCATAAAAACTCATTTCACATTAAAAAATTGAATCATCAGAGTGGATTTGGCTGGGCAGAAATGATGCGGGCCGGGTATGTGTGGCTTGCTGCGCTGTTATGTTTTATCTGGTATGCTGCCGGCCGTTTTGAAATGTATACAGCAGGTGTTGTTCTTTTTATTGGGACAGCCTTTTTTATATTGTTGTATTTCGTTGGGATATCTGTTGGAAAAGGTTTTGCGGTTTTTATAAGCGGTTTGTATTTTTTTGTTCCATTTTTCATTCTTTCTATGGAGAATATTCGAAGAGCTTTATTGATTTTCTCCCGAACAGTCTTTGATTATCTGGCAGATTATGGACAGAGCAAAAATATTTTTCATCGTATAATTCAAAATACATCGGTAGATATGCAGACAGGAAATGTGGAGTTTTTGCCATTTGTTGTCGGAATATTGGGGATAACTTTATGGCTTATTCTTTTTATGGCGCTGTTGTGGAAAGTCCAGCCTTGTATTTTATTTTTTGTAGTAGCGTTCTGCTTCGCTTTTCCATTTTTTGTATGGGGAGTCCGGCCAGAATTGTTTGCAGTGTTAAGCTTTCTCATTTTTTGTTTCTTTTTCTTTGCTCCGTCTTTTTGGGGAGGGGTACTTGGAACTTCAATTCTTATTATTTTGCTTTTTTTAGGAACTTTCTCAGGAATGACAAATACCGGACAGATGTCGGCAATTCAAAAGAAGTGGAATAAGGAACGATATAAAGAGGATGTATCTGTTCTTCCGGAAGGTCAGCTTACAAAGGCAAAGAAGATGAAGCGGACAGATGAAGAGGCTCTTAAAGTAAATATTTATAAAAAAAACAGTTATTATCTGAAAGGATTTGTTGGAACAACTTATGAGAATAATTGCTGGAAAGCAAGTACAAATAACTGGAATATTTTTGGCTCAGACAGGAGTATGCTTGCAGCTTCTGACCGGGAGGCATACGAATCTTTATTATGGCTTCATAATAAAGAATTTTACGGAAATACAGTAATGTATCATTTTGTAAAGCAGAAAAAGCTTTCGGAAGGGAAAACAGATCCGTCTCTTTATACTTTATCTGTAAAAAATGTAGGGGCGAATCGAAAGTATTTTTATCTTCCTTATGAAAGTTCTGTTTTACCAACAATATATGAAGAAGAAGGGAAGGCAGCGGTCAATAAAACAGAGAATATATTCGCTTCTGGAATAAAAGGAGCAGAAGAATATTCTTTTAAAGCAATGGAAACAATGGCTGGAAAGCTGAAATCTGCGGCCGATATTAAGACGGAGAATAACAATCTTTCCTCAAAAAAAATGACGGAAAGCTATAAAGAATATGTAAATGCAACATGTCTTTTCTTAAATAAAGAAACAAAAACATTGATTTCTTCTGCAACAGAAGGGAGTCTTCAAAGTAATCTATCGGTATTAGCAATTATAAACCGGGTAAAAAGCTTCATGAAAACATCGATTACCTATAATGAAAATCCAGGAAGTATCCCGGAAGATGAAGACTTTGCCCAATGGTTTTTTGAAGATAAAAAAACAGGATACGATGTGCAGTATGCGGCGGCAGCAGTAATGATGTTTCGTTATTATGGAATTCCATCCCGTTATGTGGAAGGATACCTTCTTACACCGGAAACGGTAAAAGAGGCAGGAACGGCAGAGACGGTGACTGTTTCACAAAAATACGCGCATGCATGGCCGGAAATTTATCTGGATGGAATAGGATGGATTCCGGTAGAAGTTACTCCTAAATATGAAAACGTTATGGGAACACCGTATTATGAGACACAGGAAACTGCGGTAAGTAATTCAAGTTCGTCAGATCAATCTTTAGAAAATGACGATAAGAAGAAACAAGAAAAACAGCAGGAACAAAAAAAGCAGGAAAAAGAACAGACAACAGAAAAGAAATCAGAAAAGAAAACAGTAGAAACACCGCAGCAGATTCCACAGAATCGCTCAAAGCAAAGCAAAGGTGGAAGAACGGTTCATAAAATCCTGTATATTCTATGTTTCTTTATTTTCATAGTAGGTCTTTTGCTTTTTGTATTTAGAAAACGACTGCAAAAAGTATACCGAAATTATAAAACAGATAAACTTTTAAAACAGCAAAAGTATAGTCAGGCAGTTATGTTCTGGTACGATATTTTGTGTAAAACAATATATGGAAAAGAAAAAATAAAAGATAATCGTGTAAGAACCTTTGAAAAAAGACTTCGTACCTTTGACAGAGAAGTGGAACCGAAAAAGTTACATCTTTGTATGAGGATTCGCCAGAAAGCGGTGTATTCACCAGAAGGAATCACTAGAAAAGAAGCAGAAGCTGCAGTACATTTTCTGAAAAAAGAGTGTGAAAAACTGAAATAAAGGTATTTTAAGTTTCGTTTCTATTGACAGGGAAAACTATAGCGATTAGAATATTTTCATAATTAGATTTAAATTAAGCGAGGAAAAAATATGTGGTTAGCAGATAACTGGAAAGAATATGAAGTCATAGATTGCAGCGAAGGTGAAAAACTGGAACGCTGGGGCAAATACACCCTTCTTCGTCCAGACCCTCAGGTAATCTGGAATACAAAAAAAGAAGATAAACACTGGAAACATTTAAATGCACATTATCACAGAAGCAAAAAAGGTGGCGGAGAGTGGGAGTTTTTTGATCTTCCAAAGCAGTGGGATATTCATTATAGAAGTCTTACCTTCCATTTAAAACCATTCAGTTTTAAACATACAGGGCTTTTCCCAGAACAGGCAGTCAACTGGGACTGGTTTTCTGATAAGATTAAGAAGGCAGGCCGCCCAGTAAAAGTATTGAACTTATTTGCCTATACTGGTGGAGCAACACTTGCAGCCGCAGCTGCGGGAGCATCTGTAACTCATGTAGATGCCTCAAAAGGAATGGTTACCTGGGCAAAGGAGAATGCGGTTGCTTCTGGTCTTGGTGATGCACCGATTCGCTGGCTTGTAGATGACTGTGTGAAGTTCGTAGAAAGAGAAATCCGCCGTGGCAATCATTACGATGGAATTATTATGGATCCACCATCTTATGGACGTGGGCCAAAGGGAGAGATTTGGAAGATTGAGGAGAAGATTTATTCTTTAGTATGTCTTTGTGAAAAGCTTCTTTCCAAAGACCCGCTGTTCTTCTTAATTAATTCCTATACAACAGGATTACAGCCTGCCGTTCTTTCCTATATGTTAGGAACAGCAGTTGCGAAAAAACATGGTGGAAAAGTCAGTGCAGATGAGGTTGGTCTTCCTGTCAGTGCAAATGGACTTGTTCTTCCATGCGGTGCTTCCGGACGATGGGAAAAGAAATAGATGGGAGATAGCATATGAGTGCTAAAAAGACAGCTTTTTATGGAATGTTTCTTGCGCTTGCTTTAGTAGCAGGATATATTGAACAGCTTATACCGATTAATCTTGGAATACCCGGAGTAAAGCTTGGACTTGCAAACATTGTTACAATGCTTCTTCTTTATATAGTAGGAGTCCCTGCAGCCTGCCTGATTTCCGTACTTAGAATCCTATTATCAGGATTCCTCTTTGGAAGCGGATTCGCAATGGTCTACAGTGCAGCAGGAGCGGCAATGAGTATGCTAGTTATGGCACTCTTAAAGAAAACAAAGAAGTTTTCTTCTGTAGGAGTAAGCGTAGCAGGCGGCATCTTCCACAACGTAGGACAGATTATCGTTGCCATGATTGTATTGGAAACAAAGGCATTAGCCTACTATCTCCCAATTTTAATCCTTTCTGGACTCGTAGCCGGAATCTTAATCGGAATCTTAAGCGGGATATTAACAAAGAGATTAAATCCGATAATCAAGCAGCATTTTGTATAAACAGACGAAAACTCTAAACATCCTATTTTGACAGCTGCTTTATAGTCGCTGCGTGTTGAATGTTTGCTTTTGCGCTCGCATCCAGCACTTGCTCCGAAGCCGCATCTGCCAAGATAAGATGTTTAGAGTTTTCTGTTTATAGAAATACTAGAGGAATGCTGGATTAAATTAGATTACTATCCCCTTTCTTCTTCAGAGATAGAAATCGGATATGGAATATTGCCACTTTTGAGCAATACCGAATTTTTATCCTCTCTGGAATTTCTAAAAACAGAAACTAAGCTAATAGATATATGGCAGATGTGACTTTGGAGCAAGTTCATAATGCGGTTGAGTATTATGAGCGCAGTGATACGGAACAGCTGCCATATATCTATTAGCTTAGTTTCGTCTGTCAAATGACGAGATAAAGGAGGAAACACAAATGGAAATTACATACGATTACTATCGCATATTCTATTATGCGGCTAAATATAAAAGCTTTTCAAAGGCGGCAGAGATTCTGATGAGTAACCAGCCGAATATTACGCATTTTATGAATAATCTGGAGAATCAGCTTGGCTGTCGTTTGTTTATTCGTTCAAATAGAGGAGTAACACTTACAAGAGAAGGGGAGAAGCTATACAAGCATGTAACAATTGCATATCAGCATTTTCAACTGGCAGAGTTAGAACTGGCGAATGATAAAAGTCTGCAGAGTGGAATTATAACCGTTGGTGTAAGTGAGATCGCATTACATTTGCTGATCTTACAGGTAATGGCAGACTTTCGAAAAGCATATCCGGGTATCCGCATCCGCCTTTCCAATCATTCTACTCCGGAGACGATTCAGGAAGTAAAAGATGGTCTGGTTGATCTGGCAGTAGTATCTACACCGGCCGATATCCCTGCTACATTAAAATCTACGTCTTTGATGGATTTTTCAGATGTAATGGTAGTGAGCAGCTCGCATAAAGAATTATGTGAGAAGCCGATACATCTTTCAAAGATGCAGGATTATCCACTCATTTGTCTTGGGAGAGGAACAAAGTCATATGAGTTTTTCAGTAATTTTTATCAAAGATATGGTTTAAAGTTAAATCCAGATATTGAAGCCGGAACAATTCATCAGATTCTTCCGATGGTTGTCTATGATCTTGGAGTAGGTTTTTTACCAGAAAATGTAGGTATAGAAGCCTTAGAAGATGGGAAAATAATAAAAGTACCTCTTATAGAGAAGATTCCTCAAAGACAGATCTGTCTGGTAGAATCAAAAAGAACACCGCTTAGTATAGCAGCTAATGCATTAAAGCAATTTATAAATAATTATATTGAAACGAAATTAAAAGACAAAGCGTGATTATTTAAAGAAATTACCAGGTATGTTATAAAGATATAACAATTATGATTGAAAGCTAATTTATAGTGATTCAGAGATATACAGACTTTCAAAAAATAAAAATAGTCTCTATATTTTAAGAATTATGTCCGAATTGTTATAATAATTTGTAATTATTCTTTCTTTTTTTCTTAAACATTCTTTATCAAATCTGACTGATTTCTGACAAGATTTCTCATATTCATACAAATCGTTTTGTCAAATTGAATAAAAAAATCGTATTTATATGAGAAATCTTTGCACTATGTAAAATTTACATGATAGATAAAAATATAAAACATTTCCACATAAATAAAAAGAGGGGTAGAATGTGTAGCAATGGTTCAGGGCGAACAATCTCTTCCTATTAAATAGGGTAGCAAAGAAGATTGTCACCAATATAAGAATCAGGAAGGAGTGTGGCAGATGGATGCTCTGGTCAATGAACTGATGAAAGAGTTGAATTGCGACACTGTCTTTACGATTCCGGTACTCGGAGGAATCCCGGTTAAAGAATCTGTAGTAGTAACATGGATCATCATGGCGGTCATTCTGGTACTTTGTATAGCGTTAACCAGAAATTTAAGCGTAGAAAATCCAAGTCGTGGACAGATCATACTGGAAACAATCGTAAGCGGCGGACACAATTTCTTCAAGGACACACTGGGAGAACATGGAGCGGAATATATACCGTATCTTATGACAGTGACCCTCTACATCGGTATTGCCAATCTTATCGGACTGCTTGGTTTTAAACCACCGACAAAAGACATGAACGTGACGGCGGCATTAGCATTTATGAGTATTGTCTTAATTGAGGTAGCCGGCATCAGACAAAAAGGAGCAAAAGGATGGGTAAAGAGTTTTGCGGAACCAATTCCAATTATCTTACCGATCAATATTATGGAGATTTTTATTAAACCATTATCTCTGTGCATGCGACTTTTTGGTAACGTACTTGGTTCTTTCGTTATCATGGAATTATTAAAGTTAATTGTTCCGGCAGTATTACCGGCAGTGTTTAGCTGTTACTTTGATATTTTTGATGGTTTGATTCAGGCCTACGTATTTGTATTCCTTACATCGTTGTTTATTAAGGAAGCGACAGAATAAGAAAACAACAAAAAATTTAAAGAGAAAAGAAAAGGAGTGTTGTAATTATGTCATCAGCATTATTTGTAGCAATTGGAGCAGGAGTTGCAGTATTAACAGGTATTGGAGCAGGTATCGGTATCGGTAAAGCTACCGCAGCCGCAACAGATGCAATCGCAAGACAGCCGGAAGCAGAAAGTAAGATCAGTAAAGCATTATTACTTGGTTGTGCGTTAGCAGAGGCAACAGCTATTTACGGTTTCGTTATCGCATTATTAATCATCCTTTTCCTTAAATAATAAAAGCTTAAAAGGCTATTTGGAAACTTACAGATTTTTAATGAAAAAGGAAGGCGGACGAAGAATATGCTTAATATAAATCCATGGAATATGGTAATGATTGTAATAAATCTTCTTGTATTATATGCGATTTTTCGTAAGTTCTTATATAAACCGGTTATGAATGTAATTCATCGGAGAGAAGAATTGATTCAGGGACAGTTTGATTCTGCTAAAAAAACGCAGGATGATGCCCTTCAGTTAAAGGCTGATTATGAAGAAAAATTACAGAAGGCAAATGTAAAGGCCGATGAGATTATTCTTGCAGCAAGAGATCAGGCAAAAGAAGAGCATGAGAAAGCAGTGCTTGAGACACAGGCGAAGACGGACAGAATGATCGAGAAAGCAAAAGCAGATATCGAAAAAGAACAGAAACAGGCACAGCAGGAAGTGCAGGGTGAGATTGCGAAACTTGCACTTATCGCCGCAAGAAAGATTATAGAGACAGGTGAGGCCCATGACGCAGAAGGCAGTAAATAATGCGAAAGTATTATACCGTCTGAATATTTCAAGAAGCGATGTGGAAGAAACCCATAAAATTTTCACGAAGGCCCCTTTCCTTCTCGAGACTCTGACAAATCCAGTTGTTTCAGAGGAAGCGAAAGAGGTAGTGCTTGACAAAATTGCGAGACAGAGTGGAATGCCGGAACTTCTTGAGAATTTTATGAAGATGATGTGCCGGATTGGTGAAATCGGACAGATCACAGATATTTTTAACTGCTATTATGAATACTGGGATAAAATGAATCACATTCTTCACGCAAAAGTCATTTATGCAGATGACAAGGCAAAAGAAGAAAAAGAAGCAATTCAGAAGCAGTTAGAGAGCATTTATCCAGATGAAAAGGTTGTTCTTTCGGAAGAGACAGATGCTTCCCTTCTTGGTGGTTATGTTGTTCGTGTCGGTTATGAAGAGTATGACCACAGTTATGAAGGTAAACTCAGACGGTTAGAAAGAAAATTAACAGGGAGGTGAATCTTGTGGGCGCAATCAGTGCAGAAGATATAATCTCTATTATACAGAGTGAAATCGAAAATTTTGATGTGGACAACACAAGTGAAGAGACAGGTACGGTCATATATGTAGGTGACGGAATCGTTACTGTTTATGGTATTGACCATGCGATGTACGGTGAGGTTGTCGTTTTTGATAATGGAGTAAAAGGAATGGTTCAGGATATCCGTCAGAACGAGATTGGTGTAATCCTTTTCGGACGTGATACTGGAATCAAAGAAGGAACAAAAGTAGTTAGAACAAAGAAAAAAGCAGGTATTCCTGTTGGTAACGAATACATTGGACGAGTAATTAATGCGTTAGGTGAGCCAATTGACGGCGGCGCAGAGATTAAGGCAGATGGTTATCGTCCGATTGAAGAAGAAGCACCTGGTATCATTGAGAGAAAGTCAGTAGATACCCCAATGGAAACGGGTATTCTTTCCATCGACTCCATGTTCCCAATCGGACGTGGACAGCGTGAGTTAATCATTGGTGACCGTCAGACTGGTAAAACTTCTATTGCAACGGATACGATTCTTAACCAGAAAGGAAAAGGAGTTATCTGTATTTACGTTGCGATTGGACAGAAGGCATCCAGCGTTGCCAAGATTGTAAATACCTTAGAGAAATATGACGCAATGGATTATTCTATCGTTTTATCCTCTACAGCAAGTGAACCTGCATCCCTGCAGTATATTGCACCATATGCAGGTACAGCGTTAGCAGAATATTTCATGCATCAGGGAAAAGATGTGTTAATCGTATATGATGACTTATCCAAACATGCGGTAGCATACCGTGCGATTTCCCTGCTGTTAGAGCGTTCTCCTGGACGTGAGGCTTATCCTGGAGATGTATTCTACTTACATTCCAGATTATTAGAGCGGTCCAGCCGTCTTAGTGATAAGCTTGGTGGAGGTTCTATCACAGCACTTCCAATCATTGAGACACAGGCCGGCGACGTATCTGCTTACATTCCTACAAACGTAATTTCTATTACAGATGGACAGATATTCTTAGAGAGTAATCTTTTCTTCGAAGGTATGCGTCCAGCGGTAAACGTTGGTTTATCCGTATCCCGTGTAGGTGGAGCAGCACAGACAAAAGCAATGAAGAAGGCATGCGGAAGTATTCGTATTGACCTGGCACAGTATCGAGAGATGGAGGTATTTACCCAGTTCTCATCAGACCTTGATGATGCAACAAAGGCACAGTTAGCACATGGACGTGCAATCATGGAACTGTTAAAACAGCCATTATGCCATCCATTATCCTTACATGAGCAGGTAATTACATTATGTCTTGCAAACAATGGTATCTTTGATATCGTTATGCCAAAAGAAGTAAAGAAATATCAAAAAGATATTCTTTCTTATCTTGATCTCAAACATCCTGAAATCGGAAAAGAAATTGAGAAAAAGAAAGATTTAACTGATGAATTAATTGCAAAGATTATAGAAGCAGCAAAGGAATACACTGATAAATAACAGGCAGGTGTTGGTATGGCAAGTGCAAAAGAAATTCAGGACAGGATGCGAAGTATCAAAGATACATTGAAAATTACAAATGCAATGTATATGATTTCTTCCTCCAAACTGAAAAAATCAAAAAAAATGTTAGCGGACACAGAGCCGTATTTCTATACCCTTCAGTCTGAAATGAGCCGAATTTTAAGACATCTTCCAGATATGAACAGCATTTATTTTAAGACAAATGCAGAAATTCCGGAAAGAAAGAGAAAAGCCGGTTATATCGTCATTACAGCAGATAAGGGACTGGCTGGTTCTTATAATCATAATATTTTAAAACTTGCAGAAGAAGAACTTGAAAAAAGAGATGATTATAAACTGTTTGTTCTCGGTGAATTAGGACGGCATTATTTTGAACAGAAAGGAATTAATATTGATAAACAGTTCCATTTCGTTGTTCAGGATCCATCTTTAAGCCGTGCCAGAAGAATTGCCGAGGATTTATTAAAGCTTTACCATGAAAATCAACTTGATGAACTTTACATTATATATACAACCATGGTAAATGCAATGCAGGAGGAGGCACAGGTTGCCCAGCTCCTGCCACTGAAGAAAACAGACTTTAAGATTCCAGTTCCGATTGATATCCCATTAGAGGGACTTGCATTAAAACCTTCTGCTGAAGAGGTTATGGACCACATCGTTCCAAACTATGTAGTAGGTTTTGTGTATGGTGCGTTAGTAGAAGCATTTTCCTGTGAGCAGAATGCCAGAATGATGGCAATGGAAGGTGCGACAAACAGTGCGAAACAAATGTTAAAAGAACTGGATATTGAATATAACAGAGCCAGACAGGCTGCGATCACGCAGGAGATTACGGAGGTAATAGCCGGAGCGAAGTCGCAGAAGAAAAAGAAGAAATAAAAAGCGGAAATAATATAAGGAGGCTTTTTTGATGAAAACAGGAAAAATTATTCAGGTTCTTGGACCTGTAGTCGATGTTGAATTTGAAAATCAAGAATTGCCTGCAATCAGAGATGCTCTCGAAGTACAAAATGGAGATAAAAAATGTGTGATGGAGGTTGCACAGCATATTGGTAATCACGTTGTAAGATGTATTATGCTGGCAGCCAGTGAAGGTCTTCACAGAGATATGGAAGTTACTGCTGAGGGAAGCGGTATCAAAGTACCTGTTGGAGAGAAAACATTAGGCCGTCTCTTTAACGTACTTGGTGAGACAATCGATGACGGAGAGCCTATCAAAGACGCTCCAAAGATGGTAATTCACAGAGAACCTCCGACATTCGAAGAACAGAACCCGGCAGTAGAGATTCTTGAAACCGGAATTAAAGTTATCGACCTTCTTGCGCCATATGCAAAAGGTGGTAAGATTGGTCTGTTCGGTGGTGCCGGTGTAGGTAAGACCGTACTGATTCAGGAATTGATCAGTAATATCGCAACAGAACATGGCGGATATTCTATCTTTACCGGTGTAGGAGAGCGTTCCAGAGAGGGTAATGACCTTTGGACAGAAATGGGAGAATCCGGCGTTCTTGCTAAGACAGCTTTAGTGTTTGGACAGATGAACGAGCCACCTGGAGCTCGTATGAGAGTAGCAGAAACCGGACTGACTATGGCAGAATATTTCAGAGATGAAAAGAAACAGGACGTGTTATTATTCATTGATAACATTTTCCGTTTTACACAGGCAGGTTCCGAGGTATCCGCCTTACTTGGACGTATGCCTTCCGCCGTTGGTTATCAGCCAACATTAGCAACAGAGATGGGTGAATTACAGGAGCGAATTGCTTCTACAAAGAACGGTTCCGTAACAAGTGTACAGGCAGTATATGTACCAGCCGATGACTTAACTGACCCGGCTCCAGCAACAACATTTGCTCACTTGGATGCAACAACTGTACTTTCAAGAAAGATTGTAGAACAGGGTATTTATCCTGCCGTTGACCCACTCGAATCCTCATCCCGTATCCTTGAGGCCGATATCGTAGGAGAAGAACACTACGAAGTAGCCAGAAAGGTACAGGAAGCATTACAGAAATACAAAGAATTACAGGATATCATCGCTATTCTTGGTATGGAAGAATTATCTGACGAAGATAAGACAGTCGTATTCAGAGCAAGAAAGATTCAGAAATTCCTTTCCCAGCCATTCCATGTAGCAGAGAACTTTACCGGTATCAAAGGTGTTTATGTACCAGTAAAAGAAACCATTCGTGGATTTAAGGCAATCCTTGATGGTGAGATGGACGAATATCCGGAAAATGCATTCTTCAATGTCGGAACAATCGAGGATGTAAAGAAAAAAGCTGAGGAAATGAAAGCAGCAAACTAGGAGGGGTAGATATGGCTTCAAATACATTTAGTTTAAAAATCATATCCGCCAACCGTGTATTTTTTACAGGAAGATGCCAGTCTGTTATCGTTCCGGGATATGACGGACAAAAAGAAGTACTGGCACATCATGAAAACATGGTTATTGCTGTCAATGAAGGAGAGATGCGTTTCCTTCCAGAAGGGGAAGAGGAATGGCAGTATGCTGTAGTCGGCATCGGTTTTATCGAAATTGTTAATAACCGTGTCACTCTTTTAGTAGAAAGTGTCGAACGCCCAGAGGAAATCGATATCGCAAGAGCACAGGAAGCAAAGGAGAGAGCTTTGGAAAAAATACGTCAGAAACAGAGTATTCAGGAGTATTATCATACACAGGCTTCCCTTTCCCGTGCGATGGCGAGACTTCGAGTTGGTCATAGACAGAAACATGTTTAGGATGCTTTAGAAAGCTGACGAAAGACAGACGAAAATCGAATAAAGTTCATATATCGGTGCGATAATTCGCTTCGTTGGTATGTAAGAGAAAAAGATTAAAAGCAAAAAAGAGGTTTGTATACTCTTGTGCTGAACATTCCATTCTGCCTCAAAAAGCAGAAACTTCGGAGAAAGCAGTCCGAAGTTTCCAGAGTCAGAATTCCATAGCACAAAGGCATAAAACCTCTTTTTTGCTTTTAATCTTTTTCTATTTATAAGTATTGAGCGAATCATCTGCGTAGAGAGTTGGGTTCGATTTTCTGTGTATTTTAAAGTATTTCTGGTTATGTTGGGTTATACAGAACCACTCCTTCTTAAAATAAAGTTTACAAAATTCTTGACAGGATATAGAAAAATAGATATTGTAGAAATGTAATACTGAATAGGATGATATTTTAGATATTCATAGAGGGGTGGTTGCAAAATGAAAAGAAGGTATAGTTGTATTGCGATAATTTTAATAATGTGTATTTTATCAGCCTGTCATAATAAAAAAGAGGAAAGTGTTTCTACATCCGTAAATGATACAGGTGTTACTACAGAAGCCTCAAATGATATTTCGGATGAAACTAGAAAATTGTTAGAATTTGGAGAATATGATGATATAGAATTAAAAGGGGATAGTAGGGATGTTGTTTCTATAGTAAAAAATGATCAAAGATTTCTTTTTCCAGAGTGTAAGGTGCTTTCTGTAACATATACTACTTTTTCTGAAAATGATACTTTTCTATCTTTAAATAAAAAAGAGGTTCTTGAATTGATAGATTTGATTGAGGAAAGTCCTATTTTAAAAGATGGCGATTCGCTCAGTAACTATGGTGTTAAAGAGAATACGCAGGAAAAATATGCAAAAATCTGTATTGTCTATAAAAATAATCATGGAGAAGTACAGAATGTGTGGCTGAATACTTTTAAAGGAGACGTATTACATTTTTGCGATTCTTCAGGAGAAGATTATCGAATAGGGCCGAATAAGAAACTTGTAAAATTTATTACGAAGCATACTGGATATAGAGTATTATCTACGGCAGATTTTGATAAGATTGAGAGAATCGTAGTAAAATACAATAATGAGGAATATCAGCTTTCTGCAAAGAAAACAGAACAGTTTATAAAGGCAGTTAAAAAACTTGATAAAAGACAAGACGAGTTCCACGATTACAATCTTACAGCACTGGCTTACACATCAGATGGGGATGTGTATCATATTAAAGCAGGACTAGGAGAATATTCCGAGAACGATATTGCTATAGAGGGAGCATGTTATGAAGAAGCAGAAAATGTAGTACGGTTACTGGAAAAATAGCTTTTATAGTGATTTTACAGAATACTATCAAGACCTTAATACTTCAAAGCATAGAAATAAAACAGACCGTTAGATTTGACATTCATTTTGATATGAGTTGTCAAACCTAGCGGTCTACTTTTAATACTATTAACTTATTCTATTTCTTATTTCTTACAGAAAAACGTCAGCAATTTCTTTTTCGTCAGATTATCTTTATTCTTTGCTCACAACCTGTTCACAAATTTCCAGTATCATAAAACCATCAAAAACAACAACAGATTTTTGATAGATTTTTTTCATACTTTCCTCTCTTTTGAAGCCGGCTTTATGTCGGTTTCTTTTTTAATCTATCATCCTGATACGCTCCTGCAATCCCCCTTTCTTTTTACCACAATGAAAAAAGTCTCATGCATAAATGCATGATGTAAGATTATAATGTATACAAGCTTATAATATATCACTGAATTTATTTACTTTCGCTAAAAAGAGGATATTTCCTATGTTCCAATGACACCTCAGATATATCCCAAGCCTGACAGTATTACACTATACACTTAATATTTTTAAATTTAGTCATTACATTGTTGGAATTTATTTACATTTTCTTGAGATTAAGTATAGCGAATTAAAGATAATTATGTTAACATAGACTTACATAATATCAGTATATCGGAGGTGATTATAATTCTAAAGCAAACAAATATTGCACATACTATTGATTTAACCGCAGACAGAGCCAAGTATGACGAATGTGCAAAAAAACTATTAACTTATAATGCCGTTATTGCATGGATACTAAAATCCTGTACAAAAGAATTCTCGCAATATAGTGTTCAATTTATATGCGATAACTGCTTAACAGGAGACATTGAAATATCACAACGCTCTGTACATCAAGATTACCTCGATAAAAACACTCGATTAAATGGCAACCAACGAATTGACGGACTTAACACCGAAGCAAACTCTATCAATGAACAGACTGTATACTATGATATTCGTTTCAAAGCCTGTCTACCAGACAGTGATGAGCCTGTACAACTCATTATAAATCTTGAAATCCAATTAAATGATACACCGGGTTATCCATTAGTAACACGAGGATTTTATTATTGTGCTCGAATGATTTCTGAACAATACGGAACAGTGTTTACTGATGAACATTATGAGAAAATTCAAAAAGTATATAGTATATGGATATGTCCTGACCCAGCAAAGAAGCGGAAAAATGGTATTTTTAAATATCATACTGTTGAAGATACCATACATGGCACTCCCTACACTTCCCCTGAAAGTTATGATTTAATGGAAGTTGTTATTTTAAATCTTGGTGATGCTGATAAAGAAAGTGATTTGGAGATTCTTGATTTACTAAATGTACTCTTCTCACCCTCTACATCTCCAGAAGAAAAAAAGCAGCGTCTAAACGATGATTTTCATATTGCAATGACAGAAGAATTTGAAAGCGAGGTGCAAAATATGTGTAATCTTAGTAATGGTCTTGTAGCGTTAGGCGAAGATAAAAAAAGCTATTCCCTTGCTCAGATGATGATTGAAAATGAAGAACCTTTAGACAAAATTATTTTATATACAGGCTATTCTGTTGAAAAGTTAAAAGACATCGCCAACACAATGGGAAAATTATTACCAGAAAAATAATCACAAAAACTCCTCGGTCATATTTCCGGGGAGTTTTGTGATTTTACTTTCTTTTGAAGCCGGCTTTATGTCGGTTTCTTTTTTATCTATTAGATTGAAACGGATTACTCAAACTCCTTTGCAGACTACGTTTTATAGCACGCAAGGTGCAGAAGCGATACCGCAGTACCGCCTACTACTTTTAATATGGAATTTTGATAATAACCTGTGCGCCGCCAGTCTTTTTAGAATTGCTTAAAACAAGCTGCCCGTCATGTTGCTTGATAATGCTGCTTGTGATATAAAGTCCCATACCAAAGTGCATATTAGAAGTACGGCTTTTGTCGCCCATGAAAAACTGTTTCTGTGCATGATGTAGGGCCTCCGGTGTGAAGCCGCCTCCCTCGTCCGTTATAGATATATGCAAAAAGCAGTCCGTTTTTTGCACCGTTACATAAATTGTCCCCTGTGGTGGAGAATAGTCTAACGCATTGCTTATCACGTTCATAATTGCCCGTTCCAACAGCAGCTTATCCGCCTTAAGTGTGCCCAGGTTAGCCCCCGTTTCCAGTTGCAGACAAATTCCTTTGGTAAGGCATAAAGAGCTTGCCTGCGCTTTAATCTGGCCCATGTAATCAGCTATATCAAATTTCTCCAAATGAAGCTGATACCCGGCGATTGTCCGTGAAATGTCAATTAACACTTTAATATAAATGCCTATCTGTTCGGAGCTTTCAGTGATGTAACCCGCATATAGACGTTGTTCGTCGTCAAGCTCCGTTTCATTTATCAAATCAATATTTCCTTGAATGACGGTCAAAGGTGTTTTCAAATCGTGAGCGAGTGCTGCAATCTGTTCTCTCTGTAACTGTTCCGCGTTCCATTGCTTCTCTAAAGATATTTTCAGATTATCTTTCATATTTGCAAAAGAACAAAGTACGTCCTCAAATTCTTTGATTTTTGAATGTCCCACTTCAAAATCAAGATTTTGTTCTGCTACCTGCCTTGTCGCTTCAAAAAGCGGAGAGAGCTGCGTCCGCATATTTTTTGCAAACTTCGCTGTCAATATCACGCATACTGCAATACAGTTGATTGCTATAAAAATATAAAGCAGAATTTCCGGTGAGGGAAAATGCTCATAAAGCCATTCATTTGTAAACTGTGAACCTATGTAATATTGCAGCACTACATATTCATTTTTGCGGGTCACAAGCAAATACTGTTTGTTGAGGTTTGTATTTATCTGCCCGGATATTGCGTATTCCATAGCCCGGTCCAAATCGTCGCCCTCTAAGGTCGTTTCCGTCACTTGATAATTTTTATCCAGCACCAAATATTCACAGCCCATAGGAAGCTGCACATCTGCCAAATCCGGCGTTGCAGCAATAACAGGAGCAAGATCTTTTGTGCAGCGTTCTGAATAATCCGCATAGGTAATAAGCCCTGTACTAGTTCCAGCTAAAATAAGACTAAATGGTATTGCCACCGCACCTATTAGTCCAATCAACAGCATACATAAGAATTTCCAAAAAGACGCTTTCAGTGATGTTGTTTTTTTCATTCCCATTTATATCCAATCCCCCAGACTGTCGCTATCGGCTGAATATCCAGTTTGTTCAATTTTGACCGGATATTCTTGATATGAGTAGAAATCGTAGAATTATCACTGTCGCCCTCTAAGCTGAAAACAGCTTCGTAAATCTGTTCTTTTGAAAATACCTGTCCTTTATTCCTTGCAAGATATTCACAAATCAGATATTCGCTTTTTGTTAAGGCAACAGGCGTGTTATCTACCCGTAATTCTTTTTCAGATAAATCAATTTTTATGCGGTCAAAGGTAAGTGCGGTATGTCGTTCCCTACGTTCACGCCGTAGGTGGGCGTTTACTCTCGCCCGCAATTCTGCAATACGAAATGGTTTTGTCAGATAGTCGTCTGCTCCCAGACCAAGCCCAAATGTGATGTCATGCTCCATTGTCTTTGCTGTCAGAAAAAGAATAGGACAGTCTACAAGGGAACGAATTTTATCACAATAGGAAAAGCCGTCTACATCTGGCATCATAATATCCAGTATAATCAAGTCATATCTGTTCAGCTTATCAAGCGGTACCTGTGCGGCAGAGGTATAAGTGGTCACGAAATGCCCATCCTTTCGCAGCCCGTTTTTGACAAGCTCTAAAATAGCCCGTTCATCATCAATCATAAGGATCGCCGCCATATTGTTGCCTCCTTTCGTTGTCCTTTTTAGTATAGCACAAGCTCCAAGGGCAGGAAAGCTGTCATTGTCGCTTTGCAATATAGTAGTTATCATTTACATTGACCGCAACCGCTTCCGCTTTATCGGTTCCGTAAATCTCATAGACATCTGTGTAAAACCAAGACTCTCGCCCCTGTCCGGCATTTTCCCCGTACCAGTCAATCTTGCTTAAATCTTCTTTTGACAAAGGGATTTTCGTTTCTGTATCGAATGTAACACTTTCAGCGAGAATATCAATGTAGCTGCCTAATTCATCATCTGATACCATATCAGACGTTACTTGATAAACCGTCCCGCCCCAAAGAAGTTGTGTCGCATTTTCTGGATTGACTTCAAAGCTGTCATTTATAGATTCTTCTGTTTTCTTAAAATCAAAAACAGTATCGCTATCTTTGACATTTTCGCTGATAACAGCTTTATGATACCCTCCGTTTACATCTACAATAAGATAATCGTCTGCGTTAGGAGCCGCATATACATTGAGAAAAGGAATAATGTAAGCGGCTTCTGGTGCTTTCTCCGCCAAATCCGCTAAGGATTGAAAAGTTGCCGGTTCAACATTTTCTTGCAGCAATATTTTTCCGTTCTCGTCTATGGCGGCAAGCTGCCGGATATATCCAATCCATTCTCCAAGCCCGCCATTTGATACGGTATCTGCCAAAATGGTGTAATCGTTACCTTTATAGGAAAAATGTGTTACATTTTCCGTATTCAAATAGCATTGTTCCTTGTCACTGGAATATTCTTCGATTCTGTCCTGTAAAGTACAGCCAGCAAGAGCCACACAAACGATAAAGGTAAACAGCAGAAGTAGCATTATTTTTTTGCTTTTATTCATAATTTTTTCTTCCCTCCCAATGAGAAAACCATAATAAGGTCAGCAATAAGCCGCCTGTCGTTAATGCTGCAATCCATATTTTTTCCGTTCCATAGTTGAAAATTTGTCGGCTCAAAATATCCTGTACCCAATTCATAGACCATGCAAAGGGGATATACCGGGCTACACCTTTCAGCTCAATATTGCTATATAAGATACATTGCAGACTTTCAAACACGCCCCAAAACAGGGATAACCCTAATCCAAATTTGAAGCTAAGGAACAGGTGCAAGATGTATATTATAAAATTACAAAAGGCCATCCCGGCGGCGGCTCCAATGAGCATTCCGAGCTGCACTGTATCAGCCATTCCCAAAAGATGTATGCCAATCACAAATAACAGGAACAGAAAGAACAATGCAAATACCCCCGAACCATAAAGATAAGTTAATTTTGCAAGCATATTTTTGTGTCTGTTTGGTACAGCAAGCAGCGTTTGGAAGTGTGAAGCCTTTTCTTCCAGTGCAACGTTCAGACCAACAATAACGCTTATCAACAACGGAAAAAACGTTGTCGTAATTTCCAATATCATTTTGAGCTTTTTACTGTCTGCGGTGCTGGCATACAGGGAATAGTAAGCAAGAAATAACAATGCCCCCATAACGGGTACACAAAAATGAATAGCCCAAAACGATGTATGCTTCGTTTTTTCCTGTTCAGAACGAAGCGCATAAATAAAACCCATTTCTGTCTACCTCCCTTTGGAAAAATCCTTTGCGTCGGCATAGGATAAAATAAGAAACAAGAGTATTGACAACGAAATGGAAATCATAATGGCTATAGAAAATCCACAATTCCCCGCATAAGTTCCGTTCATTTCAATTCCCATAAGTGGCTCTGCCAGTTTTGCTGCCCAACAATACGGTACAAACCACCATGCTACTGTATTTCCTAATGCGGTAGCAGTAGATAGGACAATCCCAAGTATTGTATTTTACACAATCGGCACAAACATTCCCGTTTTGCGTGCTAAGTACAGACACAAAGGGATTTGCCAGACAGACGCAAGGATAATTCCGATACTTCCTGTAATGCTGTGTAAAAGAGAATATACTGCCGTTGCCGGAGCAATGATATTACTGATAGAAATAAGCAATGCTAAAAATATCGCTGAAACAAGCAGTTTTTCGACTAAGATAATGCCCTTAGCAAATTCAAATCTCGAAAGGTTTACAGGCATAGAAAATACCGAATAGTATTTCCCGGCGTTTTCTTCTTTTCTGTGTGACAAAGAACACAAAATTGCGATTGCTCCCGGAAGCAGGAACGCATACCACCAGTAAAGCGTCATGTACTGATACCCCATATATCCACCCATAAGCCATGCAAAAATAGCCGTAATTAGCGGAACAATGAAAATCAGTTTGTTCGATATTGTCCTCTTGAATTTCAAATGTTCTGATTTTAGATAGTCCATGCCTTAACCCTCCCTGTGATTGCTTTTTACAACGTCCATAAAAAGCTGTTCCAAATTTTCGTTTGCATTAAGTTTCCCCTCATAGCCTAAGATGCCGCCCGCAATAATGCCGATGTGGTCAGCGGTCTGTTGTACCTCGGAGAGAATATGACTTGATAAAATAACGGTAATACCCTTTGCAGGAAAGGAACGGATAAGCTCTCTAAGTTCTTCAATCCCAATCGGGTCAAGCCCGTTGGTTGGTTCATCAAGTATGAGCAGCTTCGGGTTGTTTAGTAATGCAACTGCAATTCCAAGACGCTGTTTCATACCAAGAGAAAACTGTCCGGCTCTTTTCTTGCCTGTTTCCGTCAGCCGGACGATTTGCAGCACTTCGTCAATCCGCTTATCTGTCAGCCCTAAAATAGTAGTCCTTACTTTCAGATTTTCATAGGCGGTCAAATTTTCATAAAGCGGCGGCATTTCAATTAACGCTCCAATATGGTTTAAGTCGCTGCGTTTCCATGCGTGGCCGTCAAACTCAATACTCCCAGATGTGGGCCTCAAAATACCTGTTATCATTTTGAGTGTTGTAGATTTTCCGGCTCCATTTGGTCCTAACAATCCATAGACGGAATTTCTTTCAATGTTCAGCGATATGTTATTTACGGCTGTCTGCCCGTTGAACGATTTGCAGAGATTTGTTGTTTTCAAGATTATACTCATATTTTGTACTGTCCTTTCTTTTGATTATGCTAAAAGGATAGCTACAAATTTTGAAGATTTCATAAAGAAAATAGAATTTCCCTGAATACATAATGAGAAATATTTGGGTCAATGATAGGAAATGTGTAGACACATCCAAGAAGAGAGGGGAACAGTAACATGTAACTGGGTGAATGAATATGGTAAAAAGACCAGTACAGAAAATAGACTTTAGCCCTTATGGGGCAGCAATCAAAACAGCGAGGACAGGACAGAAAGAGTCCCGCAATAAGGTAGGTAACGAAATGTATCTTTCTCCCCGTTATCTCGCTAATATCGAGAATAACGGGCAACATCCGAGCCTCCAAATCTTTTTTGAACTTATGCTTCGTTACAATATATCCGTAGACCAGTTTCTTTTAGATACGCCCACCGGAAAAGATACAAAGTGGCGGCAGCTTGACGCTCTCCTTGATGATATGAGCGATAACGGCATACGAATTGTAACAGCAACTGCAAAAGAAATTTCAGAAGGCATAAAAATCACAAAACTGTGATTTTTCCTAATCCCGATTTGGAAGAATATATTATAAACTTGCTTCCTTGTCTATTTAGTAGCATGGATTCAATTGCATGTCAGGGACGCCCGGTACACTCTGAGCAACACGATTCCCATATTGGCAAACACAAATAACAGGATCAAATTCACAGGTAGATACCCTCTGATTACATCTCCAAGCACTGCTATCCCTGAAAGGCTTCCTATCAAAAACATTTGTGAAATTTCGTTCCACCTTTTTTTGTATTGTTTTATTGTTTCCATAATTATCACCATTAAGATTCCCACTATGAAAAGCACCATTCTGTAGAATTGCAAACAGAGCTACCGTAATGTATCCCATTCCCCAGAAATACTCCATAGCCTTCATGTTTTTCGTTCTGTCCCTTACTTCTTTTTTCGCTTTACGAATTTCCAGTTTTTGGACATTATAAAAGAGATTACCCACGGAACGGTTTTTTATTTACCGAACTTTGTTAATCTGCTCCGCAGGCAACAAATTTTAATATGTTATTTTTTATTCTCTATGCAATTACATAAATCATCCACAAAATCAAATGTTGCTTTATCAAAACACTCAACAGCACCTAAGGACTTTGTCATATTAAATATGTGTCTATCAACAGAAGTTGTCATTATACAGATGGGTATATTTTTTGTGAATTCATGTTGAAGTAATGCCGTACCTGTATCTTTACTTTATATCCTTTACCTTTGAGAACTTTACATAATAATTCTCTATAAGTAGCTGAATCTTCTACAATCAATATATTTTTCATAAGCACCTCTTACATAAAAGTGAGTATTAAGCCCAAAATTAAAATACCAACCATAAGTAGCCCCCAAAAGCCACAAATACATAAAGCAATAATTGAAAAAACATCTCTACGTTTTGGGTTTTTTACTACTGAAATTGAAAGACCTAAACCCAATAATATTGAAATTACATTTAATGCTGTTAATCCCATTTGAAGCCCACCTGTAATTTTTCCTGAAAAAAGGGAAATCAATAATGTGATAAATGGTAACAGCGAAATGACCAATGCAACAACGCTTAATTTACTTTTTTTCATTTTATATTACCTCATTTCTTTTCTTCCAAAGTATTTAACAGAAACACATATCGCAAAGGCTGATATAATTACAGCACACGGTACAAACGAAAATAATGATAGTGTACTTCCTGTATCTGTCGTTGTTACTGTATGTAATGCGTTTGACACAACATAACCACTATAACAATAAGGATATACTATCCATAAAGGTGTATTAGCAACCAAAACCCCCGGAATTATCAAAAGTAAGTTTAATCCCATAGATAATAGTGGTTTTTCAAACAGTATGGTAATTGCCCACATACAAGAAATAGCTGGAATCATAGTCGTAAATAATTTTAATGTCCACGTTAATAAATAAAGGACAGGAATAGATTCTGTTACATTCATTATTTTAGTAGCGATAATGCCTGCAATGACGAATGAGATAAAAAAGATAAGTAACTGGATTGCTAAAAAACTCAATAACACAAAGAATTTTGTTAAGGCAAGTTTTCTTTTACTGATGGGTAAAGCAAGCATTTTTAATATACCATTATTCTTTGTTTCTCTGTTAGCAATCATAACGCATACAACTACCATTGAAAACGGAAGTAAATAATAACCAAAAAGCAATGCACTTTGAATAAACATTGCCGACCAAGCATTTGTATATTCTGGTGTCATATACATACTGATACTGAAAACACCAGAAACCACAACTAAAATAGGTGGAATTAGAAGCAAAGGTAAAATCATAGACCTTTTCACTTTCATAAATTCTATTTTTAACAATTCAATAATTGACATACGATTGTCTCCTTTATTCATAATGCTTTATTTTGCCTAAATACCAGCCAACCATGAAGAATATGATTGTTTCAACAAAGCCTAAAATTAAAACTTTCATATCAATACTAGCCGTAGAAGCTACCGCTGGTTTCATCATTAGTACAAATGGGTTAATAAGAAATATAGCTATATCTGAAAGCGACATTGCCATACCGCTAAAAAATCCTGCCACGCCAATACCTAATGTAAACCATATATTTTCACATCGTGATGATACCAAGAGCATAAATGCTAATACTGGTAAAGTTGAAACAAAGCAATATCCTGTATATTTAACAAGTGTTAATAATTCAAAAGTTCCACTGGGCAAAAATATATTTCCAATAATACACAAAGCTCCGTTCTGCAAGACGATACAAACAGCGAGCAAAACAAACAATATATAAAATTTATTTTTGAAAATAGATGATGTCTTGAAAGGGAGCATATACATCTTTTTAATTGCACTTCCTTGAAATTCGATATTATATGTTAAAGTTGTCGCTACGATAATGCCAAACATATTAAGAACCATAATCATTCCGTAAAGCTGTGTCAGCAAAACATCCATAGGTGGAAGCGGTAAGTTTAACAAAACATCTTTGCGAACTATAAAATTTGCAAAAGCGTATAAGGCACCAAGAAGTCCAATAATCGGTAAAACCTCCAATATTCCGGTGCGTTTACATTTTTTCAATTCTATGGTCAAATTTTTCATAATTTTAACCTCTGCTTTCTGTTTGTGTTATCTTCATCAATCATGGATAAAAACATTTCTTCTAAATTCTCATTTTCAAATCCTGCTTCATGTGCCGTAAATTTCAAATCTTCAAGACTTCCCTCAAATAGTAATCTTCCATGATTCAAAATACCAATATCATCAGCTAACAGTTCAATTTCTGACAGCATGTGTGATGAGATTAGAACCGTACAATCATATCTTTTCGGCAGTGATTTAACGAGATTGCGAATTTCGTGAATACCTGCTGGGTCTAATCCATTTGTTGGTTCATCTAAAATTAAAATGGGTGGTTCTCCAAGCAAAGCGGAAGCAAGCCCTAAACGTTGTTTCATTCCTAAAGAATATTTTTTCGCCAAGCGATTACCAAATTCAGATAATCCTACTAATTCTAACGCTTCATCAACACTTGACGCAGGAAGACCTAAAATTCTACGAATAATATCAAGATTTTCTTTACCTGTTAAGTTTGGATAAAATGACGGGGATTCAATAAAAGAACCGATTTTTTTCAAAATTTGAACACGATCATTCGGAAAAGTCAAGTTATCTATTTGGAACTCTCCATCGGTAGGTGCAGTTAATCCCAAAAGCATTTTCATAGTTGTAGATTTTCCAGCACCATTTGGACCGAGAAATCCGTAAATACTGCCTTTCTTAATGTGTAAAGACACATGGTCTACGGCGGTAAACGCTTTGTATGTTTTTGTTAAATTTTTAGTTTCAATCATGTTTTTCATAATTTTTGCTCCTTTCTTCATACTCACAATATAAAACACCTACATTACAGCCACATTCTCTCTACCTTACATTTACCTTACAAATGAGAAAATGACTGTTTAACTTTTTTTAAAATGTTATAATGGGATAAAGAAACTGCAAAAAGGGCGTGACAAATAAATGAATGATACATACTTAAAATCAAAAAAAATATTGATCGTTGATGATGAAGAATGTTTAAGAAGTATGCTTATAACCATATTAGAAGATGAAAATTTTTTAAATATTATTACCGCTGATTGTGTAAAAACAGCTTTGGAAATCTGTCAACAGGAAAAACCAGATATAGCTATATTAGATGTCATGCTTCCAGATGGAAACGGTTTTGAACTTATGGAAACACTAAGAAGTTTCACTAATATTCCAGTGATATTTTTGACCGCAAAAGATGATATACAGGATAAATATTCTGGATTTGGGTTGGGAGCTGACGATTATATAACAAAACCCTTTATGCCAAAAGAACTTATATTTCGCCTAAATGCTGTATTACGCAGATGTTATAAGGAAGATAGCCCACTTATAGAATTACGTGATTGTAAAATTGATTTAGCTAATGCACAGGTTATATGGGAAGATAAGATTTTACCTCTTACTGCAAAAGAACATGATATTTTAGAAGCACTTGTACGAAATGCTAACCATATCGTAACAATAGACGCTCTTTGTGAAGCTGTATGGGGCGACAATCCATTTGGATATGGAAATTCGCTACTTGCTCATATTCGACGCATAAGAGAAAAAATTGAAATTACCCCCTCAAAACCAAAATCACTAATAACTGTTAAAGGATTGGGATATAAAATAAATGTGGAGAGCAGGTTATAATAATGCGGAATTTTGGAAAATTTATTAGTAAACATTTATTCATATACTTGTCAGTAATAATCCTTATAGTGGGTTTTGATTTACTGCTTTTCTTCCTAACTTTTAATGGTACTGTCAACAGTATAAGCGAAAATAATCCTGTCCAAACATTAGAAAAAGTATCTAATAATCTTACTATCCAAGATGGAAAATATATATTAAATAATAGGTGTCAAAAAGATTTAATTACAAACAATATCTGGGGAATTGTAATAGATAATAGCGGTAATGTAACCTGGCAATACAATCTACCAGAAGAAATACCACTTAAATATTCATTACAAGACGTTGCCGCCTTTTCTAAGGGGTATATCAAAAATTATCCCGTATTCACATGGAAGCAAGAAAATGATTTATTGGTATTAGGTTATCCAAAGAACAGTTATTCAAAATTTGTGACTAACTATCTTCCTTTATCAGCAATGCAGAAAACTCCCATTATTCTGTTTATTATGTTGGTATCAAATGTAACTATTCTGTTTATTGTATATTATTTATCAAAACGAAATGTAATGCTGAAAGTTGCTCCTATTCTCAATGGATTAGATAAGCTATCTCATGGCGAAACGGTTGTCCTTAATATAAATGGGGAATTGGAAGATGTTGGAAAACGTATTAACGAAACATCCTTGCAATTAGGCAAACAAAATAAAGCGAGAGCAAACTGGATAAGTGGCGTTTCACATGATATACGAACACCTCTTTCCATGATTATGGGGTATGCAGATAGAATAACTTCTTCATTAGATGTTGGGGAAAACACCAGAAAACAAGCAAATATTATCAAAATCCAAAGTGTTAAAATTAAGAATTTGGTTCAGGATTTGAACCTTGTGAGTCAATTAAATTATAATGTTCAGCCAGTTAAACAAACGCCTGTTCATTTATGTAAAATGATACGAGAAATTGTCGTTGAGTATCTAAATAACAATCTAAATAATAAATTTGATTTTGAATTAAATTTAGACTGTAATACAGAACAAATCTCTATTATAGGAGATGAAAGATTGTTATATCGAGCAATACAAAATATTATTTCTAACAGTATCAATCATAATGAAAATGGTTGTACAATCTCAGTTAGTTTAGCTGTAAACGGAAACAATTTAATATTGGTAATCAGTGATAACGGAAAAGGAATATCAGAAGAAAAATTACAAAAAATACAGTCAACACCTCATTATCTGCAAAGTACAGATGAAAGGTTAGATTTACGGCATGGTTTAGGGCTTCTTCTTGTGAAAGAAATTGTTTCTATTCATAATGGAACTGTATCTATTTCAAGTGCATTAAATAACGGATTTTCCACGACTATTTCCTTACCCATAAAAAATCAATGATAAAACCGCAGCTTGTATTTTACATTAGAATGTTATCTTACAGGCTACGGTCTTTTGTGGTATCATTTATTCTACAATCTTCCAGTTATCGTCCTTATGAAGCACCAGCTCATACTGTGAGATTTGTGTCATTTTCGACTTGTTATCCAGATACTTCACAG
>OLNI01000319.1_pt1 | contig 48680 bp, 46 predicted proteins | sample 1672921 | NCBI WGS metagenome assembly OLNI01 (sample SAMEA3136737, study PRJEB25190) | human gut metagenome | biome: human gut; feature: human-associated habitat; material: faeces | place: Austria | collected 2013 | reverse complement strand
AACTGTTAGAATTACAGGACCAACAAGGGTGTTGCACTTCTAAATAGACATCGGGAACGACGATCGGAACCGGGTGGAACGGTATCATTCGGCTTGACGAATCCGTGAGTGAGTAAGGAGCCAAACAATACCGTCCTGGCACGTCGGGTGAGTCTCGACCTCACACCCACCGGTTTTGGAGACCGGCACTCTGCCGTTAAGCTACCGACGCATGAGGAGCAGGAAGCCGAATATAGGTATCGGAATGGCTTCCCGCTCCAAGTGCCCCTGACAGGATTCGAACCTGCAACCTCCTGATCCGTGGTCAGACGCTCTATCCACTGAGCTACAAGGGCGACCACCGGATTCCTTCCAACCGTCCGGCACGGTTGCCACCGACCTGGAATCGGCAGCTGATGGAAGAAAGGCAGGAAGGCGGATTGGATTTTACCGCCAACGTCGAGGACAAACGAGACCATGTAGATCCCCTCTGGATGTGCAGCATGTTCGGTCACAAACCAGCCTGTTAAGCCCATGCTCGCCTTAGCGTCCCGTTTCCGATACGCTTATTCGGCCATTCCCATAAAACAGTCCATTGATCAGATGGATTGTTTCGTGCCTCCGTCTGGATTCGAACCAGCGTCCACAGTGCTTCAAACTGTTGCTCTACCATTTAAGCTACAGAGGCGAGCACGGCAAGCCATCTTTGGGAGCTCGGGCCATAAACCCTTCCCAGGCTTGTCGTACTGGTGTGTTTCCATCCTTTTCGCGCGCGGCAGGAAGGAACTCGCCGCAGCCTATCCGAGAAATAGATTGATGCGCTTACGCACGGCCATTTACCGTGCATCGTGCCCCGACGGAATTACGATATCCGGACCCAGTGCTTAAAAGGCACCTGCTCTTCCTCTGAGCTACCGGGGCGATGGCATGTTCCCGTCCTTGACGATGCGTGCCCATGCCGAGGCTGTTCGTCCATGTTTTCTCCGGAAGCGTCCACATGGAAAGGACGGTTACAAGTCCCATTGTTGGATCAGATCCATTGTTTTTGGTTTTCCGGATAGAGCGGATGACGGGGTTCGAACCCGCGGTTTCCTGCTTGGGAAGCAGGCGTGCTACCACTGCACCACATCCGCATGGCCGTGCTTTTTTCGGATACGTCGCACGGCGGTGACGTGTTGTCCGCCAGCCGAAAGAGGGATGGCTGGCTTCCGAGTGAACGTCCGGGGCTTGCACGCCGGATGGGGCTTGGATGCCTGCGTTCGCCAACGCTCTTCGACCCTTCTTGCCAGTGGTCACGGATGTGTTGATTCCGCCGGCCGGCGCTGCCGGTCGTACTGCCCGGGCATCCTCCCGCCCGGGTGAGATCCATGGGAAGCGATATTCCCATGCGAGTCGGATTGACAGGATTCGAACCTGCGACCCCATGCTCCCAAAGCACGTGCGCTACCAAACTGCGCCACAATCCGATATTTTTGACAGGACTCCGTGGCTTACCAGCTACGTACGTGCCCTATTAAACGCGATTTCCTCAGATTCTGGCACCGTCTTAAGCAGTACCACGATGCTTTCATCTTGATTCTTTCGCGTGTTTAGACTGTCTCCACCGGTTTTCCTAACCTCCTGCGAAACCTCCCCTTCCAAGCGTGCGACCTAGGATTTGCACGCTCTTCCAGTTTTTCTTCACAGTCCTCGACTCTCCGGTTGTAAGACCTGTCAAAAACGTGGCTCCGGGTGGATTCGAACCACCAACCATGCATGCTCCGCCGTTTGAGCTACGAAGCCGACCGGAACGCGTCGTCTCATGACTGCGTATCATTCCGGCTTTTACCGTTCGCTGTCAGTCTAATGAGACTGGCCTGACAGCGGATAAAATCCGTTTGTTGTTTAGATACTGTGTGCAAACGAAAAACCACAGCACGGCCTTGAAGGCGCCGCTACCTGTTAATCCGCCTGTTTGCAACCAGGCGGATAGTGGTGGCGGGAGGACTCGAACCTCCGGTGTTTCCTTGTCGCAGATTTACAGTCTGCTGCCGTCGCCGCTGGGCCACGCCACCGGTGCATCGCTTCTGTCGTCCGTCACGGTGCGATGCGTACCGTGCCCGATTCATCTGTCCCCGCAGACCGTGAGTCTGCACAAGCTCATGGGAGATGGATCAGGGTCGTGGAGCTGCCGAGAATCGAACTCGGGTCTGGCCTGCTGTCAGCCTTTGCTTGCTGTCACGTGCGTAGGGGTTTATCCCCACTTGCGTGGGGGAAGATCATCCGTGGACGGGTGCGTTCGGCGAACCCGCACGGCTTGTAGACGATGTTCATGTACTGGTCGGGCGAATCCATCGTCCGACTGTCCGACCAGTCCGATTCAAAGTTTTCCGGCTTTGACCCGTTAATCGGCAATGGGATCAAAGTCGGGTTTCACGCTACGAGGGTGAAACGGGAAGAAGAAACGGTGTTGGCGTCTATTCTTGTGGCAAGGTTGATGACGGTTGTCCTTGCCGGCCTCCGGCACGTAGCAAATGGTTTCCTGCAGGCTATCGAAAGCCTGTCAGCCCCAATGATATGGGTCGGATGGCGTGAACAACAGCTATTCAACCCATGTCTTTACTGCTGCCACCTTGCAGGGGTGGCGTATGATCCAAGGTCTTGTCCTCACGCCCATGCGGGCTAGAGTTGCCTTGGACAAGAATGTTTTTTGGTGTCTCTCTTCGGTTTTCAAGCGTCCGCATCACGTGCGTGGTGTAGTGGTTGGCTTCCTACGCAGGATGCTTCGCGACTGCCCCGGTCTTGCTCCGGGATGATCCGCTTTTGTCGGATTGCAGTCTTGAGAGAAGTCGAAGAAATGATCCGATTTGATGGATCCTTGAACCTCTTTCATTTCTATGTGGACACATTCAGTATAACAAGTATTTTAATGCTGTCAAAAAGAGAAACCCTATAAACAAGCCAAAATGTTGAAATATCAACGGTTAATAACAAAAAAATATGTTTGATATACGGCGTGTCGCACCGGGAAAAACCCGGACAAGCGCCACCAAACATCGTTTTTTCGTATTCCGCTGATTGCCGCTACCATAGAGAACCATGACCAACAACAGTCCGGACAACACGAAACCAGCTACCCATTCAACCGACCTCGTGCTCGACCGGGTAGCCACGATCTCAGACATCGAAAACCGTTTGCCGGACAGTAAGGAAATCTGGTACGGGCACAGCATCCTCACCAGCACCCTTTTCCCCGCCACTCCCCCGGCGGAAGGCACCGACTTCGTCAGCAAAGACAACAGTACCGTCGAATACATCCTCGAAGCCGGTATCGATAGCCTCACCAGGTCAAGGGACTTCCCCTACGGGAAATACCCCCGACTATTGATGGCGTGGATGGCAAAGCAGATTCGCTCTGCGGGAACAAGGAAAACCCCGACCGTTGACCCGTCGCAGCACACCATCACGATTCCCAGCATGTACCAGTTGTCCGAAGAGCTCGGCATACCCCGTGGAGGACAGTCATCGAAACGTTTGCAGGAACAGTTGCGCCGTCTCCTGTACTGTCATATCAGCATCAGGCAGAAAACCGGGTTTGCGGGCAACCGGGATCGGTTCGACTCCGTGAACATGCAGATGGTGAAGGCCGTCAGTTTCCTGAACGATAACAATAATCAGGATTTCAGCGGCGCCAAGTTCATCCTCACCGATGAAGTGTGGGACAGGCTCGCCCAGGAGTCGGCACCATTCGACACTCGTGCCACCAACTACCTGCTGTCAGGCAAATCAGTGCTCCCCTACGACGTGTACGTGTGGCTGACCGGAACATTCCGCAACCTGCGTCACGACCTCACATTGGATTGGGATTGGCTGCACGGACGTTTCGGCGACAGCATCAAGGAACGCCGCGTGTTCAAAGCCAAGTTCCGTGAAGCATTGAAGAAAATCCACGACGTATATCCCGCCGCGAACGTGGAAACCAACAGGGAAGGGATTGTTCTGCATCCATCCCCCACCTCAGTACCGCCCAAGGCGGAACGACGGGCATTGGACGAGGGCCGTGGCGACTGACAGCGATAGGCCACTATCACGTTTCCTCAAGTCGACTCGGTCGCCATCAAGCTCTAGCGAGTCGGCACCTTGCAGAATGCGGATGGCATATAGGGCAACAACACGTGGCATATCGGTGCATTCTGCCGTTTTCTTCGGGACGGGTTAGCGGAGCATGTAGTGGCCTATCGATGCATTTTTGGTTGCGTGTTGGATTTTTCCGGATTCAAGAACGGCTGGTGGCCTCCCTTTCTGCGGTCGTGGCCTATCGGTGCAATCCCGCCGATTCGTTGATGGCCTATCGGTGCTGTTTTCTTGTCTCTGCTGATGGACTATCGGTGTAAAGCCTCCCGAGCGGAACCTCGAATGAGCGGGTTCTGCAGCTCCCGACCCCCCTATAAAAGGCTTCGTGTTCCATAGCTTCGAGGAAAATAGTGGCCTATCGGTGCAAAACACACTATCCACAGTCCCAACGCATTGTTCTCCACCGTTTTGCCGTGAGGGTGCCCCCGTCTTCAGGCGTGGGGAGGAATCACGGCTTACTATCGTCATATTACGTATAATGTGGTAGAATCAGCCTCATGAGTCAGAAAGTCGTGTTGGAGCGTGTGACGTTGGACGGTGCCAAGCCGTTCATCGGCTACGCCGACAGGCACGACCCCGAATCCGAAAGACTGTACGCGCGTTCGGGCGGTCAGGCGATGGACTGGCTGTGCGACGCTTGGCGATACCGGTTCAACCAATTGCGTTCCAACCGTTGCAAATACGGCAAGGACAAAACCCTCGTCCCCATCGGCGGCGAACCCGACACTCGTAGTGTCAGCCAGTCCCGAAGCGAATGTTCTTGGCTGGCGGCGGTGCCGTCCCTCATATTGGAGTCACCGACACGAATCGAACGGGTCGAATGGTTCACCGCCGTGCAACGACGCAAGACCCTGCTAGGCAAACGGTTGAAGCCGGGACGAATGCCCCGGTTCAAATCGTACAAGCGTGACGGGCAGCGTTTCGTCTGCTGGCACAACGGGGGACGCAACGCCGTATACCGTCGGGTCAACCGCAACCACGGCATCATAACCATCACCGGACAGAATCCCAAAGGCATGTCATTGCCGGGCGAACCGTTACGCTACCGCATCCTCCTGCACGTGCGAGTCAGCCAGCCGATACGCGAATACACGGCCATCCAAGTGGATTGGACGAACCGCACCGTCGTGTTCAACAACACCCCAACGCCCATCAAACATGAGCCGACCGGCAGGGCGGTCGGCATCGACCGTGGATGCGTGCACGCCGCCGCCGACTCCGACGGACGGTTCATGGACCTGCCGAAAGACAGGTTGAAGGCCATCGACCGTGAAATCAGGAAACGGCAGAAGGCCCAAGCCCGCAGGGCCGGGAACGCGGGATACTCCAGTGAACGGGAGTACGCGAAGAGCGGCAAGACCAGCCGCGCGTATCGGAGAACACGGCTGGAAATCGTGAGACTGCACGCGAAATCCAAGCGCATACTGGACGATACGTACCAGAAGTACACGACCCGGCTCGTGCGCGAGAACGACCTGATTGTGTTGGAGAACCTACGGTTGGCGAACATGAGCCGACGCAACAAGCCTGTTCCCGACCCGTTGCATGAAGGCAGGTATCTTCACAATGGTCAAGCGGCGAAACACGGACTCAACCGTAGTCTCCGACAGGCGAGCATGGGAAGACTATCGTCCATGCTCGCATACAAGACCAAGCTTGCCGACGGCGTGGGCATGATACTCGTCGACCCGGCCTACACAAGCCAGACATGCAGTCAATGCGGGTATGTGGCGAAAGAAAACCGCGAGAGCCAAGCGGTGTTCATTTGCAAAAAATGCTCGTATAAGACGAACGCTGACGTGAACGCGGCGAAAAACATTCTCAAACGGGGATTGGACACGCTCGCCGTCACGTCGGAAAACCTGTGGGGCGCGGACGGCACCCCGGTCGAACAGGGACGTAAGACCAACGGAAACGCTGCACGCGAATCCGTGGCAGTCTCTTAGAAACCAGAACCTCTCCTACCGCAAAACGATAGGAGGAATCCCCCGGCTTCAGCCGAGGGGAGGACGTCAACAGTTTCGGCCTTGTATACTGGCCCTATTCGACACTGTTGTGGATAGTGGCCTACCGGTGTAGCCAGTAGTGGCTTATCGGTGTAATCAGCCTTGGCAACAACCTTACGGCGTGGAGTATCCCTGCAATGATAGTGGACTATCGCTGCTGTTTTAGTGGCCTATCAGTGTCGTTTCCGTGGAATATCGCTGCCGAACCCGTGGACTATCGGTGTAATGAATCTGCTCAAACCGCTTCTCCTATAAGGGCTGACGGGCAGTGCTTATAGTCATACTACATACTGGACATACTCTTTTATAGCAGGAAGATCGAGAACGAACGATAGTGGCCTATCGGTGAATACATTTACGCTGATAGGCCACTACCTTGATCCCGGTGTTCCGTTCGAAACATACGGTTCTCGTGTTTCTGGGATCCCACCGGACAAAGGAAAACCTTGGACGAGGCCGTGGCCTATCGCTGTATTTTTTTTGTGGATTGCCGCTCCTCTTCTACGACGATCCGCCTGTTTTTTTGAGTGTTGGCTAATCGGTTTGTTTATTGGCTTCTTCGACCATGTGAATGCGTTCTCCGATCCATCGCATGACCGGTACGGCCATGCTGTTGCCCAACGCCTTGTAACGGGGACCGTCCGGAGCGTGTTCCTTGTTCCGATATGGGATATCGGTGTAATCGTCAGGGAATCCTTGCAAGCGTTCGCATTCTCGTGGGGTCAGCCGGCGGACGGTGAGATCTCTCTTCTCATGGTCGCCTGTTATCAGCGTCTGGGTGTTATGAGTGGACAATGTGACGCTCATATCGTGCTGAATCAGCGCGCCTTTCCCGCCACCGGGTTTCCCACCGCGAATCTGCAACGTGACCGGTTTCATTTCCTCGGACTCATCGACTGGGTATATGAGCGGCGGATCCTTCTTAGCGTGCGAGGTCAACGTGGGAGCGAGATTTTCGCCTTCCATCGCGTTCGTCTGTCCGTCGGCCCGGCAGATGTACGTCTGCTGTTTGATGCCAGGCTGCGCGGCCAATGCGCCTGCGACTTCCAGTTCACGAACCTCGTCACGCTGATTTGAAGCGAATGCGACAGCCGGATTATGGTCGGTTTTCAACGTGGGCGTCACGTCTTCCGACAAGGCGAAACCGCCGCCTTTCTCATTGATTCCCGCATTCGGATTGAACACGAGCGGCTGCACCTGCACCAATGGGACTTGGTTGCCTCCGGTTCCGGCCCGTGCGGTCAATGTCTGGCTGACATCATCATGCGCGTATCGGAGTCTGGCATCGGTCGGATTGAAATCCAATGCGGCCACTGCGGTGCTGTTCGTCCGATCCAACGTGTTCATCACATCGTCCTGTTTGACGAGTTTCCCGTTGCTGCCGGTTTGCGCCGTCTGGCAAAGGAATACTTTCTGCCGGTCGTCAACGACGACGTTCGCTCCACGGTCAACGCAGGGGGAACTATCGTATCGTGCGGTGAGAGTACCGGCGACATCATCACCGAACTGGGTGAAAACGCTTTCCTGATTTTGCCCTGACTTTTCTCTCGTGGACAACGTCGGATACACGCCGGAAGTCGGATAAACCCTCCGACTCTGGGTTTCATCGGGAGTCAAGCGGCCAGAATCATGATCTGCTTCTCCAACGCATCCCTGAGCCTCGTCGGTAAGGGCTTGCCTCTTCTGTCGGCTCGACTGATGATCCCACGACATGCTTTCGCGCTCAAAAAGTACTTCCGCGCAACGCATGGTTCCAAGACTTCCAACAAGGAACACACGTTCGCGTCTTTGGGCCACACCGAAAAACTGCGCATCCAATACTCGCCATGCCAGACCATACCCGAGCGCATCCATCTCTGACAGGAGCTGGCGATAAGCCTCCCCACGTTCGCTTGTGAACGCTCCTGGCACGTTCTCCCAGACAAACCAACGTGGACGGAGTTCACGTACCGCTCGAATGTATTCGAACATGAGTCCGGAAGCTCCCGCGAGTCCTTTTCGCTTGCCTGCGACAGAGAAGGACTGACAAGGCGATCCTCCGACAACAATGTCTGCTGCTCCCACATACGGTCTCCAATCGATTTTCGTAATATCCCCGAGATTGGGAACATTCGGGTAATGGTGTTGCAATACGGTTGACGGGAATGGGTCGATTTCGCTGAAGGCCAGCGGTTCCCACCCCAATGGCTGCCATGCGACGGTGGCGGCTTCTATACCGCTGAAGATGCTGATGTATTTCATTGGTGCAGTAGTTTTGCGAGTTGGATTTCGGCGATGGCGGCGTTCACGTATCCGCGCGTGTGGAAGTGTTTCGGGTTGAGGCAGCCGATTGACCATGTGGTTTGTCCGGTGGCGTTGTCCACGTGGCGTTGTGCTTCCATCGGTTGCCCGCAGTTGGGGCAGAACCAGTTGTTTTTCATTGGTTGTTCTTTCTGTCGGAATCTGAGTGCGATGCTGCTTGGCATAGGGCTGCGGTGAAGAAGCCAAGGGTGAAGCCCGTAAAGAGGCAGATGATGGCAATTAGCATGAGGTCTCCTGTTTCGTCAGATGGTTTTTGCGATGAGGCTGATCGAGACAATCAGCAAAACCCATAGGATCGCGATGCCGACCGTCCAACGGTTGAGGTTCTTCTCCGCGACCCCGGATGTGCCCGCGTTTGCGGTCAAGCCGCCGCCGAACATGTCGGACAATCCCCCGCCCTTGCCTTTGTGCAGAAGAATCAGCAGGGATAGCAGGACGCTCAGGACGGCGACGATGGTTTTCAAAACGATGATGAGAACGGCCATAGGGTTCCTTCGGAATAGAAGATGGCGATGAAGACGATCAGGGCTGTCAGGTATGCGACAGCCCAATGACGATAGGTGCTGCGATGCTGTGGATTATCCGTCCATACGCTCATGAGAAGAAACGTGAGCAGGGCGATACCCATCCATAGCAGCATGGCAAGGGTCACAGGATGTGTTACCGTCACCCGAACACCATGAGAGTGAGTTTGCCGAGCCCGAAATCCATGCCCGTGACCAATATCATGAGCAGGATGACGAACACGAATGCGGCAATACTCCAGGCCAACCATTCGCGGGCGGTTGGAGCCACCGTCTTACGGGTTTCATCGATTACCTGCCGAACATAGCGTCCGATGGTCAGGAAAGGATTACGGGACTGCTTGAGGGATGTTTTTTCAGTCAATGATCAGCTCCTTGAACAGGAGCATGAGACCCAATGATCCGGCAATGACGCACAGGAACGTCAGGATGACGCACAGATAATATGCGATGTTCCAACAGCGGGCTTCCTTGATTCGGTCCAGAGAAGCGGCGTTCTTCGCGCCTTGCCCGAACAGCATGCCGACATGGAGGATAAGCCATGAACTGGCATATCCTCCGGTCATAACCATTACGTATTGGAGGATCAAGATTCTCACGTTCCGGGAATGGTCTTATTGGGCGTCAACAGGGGTCGCGGGTGCTGATGCGGTGTTCTTCGCACGGATTTGAGCGAAGGCGATGGTCCTATCGTCTTCAAGATCTGCCTCGTTCGGATTAGTGGCCTGGCCGGCGATGACCGGTGTTGGCGCATCCTTCGGAGCTGACTGGACTGTAGTGGCGTTAGGCTTGCGTCCGGACTGGTAGGCGTTGTCAAGCACTTTGCTTGCCTCCTCAAGACGGCCGAGAATCGCACGAACCCTTGCATCGGCCTGCTCCGCGATGTTTTGCCGTCCAGTGGCATACGAGTCGGCTTCCTTACGCAACTGTGCGGCGGACTGCTGCGCGGATTCGATGATCTGCTTCGACTTCGCTTGGGATTCCTTCACGTTCTTTTCGGCGACCTGCCGCGCGTCCACTATCGCTTTCTCCGCGGCGGACTGGCTCTGCTTGCGAATGTTTTCAGCTTCCTGCAGCGCCTTGTTCTTGATGTCGGCTGCGTTCTTTTCCGCAGCATGATAAACGGTCTGGGTGTCTTCGAGGAGTTTCCTCACATCGTCGCCCACGCTCGTGTACTTGTTCTTGAGTTTTGCTTCCAGATCGTCGTTCTGCTTTTCGAGCTCTTCGATCCGTTCGGAGAGCTTCTTGTTTTCGGCTTGCAGCTGATCGATGTCTTGGTTTGCCTGGGTGAACTGGTTGTTGACCGTATCCAGGGTTCTCTTCAGATCAGTGTTTGCTTGCGCATACTTGTTGATGGTGTCCTGGAAATTGGTTACGGCGTCATTGACTTGTTGGGGATCGTAGCCTCGCATCTTCGTGTCGAATTCGATGATGGGCATGGTGGATTTGGGTCTCCTGACTTCACTTTTTTCTATGTGGACAGATTCAGTATAACAGGTAAAATGCCGGGAAGTAAAAAACCACCCGGCATTTTCCTAGAGTCAGCGATTCGGCAATTCCATGAAATCTCCGGCCTCGTTGTAGCCGTAAAGTTTTCCGTTGCGGCTACGAGTCCCGCGGGTAGTGGACAGGGATGGCGTGTAGAACGTTTCCTGACCGTTTTTCCGGACGCGGAAATTACCATCCGACAAGACCTTCACGTTGTCGGCGGTGATACGATTGGCCGGACTCTTGCCGTTATTGAACATGGATGCGAAGCCCTCCGCGTCGGCCGGCTCCTTGCCGATGCAGACACCGTTCCCGTTGGACAGCATGCGGGCGTGTCCGCCGGGAGTATTGACGGCAAAGGCCACTCCCTCTTTGCCGTCGCGCATCTGGATGTCGCTGCTGTAGAACCGATTCGTTCCATACTTGGCCCGCAGCAGTTTCGCGGCTGCCTGTGGGGATTGCGGATCCACGTATGGTGCGGCCGCCCGTTCGCGGACTGCTTGCACCTTGCGCGTATAGTCTTGGAATTCCTCGTTGGTGGTGAACTCCCTGCGTGCCTTGACCGGCTGCGTCCCGTACTGTTTCGCTTCGATGGAACCCCATACGGTGATGTCGTCTCCGCTGTGGGGGTTCATGTAGTCGGTGCGGAAATGCAAGGCGTTCTGCAACGGTTTGCCGCTTTTTGCCGAGACCTTGGTGCCTCCGCTCACGGTGAAGTCGACGCTCTTGAGACCATCCTTCTGCATGGCCCTGGTCATGCGAGTGAGGTCACGGCCACGGAGACGGACGCTGCCGCTGCCTCCATGCGTGTTGGGGCTCCGCTGGGGCACCATGGCGACGAGATTGTCCCCGTTCACATGGAAGCCTTCCGGCACCGGGTCGCCTGGCTGCATTCCCAGTTCGCTCATGGGAACGCTTTCAGGCTTGTATGCGGGTTTCACGGTGACGTTGCCGTTCTTGTCCGCATACACGTAGACCGGCATTTCCCGGGCTTGGGATTCGCTGAGCCCGAATTCCTTCTCGTAGTAATGCCGGGCTTGGACCGCAGCTTCGGCGAAGTCGCCGGGGTCAGCGGAATAGACGCGGTTGCTTGGGTCTGCGAACGCCGCGAGGTTGGCTTGTTCGGCTTTCTGGGCGTTCAACGTGTCATAGGTTTTCCCGTCCGGACGGCCGGTGATTTGAGCCGCTCTTCCCCCAAAGGATGTTTCCCCGTCCGGCAGGTTGGAGCCGACCGGTTGGAAATCGTGTCCGCGGTTGAGGCTGAACACGTCCGGTGGGGCGGCCTTGCTGTGGTTGATCACGCCGAATGTGGTTTCCCCGGACGCCGCGACGGCCATCTGTTCCATATCGCTGTTGCCGATGATGTGGATGCGTTCGATGGGGTTCTGGGTCTTGAAACTGCCGAACACCTTGCCTTGGGCGCTCATGTGCAGGATGGTGGACCCGTCTGCCAGCTGGTTCATATCGTTGACATAGTATTTCTTGACGATGCCGCTGCGCGTGGTGTACGTGTATTCGCCGGGGACGAGATTGGTTTTACGGAATCTGCCAAGGGGATCACGCGGCTGTGTCGCTGGAGTCCATACCATTATCGGCTCTTTCTCTGAGATTGTCGGATGTGCTTCCTGTCCAATCGTATGGTTGCGGTCGGTTAATTTCGAAGAATTTTCGGTTTTTGCCAAAGACCTGTTTTGACCCCTCCCTCACGGAAGGGGATTGCGACCGCAACTGTTCATCTCGGATTCGGCGTCGCGGATGATTCGTTGATCGATTCTCCGGCGTGTGAGATGACGGATATAACGGGCCCAGACCGTGATGATGTATCCGGTCGCGCAGATTATGACCGATATGGTGACGACTGATTCCCTGGAGTCGATGAACCAGTCCTGCGGAACGATGAACATCGCATATAGGACGGCTATGAGGATAGCGATGAGTCCTATCACGGTCTGGACTAGCACTTGTCTCAGGTTCAACGCATCCTCCGATCATGTTCGCCCCAAGCGTCGATGGAGCTTTCGGCTATGCTCTGCGCCATCTGAAAATTCTCGGGCACCGGGAAAACAAAAAGTCTGACCATATGGTTTCCCGTCATGAGATTCGGCAGACGTACGAAAGCCACTCCCCTGCAATGCTGGCTGTTCACATCCGGCCAGGCTCCGATGCGGGTTCCCGAATGCAGTATGGTGTTCACCGTTTCCGCCGCATTGTCAGGGTCGGCGGTTTTCACCCCGTACGGGTATGCGATTCCGGCGATGATGGCGAATCTTTCATACGGACGGTAGGCTTGTCTTTTCCACTGTTGGAAGGCCAGTTCGATGAGTTGTGCGCGTACTCGTTCCCGAATGCCGAAGCTGCCTCCCCTCCCCCATGTGGCTGATTTCCGTTCGCCGTTCTGTCTGGCGATGAGGTCACTATCCGTATAGTTGCTGGTTATCCACTGTTTGTCGGGAATCGTGAATGACACCGAGTATCCGTCGTGCCATGCCGGCGGATTGGGATTATTTCGCCAATGCTGGTCGATGTTCGATGCGAGACATGAGGTGATCTGGTATTTCGGCATTGATTCCGGCACCGGGATGATGAGCACGCTCAGCCTGTAATGGTTGACTGGTGCCGGTGTTGGCAGTTGGATGTATACGGTGCTGTGCCGGTGCTGGCTGTCATCGTCGTCCCAGAGCCGGGCATCACTGCCACCGTCGATGATGGGTTTGATGGTTTCGGCCGCTCTCGCCGGGAAAATGTTTTTCTGGCTTGGACAGGCTACGCCTATAAGGGCGATGAACCGTTCCACTTTCCAGGCTTTTCCTGTTTTCTTGAGGTTGCGCCATTCGTTTTTCGCGTAGTCCCTCACCCATGCCCTTCGTCTGGCTCGCATGCGTTCCGTCTGTATGGTGTCGGTCGTACTCCACCATTCGATTGGGATGGTGAACTCGTGGGCGTAGCCTCCGCGCTTGTAGTTGGCTGGTCTTCTTGGATTGCTGGATGTTGTCCGGCGTGTTCGAGGTGCTGATGGCATTGGCGTTGGTTCTGTCGTCTTTACTGTATGTGGACATATTCAGTATAACGAGCAAACGATAAAAAAGAAGAGAGGATCATCGTGCTGGATGGTCCTCCCTGTCAAGCCTCAGGCAATCAGCTGGCGAGATCGCAGAGCATGTTTTCCGCAGTCAGCAGCTGCCAGTTCTGGAACGAAACCTCCTTGACCTTCTTGTTGAAACCATGTCGGAGCGCATACTTCGCGGCGGCGTCCACGGGGTCTGGAGTGTTCTCTGCGTAGCCTTCCTCCTTGGCTTTCTTGACCATCAAGGCGATGCCCAAGAGTGCTTGGCGGATGCTGGTCGCGGCAAGATTCGTGATCGGATTGTCATCGCTGATGCTGAAAGGCTGCCAGTCGCAGGCATCGGTTTTTTCGAATACCCAGAATTGCATGGTGCTGGGAGCCTTGGATCCACGGTCGAAGGCGTCCGGCTTGCATGCGGCTACCGCGGCACGGTAGAAAACGGTCTGAATGTGATAACCGTAGTTGATGACTTCCTTGGCGAATGATTCCGCGTCGGCCTTCTGGGCGGTTTTCAAATCGACCAGGTAATCGGTGCCGGCAGGAATCAGATCAGGCTTCGCCTTGAGCATCAGACCGGTTTGACGGTCCTTCCATTCGATGCACTGTTCCCTGGTTCCCTGTTCGATGATTTCCATGTAATCGGGGTATTCGGGCATGAGACTGGTCTGTTCGATGCCTTCTTTCATGCGTTTGAGCAGTTGCATGTCATTGTAGGAGACGATGATGTTTCCTGCTTCCAGCTGGTCTGCTCGCCACTTCTGGTTGTCTTTGCTCCTGAAGCTCTCTCCCTCAGGCAGGCTGACAACGTCGCTGGTGCCGAGCAGGTAAGCGTGGAACGCCGTACCGAACTTCATGGCGTCGGTGGGCTTGTGGTCGTCGTTGAGACGGTGATATGCCCAGTCGGCCGGGTTTTTCAGGAATTGTTTCAATTGGCTTTGGTCGATTGATTTCAACCGGAAGTAGCCGGGGTCGTCGATGTCGATGATTTTCGCGTAGGCCATTGGTGTCTTTCCTTCTTGGATTCAAGTTCCGGGCATGCCTATGGACGGAGCATGCCGGAACGGTATGTGGGGAAGCTACTTGTTGTTCACTGGATCGGATTCGGCGATTTCCTGGGCTGACATGTCAGCCTCGTCGACGTACACGCTGGTGTTGCCGCTTTCCGGATCCACGACGACGTGAGGCTCGTCGTAGGTGATGGGTTCTCCGGTCGTCTCGTCGAACTCCGGGCTGACGGGCACCGGGTCGGAGAGGTGGAGATATCCGCCATCGGCTTTCTGCTGGGCGCGGTTGACCTCTTCCCAAGCGTTCTCCCAGTTGAAGAATTCCTCCGAATAACCCGGGTATGGTTCCTTGTTCTTGGTTTCCCAGTCGAGGAGCTGCTTCGGTGTGACGGGTTGCGAGGGGTGGAATTCCTCGGTCAGTCCTTCGGGGATCGGCACTGTGTAGTCGCTGAGACGGTCCTCGTCGTCTTCGTCGGGTGCGACGAATCGGACTTTCGCTTTGATGGGGGTGTTCATAGGTTGCTCCTTTTCCAGTTTTTTCCTGATTTGGATTGCTATTTCGAGATATTCGATGAGCTGATGGTATGCGGCGTAGGACAGGCTCATGGGGTTGTCCTCGTACTTGCTGTACGTGTTGACGCTCATGCCCAGCAGGTCGGCTATCTCGTTTTTGGTTTTTCCTGCTAGCTGGCGCAGGCGTCTGATTGATAGCTGGTTCATTCGCCTCTCCTGGATGCAGTGGTCGGACTGGTGTCGTCCAGTCTTCTGGTTGTGTTCACGCTCCCATTGTACAACATGCAGAAAACTGCGTTTTTCAGCATTCTCTAACAAGGAGAAACGCCTTGGAAATAAAGGCAACACGCCGAATAATATACATGTTCAGATAACTGCGTATATTTGAATATGTCCACATAGAAAAAAAGAAGAGAAGACGAAAACTCCCATCCTCAATGCACTGTGGAGCGATCGTCAAATCGTCAAGGAGGAACCATCATGGCAACAGAACTGCTAACTCACGCGAAAACCGGAGTCATCCAGATGGGATGGCCCAAGCTCTACGAGGCGGTCACATTCAAGGGAAACAAGGACGATGACAAGTCCGCCAAGAAGGACGATAAGAAGAAAAACGAAAGCACGCCTGCATACGGGTTCCCTGTGCTTCTCGACAAGGATGACCCCGATCACATGCGAACCGTCCGGATCCTTCAGAAGCTGAGCAAGAATGCGGAAGCCAACGCCATCGCCTTGAAGAAATGGGGCAAGAAGGATCGTATCGTTTCCAATGACGGTCTCAAGGATGCCGACGAGGATGAAATCCTTGACGGTGATAAAACCGTCCTCATGACCGATAAATATCCGAATCGAGCCAACCATTTTTATGTGAACTTCAGTCGTAGCTCCAAGGCTGGTCGTCCCGGAATCCGCTACATCGACGATGAAGGAATCCTGCGTGAGCTCCCCGAACCGATTCTCGGGACAAAGGAGGACATTCAGGCCGCTCAAGCCAATCTTAATGATGCCCGAGCCGCTTACGCTACGGCTGATGAAGACGCTCGGGAGGAGGCGAAGACGCTCGTTCTGGAGGCGACGCGCAATCTTGAGGAGGCTCAGGAGCGTGATGCCAAGGCCAAGGAAGTCAAGGTCTTATGGGATAAGCTGGTGTATCCCGGTCAGAACGTGCAGGCTTCGGTTACGGCACGTGCGTGGAAGACTCAGACCGGTAGCGGTGTCAGCTATCGTTTGGATAATCTCACGATTGTTGGCGGAGGCGTGCGAGATGGAAGCTTCGAATACGATGAGGACTTCACCGATGAGGATATCGAGGCTCTTATCGCTTGGCGAGACAAGCATGTGAACGCAAAGCCTTCCAAGGCCGATGATGAGGCGGCCCTTCTTGCGGATACTGACTTCGATGAGGCTGATTCCGATGATGAGGTGGACGAGGATACCGGTGAAATCGCGGTCAAGCCACGTCGCAAGGCTGCCGTTTCCCGTCGTCGTCCGAAGCCTGTCGAGGTTGAAGATGATGACGTGGACGAGGACGAGGACGAGGAGGAAGCTCCGCGCCATCGTCCGAAGAAGACCTCTTCGCGGGGCCGTCGTAAGCCGGCTCCTGTCGAGGTTGAAGATGATGACGTGGACGATGAGGATTATCCCGACATATTCTGATGTATGGGATTAACGGGAAAGCCGAGGTCAATTGCCTCGGCTTTCCCGTTTTTTTCAGCCGACGTTGCCGCCACTGTTGCCCTTGGGTGGCGTCTCCTGCTGCGGTTGCGGGGATACCCCTCCCCCACTGTTGCCGGTTGATCCGCCGGTTGATCCACCAGTCGAACCATATCCCCCGCCCCAGTAGTACATGTTCCCGTATGGATTCTGCTGAGGCTGCTGCGCCTGCTGCTGCTCCTGTTGGGCTTGGGCCTGTCGTTCCGCTTCCGCTTTTGCCTTGGCCTCTTCCTCGGCTTTCTTCTTCGCGTCCGCATCCTTCTTGGCTTTATCCACTTTGGAGATGAGGTTCTTCAGCTCGGTCGAAGCCGAAATAGCGTCGGACAGGTTGTCAGACGTTATTTCCGTGCTTTTCCACTGGGATGCGAGGCTTTGCATCTGCTTCTTGTCGTTGCCGTCAGGAGCGTCAGCAAGACCATTTGCCTGCTGTACCAGACCGTCGAGTGTCGTTCTGGTTTCCTTGGCTTTTGCCTGCATTGCATCCGTGTAGGTTCTGTTGGTTTTCTCATATTCGCCGTCCAGTTTTTCCAAGGCCGATGTGATGTCTTTTTCAGTCATCGGATTCCCTGTGGTTGTTTTCTGGAGGGCTTCCATGGCTTTTTGCACGTCGCTGTTTTCCGCGACGGGACTGGCTTTGATCGTGGAAACCAGGTCATCGGCCTTCCGTTTCCGCCTGTCCCATTTGTTCTGTGCCTTCACCAGGGATTGTTGGCGCTGTTTGCGGTCGGCTTCGGCCTGCTGTTCCGCGACGTGAGTGGTGTATGCGTGATAGGTGTACGCTCCCCCGCCTATCAGTGCTCCGAGGCCTATGAGTATGGCGGCCGCGACTGCGATAATCTTTATCAGCGTTCCACCATTTCCCCTATTTTCTGTATCAGTGTTTTCCTGTGGGAATGGGGAATCATACTGTTGTTCAACTGGGAAGACATTTTCCTGTGGGAATGGCGGATTGTCGAATTGTTGCGGGGGCATGCCATTCGTTTGCTGGCCTGTATTCCACTGACCGTTCGATTCGTCGTCCGTCTGGCTCCAGAAGTCATCTCCCGTCTGGAATGTTTGCGTTGGGTAATCATCCGCGCCAAGGCTTCCGGCGGATGGGGACGATGTTTGTGGTTCCCCCTCCGGAGGTTCGGATGGGTCATCCCAAAGGTCGAATGGATCCGCAGAGTCCGTGTCCTTCGGGTATGTTTCGCCAGTGTCCTGTCTTACTGGGGAACTGTCTTCCTGTTGGAAGGACGAACTGTCATACTGTTCTTCTGTTTCGCTGTTCCATTGATTTTGCATAGGAACATTGGATGGGAAAACAGTTTCAATGTCTCCCTGTTCCTGCATGTCAACGTTTTTCTTTGAATCTGCGGAACTGTCTTGAATGATGTTGTCGTCTCGACGTTCGTTCTGTTCCGTTGGCGGTTCGCTGGAATCGTCCGATTGCAGGTCGAATTGCTCGAACGGGTCGTATTCCTCCGGGCCTTTTCCTTGTTCCCGTGTTTCCTCATTGTTCTGCGGAAATGCGGAAACAGCAGACTGTTCTTCTGATTTCTTGTCGTTATGGTCTTCTGCTGAGTCGATGAATTCCTTGAACGGGTCGTAGCCGTTGGCGAGTAGGTCTATCTGATCGGGGTTTTCCGCATTCTCCTGTGGAGTCGTATCCGCAGTGTCCTGTTGAACTGGGTCGACAGTGTTCTGGGGGGCTGTCGTCCTGATGGGACGTGAAGCTGTGCCTTTGCTATCCTGCGAATCTGTCGTTTTGTCGGACTGTGGAACTGTGTGTTCAGTGGAATGAGGAATCGTTTCCGCGTCTTCCTGTGAAAGTGATGCGCTGTTGGAACGTGAAAACGATTCCTCTTTCTCCTGTGTAGACAATTGATTGTATTCCTGTTGGAATGGGTCTACGCCTTCCTGTTGAAATGGGTTGCTGTCGGACTGATGGGTTGTGCTTTCGTCAGACTGTGGAAATGAGTCATCAAAATACTGTGGAAACGTGTTCGCATTTTCACCGGGAATGGATTCCCTGTTGGATTGCTGAACTGTGGGTACATTGGAACTACTTCCTGTACCATCGCTTTTCTGTGGAAGCGTTTCCGCATTGTCCTGTGGGAATGTGGAGCCAGTGGAATGTGACGCTGCGCCTTTGTCATCCTGTGGAGCTGCATCATCATCCCACAAATCATCCATCAACAGGGAATCATCCAACTGATTCCCCGCCGTCAGCCAATCATCATCCTTCGCCAACATCATCACATCCTATGTCATAGCCCTTTTTCGGCAGATAGGCGCCCGATATTCATGGCGGCATCGATGGCGCTCATGTGAGGCACGTCGACACCTGCCGCATACAGTTTGCTCGCATGCGCCGCAGCGGCGGCACCCTTCAACGGCTTGTCACGGTCTGCGACATCACGCCCGTCCTCGCCGAAACCGTCTGTGGGGAACCCGTCGTCCTCGTCCCCGCCGGAGTCGATCATGCCGTCATCGGGTTTTTCTGCGGCGGCCGGCAGGGCGTTTACGATTTCATCCCATGACCAGTGGCCCGAGTTCATGTCGCCTTCCGGCGGTCGGATTGCGGTCAGGCGTTCACGTAGCAGGTCGCTGTATGATTTTCTTTGCTTCTGGTTCTCCTCGTAGAAGCCCTTGTAGATGACGGGTTTCATGCCGGGAAGCCTGATGAGGCCGGCTCCTCTGGAGATTCCCGGTTGCATGATGTTTTCCGGTATCTCGGGGAAGTCCTTCGCTCCTCCCAGCAGCTCTTCGACAGCGGTGGAGGGTTGCAGGGTAGGGGAGATGACCGTGGTCAGATTGACTCGCATACCGGGGTCGAAACCGTCCTGCAGGCGGATCGATTGTCCGCAGAACAGGAAGCAGACACCGGAGAACCGGGCTTTCTGGGTGATCTTCATCGCGTACGTGATATTCGCCGCATGGATGCTTGCCTCATACTCGGCTCGGATGCGCATCGGATTGTCCTTGCTGACCTTTGGAATGGTGACGCTTCCGGCCCATTGGGCCACCTCATCGCACACAAGCAGCAGCAGGGGGTTCTTTTCCTGTTCTTCCTTGGGAAGCCCCCACCAGTTTTCGACACCGTACTGTTTGATGAGTTTCGACCGGTAGGAGCAGATCTCAAGCACATGAATCAACGTCGCGGCAGCCGATTCGGGACTGTCACAACCCCAGCCGTGGGTGATGACCCATGGGCGGCACCATTGGAAATCGACGCTCTTGTCCTCGTCGTCGCAGATGGCAAGCTGGAATCCGGCTTCCAGTGCGGCGGCGATGAGCGTGTTGATGACAACGCTTTTCCCGCTGTTGGCTGCGGCGGCGACCATGATTCCCGGGCCGGACTTCCAGTCGAGTGACAGCCAGTCGCCGGTTTCGCGGCCTCGTTCGGGCAGCTTCATGCCCAGATAGGCGTGACGTAGGTCGTTTTTACCGATCAGCTGTTTCGGGCAGGCTATCATCGCAGGAAAAGTCGGGGGAGTGCCGGGATACACCATGATGACGCCTTTTTCGGGGTCGGCCTTGAAGAACCAGCCTTTTTTGCCGACCACTTCGACGGCTTCCTGCATTCGCTTGTCGTATACGGAGGCCTGATAGGTGACGGTGTTCTCCTTGATGCGGATTTTCCAACCGTTCTCAGGAGTACGTGAGATACGAATTTCCCAAGGCTTGACCTTGAGAACGTTCGCGAATATACGCCGGGTGGCTGCGGTCTTCTCGTCCAACTGCTGGAGCAGCACAAGGAATTCGCTGGAACTGATTCGAACGAAATCGACGACGGAATAGCCTTCGTACTGGGGTTGGCTTTCCAGGTTCTGCACCGTCTTCTTCTGGGAAGCCGTGTCCGCGCATTCGCTGTTGCTGAGTCTGACGGCTTTGATTCCGTTGTTGATATCATCGGAATCCATATCCATCGGCGCGATGATCGCGTACCGGTTGTCGGAATCGACGCTGAATACGCTGTAGCCTTCAAACTCAGGGTTCTTTGCGGCTTTCTCTTGGATGAGGACGGTGAGTTTGATCATGTCGTCCGGATTGGTTTTATCAAAACCATTGGGGAAGAATTTTTCGAGAGGGATTTTCTTTCGACGGTCGGCCATCAGTTTTCCTTTCTCTTGTAGATGGGGGTATGGAAAGCCCGGAGTGGCCTGTCTGATGTTTCGTACAGGCAATTGCGGGCCTGTTTGAAGTCCAAATGCCGGTTGAGATAGGTGAGGGTTTCGGCTTCACGGGTGTTTTCGACGTGGAAAAGAGGTTGCGTGTGCGGGTCGAGCTGTCCGGCCGGATGAAATAGCACATGGTTGCCGGCGATAAGCCGGTCGTAGAGCTTTTGACCCACTGTGGATGGGTGAATGCTGCTGCGGACCATGACCACGTTGACGTTCGTTCCGGGTGCCATTTCGATGATTCGGCTGAGCTCGTCGGAGATTTGACTGTTGACGTTCAGCAGATTCATGTCCAGGTAGCCGTTGTGTACGTCATAGTCATCGAAGGCGAGCAGTATCGGCTTGACCGGCTCGGGTTCGCCCTTGATGCGCCGTCGCTGTTCCATGCTGACCCGTTGCACTATTTCCAGTAGCTCATAGGGTTGCCGGTAGCGTCCGCACATGATGGTGGGGGAGGGTGGGATGCTATCCCACTGGTCGGTGAAGGTTACGAGCGTGCCGTCCGAATCTGCCTGTCGGATGATGCTGTCAAGCAGCATGGTTTTCCCGCTTCCGTCGGGCCCGGTGATGGTGAGTGGCGTTCCCGTGGACGTGTCCCATCCAAGGTTTTTCCCGTGAACGTCTGTTCCCAGGTTGATGAGCATGTTGTTTCCCCTTTTGTGTTTGGCTACCAGTCGACTTCTTCGATGTCGTCCCCGTCTTCGGAATCGGCATCGTTGTTGTCTGGGTGGTGGAGCATGTCGTGGAGTTCGTCCATGTCGTTGATTTCCTCGCCGGCTGTCTGTGGATCCGTTCCTTGGCTGAGCAGCTTGGAAAGTTCGTCTTCGGACACTTCGCCGTAGGTTTCCGCTTCGGATGGCATGAACCGCGAATAGTCGATGGGTTGCGGGGGAGTGCGGTCGGCGAACAGTTCCGCCAACTTTTCTTGGCCTCCCGACCACCATGTTTGGACGGCCAGCAGTTCGCCTTGCGCGGTTTCGAAGATTCCACGGCCTTGCGGGATTTTCCCGCCTTCGCCTTTCAACGACTGTTGGAGCCGGTTCGCCTCGCGCAGGTTCTGCGCGCTGATGATGCCCGCCGTGGAGTCCATGCCCAGGAGGATTCGGCCGAGCGAACGGAAGAACGCGTTCGCGTTGTACGGCTTCATGTCGTCCATGGTCAGACGCTGGGCGCCGAGGATTACGCTGATGCCTGCGGTTCGTCCCTGCACGACGATTTTGCCGAGAGCGCTCATGGTGCGTCGTATCGAATTGTTCGTCGCGCTGACGGCCGCATTGTCGTTGGCCAGCTGGATGTCCCTGTTCGGGTTCTGCGTGGTCTTGCCGGCCTCCTGAAGGTAGGAGTTGAATTCGTCGAACACGATGTCGATGGGTTTCGTGTGGGCAAGCTCTTCCTCATTGAGCTGGCTTTTGTCGAGGTCGTAGATGCTGCCGACACCATACCGGCTGAACAGTTTCACCCGTTGTGCCATCTCGTTGCGCAGCCAGGCGATGACGGCTTCGGTTTCGCGCATCTGGCCCAAGCCGACGAACGCCAACGCCAACGGTTTCGCCCATTGAGTGAAGTCGATGCAACCTTTGGATGGGTCGATGAGGATGATGTCATGGCCTTTGAGCAGCGCTTCGGCGACCACGATCTGCGCGATGGAGGATTTACCGGTTCCGGATTTGCCGCTGATGAGCAGGTGGAACGTGTCCTTCATGCTCCAGTAGACCGGTTTGCCCATATCGTCCACGCCCAACGGGAACATGCGTGGTTTCGACTGGCGGGCGAAATCCCAGTCCGCGTTGACCATGGTGGGGAACGGGCTGCGTTTCGCCAGCACCATGTCGTACAGGTTCGAACCGTGTTCCTCACCGCGCGGGAGGATACGCCCGTAGGCGTAGTCTGCGCTGGTCAGGAACTTGCCTATGTTCCGTGAGGGCTTGTCCACATCTAACCCGGCCGGAATCTGGAATCGTGCCAACAACACGTCATGGTTGCTTGGCAACGCGCCGAGACTGACCACATCGGGGGTGCGTCCGCTGGGATCGCTGACTCCGGCCACGCCCCACGAGTCGCTTAAGGCGAGTTCGATGAGATGCTTTTGCTTTGATCTGCGATTCCAGTGGCTGATGTCCCTGACATCCAGGCACGGGTCGTCGCACAGCCATACGGTCGCACTGTCGGCTGACCGCCATTCCCAGTAAATATGTTTCGCCCCGACCGACGATTGGATTCTGGCGGACTGTTTGCGGGCGTCTTCCACGGTCGCGCCGTTGCCTAATTGGAATTGGATGCTCCAAATCGGCTTGTCTTTGCTTTGCGGAGTGCAGGCCGTGATGTTCACGGACGCTTTTGCGGGAAGCACGTCGATAAGGGTTTTGAATATCAACGCTTCCGCATACTTGCGGTGAAGGGGGGTGTTGCCGGTCAGCTGGTCGATGCGTACGGGCGCGCTTCCGGTGGACCAGATCAGTCCGGCCATGTCGGAGCCTTCGTCCACGAGTCCGATGAACCGTGCCTCCGGCTGCAATGGGCCAAGGTCGCAACGCTCGTAGTCGGACGGCGTGGCTGGTGCGGTGAGTACCAATGGCAGGTAATGCAGTTGCCAGCCGTCGCAGTCCTGGGTTTTCTCATAGTCGTAGATGGGTGCCGGTGGATTGAGTTTCGACGGGAGGCATTTGACCCAAGCGGACTGGTCGCTTTTGAACCGTTTGGAAATGGTGATGTAATCGTCAAAGGCTTTCTTGTGGGTCATGCCGTCCGGCCGCCACTTGTTGCCCTTGTCGGATAGTTTCGCATCGTCGAATGCAACCAGGTGGAACTTGTCCTGCAGGTCGGCGAACACCGGCATCCGCAGAGTCTCGGCAGGAGATCCTTCTCCCTCCAGCCAGTCGAAGCTGATGCGGTCGATGGAATCCCCGCCCTGCGGGGGAGTGATGATCTCCAACAGCCAGGCGGCTTTGCTCTCGTCGGCGCTCACATCATGAGCCAACGTCAACGGGGCGCGTTTATGCCAGATGAAAGCGGTTTGCGCATAGGCGATGTCGGCGACGAGAGAGGCAAGACCTTCGCCGGCCTTTCTCTCCGCGATGGAGGGGATGCAGGATTCGTCCATGCCAAGCGCCAGACGGACACTGGACGGGTCGAACTGTTCCGCCCCTTTCTTCTTCTGCTTGGCGGACAGTAGACACACGAAACGGTATCCGTCCGCCAATGCCGGCGCCCGCAACGCTTCCACGCCGAGTTTGAAAACTCCTTCGTTCGAGCGAGGCTTACCGTCCGACCCCTGCAGACGAATCCGGTAGACGATCAGAGGATTATCCGAAGAACCGATTTTGTTGACCTGCGTCAGATAGGCTCCCGACCATGCCTTCTGCAAATCGTCCCCGGCAAGCCAACCATCAAGCAGCTGTTGTCCTTCGACCAGCTCACGCCAGTACCGGGACTGCGGTTTGCGCCCCAACATCCATACGAGTAGCAGGAACACGAACCCCGGAAGCGTCACAGCGCTCAGCCAGCTCATGTATCCCGCCAACACGAAAACCAGGACCCCGGCGAAAACCAGCAACGCCATGGAGACGGACAAAAGCCGCGCCCAGGCGGGCGATTTGGTCAGGAACGCCGGAATACTGACGCCCTTGTAGACATGCCTACGGTCAACGCGCCGATTCCTGTAATGCGACCAGCCTTGGGCGAGCATGAAACCGAACAGGCCATCCACCAGGGCAATCCAGACGGCACCGTTCAATCCCAGCAGCATGCCGCCCATCCAGCCCATCCACCAGGAAACACGACGAATCTCCAGCCAATCCGCATTCGGAATAAGACCGGCAAGCATGTCCTTCCAACGGTGGTAGACCATCATCTGCTTGTCGGATGGGGGATCCTTGCGGCTTCCGGAAGCGTTGACCGGATACTGTTGTGTGATTCCTCCGGCGAGCATGCCAAGCCAAAGGAACGGGACCAAGGGCAGGCGCCAAAAGAACCAGAGGATAATTCCAAAGACAAGAAACAGCGAAAACCAGACGCCACTCGATATAGGACGGGTCTGTGTTCTGCTCCTGCTGTTTCTGCTTGCCATGATTGTCAATCTATCTTCGAGTTTTGTTATTAACCGAAGATTTATTGAAATTAACCGATACTAGAAAGAACGAGTACGGCAATCCTGTTCGTCCGAGATTCAGTCTTTTTTTGTTTGCTCTGAGGTTCGCTGCCAAGCGAACCGACTGGATTCTTCTTTTCCGAGGTCGAAACAGGTGCAGGAGAGCGTGTGGCATTTGCCGCGTCAGCGGCATCCCGGTGGATCGCGGGTCGAAGTGGGGAGAGAAATTAAGAGAGAGTTTGTATATTCACTTGTAATATCACTTGTAATATCACTTGGGGGTGCCGCTTAGCCCTACTGCCATAAGGGCTGAGAGGCCATGTCGGTGTCAAAATTCTAAGCGAGGGTGTCAAAATTCTAAGAGTCGGTGTCAAAATTCTAAGAACGGGTGTCAAAATTCTAAGGCTGTGACCGCTCTGATCGCAGGCAATCGGGGTATGGTTCGATGGCATTCGCAAAGATGGTGTCAAAATTCTAAGAAAGGTGTCAGAATTCTAAATATGGTGTCAGAATTCTAAGAAAGGTGTCAGAATTCTAAGAAAAACGCGATAAAATAACGATGAAAAGAAAAAAGATACCCGCACCGTTCGTACCGGCCGGGTATCTGGCAACCGCTGAAACGGAGCGATTACATGACCAATAATAACGCCATCGCCACAACGAAAATGAACACCGGAGCACCGCCGCTCATGGCGAGACTCTCCCTCTTCCCCGTATCGAAACCCAACGCCTCATACATAGAGAGAACAAACGGTCGGGAAACAGTCCGCATAACCCCCAGTCGCCCCGAGGAATGGGTCTACGGGAAAACCCCGCGACTGATATTCCTCTACGTGCAGTCCATGATTCGCATGAAGAACAATCCCGACGTGGATCAGGACACCCACACTGTTGTCTTTCGTGGCAGCTTCCAGGAATTCTGCGACAACACCGGAATATCCAACCACTCCGGATGCCAGAAAGAGACGGAGGACACGCTGATGAACCTGGCGCGAACCTCGATCTCCATCATGAACACCGACGAGAATCGCGAGAACAAAGGCGAATGCACGCCATTCACCGTCGCCAGAAAAGGCCGTACACAGTTCAGGCCAGAACAGGACATCATCGCATCAATCCAGTTCACCGACGAGATGTGGGCCGAGCTGTCGAAGCCAAGCGTCCCACTCAGCATGGATGTCATCTCGCGTCTGGGCAAATCGGCGCGGGCGTTGGACGTCTATATATGGTTGACGTACCGCACATACCGGCTCGATCACGTCGCCTACGTTTCATGGCGTCAACTGTATGACCAGTTCGAGGGCACCGGCCTGCCGATGAAGGACTTCCGGCGCAGGTTCAAACAGGCGTTGTCGAATGTCTTGGAGGCGGCTCCGAATTTGAGGGCCGAACCGTTCAGGCATGGGATCAAGTATTATCCTCGCACCGATGCTCCAACGCGACAGACTGCGCAGAGCGAGTCGGCTGATATTCCCCTTGAGGCTGAAGTAGTGGATGAGAGCAAAGGTCCCGCACGTCACGTGCATTCCGCCGACTGCGAGCATGTCCGGACGCTGATGTCCGAATGGATGGGTGGCATGTTCACCGGTGTTGATGCCGATCGTGTTGCGTCGCGTTTGGCTGAATTGTTGGATTCCGGGTTGCCTGATGAGGGGGCGGTGTCGCGGGTTTTGTTGGGCTGATTAGGCGGCTCGGTTTTTTTTGTGGCTTCTGCTGGCATGTATCATTTCTGCGGTATTCTATTGGTATTACCTGCGTGTTATAATAGTTTCGTCAAGAGGAGTGGAGGTTGCTTTTTGAAAATCTACGTGCTGTCGCGCGTGCATGAACGGCATCCGGAGCTGACATCAGAGGACGTGCTGACGGCCTTTCGAAGTGTCATGAAAGACGCGCGTAGGGCGGATGGCACTTGGGTGGCAATAGGTCTTGACGGACATGGCCGTGACGTGGAGATGGTCTACAAGCAGTTGAACGACAGCGTACTGATCTACCACGCGATGACACCTCCGACGAAGAAAACACTAAAGGAAATTAATCAGCTGGAAGGCAAAAGAGGTGAACGATGAGCGATTTCAACGAACGAGACAAGGAACTGCTGGAGAAATTCGGAATGACCGAGGAGCAGGTCAGCAGTGACGTGGAACGAATGGAAAGCGAGGACGCCGGCCACGGTATCACCGGCCCTATCTACTATGGTCTCCACATGCTGCCGAAACGGGACGAGCGCATGGTCACCGTCACCATAAAGATGCCCGAAAGCCAGCTCGAACAGGTCACTGCCGCCGCGAAGCGGTACCACATCAGTCGTAGCGAATACATTCGCAGACACCTTACTAATGCATAGGCAAAAAATGATATACGAGAAATGGCAGGTTAGCGACGAGTACCGTCAGCGCATCAAGCAGGCCATGCCGAAAACCGCCAGCAACGTGAGATTCATCGAATCACCGGAACGTATGCGCAGGGTCATGGCCGAGTTCATGCAGCACCGTACCGTCGATGAAGTGGCCGAGAAAGCACGAGTCGATTCAAGCGTGGTGCAACGGCTGATTGACACCGGCGTTGCACCATATCTTCCGACTCGACGGATAATGAAGGTTCTTGGAGTGGATGCCACTGCCTTGCCTGCGGAATGCGTGGTGGCATGAGAAAAGGTGATCGGCTAAACGTCTGGATGAACGGCTCCCACGTTGGCGTGTTCACCTCTCTCAAACGAGGAGTCGCGTTTGAGTATGATTGGAATGCTCCACGGATAAGTTTCAGCCTCCCGAAAGATGGAGAGTGGCGCGAGGATGCACCGGAGAATTTTCTAGAAAATTTACTCCCGGAATCAGGTGCCGCCAAGTATGCCATGATGCAGGCAGTCGGCGCGAAATCTCAGGAATCCTTCGACTTGCTGGAAAACGTGGATTCAGCTGGTGCGCTGGTGTTCTCTCGGAACGATGAGATGCCGACTATTGCCAGTGTGCCTCCTGCAGAAGCAACCGATGACGAAATCGCGACACGTATTGCCGCCGTCAAACGGACGCCTGATTCATGGTTCGTCAGGAACAAAGGTGCCAGATTTTCCTTGGCAGGAGCTCAAGGCAAATTCTCCTTGTCCCGTGTAGGCGATGAATGGGTGTGGCCCAATGGCGCCGTTCCGTCGACTCATATTCTTAAACCGGCCGGCATTTATGACGCTGATGAAGTAGAACATGCGACCATGATGCTTTCCAAGATGGTCGGCATCGAAACCCCGGAGTCGGATATCCAGGAATTCAACGGCCAGCAGACCTATATCGTGGAACGGTTCGATCGTCGTATCGAAAATGGTATGCCGGTTCGTCTGCCGATGGAGGATATGGTGCAGGCATTGGGCCTACCATCATCCGAGAAGTACAAGGTGAGTGCCGTCGATACGCTGACCACCCTACGGAAGATGGATCCGTCCGGCAGACTGGGGGAGGAGTGGCTGCGACGATTGGCCTTCAACGTGGCTGTCGATAATTGCGATGCGCATGCCCGTAACTATTCTGTCATGACCACTTCGCTGGATGGTGAGTCCTGGAAACTAAGCCCAGCATACGATGTGATGACCACGACTGTGTGGCCGGGGTTGACGGACAAGCTCGCGATGCCATTCTCAGGAGCGGAGCATGCCAGTGAAGTGACGCCGGACCATTATGCGAGGTTGGCCGATTATTGTGGATTCGATCCCGACACTGCACGAGACGAGGCTATCCGCATCAGCGACTTGGTCCGGTTGAATGCGCATACTGCGTATATGGATCTGGATCCGGAACTGCAGGCCAAGCTGTTGGACAAGATTCGTGTCGCAAACAGTGGCATGCCAAGTCCTCAACGCTTCGTCCTGCCGGACAATGGCATGGTGCATGTCGTCTCCCACGATCGTGATGGGCATCCGGTGCATGACTATTGGCGGCGCAAACCATCCAGATAGGACAATGCGGCCACTGCTGGTGTTGATTTGTTTGTCGATGAATTCTGTCACAGAATAAGGTCAGGCAAACGAAGCAATGCAACTGCATATAACAGAACGCTGAGCATGGATTGGAGGTGGTCGCAATGCTTACCTTGCTGGCAATGATTGGACTTTTTCTTCTCGTTCTGGGATTGGTGATAGTCCTGTTGATGGGAATGTTCTTCAGCAGCGACATGGGCGGCATGTTCGTCAACGTGTTCAACTATGCGACTTCCACTGGGATCGCTGATCTGGTGACCGTTGGGGTCATGCTCATCATCCTGTTTGCGGCTTTCGCAGTACAAGCCGTTATCTGGTTCTTCGTCAGCGAGAGGATGTTGGAATCTGCGCTCCCGTTGATCGTCCAAATGATCATCGAACTGATTGTTCTCATCCCGATTCCTACGTTCTTCTTCACGGCCTGGGGCTTGGAGTATCGGTGGGCTGGTGTCCTATGTGTTCTTATCTTCGCATTGCCGGCCTTGTACAACCTGGGTTTGAACGTGTACGTCAAGCTTGAGGAGATCAAGGAAAACAAGAATTCGAAGGTTGATTGATCCTTCGCCCGAAAAAACTTTCTCTCAGTGGACAGAATGCCTCCGATTCGGATAATCGGAGGCATTCGCTTTTCTGGGAAGGATACGCTGGAACCACACGTTTTTTTTGGGATTAGGAGTTGAGGATGCACGGAACATTCAGCAGGCCTATGAAAATACTCGCCAGTGTTATTACAGTGGCGGTTCTCGTCGCTGGCATCCTGGCTTGGAGTACGTGGCGTAAAAAAGTCACCGCTGAGGAACGCCAGCAGGCGCAGGCCCAACAGTTGAAAAAACATAAGTCGGAGGAACGCAAGAAAGCCGCTGAGGCTGCCGCAAATCAGCTGACCGATGAGGAGAAACAACAGTACACGGATCTTGCCATCCAATTCGAACAGGCAGCCCGCAACTGGGGGAGTGACCCCACGATCAATTTGGACTCACTCAGCCAACATGATGCTCAACAGGTAATCGACCAGTTGCGGACACCGGACATCGGAAGCAATCCTCTACCCGCTCTGAGCGCTATCCCAGCGGATAAGAACGATGGGCCTGATGCCGTCAGCTATCCATGCGAAGAGGAATATGAAAACGCTTGTAAAGCGTATCCGACAATGAAAGCATGGTGGAACAGTGAGGCGTTGGCGACCGGCAGCCGGTGGACGGACGGACCTCACGTGACGGTCAACGAAGACCGAACGGTCACGGTCACAGGAAAGGTCGAATCCATGCTTTTGCAGGACGGTGATTCCTTTAACAATGGGAGCATCTGGGCATTGACTCCAGCTTGGAGAGACTACGACATCAACGATGAACTCACCATCGCAAACGGGAAAATCAGCGGCATGAACATCAACGGCGACAACCCTTGGTGGATTAATCCTTGGCTGACACGCTGGGACAACAACATGGCCGACGATTTAAGCGAGGGAACCAGAATAGCCATCCCAGTGAAAGGCGATCCCGAGATGGGCCTCGCCCATTCCAGCATGACGCCCATCCTTAAGGGACCTGTCACGCAGTCGGACTTGGATGGCAAGGTTGACTGGCATCTTTGGGATAGCGTTCCCATGGCATCGGTTGGGGGAGGCTGCCAGAATCCGGGATACTGCGGCTAGTTCTTCCAGCTTTTCTTCCGGAAGAACACGTTGCCGGCGCCATCGAACTGCTTTTGCGTGAGCCAGCGACTGTTGTACCCCTCCCATGGGCCGCTTCCGTTCGTGCCGTAGTTTCCTTCGCTGATTCGGATTCTCCATCCGTTTGCGTCCTGCTTGACTTCTTCGACCACGGCGATATGCCCGGAGCTCATATCACCTCCCAAAGCACCGCCGAACTGACTGACGCCATCCCCCGGGTGTGGGCTGGAATCGACTGTGTATGCAGGGTCGGAGGCGAGATGCACATGGACGTCACCACCCACGGGGGTGTTCCAGTTTGCCACGTCATGATGGTGAATCACCCATAGTCTGACAAGTGCATACCAGTAGCACTGGTAATGTCCGCCGCTGGCGAAGGAAGTGAATGGCCCGTAGTCCCCGTCGTGACACACTTTTGCATCCGTATCGCACAGCCAGCCAAAATTACGGGTTTTGCCTATAGGAGCCCCGCCCACAGAACCTACGACGGCACTGCCTCCATCACCATCGTCGTCGGATGAGCAGGAAGCTTGAACGACATTGTCGGAACCACTGGAATCGTCGCTTGCCTTCCCAGTGAACTCGATCGCACTAATCTCCGGTGAATCATAGTAGGAGCGCGCATATTTCTTACGTTCCTCTTCATGCCGATCGTTCCACGCTCCGCGCCCATACCCGGCAAGCCATGCGATTGAGGCGTCCTCCGGATTATCCGCATGCAGCCACCATTTGTGCAGGTCATGGTCGGTGACGTTGTACCCTTCGGCCTCGATGTTATCCAGATAGAAGTTGTTCCAATCGGATTTGGACGTGTCAACCAGCATTTTTATCTGCACGTCGGCATCAGAGTCTTTGCCAGACACGTTATGCTGATCCATCCATGCTTGGATTTTGCTGCGCGGTGTCCACTGATTCAGACCGAAGCCACGCAATGCGGGATTGGTCTCGCCTATCTGCTCCTGTTCCGGATTCATCCCAGATTCGAATTGGATCACACCAAGAGCGCCTGCCGTGCTGGCTTTCGAATACCCGGCTTTGGCGAATGCCTCGGCTATGGCCACCGCGACCTTGTTGGGGGCTATCGATGTGGTCCCGGTTGTCGAATCATCATCTGATGAGGTGCCGCAATCATATTCTGCGGCTGATAAGGACTTTCCGACGTTGCTGGTAAGGGCCGCGACACTGCCGGAAACGGCACTCACCACGTTCATGACGATAAGACCGTTCAACCCCACCAGCAATGCGGCTCCCGCAGCCATGAGTTTTGTACTGGTTTTCAAAGGATGACCCCCTTACGGAAGGCAAAAGTCGGTAAAAATTTACCGACTTTGAATGATTCGGTGAATTACCGTTCTTGGAATGGTCGGAATTCCACGTCGACGAACACGTTGTAATCGTCTCGAAGAAGATTCGCGGCATGTTTCCCCGCTTCGATGATCTCACCTGAAGAACGATTCTCATCCCATGATTCAAACAAAGCCCTCAAAGCATCGGTTTCCTCGTTGGGACTCTTCAACGCGAATCCCAAAAGCCGTGCGGTGTTCAGATCCTTCAACAGCGGAGCCGCTTCGGAAGCCCAATCGGATGCCGCATTCCAAAGCTCGTCTGCAACGGAGAGGGGATATTCGACATCGTATGCAAGCACATCACCGTCTACATCCTCATGCAGGATGCCCGCTGAAGTATATGCGGCGATGATGGTGAGCATGTACACGCTGATGTCGCTTCCATCCCAAGCGTGATTCAGTGGAGGATTCAGCAAAGGATACTTGAGCACGTCATGATTCGCGAACAGCTCATTCCCCTGAAGCAGAAATACGGGGAGGCTGATCACGGGGGAGTACAGGATACGGTTTTCCACTCCTCCGTATGGGTCTCCGTCAGGTACCGCATACACTTTGGATGCGGTATCGCTGAGACGTTGGATGTATCTGCTGGGGCGTTCCAATAGGAGAGGACGTCCGCTACCGAAACCAGGGAACAGCAATGGTTTCGACTGCTGCTGTTCCTCCGGCTCCGGGGTCAAAGGGGTAACGGCAGATGATTCCTCCGACTTGTCGGAAGCCGGTGTGGAAAATGAGTCATCGAATATGTCTTTGTATCCCATAAGGGGTCACTGCTCCTTGTTCTTTCGTTGTTCTCGTGCGATCTTGTCCGTGGCAGTGGTGCTGATTTCCTTCAACAATGCCGGAGGAATCACGATTTCCACTGGAATAGGCTGCTTGGACCCGTCTTTGAAATAGGCGACGGCTCCGCGAACGGTCTTCCTCGTCGATGCGCTTACCAGGCGCTTCAGACTGTTCGGGTTCGGCTGACCGTTGTCCAAAGTATCATCGGCTCCCATGCGCTGCAAGATCCGACCATTGGGGTCTTCGATGCCTAGGAGTCGTTCCGCTGATTTGGCCGGACTGACCGTGCCATTGGCTTCTTCCGGGTTGTCCAACGCCAGAAGGAGGGCGCGGCTGATACCTCCGGTCAAGTCGGCATCGATGAACTCCTGCACTTTCTGGCTGATGATGACAGGCGTGAATCGTTGCGAACGGGCCATACGCACCCATTGTTCGAAGGTTCGGGAAGCTCCCTTGTCCTTGCCCATGAACACCCATGCCTCATCGACACCTACCATGCCATCGCGGCCTCGAACGGCGGTGCCGGCTCCCATGACGACCATTCGCAACGTCCACTGGCGGATGCGAGCGGTCATGGAATCATCTTGGCCTTCGGGGATGAGTGAACGGTCTCCGGCGTTGATGAGGGTCAGGTTTTGGCTGATCGTCAACGGCTTGGTGTCATTATCGGTGCCGAAGATAAGACGTAGTCCCTGGTTCGCCTTCAGGTTCATGCTGATTGTCGAAAACACCTCGAGGGTGTTGGAAGGCAATCCAATGGACTCCGCCGTGTTCCCCGCTTTGATGGTCTTCGCAACAGCTTGGGCGGCGACAAGCAGAGCCCGGCCTACGCAACGCGCCCCGTGTTTGACGCCGTAATCCAGCATGGCTGTCATGGCGGATTCCATCTTTGTGTCACCGCCAAGAATGTTCGTCATCATCAGGACGGCGATTTCCTTGGCCTCCTCCACATTCGGAATCACGTTGAACGGGTCGAACGTGCCGTTAGCCACATCGGAATCCAACCGGATGACCGTACCACCCTGCGAACGGGTCGCATCCTCCAAATCATTACCGGCCTTCGGATTGATGTAAATGCACGGGGTCTTGCCTTTACCGTCACGCGCGTCAATCTTCGACCATTGCAGAAACAGGCTGAAAGCTGCCATTGTATTATGAGTCGGCACGTAATCAGCGATGAGGAACGAATGGTCAGGGCTTCCAACGGTCAGACAACGATGAGGCGCGTTGGATATCTTCCTGATGTCTTTGACGTATAGCCATTGCTGGGTTTGTCTCAACGTCGTAGGAATTAAAGCCGCTTTGCGTTGCAAAGAGAATACCGGCAGATCCGTCGTGAAGGTGATGCGATAACGATCCTGAGCCTCATGACGCACACCATCAGCCGTGTATCCTGCTTTGTTGAGATGGGGTTCGTGAACGACGATTCCCAGAGATCTCAGCAGGCGCACCATTCCTCGGACAATCGGCAGATGATCGGCGGACTGGGTGAACTCTATATTCCCATTTGAGGAGATGGTCCCATCCTGATCCAGCAACCCCTGCACGAGGGAGAGTCTTTGCTCGATGCTCGCCGAGAAGTAGATCTCAGGAATGCGTTTTTCGCGGAGTATCCCCATATCGCGAAGAATGGAGACAAGCCCCTTCACATTCACGACCATCGGCGTATTGATGCTTCCTAGAGAAAATCCCGCAGAGGTGAGACAGGACTTCACATGCTGCAAATCACCATTCCTGTTATCTGAAGCGATGATTCCAGTGCCGATACTACCGTCGGCTAACCAAGCCCCTAAAACCCATGGGTCAAGTGGCAGGTCGGCTTGCGGGTTGGCAACAGGCATCGCGGCTCGGATTGCCCATTGCGCACGATTGCCTGAATCCTTTAGACCAGACGCAAGCATGTCTCGCGTAGTCACAACCTGTTCACAATATCCAAGGGAATTGGTCTCGTTGAAGGCCCCCTCATAACGAAGCATCATGCGTTGCCCTATGGCTCTGCATGCTTCTCGAACGTTGTATACGGATACCGAATCATGACGCATTCTGTCGGAGTGAATTCGTCCTTCCGCATCCCACTCACTGATTGGATTGAGCGTTTTTATGACAGATGCGATAGAGGAACGGCTTGGTGAACGATCCTCGAGCATCTTCTGTATGTCAGTGATGCTGATACCCTTCGGATAGTTATCTTCCAAATGCTTTCTTAGGACATCCGCACGCTCCCTGGCGAGATCGTTCCATCTTTTCGCATGCTGCGCCACGCCATCATAATGTGCAATCAAAGCCCGAAGAGCTTCCTGCATGTTATAGCGCCTACAGTTCTGCCGAGTCTTAAAAGGTTTTTTTGTATCCGCTATCGCGCGGTCTCGCTGTTCTTGATGAGATTCAACTCCCATAAATCGCAGCGCTGCGGCAATGGTCCTGGCATTGCTCTCTCCGCTCCACCAACGACTCGTTACTGGATGGACAAACTCTGCAAGCTCGTTCACGCTCATGGTTGATTGGGCCGGTAGCGCATCAGACATCCGACATAGCTCATCGTATGTCTCCGACAGCATGTTCTTACGCTGTTGGGATTTCAAATGTTTTGGTTTTCTGAATTTGTTTCGATCTTTGAAATCGGAGACGATCCACTGGTGGTTCCCGCTGGCTTTTATCGTTTGACCGTCACTGAGAGTGACTTCGTAAAGATCTTCCGTGTGAATCGGATGAAGCTTGAGGAGTGGATAGGGTTTCCCATCCCGCCCGTAGACGAGGTCTCCCTCATGCAAATCGCTGATTTTAGCCATTTTTCCATGGGGGAAGCTAGCCTGAGGGGGAACCGGAATTGTGGAGGAAATGTGAACGGCCTTCCCGCTTCCTGTATCTCCGATAATAGCCAAAATTGGACGCCTGTCCTTGTCCTGCACGGTTGTTGTCCCGATATACACCGGTTGCCTGTTGGCTTCGGACAATCCGACAAGAGCTCCGTCCCTGTCGCCTGCTTTGGCGAAACTGCTCACGCCTCCTCCCGCGACGCATGTTGCGGCCCAGTGGATCTCATAGGGGGTCATGCGTACGTTCGAACAGGCCTGCATGCTTTTGAACGCCATCAACTGTTCGCTAGCCGTCGTCAGATTGACGAACTCGATGTTGGGGATACACCCCAAAGCGTCGATGGCCATCTGCTCGTTGCCCGCCACGCAGGTGGCGACGCTCAGATCAATGATGCTGGGCGGCATGTCCGGAGTATTGTAGATTGCCTTCTTATAATCCAAACGCTCCTTGATTTCGGTCATATCACCGGGGGCTTCATGGCCTTTCTCGTACCGTTCCTTAATGCTTTCGTCGATGGTGCGGCTGTTGCGTCGAATCTGGTCGGCGGTGACTTTCGCCGGTTCGACTTTGCCTCGGATGCTTGTGGCGACCGCATTGGCTCCGCCGGCTCGTCCGACTTCCATGAGTCTAGCAATCCACAGGTTGTTTGGATCCGTGATGCTGCTTTGGTTGAAATCCGCCGTGCGTGCGAAGCAGATGCTGGCCGGGTATTCTTCGTCGATATTCCACTCGGTGCAGTCCACGCCATTGTCGTACAGGTTTTTGGCGTGGGCGCAGGTCGCGTTATCCGGGAAGAAATGCACGTGTGCGTTCTCCGCCAGGATAGGCAGGGCCGACGAGTTGGCGCGCCCCACCCACCATGATTCCATCATGGCGACCAGCTGTTCGCGTTCCTGCTCATCCATGATGGTGAATGGTTCCAGCCCGGCGTTGAGCATGATTCGTTCGATATTATGCGCGTCTGGCAGATACTCCTCGAACATAGGGCATCCGTTTGCCACCGAATAGCACATGCGGTCATACCATGTCAGGGCGCGTTGCAGCATGCCGGGCTTGCGATTGTTGCTATGATCCCCGACCAGTTTCAAAGGAACGCCGATGACCGCGAACTGCTTGCATACCTTCTGGCTACGGTAGTACTGCGCCTGGTATCGTCCGAGGTCGGTGTCCCTCATGCTGGCCGGCGGACTGTATCGGACGGGCATGGATCCGGTGAGTAGATGGAATTCGCGATATTCGCTTTGAAGCATGTAACGGTAGCGCATACCGGCAACCGTGACCTGATTGGCGAGGCCGTCGAAGAACGCCATCAGCTGTTGCGCGGCATCGTTGCGTTTCCGGTCGTTGGCTCCATCCAGCAATGCAGTGCTCCAGGGGATGCGCGCGTACAGCCATACGGTGCGATCCGGCGTGGCAGAACGGAGTAGCCCGTATTCGCTGGCCGGGCTTATAAAGCTTTCTGGACGGTAGAAGTTTCCTCGTGGCATATATTCCACGATAGATTTTGATGTTGTTATTAACCGATGTTCTATTGAAAATAACCGTTTTTTCGGTTGGTGGCGATATCCAACACCGGTTTGTCAAGGGTTCGCCCGCCTCTAAGGCGGGTGGTGAATTGACATAATCCTATGCTATACTGGTATTCAGTCGTACTCATCAGGAACGAGGTGATTGCTGTGAAACTTGAATCAAATCATCATTCGGTGTTCCTCATGCATTATCATCTCGTGCTCGTCGTGAAATACCGTCGCAAGGTGTTTGATGACGAGATGTCGAACCGGGCTAGGGAGATTTTCGAGTACATCGCCCCGAAGTACGGCATCACGTTGGAGGAATGGAATCATGACGTGGACCACGTGCATGTGTTGTTCCGCGCCCAACCGAAAAGCGAACTGTCGAAGTTCATCAACGCTTACAAGAGCGCCAGCAGCCGCCTGTTGAAACAGGAGTATCCGCAAATCAGACAAAAACTCTGGAAAGAGTATTTCTGGAGCCGTAGCTTCTGCCTGCTCACAACTGGCGGCGCTCCTATTGAAGTGATACGGAAGTACATTGAGAACCAAGGTGAGAAAGGGGTGGAATAAGCATGAGAACCCATACGGCGGTCAGATTCCGCGCCTATCCCACCGAAGAACAGGCACGTCAAATCGACCGGACGATAGGCTGCGCGAGACTCGTGTACAACCTCATGCTAGAGACGCGCATCGCCCACTACCAGACCACTTGGGAGTCATGCTATCCCACCCCAGCCTTGTACAAGGACACGTATCCGTTCCTGCGCGAAGTGGATAGCTTCGCTCTTTGCAACGCGCAACTCGCATTGGAGAAGGCGTACAAGAGGTTCTTCGAGGACAGGAAAACAGGTTTTCCGAAGTACAAGTCGAAACGTCGGGGCAGGAAGACATACACGACGAACCTGTCCCACGGCAACATCGAATTGGATGACAAAGCAAGGAGGTTGAAACTACCCAAGCTCGGATGGTTGGCGATCCGCCAACACAAGCGTATCCCCGACGATTGGAAACTGAAATCCGTCACCGTGGAGCATTACCCTTCCGGAAGATACACCGCGACAATCCTTTTCGAGTACGAGACCCAAATACCCGAAAAGTGAAGCCGGTGAAGACTGTCGGATTGGACTACGCGTCTCACGGCCTGTATGTTTCCAGTGACGGGGAGCACGCCGAATATCCGGGATACTATCGAAAAATGCAGGACAAGCTCGCCAGAGAGCAATGCAAGCTTTCCCATATGGTCAAAGGTTCCGCCAACTGGCATAAACAGTGCAAGCGGGTCGCCCGACTGTATGAGAAGACCGCCAATCAAAGACGCGACTACCAGCATAAGAAAGCCGACAGGATTGTCGCATCATACGATATGGTCGGCGTGGAGGCTCTGAGCATGAAAAGCATGATGAAGAACCCCGAGCCGAAACCAGACCCCGAACGTCAGGGACATTATCTTCCCAATGGTCGCAAAGCCAGAAAAGGTTTGGCTAAAAGCACGTCGGACAACGCCTACGGCATGTTCTGCACCATGTTGGAATACAAGCTCGCCCGTCAAGGCAAACGGTTGGTTCATGTGGACAAATGGTATCCGTCCAGCCAACTATGCCACGACTGCGGTTGCAAGAATCCTCTGGTCAAGGATTTAAGCGTCCGCGAATGGGCGTGCCCATCATGTGGAGTGTTGCATGACCGTGACGTGAACGCCGCCCGGAATATTCGGGATGAGGCAATGAGAATCATCGAGTAGCACGACTCATAAATCGTGCGAACCACAGGGCATGTGGGGATAGCCTGTCGATACTGAACCCACTGGGGTTCTTGAGCAGGAAGCCCCCGCCTCTACAGGCGGGGGAGAATGTCACTCCGGGCACATGCCTTGCAGACGGAAAGCCGAACAGCTCATCGAAGCATTGGCACGAGCCAGAAAGGAACCGGCCTGTTGAACCTAATCCTGATTAAAACCGGAACCAACATGTTCGCCGTTCTCACCAACGGTCATACCGTCGGCACTCTCCGACGGGAAACTATCAACCGGAAACACATGTGGCATGCGACCGGCATCAACGGAAGCCAAGGCATCTTCCAATCGAAACGCACCGCCGCCGAATGGCTCGCTAGAGGAATAGGTTGACCTGCGTGAGGCGCAAGCCCGGTTCTTGAGGGCCGGTTGACTTCCTTCCGGTGCTTTAGTACCGGGAGGAAGTCAACTCAGTTTCTTTTCAACGGAAGAAACATTTTCGTTGAACGTTCGATATGTCGAAACCCGTAATGCTCGTAGAATTTTGTCGCCGAATCGGAAGCTGGTTCGACGAATAATGCCTTGGCTCCTACTATTTCAGCCGCATTGGAAGCGCGCAAGGTCGCGTCCCTTAGCAGTTGAGAACCTATGTGCATGGTTTGGTAGCGTATGTCTACGCCAAGCATGCCCAAGAGTATCGCCGGGATTGGGTCTGGACTGTTTCTTTTTAACCATCCGTTCGCCTCGGTGTGATTGATACCGTATGCGCTAAGCGTGTAGAAGCCTGCCAGGACTCCATTCGAGAATGTCGCATAGGCGACGGCTGTATGCTGTCTGCCGGCGTTCTTCAGCTGGTTTCGTAGCCAGTTGTTGACGACCGGTAAGCCGCAGTCGAACCCATCGATGTCGTCTTCCATGGTCAGTCGTCGTGGAAAGGTGAAATCGCTCATTTCCAGATAGGTTCGCTTTCAAGCAGCTCTACCATCTTCGTCGGCATGGGTTCATCCAAAGATTTTATGAATGAGTTCCATTGCTCGTCGTCCAGATAGAGTACGTGCGATTCTTGGATGTCACGGTCGGCGGCGACGAGCAGGTTGGACAACGCCCATTGGGATGTGCTGAGACCTTTGATTTCGGCCGCTTGGTCGAGACGTTCCTTTTGTGACGGCGTGAGCCGCATCTCGAAACGGCTGGCTTTGTTCGTGGTTTCTATCATATGTTAATCGTACGGCATTTGTACGTAATAAGTCAAACTCGTATATGCTTAGTTTGATTTTTATCCGAATCGCGCCGTAAAACCCCGGCTTCAGCCGTGGGGAGGAAGTCAACGACCATCTTCTGTTTGGCCGGCCTTCTTCAGCGGCTTAATCGCGTGAACGGCTTCAACGAGCTTGTATCGGATCGTGCTGGTCGGTAGAGTGCACGCTCCAACCAGCTCCTCGGCATGCCCGTTGAATCCCTGTTTGAATTCCAATACCCCACGGCCTTCGTCATCCGGGTCGTTGAATACGCCGGTGATGCCGTACATGTTGAAGCGTCGCGGTTGGGTGCTGTTGACGCACAGGCGGAGCATTCCTTCGTGGACCAACAGGGCGGGAGCCTGGTATGCCCGGTATTCGGGGAGAGCGCCGGCTGTCAGGTACACGGTTTCACGTCGGTGTTCCACGAACAGGGCGCAGGCGGCTGGGATCACGCTGCCATGTGTGGTTAAGGCGCGCGCCTCGTCGAGGCGACGTTCCAGGGCGGTCAGGTTGCGGGCCGTATCGTCAATCTGGCGTTTGAGCCGGGTCGTGGCATGCGCTTCGTATCTGGTTTTCAGCGAATCCAGCTGATCGGCGAGCCTGTCATGTTCGGCGGTCAGGCCGGCCAGAAGCTCATTGGCATGGATTTCGGCGAGCATGAAACGGGCTCGGCTTCCGAATGTCTCCTTGAACCGGCGATAGTAGTCTTCGTCGCGGGCCGTGAAGCCGCGTCGTCCTGCGGTCCTCCGTTCGATGTCCACGAACGTGCCAAGCTCATCCGCACCGAGTTCGCGTACTCGTACCCCTGATGTTCTCGCCCGGTTCACGCTCCACCGGGTACGCGGCTTATAAGAGGAGAGCAGCGTCTTCTCATCCTTGATGCCGTCGAAGGTCCTGACCCAATTCCAACGGTTGACGACTTTCCCGTATCCGGTGTCGAATCCCCGATGCTTCCAGCCGCATGACCGGTAGGCGTCAAGGATCATCGTGTCGGGGACCCCGATCGGGTTCCCGACCGCATCATGCCTCTGGTATTCGATGTTCGGCCAGCAGGTGACGGATACCGCATGGCGGCGGCGTGCGGCGAGCCGGATTCCCCGGGTCATGTTCTCCAGGAGCTTCGGATCGTCGAGCGTACACAGTGGACCAAGCCAGATACTACCCTCCAAACCGAACCGGCCTCGAGTCCACGCGATCAGACATCCGGCCGTCAGAACACCATTACGGGTCACGCCGATCAGATCCGTGGCCGCCACGTCTGGGGCGGCGAGATGCGCCATGTGCCCGGTCTGCTGAAGACCACCCTGCGGGTGTCCGGCAGACAGCAGATCCAATTGGTTGAACGTGATGGGTGTGATGTCGTAAATCAATGCTGTTCTCCTTCGTTCGCTATCGCCTGCAATATGCCCGCCAGTTCGCCCAGCTCGTTGGCGTTCAGCCGGATGCGGCGGACCGTGTCCCCGTCATAGGTGGACAGCACCCATGTGCGGGTGCCGTGACGGCCCCTGTCGGGCAGCCACGTGAGTGTCATGTGGCCGTGGCGGGCACCCATGATCATGCCGCACCGGCGTTCGATTTCGACTCTGTCCGTCATTCCTTCTCCTTGGCGGGTATGGTCCGTCCGTCGCGTATCCGGTATGCGGTCGAATCGATGGGATGCCGGGGTTTGCGGCGGCATTGCTCCTTCAGCTCTCCGAACAGTTCCTTATGCCGGTTGTACAATGTCTGGCGGGTGATGCCGAGTGCGGACGCGATCTCCGTCTTGCTCAGATGGGCGTTCAGGACGGCGTCGCGTACGGCCAATGATTCCAATGCGTCCAGTCCGGCACGCAGCCGGGACGTCCATTCCAATGCGGCGGCGTACGACTGTCCGGATTGGATGCCGTGCAGTTCGTCGAGCAGCCGGTCGAACGTCGCATCAGTCGACGGGTTTTCTTCGTTCATTCCAGTCCTCCCAGGATTGGCGGCACCGCGGCCCACCGGTGGAACATGCGGCCCGGCGCGGCCGTGCAGTACGCATGATCGGGATGCAGTACGGTCACGCCCTTCGCAGTCATCGCCTCCAATGTGACGGGCCTGTCGTCGATGAGCACGTCCGGCGTGAGCAGCGTCTTGTCGCCGTTGTAGTAGCCGTCGAACTGGAAGCCGTTGCGGTGCAGCCAGCGTTGGCTTTCGCCGCGCCAGTCATCCGCGCGGCTGGTCGCCATGATGACGTTCCAGCCCGCATCGTGCAGCTGGTTCAAGGCTTCGGCGGCTCCCGCATACGGTTCTTCTCTGGAGTACAAGCCGTCGGCGACGGCGCGCGTATGCCACCACGTGAACGCTTTCGCGTCGCCGGTGAACGGCCATCCGCCGGTCAGCGTGAAATCGTAGGCCGTCGGCTCCGGGCACGGGCATTCGTCCTCGCCATGCCCGCATTCGCGGATGTAGTCGCGCAGACCGTTCGTATAGTCGGCGATCGTGTTGTCGATGTCCACCATGATTGTCTTGGCCAAAGCTATCGCCTCTTTTCAAGCTGTTCCGCCAGTTCGTCGAGCCAATCGTCGACGGCTTCGCTCTCATACCCGCAGGAGCCGCAGGGCAGGTTCAGATGCCTGATCTCGTCGGCGGGAAGGCCTCCCGGCTCCCCGGGGTGGGCCAGGGTGAACGAGGCGAGGCGCTGTACCAGGTCGACGGGGACCGGCATGTAGGATGCGGGAGCCGATACGAGCGGGAACATCGGGTATGCCATGCTCTCATAGTCCGTTCTTCGTCAGGTATTTGTTGTTGATGATCTTGAAGCACCGATTGGCTCCCAGTTCGTCCGCCAATCCTTCGGACAGTTGCTGGTCTTCGTGCAGATGCCAGACGATGCCCTCGTCCAGACGGTCTTTGGTGACGTTGCCACGCAACCCGTCTACTTTGGCGATCATGTCGTCCACGCTCCCCGTCAATGCCCACTCGTTTTCGTCGAGTTCGGGAACGGCAAGATTCGGCATGCCGGTCGGCCACTGGTCGCGGTCGATCTTGTGGTGGTCTTTCCACACGGCGAAGACGAACGGGCGTTGGGCCGGCAGTTTCAACCGGTTTGATTGGATACCGGGGCCACATAGCTCGAACTGGACGGCTATGCCGGGCCATAGCATCTTATCCAACTGGAATCTTTTGGCGAGCTGCATGTTCGAGGACATGGAGTCAAGCTCCCAGTTGCGGGAATACACGTGGACTTGTCCTCGTTCGTCCATGCTGAGCGTGGTGCTGGTGCCATCGACCTTCACGGTCGGCACGGCTTTCAACGTCTTGATTTCACCCCAGTAGTCGGTGAGCGTCTGCAGACGTGGCGCGTCCGACTTGGAGCAGGGTGCGTCGAACCGGCCGACCTGCATGCCGCCCATCGGCAACGGCTCCTCGTATTTGAGCACGTTCGCTTCCGTGGTGATGTCCGTGCCGACAGGGGGCGTGTACCGGAACCCGAGCTCGTCCAAACGCATGATGAGGCCCTGCGAGTAGACTCCGCGCAGTTTCATGGTGCGCAGCACATGGCCGGTGATTTCCTTGGCTCCGACGATCATGGTCTTCTGACCGCGAGCCTGGAACGCCTTGTAACGCGGGTCATAGGCTGGCAGGAGACTGTCGGTCTCGAAATAGGCGACCCTGTCCCCCGGCTTCAGATGCATGTCCTTGCCGACGACCACACGCCAGCCCAATACGCGGGCGACTTCGATACGATCGGCTCCCTCGATGGGTTCGATGTTGGTGATTTCCTGTACGCTGACGAGTTTCCTGCTGCTCATGCCGCTACTCCCATGCTGTATTGTTTCGGCGAGATGGTGATGACCATTTCGTTTTCGTCGTCGTAGATGCTTGCCTCATACCCGTTCTCGTTGGCGATGTCTCGTGCCATGTCGAGCATTTGCTTGAAGCTGTAGTCTGCTGGTACTGATGTCGAATACTCGTATGCGCCAGCCACGCCGTCTTTTGTGCTTCTGATTTCATACATTTCGTGTTCTCTTTTTCTCAGTCGTCGACCGCGTCGAATTTCGTCCAGTCGCTCATGAAATCGGCGACGCTCCAACCACGGACGAGGAGAACCACCTCATTCGGGAAGTCTTCTTCGATCGCGTATCCGCTGGGTTTGAACGTGGTGATGCCATACAGGGAGCAGGCGTAACGGTCGGAAATCACTTCAGTGGGGTCTGCCAGATCCTCGCAGGAATGGATTTCCCCACCGTCAAGAATCTGATCTGCCGCCTCTTTGGGAAGTTCCTCGTATTCGCATCCGTCAGGAGTGTTGCGGCGCCTGGACACGTCAAGCTGTCCTTTGCGCCACTTGTCCCAGATTTCATGGCTCAAGTGTGCGCGGAACATGTTCCTGAAGTCTTCAATGTTCATCATGATTTCACGCCTCGATGCTTTCACGGTCGATTCCAAGCGTCTTGATCGCGTTGTCGAGAGAGTCGGGGATGATGTCGCAGCCGTCGCCGCTGAGCATGTCGTAGGCTTCTTCCGTCCAGCGTGTCATCAGCTGGTCAAGCTGAGGTGCGTCCAGCTTGTCGGGGTCGATGCCATAGTCTTCGAGGGTTTGCTGGTCGAAGTAGGTGACGCCGTACTGGCCGAACGCATCACCATAACCGTAGAAATCCGGTTCCCTGACGTTCAGCCCTGTGGGCTTGTAGGTTGACAGGAATTTCAGGAAGGCGTGTGCGCCTTGCTTCTCCTCATCGGTGAGGGTGCTATGTTCGAGCGCGTTTTGCAGATAACGGGAGTATGCGATGTTCATTGGTTTTCCTCTTTCATTTTTATGTGGACATATTCAGTATAACAAGTAAAAGAGAAAAGTCAAACTACCATAGGCATACGAAAAAAACTGAAGAAAGACACCAAAAAAAAAGAAGTGGAGCTGGCGGGAATCGAACCCGCGACCTTTTCGTTGCGAACGAAACGCTCTACCAACTGAGCCACAACCCCAATCGAGCTGCCGGTCGGATATGATCCGACGACCTGCCGCTTACAAGGCGGCTGCTCTACCAGCTGAGCTACGGCAGCATTGCCGGATTCAATTCCCTCCGGCTGGGGATCCCGCTAGAACAACGGGACGTTGCAAGTGGCCGTACCAGCGGAACCGGAGGCATCCTTCGAGACTTTCTCCTGTCCGTCGACAATCACCTTACAGGACACTTGCTGGTTGTTGTCACCCATGATGTCGCCGGTGACACTGAGCATTGTCAAGTCCTTGGCTTCATCCCCGGTGTAGGTTTTCGACCACGAACCAGAGAATTGCTGGCTGCTGGATGACCCGTTTTCCCAGATCATCGCTGTGCCGTTGCCGGTGGCGGTCGCCTGGAGTTCGATGGTTTTCTCCGCTGGTTTCGCCGGTTCCGCTGGTTTCGTCGGTTCCGTCGGTTTCTCTGATTTCTCCGGTGTTGCGGTCTGACTGGTGCTGCTTTCGGTCGAAGCGGATGTCGCCGTATCGTCGCCGGACTGGGTGGAACCGACAACTCCAAGGACAACCAGTACTACGATCAGCCAGAACCACCAACGCTTATACAGAGGCTTCTTACCCTGTTTATTATCGTGTCGGCGCGGCTGCCCTCCATCTACCGGAACCTGTGCGGGGGGGTAGGGGGAGTTACATTATTAGGTGCAGTCATAGGAATCTCCTTAATCTCTCGGAAACCTGAAATAGGTTTCCTTCCTGCGAGCCATCGACCGGATTCGGACCGGTGACCTGCGCATTACGAGGGCGCTGCTCTGCCAGCTGAGCTACGACGGCGGAACCGTTCCGGCATGAGGAACGGCGGATGGGCCATGCGAGCAAAGGAATGCTTGTCCTGCGACCGGTTCATGCCATCGGCCACAGACTGCTCCCATTCGGAACCCAGCGTTTCGCATGTGGCCACTGGACCCATCGTGCTTCGACGGGATTCGAACCCGCATCACCCTAAAAGGGCATCCTATCGGGTGGAAGACGAAGCCATGTTGCGGATACGATGCTGGAGAAGCGGTTCTGTCAGGCTACTGAGGTGCAGGCCTGCGCCTAGACCATCGTTCCACTCCGCCCCAATATGGCAGCGGGCGGGTGGTGGCGTTGACATCATATTCCGCAAGAATATGAGCGGAAGTGGGCGCTGCAACGGTTACGGGTCCCAGTTATGGAGAGAACCTACCGTAGCATCGTTCCCGTTCCGTCAGACGTTCGAACCGGATCGGGTGGCGTTGACGCCGTTGCTTCCGCTGGTGCTTTCGCCGGGATTCGAACCCGGACTGGACAGTTCCTTAGACTGTTGCCTCTACCGGTTGGGCTACGAAAGCATGTGCGGATACCACCCTTGCGAGGTCGCAATATCCGCACAGTCCACAATCGATCCGGCCACTCGTGCCGGATCCTTGCACTCATGCTTGCGGTGGACGCGCATACTACGGCATGAGGCATGACGAGGATCACGGGCTATGACGCCCATGCTCCACCGAGACCGTTTCCACATCATGTGGATCGGCTGACAAGAGGCGTAATCGATTACGACTCAGGAAACCCTGTCCGCACTTGGCGGATGGGCAGATCGGATTCGCGCCGACCCCTCCGACGGGGGCTGTTCGCATCATCCTGGAATGATGGGCGCCGGCGATATCCGCGTGTCCGTCGAACAAACGGAGGCGCGGATCATCGGACACGAGTCGCATGGTCATGGCTTCCCCGCCGGGAACTCCCAACGGGCATGGAATCGTATCGAGCGGTGTACGGGAATCGAACCCGCATCATCAGCTTGGAAGGCTGAGGCACTAACCGTTGTGCTAACACCGCAAACAGGAATCCGCAGACACCGTATCAGAAAGCGGATTCCCTAGCGGACGCCACGGGATTCGAACCCGGATCTCCACCCACAGGGGGTGGCGTGCTGCCATTACACCAACGCCCCGCACGGTTGCGCGTCATGATCGTACGACCCATGCGTTTGCCTGACCGGGGATTTATCACGACGGAGGCCGGTCGGGACTCCAACGGTTCCGTTTTTACCGAGTGCGGGAACCGTCAAAATACGGCACTCGTGCATTGCGCTGGAATCGAACCAACGACCTCCCCGTTATGAGCAGGGTGCTCTGGCCTACTGAGCTAGCAATGCGATTATCGGATGCCGACGCTGAACGGCTTAGCCTAAGCTGAAAGGACTAAAAGCTGCAATGCCATCCATCGCTCCATCCCCATTCCCCATGGATCGAGAGAACAGGCGGTGACGTTGACGACGGTATCCTAGTGCCTCGTGTTGGGCTTGAACCAACGACCATGGAGTTATGAGCTCCGCGCTCTAACCGACTGAGCTAACAAGGCATCGTGCCCATGGCCGGAGTCGGACCGGCTGCGCCCGGTTTAGGAAACCGGCGCTCTATCCGTTGAGCTACAAGGGCGTTGCCTCGTGATGCACGAGCCGTACGAGGCGCGACGGTTTGAGAGAGAAGAGAAGAAGGGCTCCGTGCATTATGGTTGGCGGAGTCTCGTGCGTGCCCTCAACGAGAATCGGACTCGTGGCCTTCCGTTCCGGAGACGGACGCTCTATCCACTGAGCTACAAGGGCGTGGCGTCGTTTTCGCGGCTTGGGTTGACGCCTGACCTCCTGTATGTCCGTACAACAAACGTCGAATCGAGTGTAGAGGGAAAATCAATTCGAGGTGCTGCCGCTAAGCTCCTCCTCCTGGTTTCGAACCAGGACTATGGGTTCCAAAGACCCGTGTGCTGCCGTTACACCAAGGAGGAATGTGCGCGAACGCATCGGACACGTATGCCCGACTGCGTTCCGCCATGCCGATCCAACCCGTTTTTGCTGACTGGATTCCAGGCCCTATCCCGTGGCCTATCACTGCAGATCGGCTAGCGGATGGTGCGAGAGTCGAACTCGCCAGGGACTTCCGCCCCAACAGTCTTAGCAGGACTGCGCCTTTACCGCACGGCCCACCATCCATGCCAGTGTTTTCAATACGGGGCACACCGGCCAAACCTCGATAAACCCCTCATGGGAACGATTTTCATGCGGGGTTCGCGGAGTAGGGAGGATTCGAACCTCCGGGGGCTTGCGCCCCTGCTGCTTTCGGGACAGTCGCATTCGACCGCTCTGCCACTACTCCACTGATCCACACGAAGGAACAAACTGGTTGACGTATTCGTGTGGATCTCGTGCTCCCGGTGGGATTCGAACCCACGACCGGACGATTAGAAGCCGTCTGCTCTGATTCCACTGAGCTACGGAAGCGGATGGTGGATGGCCGGGTGGTTCAAGAAAAAGCGACAACCCTTTTCCAAAGGAGTAATTTGCATTGGTTATCTGTTTTCAAACCGGCCATCCAAGATTATTTGGAGTCGTTTTTTCTTCCACTGTCCGACTCCAAGGCAGCTGGAACATGCCGTACCTGTCAATGAAAGAAGAAAGAAACTAGGCACGCCAATCGGAAGAATATCCGTTGAAATCTTTTCAAAGCGAGTGCGAAAAGGTTCCAACGGATAGTGCCCCATGAGGGAGTTGAACCCTCACTCCGTCAGGAATCCGGGTTTGAGCCGGATGCGTCTACCAGTTCCGCCAACGGGGCGATGGTTCCGGTCGAACAGCCGAAGAGAATAGGAAATCCTTCAAACCCCGTTGTCTAAATGAAAGTGCAACACCCGTTAGATTGGAAATTGCCTAGAAAA
>OLNI01000318.1_pt1 | contig 48743 bp, 41 predicted proteins | sample 1672921 | NCBI WGS metagenome assembly OLNI01 (sample SAMEA3136737, study PRJEB25190) | human gut metagenome | biome: human gut; feature: human-associated habitat; material: faeces | place: Austria | collected 2013 | reverse complement strand
CGTCTCTTTTCTGAGTATGTCCTTTACGTGGCACGTTACTTCCCTCCTTAATCATATTGATTATATCATCGGTACTCACGCAGTAAAACTATTGCATGTTCGCACTGGTAAGGTCCTATATTTAACCCGCAACCGACAGGGTATATGGAATACCGTACAAATCTTTATAGTCTTCCGCTGTAATACATTAGATGAATAATATCTTTGTAATCCTCCTGATCGTCTGCAATCAGGAAGCGGTGTAGATTTCTGATCTACTTAAATTATTTCTTAGCTTTAGGTCTCTTAGCTCCGTATTTGGAACGAGCCTGTTTTCTGTTAGCGACACCTGCTGTATCAAGAGTACCTCTGATGATGTGGTATCTTGTACCAGGTAAGTCCTTAACTCTTCCTCCACGGATAAGAACAACGCTATGCTCCTGAAGGTTGTGACCCTCTCCTGGAATGTAGCTTGTTACCTCGATACCGTTGGAAAGACGAACTCTGGCGATCTTTCTAAGAGCTGAGTTAGGCTTTTTAGGAGTAGCTGTCTTAACAGCAGTACAAACACCACGTTTCTGTGGAGCAGCCTGATCAACTGCTTTCTTTCTTAAAGAGTTAAATGTTTTCTGCAGAGCCGGTGCTGTAGATTTCTTAACAGCTGTCTGACGGCCCTTTCTTACTAACTGGTTGAATGTTGGCATTCCATTTCACCTCCCGATTTATTTCTCCATGAGTTATCCCATGGGGCCTTGCGGTTGCTATTTACAAATTACGGCATGCGAAAATATAACGTTTCATTCGCACGCTTGCTCATTATAGACCGTAAATATACGGCTTGTCAAGGTGTTTTACAAAGAATTTTTGCTGATTTTACAGGGGTTCAGCACAATTTTCTTCATAGATGTCACAACTCTGCAAAAATGACACTTATACTTACAGAACCTTGTCTTTCCCCTTCCCCGGAAAAACATTCTGCAAAACAGCTGCCGCTCCAAAAACCTCTGCATTTTCCTCTGTATAACCGCCTTCTTTATCCATCCAGAAATCCACAACTTTCTGTGCATCTTTATACCGTCTGTCTGCGATCCAGGCATAAATCAGCGCAGCTGCCGCAGCCGGGTCATTCTCATCCTCTCCATACCATCTCTCGCAGAAATCCCCTGCCTCTTTTTTCTTATTTAAAGACAGCATAGATGATGCCAGACGGAACCGTATATCAGACGGCGATGCCTTTTCCCATGCAAAAAGCTTCAGAAGTTTTCTGCATACTTTTTCCAGCTGTTCCTGCTCTTCTTCCTGTTCCAGAAACTCCATGTAATCATCCAGCCAAACCTTCAGATCAAACATAAAATCCGTGCTTCCATCCAGGATAAAAAGCTCCTGTGCGAAATCCCCGTATTTTTTCCGGCCATGCTCAACGAGCTCTGCCAGCGTCTCAAACGCCCGGTTCCACACTGTCACATCGGAGTTTTCCTTTACCATACCCTCGTAAGACTGTACCATCTGCGTCTCCAGTCTTTTCCACAGTTTTTCCATGATATTTCCCTTTCTTCCAGACAGATCACTCTCTATCTATCTGCTGACTGTTTCCAGCCATTCAGTACCGCACAGTCTGAACCAGCTGATTTTTCCGCTATGGCCTCCGCTCCTTCCAGGAAGTATATCACGTCTTTTTCTATTCATCTACTGTATCCAGGTAAAATATCTCCTTCTCCCATAATTTTTCCGCTTTCTGCTTCCTGCATATTCTATAATTCCCAGCACAAATACCATTAATATAGAAAGAACTGCTCCAATCCAAAACCCAGGTGTATGATACTTCATAACAATCTTATGTGGCCCTGCAGAAAGCTTCACCCCGGTAAGTCCCTGCAAGTTCAGTGTTTCCGCTTTTTTTCCATCTACGTAGATCTGCATATCCGAATCATAAAAACTGCTGATCATAAGTATTCCGCCCCTTTGCACAGTTATGTTCCCTTTTCCTCCTTCAAGATCTATCTGCTGTAAAGAAAGCTTTTCATAGATTTCATCCAGATCTGCCTCCTGATAAGTTCCGAGAACGGCCTCGTGTATACCGGAATTTGCAGTGATATGAACGATTGTTTCTGTATCATAAGTTCCTAGATCCAGAAAATTATTATTCCAGTAATCTGACTTCTGCTCCTGCCCGTTGATCGTAACTGTATCCGGCTCTGTTCCCGGAATGTAAAGATATCCATGTTCGTCTTTTTTCAGACAGATATTGAAGGCTGCTATTCCGGTAAGTGTTGTCTCAGAGCTGACTGTCTTCAGATTATAAAGTCTTTTCCCTGCAATGCCTCTGAGCAGCCGGTTCTGTACTTCCATTGGATTAGTGCCTGCCATTGCATAATCCACTGCAGAATCACTGACCATATATCCGGCTTTCAGCGCACGGGGATTTTCATACAGGTCAAAAAACGGACTTTCCCCAATCTTCTGATAGGATGTGTTCAGCGTCCTTGTATTCCGACAGATCAGATAACGGATTCCAAGAAGCATATCCATTGCCTCTGTTGCACCTGCATATTGATAACGGTTCTCCAGATTTTCAAAACCCATGTTTTTCACGAAATCCCACATTTCTTCCGTATTGGTGGATGAATACATTGAAATTCCATTAAGCTGATACAGAAGTTCCTCATTTCTCACCAGCGGATTCACAATAGCAGCTCTGTAATTTACCTGATCTGCATTTACAGAATCCATAAGTTCACTAACTTCCTGCTCGCTTTCCACATAAATGTCACGACTGGCTGTTCCGTTATATGTGATGCTTACGATCCCATGGATTCCGGTTTCTGCAAGGATCAACAACATAAGTATACAGCTGCATACTTTTCGGATTTCCACACATCCGAAACGGTTTGCCAAAAGTTTTCCACAAATAAAACATTCCGTCCACACAGGTAAAAACATCAGTGCAACAGCACCGGATGAGAATAAAATTTCTCTGTTTTTTCCACCCAGGATCCCTACAGCTGCGCAAAATATTTCTGCTGCTGCCAGCCCTGCAAAAAGCCATTTTCTGCTCTGTACAGATATTTTTCCCCAGGCATCACCGGTCACTCTGAGAAGCAGGAACACCAGAACAAAAGCAAATCGGTTGGGAATTCCCACCGGCTTATGCAGTCCGTGAAAAAGTAGATTCAACATCGTTACATGGAACCCTGCAAAATATAAAACAATCAGCAAACCCAGCACGATTTTTTCCACAATTCGGATCTCTTTGTTAAAAAAATACATTCCTGCAAAAAGCAGCACCGCGCAGCCGCAGTAAAGGTTCACATCTCCCTGCTCTCCTGATTTCACAAAAGACAGGGAATCTTCCATCAGTGCGCCAAGCTGCTTCCAGATATCTCCGTAAACACCGCTCAGTCCGTTTCCTGCCTCTGTTGCTGCAGCTGTTCTGGAAACTGCGATGATTCCGGGGATCAGCGTAATTCCTGCAAGACCTGCAGCCACAATGGAAGCTCCCGCGAACGTCCGCAGTGAATAAAAAATCCCAGCTCCGCGCTGGTCCGGTTCCGTTGTCGCTATAATAATGAGATTGGCCAGATAATAAAGTGCTGCAAATACGCATAGCATAAATCCCATATAATAGCTGGTCAGAATACAGTACCCCAGCACCAGGCAATATCTTTTCCATCTTCCGGTATGTACAAACTGTTCTATAAAATATGCCAGCACCGGAAGCATCATAATACAGTCAAACCACATCACATTGCTGTAATAGCCCAGCATAAAATCAGACAGGCCGTACATGCAGCCAAGAGAAACTGCCATGCTGCTTCTGCCAGGATATTTTTTTCCGGAATACCATGCCATGGACACGCTGCAAAGTCCCACTTTGACCAGGATCACAGCAGTCACGGCTTCGTTTACGTACATGAATTTCATCAGCAGAAGAACCAGCAAACTGAACGGACTGCAGAGATAATAACAGAATAAGCCATAGAAATTGTATCCCATGGCGTGTGAAGAATAAGTCCATCCCAGACCTTTTCCGAGCTGGCTGGCAAGCTCTTTATAAAAAGCTGTATACTGATGGACACCGTCTACCACAAGTGCTGACTCTTCTCCAAAGGGATACACACCTTTCAGGGCAAAACCAGCTATAAATATGATTATCGGAAACAAAAATGCCAGGATATAAACCCAGGCCGGGATTCCGCTTCTGTAATTTCGTTTTTTCAGTAATTTCATCGTATTTCCTCTTCCGTCGATTCTTCTCAGTCGTCAGGCAGATATTCACCATCTACATTCGGGTCATGCGGATATTCGCAATCCACTTCGCACTTGCTCATAAAAGCAAACGCTGCGCTTATCTATATTCGAAATGTATTATAACACTTCCTATAATGTATCACGTGTTTGTGAAAATACTGCGAAATTTTTAACTGAATATTACATAAAGAAAAAAGCTGCCATACCATTGGAGACACAGAAAACTCCGCCGATATAACAGCTTTTTTCTGAAGTAACCTGTGTACGCTGATCCACAGGATCCTTCATGGGTGTAATTATTAACTTTATGTGATGAGTTTTTTAGTTCTGCCCTGTATTTATGTCGGATACTCGCATATCCGTAAGTGGCTGATACAGGTTAAGAACTATTATGGTTATATGATAGCATGATCATATTTATTTATAAAATTAATATTTAGTTTTTATAATATAGAATTCATTAATAATTGGACATGATCGTTTTATTCCTATAAAACAGAGTATCCTCTGGATTTCAGGCATTCTCTTACTTCCATGATATCTTCTGTATGGAATACCATGATCGGCTTGCCGGAATCACGATTAAAAGAGAGATACAGATAATCCACACTTACGTTACTGTCCTTCAGTGTAAGAAGAAGATCATTGAGATTTCCTGTTTTATCTTCTACTTCTACTCCGATCACCTCAATAACATGACAGAGATAACCGGCACCGATCAGAGCCTCCTTTGCTTTTTCCGGATCAGAAACTACCATTCTTACGATTCCGTACTCAGCACTGTCATTGGTGACAGATCCCAGAATGTTAATGTCCTCATCCTTCAGGATCCCTGTGATATTCTGCATAACGCCTTTCTTATTCTCTGCGTATATGGACAACTGTTTCAGCATATTAAAGTCCTCTCTTTCCTTTGTGGTATAATTCAATGCAGGCAAAACAGCCATTCGCATCCTGTTGCATTGCTCCGTTGTATGCTTATGAACGCAATAACTTTGCAATTCGCACTTATATACAAATATTCGCACAACTCAACAGGTATGTCAACTTAATTTCGCGCATGCAGATACTTCTCCCTGGTCGCAAGCCCCCCGCGGATATGTCTCTCCTGTTTGTTCAAGTCCAGCACTTTACGAACCTCCACAGCCATTCCCGGATTGATCACCTTCAAACGTTCCACACAGTCCTTATGTACCGTACTCTTACTGATCCCAAATTTCTTTGCCGCCTGCCTCACCGTAGCCTTTGTTTCAATAATATACCCTGCGATCTCAACTGCACGTTCCTCTATATAATCCTTCACTGCCAAGCCTCCGAAGACGCTTTTTTACAGTGTATGCCGGGGGATTTCGAGGTATGTCTTTACAAATGATCTCTATACACTTACGTATTACTTTATTACTATCCTTCTTTACCCTTCAACCTTCTTACGCTTCTTATAAATCACAAGACAGACAACCACAAATACAACAGTAACAGCTACAGTCAGAGGCAGGATCCTGGATGATTCCGCGCCAAGCAGAAGGCCGAATCCCTGTCTCAGAGTCAGGATTCCGAAAATGGAAAAAATAAAAAATGCAACCGTATTGAGGATTCCTTCCGGTGCCTTGCTCTTCAGAAGATAACCAATAAGAAGTCCGATCACATCCGCAGCAAAAAGTCCCAGGGAACAGGCGAGCCATACAACAACAGCAGCACTTAAGCCCTCATTTGCTCCAAAAGTGATCGCTGTGAGCTGTGTCTTATCACCAAGTTCAGCAACAAAAAATGTACAGAACACAGAAAGCGGTGCAAACTTGATCTTTCTGTCCTTTACATTCTCTTCCTCATCATCGTCACTCTTTAAAGTAGTTGCTGCAAAAAACAGGAACGCCGCACCTGCGATCAACCGGATCAGCCAGGTAGGAACTACTGTACTGACAAGACCACCTGCCAGAACTGCCAGTCCGTTAAGAACCAGGATCGCAACACCTGTTCCAAGCAGAATGTCTTTCAGCTTAAATTTGGAAGTCATCGCTACCAGCATCAGCTGTGTCTTATCACCCATTTCTGCAATAAACTGGGTAAAGAGCACCTTCATAAATAACAACATATCTCTTTTTCTCCTTTTCATATGTATCCAGTCAGAAGATATTTCTCATGACAAAAAAAGACCCACGTATACCTTATCTCCACAATAGAAATAAAGTATACATGAGTCTCATTCTTTAAGATTTGCCAGGTGCGCACACCAGTATGTTGACAAACCACGTTTACACGCGAATTACTCCCTCACGGAATTGATTTTCGTCATTATAACAAAGTTGAGAAATTTTGTCAATTCAGAAATCACGTCCTGCTCCGCCACCTCCGAAGCTTCCTCCGTCACCAGAATCTCCGCTGTCATAACTGCTGTCATAATCATAGTCATCGTTATTGTCTGTACTGCCTCCACCACTGCTGCCTTTTCCGCCCCGGCTAAGTAACCAGCTAAGCGGAAACAGAGAATTAAACAAACGATGCAGAATTATCATCTTACTGAAATTCTTTTTCCAGTATTCCGACATATCCTTTCCCTGGATTTTCCAAAGAAGACCTTTCAAAAGTAATACGAGATTTACAAAAATAAATACAGGAATCGTAACAAACCCCAGATACGCCCCCGCCATGATCAGAACGATCAGTACTAATCCCAGGGCGATTTCCCACGGTTTTCCTTCATCCTCTTCATCTGCTTCTACCTGTGCTTCCTTGTATTCCGGCACTGTCACTGCTTCCAGCCCATACTCATCACGAATTTCATTTAACAGTGCATAATAAAGCTGCACAGTACCTTTTTCAAAATTATCTTCTTTATAGGAAGGAACTGCATACTCATCCAGAAGCCGTCCTGTCTTCGCATCCGGCAGCTTTCCTTCCAGGCCATATCCGACAGCGATCCAAACTTTACGATCAGAAACGGAAAGTACAACCAGAACTCCATTATTCTTGTCTTTTGATCCAATTCCCCATTTACGTCCCACTTCAACTGCATAATCACTGATATCCTCCCCATCAGTGGAATCAACAGTAAGCACTACAAGCTGGGCAGTTGTATCATCATGAAGCTGTTTTCCTGCTTCACACAATGTCTCTTTCCAGGAATCACTGAAAACTCCTGCATAATCATTCACATAAAATTCTTTCGTGGCAGACGGGATCTCACCGTGAACTACCAGAATATTTCCAGACAACACCATTGTAAAAATCAACAGTGCTGCCATCCATCTGCGTATTTTTTTCATAGGCTGTTCCCCCATTGCAGTACAGCTTATCAGTCGGCAAGCATCTCTCCTACGTCAGGAGTCTCCTGGGCAGAAGTACTGGCTTCAAAATACGACGCCTTCTCAAACCCAAAGACTGAACCCAGAATATTTCCCGGGAACTTCACGAGCTTCGTATTATAAGATTTCACAGCATCATTATAATCTTTTCTTGCTACTGAAATACGGTTCTCACTTCCGGACAGCTCATCCATAAGGCTGACATAAGTTGTATCACTCTTCAACTCAGGATAATTCTCCACTACAACTTTAAGGCCATTCAGTGCACTCTCCACCTGCTGATCTGCCTCCGCTTTCTCTTCCATAGTATCTGCATCCATCAGCTGGCTGCGGGCTTCCAGAACCTTGTCAAAAACTTCCGTCTCATGTTTCACATAACTCTTTACTGTGCTGACAAGATTCGGGATCAGATCCGCCCTCCTCTGCAGCATGGTCTCAACATCGGCCTGCGCTGTATCTACCGATTCTCTGTCTCCTGCCAGCCCGTTATAGCTGACAGCCAGTCCACCTGCCAGTACAAGGATCACGACAACAATGATTGCGAGTGTTTTTTTCATTTCTGCTTCCCCCTTCCGGTGTATTTAATGTGAAATATCTGGACAATAGCTGCGCGGATATTCACCAGCCATATTCCTTTGATTCCATTGTACCAAACCCGCCAAAAATACACCACAAAAAAGTCCAACTTTACGGTGAAATATATCTGGATTTGTCACGATTCATTTTGTGAGCAGCAGCCCGGATTTTCCATTAGAATTTCTCTGCCATCTCCCTCAGTCCCTGATACATTTTTTCAGATAAAGGAATCTCCACACCCAGACGTTTAGCCTCTTTCACAATATATCCACTGAAAGTCTCCAGCTCTGTCTGTTTCTTACAGATTCGATAATCTCTCTGCAGAGAACTTGTGGCATTATCTGCATGCACGTGGCGGAATTTGTGGATCACTTCATTGATATGCTCATCTGTCAAAGCCACACCCCTGGCACGTCCTACACTTGCAGCTTCCCACACAAGAGTTTCATACTGCTGTGCTTTCACCTGATCACTTCGCAGTTCTCCGATCGTGTTGTCATAAAAAGCAGTCATCACATTAAACGCGCAATTAAGGATATATTTCCGCCAGATCTCTACCTCAATATCCCCCTCATCTTTATAATCAATATCTGCACCTTTCAGGATCTTTGCAACTTCCGCAACTTTCTCCCTCTGCTTCTCATCCGCATTTTTGATTCCAATACACAGCCATGTAAATGTATCCTGCTGAGAAATGGAAAAATCTTCATTTGCAAAAGCCACCGTATAGATCAGAGAGTCTACCACCGTTCCTTTTCCGATCAGCATACGGATATTTTCTCCCGGATCAACACCATTCATTACCGGAATGATCACCGTATCCTCTGTAACCATATCCCGGATACTCTCGCACACCTCTGCAAGAGAGTAATTTTTTACACAGATAAAAATATAATCCTGCCGTCCCATATCGCAGACTGGAACTACCCGCTCCGGCCTTGCAATAATCTCACCTTTATAATCACTGTGCAGCACAAGCCCCTTCTCCCGGATACTCTCCGCTCTGGCTCCACGTGCCACCATTGTCACATGAGGATATGCTCTCGCCAGCATCCCTGCCACATATCCACCAACACCGCCGATTCCGATCACTGCAATTTTTTTCTCTTCTGCCTTCATCTCATCTGTCTCCTTTTCTCACGTATGCCCTGTATTTCTGCGGTTATAAAACCATTATCTCCGCATAATTATTCATAATCACATTTTATCAGATAGCAAAGAAAATTACTATCCTGCCTTTCTTTGAAAAGAATTCTGGTGTATACTGGAATTACTTTTTAAATGAAAAAAATAAACAAATGAGGTGACAGAACATGGACACAAAACCCGTTTTTCACGGAAGTGATATAGAAAAAATCTGCAGCTATTACAATTTAAAAAAAGAAGACATCGTCAAATTCGGCGCAAACGTCAATCCTCTCGGATTATCTCCGAAAGCCAGCAAAGCAATTGCAGAACACGTTGATCTTCTTTCTTCCTATCCGGACAGAGAATACACTTCTCTTCGCAATACGATTTCCCGTTACTGCGGGATCCCGGCTGATTTTATACTTCCAGGAAACGGTTCCAGTGAACTGATCGCCCTTCTTATTGAAGAAAGAGCACCAAAGCACACTTTGATCCTTGGCCCGACCTACTCCGAATATTCCAGAGAACTCTCTTTCTCAGGAAGTACACAGGAATATTATCATCTTCAGGAGAATAATGATTTCGGGCCGGATATTCCGGATCTCTGCAAAAAGCTTACTCAGGGCTATGATTTTCTTATCCTCTGCAATCCCAACAATCCAACATCTTCTGCCATTTCAAAGGAAGATCTCCGCAAGCTCATAAGTTTCTGTGCGGAAAAAAACATCTTCGTAATGATTGATGAAACTTACGTGGAATTTGCCCCGGATATCAATGCTATCACAGCCGTTCCCCTTACACAGGAATTCACCAATCTCATGGTACTCCGCGGTGTATCAAAATTCTTCGCAGCACCTGGAATGCGCCTTGGCTACGGAATCACCGGAAACATGAACTTCCTCGCAAAAATGCGTGAGAAACAGACACCATGGTCATTAAACAGCATTGGTGCTTTTGCAGGAGAAATCATGCTTCAGGATGAAGAATACATCCGAAACACAAGAGAACTGATCCTGTCCGAACGTGTCAGAATAATCTCCGAACTGAAAAACGTCTCAACTTACAAGGTCTACCCGGCCTACGCCAACTTCATCCTTCTTAAAATCCAGAAAGAAGGCCTCACATCCTACGATGTTTTCGAAGCCTGCATCCGCCAGGGACTCATGATTCGCGACTGCTCCTCCTTCCAGTGCCTGGAAGGCGAATATGTCAGATTCTGCATTATGATGCCGGAGGATAATACACGGCTTGTAAACGTGCTGAAATCACTGTAAACGAGAGAAAGAATCATTGTGATTCAATGCAGAATATGTTATACTGCAACAGGCATTAAGCAAGTGGATATTCGCAATCCGCATTCGCTACTTGCTCATAACCGAATAACTGCTTCGCAGTTTATCGGTTAATTTATGTAAAATTTTTGAAACAAAAAATATATAATCCGAGAAAACGAGGATCAGTAAATGATATTTCGGGTAAAACAAATCATAAAAATGATCTTTCAGCAGGTGATCCTTCCAGTTATATATAACATCTATGCTGTAAAGCCGGTCATTCCAAATACTGTGATCCTGGCCGATGCTCACCATGATGAAATTCCATTCAGCATGCTGGCTATTAAGGATGAACTTATGCAGCATCCTGAGCTTCAGATCACAGAGTTATACTGGAACAACAGTTCCTGTTCTGTTCTTGGAATTTTCCGAAATATGGCCTGTTTCATGAAGAAATATGCAACAGCAGAAACTGTCATCATCTGCGATAATTTTCTTCCTGCAGCATCCTGTCGGAAACGTAAGGGAACCAGCGTCATACAGCTGTGGCATGCCTGTGGTGCATTCAAAAAGTTTGGCTACGACACAAGCGCAGATATTCCTTCCTACTATAAAGGAAATGTTCTGGCCAACTGCGATCTGGTAACTGTCAGCTCCCAGATCTGTGTGAAACCTTTTTCCAGTGCCATGCGGCTTCCGGAAAAAGCAGTTCGTCCTGTTGGAGTCAGCCGAACAGATCTGTATTTCAATGATACATTTAATCAGGCCTGCAGAAATCAATTTTTTTCTCAGTATCCTAATGCACAGGGCAAAAAAATCGTTCTCTGGGTTCCGACTTTTCGTGGAAACCCAGGTATTGCCAGTGTAAAAGGCCTCGATGACATCCTTCATGCCAGAGACCAGCTGAAGGATACCCATTATTTTATCATTAAGCTGCATCCGCATACACAGGCTCATATAGAAGGAACCAACTGCAGCATCTCTTCCGAGGAACTGCTTCCTGTAGCAGACGTTGTGATCACAGATTATTCTTCGATCCTTTTTGATGCAATGATCTACAAACATCCGCTTATTCTGTTTGTTCCAGATCTTGATGAATATCTGGACAACCGTGGATTTTATCTGGATTACAACACACTTCCAGGCCTGCGTGCACAGAACCTTGAACAGCTGCTACAGATATTAACAGATGAATATCTTCTTCATTCTTCCGTTAATAAAGTCTATACAGACTTTTATGATAAATATATGGCATCTTGTGACGGACACTCAACAAAACGAATTATAAACTATATCAAGAAAACAGATAACAGGAGGTAAACCCTATATGGCTAATAATGTTTTTGGTATTATCCTTGCCAGCGGCAAAGGTACAAGAATGGGCAACGTAGAACGCCCGAAACAGTTTATGGAGATTGGCAAAAAACCAATCATCATCCACACCATAGAAAAATTTGCAATTCATTCTGCATTTGACAAGATTATCATCCTGTCTCCTAAAGCATGGATCTCCCATACCAAGGATCTGATCCGCAAATATATTCCAAACAGCTCTAATCTCGCAGTTATTGAGGGCGGTTCCACAAGAAATGAAACCATCATGAACGGAATCCGTTATATTGAAGAAAATTTCGGTCTTAATGATGAGACCGTTATTGTAACACATGACTCTGTTCGTCCTTTTGTTTCTCACCGCATGATCGAGGAGAACATCGAAGCTGCTATGGAATACGGTGCATGCGATACTGTGATCCCTGCAACAGATACCATCGTAGAGAGCAAAGATCACACCTGTATCAGCTCTATCCCGGAACGTTCCACAATGTATCAGGGACAGACTCCTCAGTCTTTCCGTGCAAAAAAACTTCGTGACATTTACTTAAATATGACAGATCAGGAGAAAGAGATTCTTACAGATGCCTGCAAGATCATGGTTCTTAAAGGCGAGCAGGTTAAGCTTGTAGAAGGCGATGTTACCAACATCAAGATCACTTATCCATCTGATATCCGTATGGCAGAATCTTTAATGGGAGGCGAGTAAATGTTAACATCAGTTTATCGTTTAGTCAGACCACGTCAGTTTGAACTGGTTTTCAAAGATATTACTATGGATGATTCCCATGTGATCGTCCATCCTATCCGTCTGTCCATCTGTAACGCTGACCAGCGTTACTATCAGGGACTCCGTGCGGAAAATATTCTTAAAAAGAAACTCCCGATGGCACTGATCCACGAAGCGATCGGACGTGTTGTATTCGATCCTACCGGTGAATTTAAAGAGGGAACTCTTGTGGTAATGATCCCGAATACACCTTTTGAAAAAGACGATATCATCGCAGAAAACTATCTTCGCAGCAGCAAATTCCGTGCAAGCGGATTTGACGGTTTTATGCAGGAATATGTCAGCATGGAACCTGACCGTCTTGTTGTACTTCCGGAAGATATCAATCTTTCTGTAGCTGCCTTCACAGAGATCGTCAGCGTAAGTTACCATGCGATCCAGAGATTTTTACGATTCTCACACGAGCGCAGAAATGTGATCGGTGTATGGGGCGATGGAAACCTGGGATATATCACATCCCTTCTCCTGAAAACCATCCTGCCGGATACCAGAATCTGTGTTTTTGGTGTTAACGAATATAAACTGCACGATTTTTCATTTGCAGATGACACTTATCTGATCTCAGACATTCCAGATGATCTTCATCTGGATCACGCATTTGAATGTGTAGGCGGTGCTGCCGCATCCAAAGCGATCAATCAGATCATTGACTATATTAACCCTGAAGGTACCATTTCCATCATGGGTGTATCCGAGGACCTTGCTCCTATCAATACACGAATGGTTCTGGAAAAAGGTCTCCGCATTTTCGGAAGTAGCCGCAGCGGCCGCAGCGATTTCCAGGGACTTATTAATCTGTACCGTGAGAATCCGGACGTAGTCAACCAGCTGGAAAAAATCGTCGGCGCAGAGCTTAATGTAAGAAGTATCCAGGATATCACCACTGCTTTTGAAGCCGATATTCATAAAATCATGGGAAAAACAGTAATGATATGGGAGAATTAACCTAATGAAGAGTATTAAAAAAAAGATCTATGAGGCATTGCCTTCCCGCGTTACAAAAGGCTACCGAATAGCTTGCAAAACTATAATACTTCATATTGTTTACCCATTCACTTACAAATTTTTTACACTTACTAAAAAATCAAACAAAAATAAAGTTGTTTTCATTGAAACCCGTTTTGACAAGATTACTGATTCTTTTCAGCTTGTCTATAAACGTATGAAAAAAGAAGGATATGAGATCCACGAAGAATATCTTCTCAGTCTCCAGCAGGGGAATTGGGCTTATATGAGCCACTGCCTGCGTATGCTGAAAGATATTTCCGATGCACATTATATTTTTCTGAACGATGTATGCAATATTACAAGCTGTATTCCTCTTCGCAAAGAAAGCAAAATCTTCCAGCTGTGGCATGCATGTGGTGCTTTTAAGAAATTCGGTATGAGTACTTCTGACCTGATCTTCGGAGACAGTCGAAAAAATCAGGAAAAATTTCCTTATTACCGCAATCAGACTTATGTTACAGTAAGCAGTCCTGAAATCAGCTGGGCTTATGAAGAGGCCATGGATTTAAAAGGTACTGATACCCAGATTGTTGCTACCGGAATCAGCCGTACAGATGTTTTTTATGATAAAGATTTCATAAAAAAAGCTAAAGAAACCGTTTATTCCGTGTGCCCACAGACACGCGGCAAAAAAATCATCCTTTATGCTCCAACTTTCCGCGGTCGTGTTGTCAAAGCAGAAGGTCCCGATCAGCTGAATATTCAGGCTATGATGGATTCACTGGGTGATGAATACATCCTTCTGATCAAACATCATCCATTTGTAAAAAAACGTCCTGATATTCCTGACGAATGCAAAGATTTTGCACTGGATATCTCAGAAAAGCTGGAAATTGATCAGCTTCTCTGTTCAAGTGATATCTGCATTTCCGATTATTCATCTTTGGTCTTTGAATACTCATTATTTGAACGCCCGATGATCTTCTTCGCTTATGACCTGGATGATTATTTTGACTGGAGAGGTTTTTACTATGATTATGGCGAACTTACTCCAGGCCCTGTTGTTGCTGAGACAGAAGCGATCATTGATTACATTAAGAATCTTGACACACGTTTTGATAAAGCCAAAGTTCATGCCTTCAGAGAAAAATTTATGTCTGCATGTGACGGACATGCAACTGATCGAATTATGGATTTGGTTCATAACTGTTAGCCAGATTCACTGTATATAATCCTATGGAAAAAAGGGGAAAATTAGCATATGAAAAAAATATTCAAAAAAATGTTGAAAAAGATTTATAAGGCACTGCCCAAAAAAGTGACCCAGTTTTATAAAAAAGCGCGTAAGCATATCATGTTGCGTTTTGTTTTTCCAATGACATACAAGCACAGCGCACGTGGTAAAGAGATTCAGGATAAAAAAGTAGTTTTCGTTGAGATCCGTTACAAAAAGATCGTCAGTGCATATCAGCTTGTTTATGACCGTCTTATTGCCGAAGGCTACGATGTTCATGTACAGTACATCCAGAATATCTCACCTAACAGATGGGCTTATATTGGCCGCTGTATTGAAATGCTCAAAGACATTTCCGATGCACATTATGTATTCCTCAATGACGGCTGCAATATAACCAGCTGTGTTCCTATGCGTAAGGAAACTGTTGTATTCCAGTTATGGCATGCATGTGGTGCTTTCAAAAAATTCGGTATGAGTACTGCCGATCTGATCTTTGGCGATAACCGCAAAAATCAGGAAAGATATCCAAACTACAGAAATATCACTTATGTATCTGTAAGCAGTCCTGAAATTATCTGGGCTTACAGAGAAGCTATGAATCTTGACGGAACCGATACACAGGTTATTCCTGCTGGTGTCAGCCGTACAGATGTATTCTATGACAAAGATTTCATAGAAGATGCCAAAGAACAGGTTTATGCCGTATGCCCACAGGCACGCGATAAAAAAATCATTTTATATGCTCCAACTTTCCGCGGACGTGTTGCTAAAGCAAAAACACCTGACTGCCTTGATATCCCGGCTATGAAAGAGGCTTTTGGCGATGAATATGTTCTTCTTCTCAAACATCACCCTCTTGTAAAAAAACGCCCGAAAGTTCCGGAAGAGTGCCAGGATTTTGCAATGGATATTACTAAAGATCTTGATATTGAACAGCTGCTTTGCGTCAGTGATATCTGTATTTCCGATTATTCATCACTGATTTTTGAGTATTCTCTGTTTGAACGTCCAATGATCTTCTACGCTTACGATCTGGATAATTACTTTGACTGGAGAGGTTTCTATTACAATTACGATGAACTCACCCCAGGCCCGATCGTTACCTCAACAGAAGAGATCATTGATTATATCCAGAATCTTGATACTCGTTTTGACAAAGCTGAAGTCCATGCATTCAGAGAAAAATTCATGTCTGCATGTGATGGACACGCAACCGACCGTATTGTAGAACTGGTTCATAACAATTAATTAAATTACCCGAAAAAACCCTCCCGGCAGCTGGCATATATCGCCCATGGCTAGGAGGATTTTTTTGACCCAAAAACTCATCCACAATGTCGCTATTAACATCCAAACATCCGCCGAATAGAAGCACCCGATTTTCACCGTTTACATCCTTTGTAAATTTTTTGTGCTTTAGAAATAGTGTTACAAATAGCCGGAACTTTTTTAATGCTTCCCTATTTAGTATCTCTTGAATATTTATTTCCGACTTTTTAATTTTGTGCCTTGAAAACTGATCTAGCTGATATTCTTTTCTGTAAAATCTCCATCTCCAATGTTTCGAAGCCTGTCATGATCCGCAACTGCTCCTCCTTCCAGTGCCTAAAAGACAAATTCATCAGATTCTGCATCATGTTGTCGGAGAATAATACACGGCTTGTGGAAGGTTTGAAAAGTCAATCGAAATTACGGGGTACTGAACCAATTATCAGTAATCCGTAATTTTTTGCTATACATTTTTGCATCATACTCAAACCCATACAAGCCCGTAAATGCGACTCCAAAAAGTTCAAATATTACACAGTTTACATTATTCTCAAACTGTTTCCATACTCTAACCATTTCATTAAAGTTTGAATATTATACACTTTTACATCATTCTCAAACTGTTATTGTCTGTTCTATATCTCCGGTGCGTTTGAATACTATACATTTTTACATCATTCTCAAACCACCCTGAGAGCCGTGATCCCACATTTTCTGTTTGAATACTATACGTTTTTACATCATTCTCAAACCTTCTGGTGTCCCTCTTGTGGACGATGTGAGTTTGATTACTATACGTTTTTACATCATTCTCAAACTGTCTTCAATTTCAAAACACTTTCGAACAGTTTGAATACTATACGTTTTTACATCATTCTCAAACGCAATTCCAACAGGCGGTACTGTCGGAGCGTTTGAATACTATACGTTTTTACATCATTCTCAAACCAAAGGGATACAACAAACTCGTTTCAGATTGTTTGAATACTATACGTTTTTACATCATTCTCAAACGGTCACAGACACATCATGAACATGATTCAGTTTGAATACTATACGTTTTTACATCATTCTCAAACCGCCGTACAGCATCCGATGAAATGGTGGGGTTGAATACTATACGTTTTTACATCATTCTCAAACCGCACCTTGCTTATGCTAACAGTGCGGATGGGTTGAATACTATACGTTTTTACATCATTCTCAAACTGTGAGGTATGGCATGGACACAGAGAAAAGGTTGAATACTATACGTTTTTACATCATTCTCAAACTGTGTGTGATCGTTGCGGAAAAGAAATTCCGGTTGAATACTATACGTTTTTACATCATTCTCAAACGGTGTCCGTAGCTTGCCCCCGATTGAATCTGGTTGAATACTATACGTTTTTACATCATTCTCAAACCCTGGGTAAAAATAAAAGGTGAACAGGGAGGGTTGAATACTATACGTTTTTACATCATTCTCAAACTGGCTACCGTCTTGTTGAGTCTGGACTGGGTTGAATACTATACGTTTTTACATCATTCTCAAACTATGCGGTATTCCCGGATTCTGAAAAAGTGGGTTGAATACTATACGTTTTTACATCATTCTCAAACCGGTCAGCTGATCTACTCTCTGCTGAATGGGTTGAATACTATACGTTTTTACATCATTCTCAAACCTCCCTCGCTTCGCTCAGTCCGCTATTCCGGTTGAATACTATACGTTTTTACATCATTCTCAAACCTCAAATTAAAAAACGAAGTGCCTCATACACACAAAACCTATAGTATTCAAACTTTATTAACTACTAAATTTCACATCCATCTTTATCAATTATATAATAATTTTTCATTCCAGCAAAGTCTCTTTGCACATTTTCAATAAACAACAATGAAATCTCATTATACACGGCATTTTTCATCAATTCCTGAATCTGTTCGTCTTCAAGATATGATCTTATATTTACAAATACAAGTAATTTCTTTCCCATTAACTCCGCCATAATTTTCATATACTGTGCAATTTTTTTAGAAAAATTATATTCTCCTCCTTCCAGCCTCACCCCCAATGCTTTAAACAGCACCTGAATATCCACAGCTGTATCTATCTCAATATCATATCCACAAACATTTTCAAGCTGAAAAATATATCCCTGTAAAGCAGCTGTTATTTTCTGAGTTTCCAGAAACATTTCTTCTCCATATGCTGTCTTTTGAAGTCCTGTATATAATTTTTTCTGAATCCTACGATCTTCAAAATCTAATGTAAATGGATTCATAATTACTTCTGCACACTTTGAAATATCAAGAATGACATCACCGTCTGATAAAACAAATTCCCCATCTCCGCCTTCTGCCTGATAATTTAAAAGCTGCACATATCTTTGAAAAAAAGCTGGCGATTCAATTATCCATTCTACTGCCTTTCTGCAATCTAGCTCAATCACTCTTTCCATATCCACATGCGCCAATTTCATAAAATCACCAGCCTTTCATCACTATCCAAAACTTCTGATTTTGCTTCACCAACAATCAAATCCATTTTGGAATATTGTTTTTCAGTCACTGATAACAACTGTACTAATCCTTCCGGCGGACTATTTTTATGAACACTATCTACAATACTTTTTACTACTGTTCCATTCAACGCAATTTTGCAATACACCGATTCCTGTAACATCAAAAATCCATTCTTCAATAAAAATTTTCGAAACTTCACATACTCGTGCCGCTGTTCTGCCGTAACCACCGGAAGATCAAAAAATACTAATACTCTCATAAATCTATAACTCAAATTTATAAAATCGGATCAAAGCACTGTCATTCTCATTCAATGCGTCAAACACACTTTTACAATATATCTTAATCGCATTATTCACATACTGTTTCCTTCCATCTATCATAACTTCCTGATTTAAAATGTTTACAAGACGCATTTTTTCATCCTGTGCAAATTCTGTCATTGACATATTTACCACTTCACGGTCAACCAAAATACGGAATGGTTCCATCAGATCCGAAGCAAAATTAAACTGATTAAACATATTATCATGGAACAATCCCAGCTGTGTAATATATCCTCCCGCAACAATTTCTCTTGTAAACGCAGACAAAATAATACTATACCCATAATTTAATGCCGCATTTACTAAACTATCTTCCGTTCTGGTAAATGAAAGACCAAATAACGCATTAAAATATACCTTAGCAGCATGCCCTTCTCTGTTTGTCTCATCCTTCCAGCAAATTTCATCCACATACGACTGCAGTACTCCCGATTCCTCCTTTCCCAAGTATTCCAACAGTTCCTTTTGTTTTCGTATTTTTTCTGTTACAATTTCTGTCCATACTGCATCTTTAATGTTACTGTTCCATTGAATCTGCTTTCGAACTTTATTACTGGTATCATGGCTTCCATAATATCCAATCAACTCAGAAGACGGATTCCTCTTTTCATCACAGAAAATTACTTTGATTTTCTTTTGGGTCAGTTCTGCTAATAAACTAGTCGTAATTGACACTGCTGTAGATTCAATCAGAACAGTTGATATTTCTCCCAGATGGATTTTTGTCACTTCCTCATTTCGTACCACCATATATCCTAACTGATAATCCAGTTTTGCACGCTTAGAAATGACAATTGTTCTCCAAGTCATAATTTCTGTAAATCAATCACCTGTTCATAAATACCTGTTGGCGACTGATTTATAATGCAAACCTCTTTATAACCCGATATATTCTTACTCATTGTCAAAACTCCGCCTGCCTTCTCGTCAATTAATTTCAAGTCCGCGCTTATTCTGTTACATTGAAAAATATGTAAAATTTCATATAACACCAGGCATTTTTCTTCTATTTCCAAACTGTTAAATTTATCTTTCTTAGCTGAAATTTTTTCCCCTATTCCTCCCAAGCGATTACTATAAACTGTATTATTCAGCTTATATACAAATTCATCGTATAAAGCATTCAACATTGTAGAATCTAAATTATCCGATCTGTAAATTTTAACTTCTTTATTTTCTTTCCTACGATTAATAAACTTAATTACCTTCTTCAAAACAATCTCATTTTGTGGTGATAACACTAATTGATTTGCACCTTTGAGCACTAATTGATTTGCCTGTCTTGCAGTAACACACGTAAAAAACCCATCAATTTTGAACAACGAATCAAATCTAATTTTATCTAACAAAACAACAGGATTAATCAGTTCTTTTTCTTCAATCAAATACCTGCGCAGCTTTTCTTTACTCTCTTCTACCTGTTTCTTCAGTCGAATAGGCACATACTCAATTGTACGTTTTTTCCGATTCTTCTTATCATCTGATTCCACCAAAACAAAATACGCTCCTGCTTCTTTGTTGTATCCACCATATTTTGAAATGTCTTGCAGTCTATTATTTTCTTTAATAGGAATCTGCCCCTTACCCTTTTTCATAAGCTGCTGATCAAACAATCCACCTGTAGCTTCATGAACTCTACGCGTAACCAGAATATTATTCTTTTTCATAACGGCCCGAACAGTTCCAATCGTTCCATTCTCTCCAGAAACCCAAGCTGTTTCCCCATTTCTTTCCACCTTGCCGTCTGTAAACAACTTTTTGAGGTTATAGCTTCGATTAGAATGACTTTCAATAAAATTCACTGGACTTTTTGTAAATTTTATCAGGTATGTATTTCCAACGACTACATTTAAATAGGCATCTTTTGCATGATGAAGATCATTCATTTCTCTTACCTTAATAAAGTTAAATCTATGTCGGAAATCAGAAACTGTTCTTGCCTTCACATAAACTATCTCCGTTTCTGGTAATGCCTGCTTTAAAATGTTTGCCACAACTTTCGTTGTCTGCCGGTTTTCTACTAACTGCCTTGAAATAAAATCTGCCAGTTCTCCTGGTTCAAACTCTGTAGCACGGGTTAATCTCTTATATTTTTCCTGCGAAATAAATCCCACTGACTGCAATTGTTTCCAAAAAGTCCTCCGGCTTTCTCGTATCTTTGTCTGAATTGGATATATATCTGTTTTTTCCTGATTTTCTGTTCTCTTTACAAGTACACGATTATCTATACTGTCATCCATTGTTTTTGATTGCGGATAAATATGATCTACGTCATATTTCTGATTATCCCATAACTCGTTTATATCAATAGAATCTCCTGTATACATACATCTGCCCATCTGTGTAAAATACAGGAACAATTTATCACTTCTCAAATCTGCGTCAGAACAATTTTCCAACTTACCCTGCATTTTTTTATCATATAACTCTTTTTCATATGTACGGCAATATTTATAGAATTCCAACAATCTCTTCTTTCTGGATTCCGTCCTTCCACTATTTGTCTTTTCCCTTGCAACCTCTAAGAAAACTCGTCTTGGTGGATTCCCCTTTATTTTGCAAATCTCTTTTACAATTAATAAAGTCTGCCACACCTGTCTCTTTACAGCTGGTGAAATGCAAAGTTCTTTCACTGACTGATATGTAATCTCCTGCTTTTCCAATTCACCATTTTCTTTTTCTACTGCTTTTCTAAATAAATATTTAGAGCTAAGAAGCTGTGAAAGATTATCCTGAGTCTCCCAAAGGGCTCTTATTATCGTCCACTCCTCACCGGCTAATGCAGGACTTGTAATTCCACTCAAAAATTTTTCAGACAATCGTCCCCATCCCCGGTACGATAAATTACTCAAGCTTTCTTTTTGTTTATCTGTCAATTGCGAGCAGATTTTCCCAAGTCTTTTCTTTAACAATGAACGTGCATCACCAAAAAGAGTAATATTTAAAATAATTTCTTCTTTCTCTCTTTCGTTTAAAATCACATCTGTTAATTTCTCTTTAAAATCATGATATGCTGTCAGCGAGCCTTTAAAATCGCCATCAATTCCTGTAATAACAGCATTTTCACTTATAAATCCGCATTTTCTCAAATAATCCTTCAGTTTCTTCTGTGTGACCTTGCGATATCTCTGAAATACCTCTGCATAAATCCTCTGTTTCCATTCTACAGATAATAATTCACCATTTACCCGAACATTATTAAGTTCATTCAGCACCTCAAACTTACTGTATAATAACGAATATTTTGGAAGGACATCTTCATGTACAAGATATGTACATTTATTTGTCATACGACGGATAAATCTTTCCGCACTGGCCTCCTCATCCACCATATCATTAAAATTCCATGGATAAATCTTTCCTTCTTTTCTTTCCACCCAATTTGTTGTTTTTCCATTTATAAAAATTCCATTTAATGGTCCTACATAGTACGGGATCCTAAAAGTAAAAATCTTTCGGATTTTCTCTCTTTCTTTTTTCATCAGCGGAATCTTATCTTCCAGATTAGATATAATTGCATTCAATTCATACAAATGTACCTGATAGGGAATAACACTATTTTCTCCTGTCGTCTGTTTAGGCAGAAAATTGCCTGTTTCCAATTCCTTCTTTAACCACTCTGTTTTTTCCGAATCATCTATGCTCCCTATTACTCTTTTTTTCAGATATCCATAGAAATCCTCTTTTGTACATTTCTTCCCTTCAATATTCTTCTTTTTACCATTTATATTTGCGGTTCCTACATAAGCACAATAATTATGTTTTTCACTTACATCAGAGAATATCTCTTTATATATTTCCGACGAAAGATTATCTCTTACAAGCTTTTTCAGGCAGCATAAATCCTTCTGATGCTTCTTATACAGTTCTACTTTTGCATCTGAAATACAAGAATATTTTCCAAGAATGTCAGCCAATGCAGCCCAATCATATACTGCTTTTGCGCTTTCAACGATCAGATATTTTTCATTCAAACTTGTCTGTATTTCACCTGCATAATCATCAAAACCTGAATCTGCAAAAGAAAGTTTCGGTCTTTCACACTCATCCAAAGATTTATCATTAAAAATATTGCTTAATTTTACAGTTCCGCCCGATATCAATGCCAGTAATTCTTTTTCTTCTGGACAGGTAACTTGAAAAATTTTTATAAGTTTTGCTTTTTTCGCTGACTTAGTCAGGCTTACATCTTTTAAAATTTCTTCTATTTTTTCATATATTTCTTCATCAATCGATTCTGCAAAACCTATTTCTTCATCTCTTATTACTTTCAGAAATTGATCAAATGTTGTTCTGAATTCTCTTATTTGCTCTATATTACCTTTCAGTAAAAAATGGCCTCGATGCTTCATCATATGGTGAAGTGCCAAATAAACAAGACGGATATCCGGTATCTCCTGCGTCTGCATAAGATATTTTCTTAAATGATAAATCGTTGGGAATTTCTCATGATACTCTTTATCTGTAAACCTCTCGTCTATGAATAACGCATATGGTAATTCCGGACAATTTCCATTTCCATCTCTTTTATCTTCAGGATAATAACGACTTTCTTTCATACGCCTGAAAAACCCTGAATCTTTTTTATTAATCTCTTCTGCAAAAATTTCCTGAAGCCATTCAATTCTCTGATTTCTTCGATCCAGTCGCCTTCTGGCTGTTCGGTTAATTCTTCTCTCTTCAGCCGTGTTTGCAGACTCAAATAATCTGCTTCCCCACATAGCCTTCCCATGAGCCCGTAATATATGATACTGGTCATCTGTAACCGCCCAACCAACAGATCCACTTCCCATATCCAAACCTAAAAAATAATCCTTCTCCATCGCAGCCTCCTTAGCAAGTATTTTGTTTAATTTTATCATATTTTCATTGATTCTGAATATTTTTTATTTGTTTCTTGTATTTTTTCAAAACAAAAGAGCTACCGGAAAAACCGATAGCTCTCATTTCCACACACTGTGGGTCATTTCTTCAATGACGTGTTCGATAAATCGTTATTTGAACTTATGATGTAAAACGTATAGTATGTATATACTATATAATGTTCTTTTATTTTGGTCAAGGTTTTTCCTCAGATTTTTCAATTTTTAATTTTGTTTCAAAACATCATTTTCAAATCATAGTACAGTTTTTCATTGAAACAAGCTTAACAAAGTCTCCATTTCTTATAGTGGCGGGTTTCGCTAAATTTAACCGAATCAAGGAAGTCCCTTGCTTCAATTGCAAATATTCACTTGACTAAAATATATTTCAGCAAAATTCAACTTACTCCCCACACACTTCTGATTAATCAATCATTATTCATGATTAATTTTTCTATCTTCTTTTTCACTTTTCCATCCATAGAGTTATCTTTACTGGAACTTTTATCCATCTGTTCTTCAAAGTCCCGTACTTGATTTATGATTTCCAACATATCCATATGAAGAATTTCTCCTATGTTAATCATCATTCTATAAGACGGATTGGGGACTTGACCTTTCTCAAATCTTCTAAAATGAGCACTTGAATATCCTATTTTTTCAGCAAGTTTTCCTTGTGTTATGCCTCTCTTTTTCCTCATTTTAGAAACGGCGTACCCCAAAATTTCATAATCTTCCATCCTATGGTACCTCCTCCTGTATTATGATATTTTTAGTTTTTCTGAGTTTCATCGTTATCACCTCCTACTATATCTGACTTCTTTAAAAGAACATATTTATTTTATCATATATTGCTCCAATATGGTGCGCTCATATATGCACACTTGTCATTAATTTATTTTTTCTAAAAAATATAAAAAAGAGCTGTTGTTAAACAGATGATTTACTCATTCCTGCCATACAACAGCTCTTTTTTCATTTCATATTCCTTAAGGCCGAGCGGACATTCGCCACTTGTTCATAATTGAAATAGCATATATGCATGCTTATCATATCAACCCCAACATCTTCACCGCATTACTCTCCGTCACAGCCACAACTTCCTCGCAGCTAACGCCCTTAATCTCCGCAATCGTCTTCACAACTTCTGGCAAATACAGGGAGCTGTTTCTCTTCCCACGGTTCGGTACAGGTGCCATGTACGGGCAGTCGGTTTCCAACAAAATCTGGTTCAATGGTGCGTACTCTGCCACTTCTTTCAACTTCCGGGAATTTTTAAATGTAATCACTCCGCCGATTCCCAGATAAAGTCCCATATTCAGATATTCCCTTGCAATTTCCTTGCTATAAGAAAAACAATGGATAACTCCGCCATACATTCCATTCTTCATATATTCTCTCACAATATTCAGAGTATCCTCCGCAGCATCACGGCTGTGGATCATAAACGGAAGCTTTTTCTCGCGGGCGATATCCATCTGCTGGCGGAATACCTTCTGCTGGAGAAGATGCTCCTCCTTCTCCTTATGCCAGTAATAATCCAGGCCGATCTCGCCTACAGCTACCGTTTTTTCCATGTCGCAATATCTGCGGATCTCATCCAGAACTGCTGCATCCACCTTATCCGCATCATCCGGATGTACACCTACTGCACCATAAATAAACGGATACTTCTCCACCAGATCATAAACCCGGTCAAAGTGTCCCACAGAAGCACACACATCCACAATATGCCCGATTCCATTCTCCTGCATACTATCCAGCATGGCATAACGGTCCTCGTCAAAAGCCTCATCATCATAATGTGCATGGGTATCAAAAATCATGGCTTTATCCACAGTCATCTCGTCACCGACAGAAACTTTTCCACCTTTCAGCACTCTTGTAAACACACCTTCACGGGGCATAATGCACTCTCCCATCTTCTGAAAAATAGCACAGCCATTGTGGCACTCCTTTCCAATCTGAGTCAGCTCCAGTACAACCTCACCACAGCGGAATCTCGTTCCAACCGGAAGCTTCGCGAAATCAATCCCCTCCACGACCAGGTTTTCGCCAAAAGCACCATCTTCAACTACTGCGCCCCTGGCGCGAAAATCCTCTATCTTTTCATTTGAAAGAAGACTCACCTGCCGGTGCCACTTCCCGGCATGAGCATCCCCCTCAAGCCCCCAGTCCTCCACAAAAACCGCAGACCCGACATTCCTCTTCTCCGTCCCCTTCTTCTCACTGATACAAACCGCAAGTACTTTTCCCATAACAAACTCCTATTAATTACACATCGCTACAAAATTTATTCCTATATATCACACCAGCAATATTAATTTCCAACTATCAATACATTCCTCAGAATTCACTGAATTCAACAACCAGGCTCACGCAGTCACAGTCGTCCCTTACCAACAACATGTCCGGTAAAACCTACACCACTCTCAACAACCAGCCCAACGGAGGCAGGGCCAGTACGGTGACGTTAGCGGAGCCGCCGTCGAGAGGCGAGTATAGCTGCTGCCACCGAGTGCTCTGTCTGAACGGAGCGCTATGCGCGTAGTGAGTTAGCACGAATGGCAGCAAACCAGCGACGCAGCCGAACAGGCCGCGCAGCGTGTCACAGTACTGGCCCTGCCTCCGTTGGCCGTCCGTTCGTTAATATACACTACGTTCTACCGTCCACACTCCCCAGCCTCACCAACAAGTATCTCAATCCCATGCCTCAGCGAATCCACAATCACTTCAAGGCACTCCCGCACAGCCTTAGGACTCCCCGGCAAATTAACAATCAACGTCCCCTTCCGGATCCCAGCTGTAGCTCTACTCAACATCGCCCTCTTCGTGATCGTCATACTAAACGCCCGCATAGCCTCCGGAATCCCCGGCACACGCCGCTCGATCACATCCTCCGTAGCCTCCGGCGTTACATCCCTCTGGGAAAACCCGGTGCCACCCGTAGTCAGAATCAGCTCAGCCAAACCCATATCCGCGATCTCTGCCATCCGTGCACTCAGCATCCCACGGTCATCCGGCAAAACCTCCACAGAAACAACCTCATACCCGGCCGCCTCCATGATTTCCTTTACAGCCGGCCCGCTGAGATCCTCACGTTCTCCTCTGAAACCCTTATCACTGGAAGTGATCACAGCAACTCTTTTCATCAACACTCAACCTCCGATCTGAGCCATACAAAGCTTCTCCGTTTTATCTTCCTTCTGTTTCTCCAGGCTGCCTCCAAAAGCATGCCCATCCGGCTTTTCCGCCAGTGCTTCCAGAATCACCGCCTTCAGCTCCTCATCCGAACCACCGCTGCGGATCATTGCCCGAAGATCCCTCCCGGCTGCATACTGCAGACAGGTTTTCAAAAACCCCTGGGAAGTCAGCCTTATCCGATTGCACTCCCCACAGAACTTATGGCTCACTGCACTGATAAACCCGATCTTCCCTGAAAAACCGTCCACATCATAATAATGACACGGTCCATTCCCAAGGGGCTCCCCAACATACGGCGAAAACCGTGGTAGCTTTTCCCCAAGAATCCCAAGCAGTTCCTCCTCCGACACCCCATGAAATTCTTTTCCCATCCCAATAGGCATCATCTCAATAAACCGCACATGCACCTTATGATCCCTGGCCAGAAACACCACCTCGCAAAGATCCTGCTCCGGAATTCCCAGTGGTACGCAGTTGATCTTCAGCGAAATCTCCGAATACTTCAACGCCTCTGAGATCCCTTCAAGCGTCCGATCTAATTCATCACGCCGGGTAATTCTTCTACTGCAGGCCTCATCCAGCGTATCCAGACTGATATTCAATCCGTCCAGCCCTGCCCGGGCAAAATCCTTCATCTGCTCTTTCAGAAGCACACCATTTGTAGTCAGAGTCACCTTCTCGATTCCCGTCATATTTTTCAGTTTTTCCACAAGCTGAGGCATTCCGGAACGAACCAGAGGCTCCCCTCCGGTAAGCTTGATCTTCCGGATACCCAGCTCTGCCATCACCCGGCAGATCCTCAAGATTTCCTCTTCCTGCAAAATAAGGGAGCGCGACACATGCTGCACTCCCTCCTCCGGCATACAATAAATACACCGCAAATTACATCTGTCAGTTACGGAAATCCTGAGATAATCAATATTTCTTCCGCACCTGTCTATCATTTTTCCTCAAAGCGGAAATCTCCGCTTTTGCCTCCTGTTTTTTCTTCCAGATGGATATCAGACATAACCATGTGCTTGTCAATTGCCTTGCACATGTCATAAATAGTCAGAAGTACCACCTGAACACCTGTCAGCGCCTCCATCTCCACGCCTGTTTTTCCCTCTGTTTTTACCGTGCAGAATACACGGATCATTCCCGCATCCTCATCCGTTTCAAAATCCACAGAACACTTCTGGATGGGAAGTGGATGGCACATGGGGATCAGTTCAGAAGTACGCTTCACCCCCATGATACCTGCCACACGGGCCACACCAAGCACATCACCCTTTTTCACATTTCCGCTTTTTACCGCAGCCATGATCTCCGGGCTTACCTGAATGGAACCGGCAGCTGTCGCTGTACGGTGAGTGACCGGTTTATCGGACACATCTACCATAACAGCATTGCCGTTTTTATCAAAATGATTCAATCCCATACTTAGCAGATCTCAGCACCTGCTGGCATCTCTTTCTCCGGCACCATCAGGGAAAGATTTCCGTCTGCATCCTCTGCACAGAGGATCATACCCTCGCTGAGAATTCCGGCAAGCTTGGCAGGTTTCAGGTTTGTAACGACCATAACCTTTTTGCCAACCATTTCCTCTGCGGAATAGTGAGCCTTGATTCCGGATACAATCTGACGAACCTGGCTTCCAATCTTAACCTGAGAGCAGAGAAGTTTTCTGGATTTCTTAACCTCCTCGCAGGCAATGATCTCACCAACCTGGAACTGAAGCTTCTCAAAATCATCGAAAGTGATCTCCGGCTTTGCCTCGATATCGATCACGTCCTCTGTTTTCTCCTCTTCTACCTCTTCCTTCGGCTCTTCTTTCTTCGGATGAAGCTTCTCAACCTTCTCAAGAACCTCTTTCAGATCAAGTCTCGCAAAAAGAATCTCCGGTTTGTCAGTTACGCGGTTTCCTGAAGGATAAAGACCAAACTGATCCATTTCCTCAAGAGTTCTTTCGTTTGCGTTGAGCTGTACAAGAATACGCTCTGTTGTACGCGGCATAAAGGATTTCAGAAGAGATGCGCCAATGCAGATTCCCTCAACCAGGTTGTAGAGAACTGTTGCAAGACGATCCTGCTTTGTCTCATCCTTTGCAAGTGCCCACGGCATTGTCTCGTCGATATATTTGTTGCAGCGCTTGAACAGAGAGAATACCTCTGTGATGGCATCTGCAACACGAAGTTTATCCATTTTTGCAGAAACGTTCTTCGGAACCTGAAGGATGAAGTTCTTAAGATCCTCATCAACCGGCTCAGTTACATTCTTATTCTCAACAACTCCGTTAAAATATTTGTTGGACATGGAAATAGTACGGTTTACAAGATTTCCAAGTGTGTTTGCAAGGTCAGAATTCAGTCTCTCAACCATCAGCTCCCATGTGATCACACCGTCATTCTCAAATGGCATCTCATGGAGTACGAAATAACGGACAGCATCTACACCGAAGAACTCAACAAGCTCATCTGCGTAGATTACATTTCCTTTGGATTTACTCATTTTTCCATCGCCCTGAAGCAGCCACGGATGTCCGAATACCTGTTTCGGAAGCGGAAGATCCAGAGACATCAGGAAGATCGGCCAGTAAATCGTATGGAAACGGATGATATCTTTTCCGATAAGGTGAAGATCAGCAGGCCAGTATTTGTTGAATTGATCGCTGCTGTTTCCATCGCAGTCATAGCCGATACCTGTGATATAGTTTGTCAGGGCATCCAGCCATACATATACAACGTGCTTCGGATCGAAATCTACCGGGATTCCCCATTTAAAGGATGTTCTGGATACACAGAGATCCTGAAGTCCCGGAAGAAGGAAGTTGTTCATCATCTCGTTTTTACGGGACTCCGGCTGGATGAAATCCGGATGTGTGTTGATGTAGTCAATAAGCTTATCTGCATATTTACTCATTTTGAAGAAATATGCCTCTTCCTTGGCAGGTACGCATGGACGTCCGCAGTCCGGACATTTGCCGTCTACAAGCTGGGACTCTGTGAAGAAGGACTCACATGGTGTACAGTACATTCCTTCATAATGACCCTTGTAGATATCTCCCTTTGCATACATTTTTTTGAAGATTTTTTTGACCTGCTCTTCATGGTCTTTATCTGTTGTACGGATGAATTTATCATAGGATGTGTTCATCAGATCCCAGATACGTTTGATCTCACCGGAAACGTTATCTACGAATTCCTTCGGTGTGACGCCTGCTTCCTCAGCCTTCAGCTCGATCTTCTGGCCATGCTCGTCAGTTCCTGTCTGAAAATACACATCATAACCCTGCTGTCTTTTAAAACGTGCGATCGCATCTGCAAGAACTACCTCATAAGTATTTCCGATATGCGGCTTACCGGATGTGTACGCAATGGCGGTGCTGATATAATATCTCTGCTTTTCCATTTTTTCTTTCCTCCATAATAAAAATAAAAAAACGTCTTCCCATACCATAATGATATGAGAAGACGAGTTATTACCCGTGTTACCACTTCTTTTCGTTCCTGCCTCGCGGCAAAAACCTCATCAGGTACAGCAGTTTCTATACCTTTCCGCTATAACAGGCGGTCCTGTCATCACCTGCCGGTATCCATTAAACGGGACATTCTCATTTCGCTTATCACGTTCAAACCGGGTCAGCAATGCCTCTCCGAAGCCATCTTCCATCTGCGCCTGCACATCCCTCTCAGTCTCGGAACTCCTTATATAAAAAGTTCTCCGGGGATTTCCCTGTAGTGTGGTGTACACATGTACTCTCTTCTTCCACGAGTTTTCCATATGGGAAAATCGTAACACATTTCTGATGGTTTGTAAACGGGGAATTTCGATACTGTATTACATTCTCCTCTGTCTGTACATCCACCGCCACGCCATCCTGAACGCAATGGTTGTCAGCGTCATTCCTGCTGCCATGCTCACTGCAAAAAGGATCGTATAGATTCCGTCTTTCTGGAATTTCGCCCAGTCTTTCATCAACATCCAGTTCATTGTCCGGTAAAGTGCTGCTCCCGGAATCAGCGGAATTGTCGCGGAAACCAGAAATACAGTTACCGGCGTTTTATGAATTCTTGCCATACATTCTGCATACAAGGTAATAGCTACTGTTGACCAGAAACCGCACACATACGGACTTGGCGTTATGAACTCTACTGCCAGATATACAGCCCAGGACAGGCATCCACCCAATGCCGCAAACCAGAGTTTTTTTCCATGGATATTAAATAATGCCGCAAAGCCGAGAGATCCTGTGAAGGATACGACCAGCTGTATGATTTCCCGCATATTTTCCTCCTGAATAAATCATAACTACTCTCAAATACTCCCATTATCTGCTGCATTTCGCTACTCCGCAATTGATACAGTATCTAAACTCCTCATTCATTACTTATTGCTTTTCGCAACCTTCAAGAGAACTTCCCTGATTCGGTTAAAACAACAGATTCGCCACCGTGAAACCAAGGCCCACGACCAGTGCCAGCAAAAGCGCCTCCATACATCGGATCAAACCTGTAATGGTATCTCCTGAAAACATATCGCGTAATGAATTGGTAAATGCAATTCCCGGTATCAGAAGCATGATATTTCCGATACTGATCAGATCCGCATGATGTCCAAGCCTGATCAGAACTGTAAGATTGGAAAATACTCCGCCGGCTCCGCAGCAAAGAAGCACTGTCAGCAGTGAGTTTAATGCGCCCTTTTTTACAAAAGCCTCAAACAGCTTCAGAGCGATACCAATCAGCGCAGAAGCAATCATATCGTTGACATCTCCTCCGAAAAACACGGAAAAAGAACCTGAAATTACAGCATAGATCAAAATCTGCGTTTTAAAAGAATATCCTTGTTTATCCCGGATCTTTTCCAGCCCCTTCTGGATCTCCTCCGGCTTCGGCCGATACTCACAGATGTATCTGGAAAGCTGGTTCAGGTCATCCAGCCGTCCCAGATCATTGGACATTCCCGGCACACGCCGCGTCTGGGTGCAGATTCCAAAATCCTCTCCATAAATAGTCGTCACAATACTGGATGTGATAGAAAAAACATCCGCCCGGGTGGCTCCATATGCCAGGCAGATCCGCCGTATGGTATCTTCCACACGTCCAACCTCTGCTCCGCAGCAAAGAAGCTGTTCACCAATTGTCATCGCATAATATAAATACTGTTCCGCTTCCTCCCGCGTCATCCGGCATCCCTCACTTTCCTGCTTTATTTCATCTTTATCTATTTTAGGACACGTAAATATTAAAATCAACAAGGATTTTTTGTCTTAATATTCATTTCTTCTATATTTCCTCAAAGTAATAAGCAGATATTTTCGCTCAAAATAAAACACCACCCGGACAAAAAAGATATCTATCCCTTCTGTCCGGATGGTGTTTGTGTTTGAAAATCCAATGCTCTGCTCGGTTTTTATTTATTTGAAATCTAATAGATCTTATGCAAGTTTTCCGCCAAGTTCACGGCAAGCTGCAAGTCCTTCATCATCAGGTGTGTTGTTTACAATGAGTCCTTCATCATCAACAAGCTCTGCACCTGCGTCTTTTGCTCTGCCGCACCATGTTCTCATCCACTCTCCGTCGCCCCAGTCATAGGAACCGAAAAGTGCAACTTTTTTACCGGAAAGTTTGCCTTCCAGATCAGAGAAGAATGGCTCGAACTCACCATCCTCAAGCTCCTCATCTCCCATTGCCGGACAACCAAGTGCCAAAACATCATAAGAGAGAGCTTTATCTACATCTGCATCTGCAACTTCCATGATCTCAACATCCGCACCAGCTGCTTTTGCACCTTCCTCAACAGCCTGTGCCATTGCCTCTGTGTTGCCTGTGGAAGACCAGTAAATAATTCCTACCTTGCTCATCTTAAAAACCTCCTGTTTTTAAACTTTATATTATACGCACATCTGAGATGTACAGAGATGCTTCATACCAACAACCTGCAAAATCGAATACCCCGCACGGATCTGCGCTGCAGTAAACTCCCGGCACTTATCATAGCTGTCAAAAATCCTGCGAGCCTGCTCCACATCATCATAAACCTTCCAGTAACCACACATCTTGCAGTCACTGCCTCCGAACTTCCGAAAGCCCTTCACATCTTCAATAGGATAACCCAGAAAAAGACCGATCTCATGAGGAAATTCCGTCTTATGAAAAAATCTCTCCTTCAGACGGGCGATCATCTCATCCAGAGAACCATCTATATTATAACCATCCTGGAGCAAAAGATTCCTGGCTTCTTCCTGCTTAAGATATTCCTGCAGCATATCCGGCCGGTACACCAGAAGAAGATAATGCTTCCTGCATCCGCAGATGATCTCCATACGGATGCCTTCCCGTTCAAGACTCTCCTTATAATCCGAAATGATCTCCGGCAGCTCCGGCATTTTTTCCTTGGAAAAGGAAACAAGGTTCGCCGGTTTCATTCCCATTAATACAGGGGAACAATGATAACCTATGACAGATTCAAATTTTGCACAAGTCATTTGCATTCTCCTTTACGCTTTAGTTAGATTTCCCTAACTATCGTAAATATACTACTAAAGTTAGTTTGTGTCAACTTATTTTTTAAAAATTCTCATCAGGAATTTTTATTGATAAAATCCCATCATTAAGGGCACAATATTTTTGGATAATGAGCTCAAAATCTCTTGACAAACCTCTCTCTGTCATGTATTATAATATCAGTAATAATTACTATTACTAATAGGAGGAAACATTATGGCAGCACTTAAATACAGCCGTCAGAGAGAATCTATCAAGGAATTTCTGAGATCCAGAACAGATCATCCAACGGCAGATACAGTATACGAGAATCTTCGACAGATCTACCCCAACATCAGTCTCGGCACTGTCTACCGTAATCTTTCTCTTCTCAGTGACATCGGCGAGATCCGGAAGCTGACCAATTTCGGAAGCGCGGACCGCTACGATGGAAGGGTCGCACCACATTCACATTTCATGTGTACCAGATGCAACCGGGTGATCGATATGCAGTCAGACAGCCTTAACGGAATTCTTGAGCAGGCAGCTGCAGAATTTATCCACGGAAAAGTCTTTGACGTAGATGCAAGCTTCTATGGAATCTGCAAGGAATGCCTCGAAAAAGAAGAAAAACAGTCTTGACAAAAATAAGATCACATGTTACTATAAAACAGTAATAATTACTATTATTAATTTAAAAGAAACACAAAATAATAATATATTTTTATAAGAAAAGGAGATCACAACTATGGCAAAATGGGTATGTAATGTATGTGGATATGTTTACGAGGGCGAGCAGGCACCGGAGGCCTGTCCAGTATGTAAAGCACCAGCTTCCAAGTTTTCCAAACAGGAAGGCGAGCTCACATGGGCAGCTGAGCATGTTGTAGGCGTTGCTAAGGGCGTTAGCGAGGATATCCTTGCAGACCTGAGAGCAAACTTCGAGGGCGAGTGCTCTGAGGTTGGTATGTATCTTGCAATGGCTAGAGTAGCTCACAGAGAAGGATATCCGGAAGTTGGAATGTACTATGAGAAGGCAGCTTACGAGGAAGCAGAGCATGCAGCTAAATTCGCAGAGCTCCTTGGCGAAGTTGTAACAGACAGCACAGAGAAGAACCTTCAGATGCGTGTAGAGGCTGAGAACGGTGCTACAGCAGGTAAATTCGACCTTGCTAAACGTGCGAAAGCAGCTGACCTTGACGCAATCCATGACACAGTTCATGAGATGGCTAAGGATGAAGCAAGACACGGAAAAGCATTCGCTGGACTGCTTAAGAGATACTTTGGTAAATAAGAAATCCGCATAAAATCGGAATTTTTACAAGAGGGAACCACGTAAAATGGTTCCCTCTTTTTTAATGTTTCTGATGGAGATGTGCAAATTAGTGTACAGATTTTTCAATCTTCCGCACACTATCTTCCCGAACCTTTGCACGAAGCTCCGTCAGATACTCTGAGAACTTCACCTGCTCATTTCCGTATGTCATCTGCAGATCATATTCCAGCGGAATCCAGGTTTTAATATCGGATTCGTTATGCTGGATCAGGGCTTCCAACTTGTCCAGAGCTTTATAGATCCTGGCCTCCAGAGTCTGCTGCTCTTCCATTTCCTGATAGAGTTCTGACATTTCTTTACTGAATGGCTCCGGCAAGGTTTTCACCCATTCGCCCAGTACATCCGCCTCCTTCTTCGAATCTTTATCCGTTTTTTCAAAGGCTGGGATATCTCCGGTAAAAGCTTCTCCCAGATCGTGGATCAGGCACATTTTCATAATTTTCAGAAGATCCGCCTCAGGGAACTCATCACTGACAAAATATGCCATCAGCGTGATCCTCCAGGAATGCTCTGCAACGCTCTCATGTCTGCCGCCGGAGGTATAGCAATGACGCACTGCATCCTTTAACCGCTCTGCAACAGAAAGTACTTCGATCAGTTTTTCTGATTTCATATATATTACGCTCCTCTTCTTTTTATTATGTCAACCATCTATATCAGCTATTTCCAGCCTATCTTATATATCTGTCCATAAAACCGTTATAGCATTTTTATTTACTATACCATAATTTTCCAAAGAACAGACCCCCAAAAAACATTCTCCTTACTTCTGCGCGCTGACATTTCCCATCCCAAATAAATTTGTCCAACCTAATTTCTAAAAAAACTATAAACCATATTGCATTTTTCTCCATAATCGTCATAATGAAATTATAAACAAAAGAAAGAAGGTGATTGCCGATGGATATCACGGTGTCGGATGAGGTCTCACAGGAATATCATGAGCTTGTGAAGAACATCCTCTGTAACAGAGAGTTCCTGAAGCTGAGCCTGTACACCCACCACCAGTGGACCACACGGCTCATGCACAGTATCAATGTTTCTTACCTCTCCTGGTTCATTGCCAGGAAGCTGGGATGTGACGAGAAAGCCGCCGCAAGGGCAGGGCTTCTCCACGATTTCTGTCCCTATGACTTCAGGGCGGAGACACCGACCGGTGAGCATCAAGCGTTTTATCACCCGAAGGCTGCCGCAGACAACAGTGTCGCACACTTTGATGTCACGGACAGAGAACTGGATGCGATACTCTCACATATGTTCCCTCTGGGACCTCTTCCACGCAACAAGGAAGCCTGGATCATCAGCATTGCCGATAAAGCCTGCGCTATTGCGGAAGGCTGCCATATCGCCATTGCACTGGCCAGACGCAACCGGATCGTCATCAATCCGGCATAATTTCCACACAAAAAACAGGGCCGTCACCACTTCTGACGAGCCCTGTTTTTGTGTGGAAATTTATTTTATGGTAATACCTTGCAGATTACTTTATATATCTTAGTTCTCTTTCACAACAACCTTATCCAGATGCCAGATATCATCTACATACTCCTGGATGGTTCTGTCGGATGTGAACTTACCGCTGCATGCTGTGTTGAGAAGTGCCATCTTAGCCCAGCGTTTCTCATCTTTGTATGCTTCCTCAACACGCTTCTGTGCCTCTGCATAGGAACGGAAGTCGCCAAGGATGAAGTACTGGTCAGGTCTCGGCATGTTGCGTTTGTCGAGAAGTGAATTGTAGATGTCACGGAACATCTCTGTATCGCTGGAGAAGGTTCCGTTGATCAGCTGCATCAGTACCTGACGGATCTCCGGATCTGTGTTGTAGATGAAGTCCGGATCGTAACCGCCGTTGTTCTCATAATTGATGATCTGGTCGGAGCTCATACCGAAGATAAATGCATTCTCCTCGCCAACCTCCTGTACGATCTCAACGTTAGCACCATCCATGGTTCCAAGTGTCGGAGCACCGTTCAGCATGAATTTCATGTTACCTGTACCGGAAGCCTCTTTACTTGCTGTGGAGATCTGCTCGGAAACATCTGCTGCCGCAAAAATGATCTCAGCGTTGGATACACGGTAGTTCTCGATGAATACAACCTTCAGCTTGCCGTTGATGGAAGCATCATTGTTTACAACATCTGCCACACAGTTGATCAGCTTGATGATCTTCTTTGCACGTGCGTAAGCTGCGGAAGCTTTTGCACCAAAGATAAATGTTCTTGGATAGAAATCCATCTCCGGATGTGCCTTGATCTGGTTGTACAGATAGATCACATGCAGGATGTTAAGAAGCTGACGTTTGTACTCATGAAGTCTCTTAACCTGGATATCGAAGATAGAGTGCGGGTCAACCTCAACACCATTGTGCTCCAGGATATATTTTGCAAGACGCTCTTTGTTCTTGAACTTGATGGTCATGAACTCCTGAAGAGCCTTCTCATCGTCTGCGTAAACCTTAAGCTTGGAAAGCTGGGAAAGATCTGTGATCCAGTCCGGTCCGATCTTGTCTGTTACCCAGTCAGCCAGAAGCGGGTTTCCATGAGCAAGGAAACGTCTCTGTGTGATACCGTTTGTTTTGTTGTTGAACTTCTCAGGCATCATCTCATAGAAATCCTTCAGCTCCTGATTCTTGAGGATCTCGGTATGAAGGCGTGCAACACCGTTTACAGAGTAGCCTGCAACGATCGCAAGGTGAGCCATCTTAACCTGTCCGTCATAGATGATCGCCATCTTCTTAACCTTCTCGAAGTTTCCAGGATATTTCTGCTGGATCTCAAGAATGAAACGACGGTTGATCTCCTCGATGATCTGGTATACACGCGGAAGCAGTCTGGAGAACAGCTCGATCGGCCATTTCTCAAGTGCCTCGGACATGATGGTGTGGTTGGTGTAAGCACAGCATTTTGTTGTGATATCCCATGCCTGATCCCAGCCAAGACCTTCCTCATCGATAAGAATACGCATCAACTCTGCAACTGCAACTGTCGGATGAGTATCATTCATCTGGAATACAACCTTCTCATGAAGCTTGGTAATGTCGTCGTGTGTTTTTTTGTATTTGGCAATCGCTGCCTGAAGGCTGGCAGATACGAAGAAGTACTGCTGTTTCAGACGAAGCTCTTTACCTGCCATATGGTTATCATTCGGATAAAGCACCTCTACGATAGTACGTGCAAGGTTCTCCTGCTCTACTGCGTTGTGATAATCACCCTTGTCAAAAGAGTCAAGGTTGAAGTCTACGATCGGCTCTGCATCCCAGATACGAAGTGTGTTTACAACATCGTTGTTATAACCTGTGATCGGCATATCGTAAGGAACAGCCTTAACTGCCTGATATCCTTCATGGATGAATTTATTCTCGTTCTTCACCGGATCCCACTCAACGCGTACATATCCGCCGAAATGAACCTCTTTTGCATACTCCGGACGACGGAGCTCGAAAGGATAGCCGTTCTTCAGCCAGTTATCCGGTGCCTCTACCTGATAACCGTCACGGATCTCCTGCTTGAACATACCATAACGGTAACGGATTCCGCATCCGTATGCACAGTAGTTCAGAGTTGCAAGAGAATCCAGGAAGCATGCTGCCAGTCTTCCAAGTCCACCGTTTCCAAGAGCCGGATCCGGCTCCTGGTCTTCGATGCAGTTAATATCAAGTCCAAGCTCCTCAAGAGCCTCCTTAACCTCGCCGTATGCGCCAAGGTTGATCAGATTGTTTCCAAGGGCACGGCCCATAAGGAACTCCATGGACATATAATATACAATCTTCGGGTCCTGTTTTTCATACGCCTTCTGGCTCTTGAGCCAGTTGTCAATGATAACGTCCTTCACAGTGTAGCTTACAGCCTGAAAAATCTGCTCCTGTGTAGCCTCTTCCAGTGTTTTTCGATAAAGGAATTTTACGTTTTCTTTTACGCTTTTTTTGAATTCCTCTTTCTCAAACTGCTTGTCAATCATTAGTTTTCCTCCTGTACTTTGGATACTCCCAGTGTTACAGCCTCTTTGTTGATGTTCCATTCTTTGGTGTAACCCTCTGCTTCTCCCAGAACAATGTTTTCTGCCAGTACTTCACGTTTGATCTCATCCTGGTTTGCTTTCATGATATCCATGATCTTATCGTTATCTTTTGCATAGACAATGATCTTGTCCATGACTTCGAAACCAGCCTCTTTACGCATGGTCTGCACCTTACTGATGATCTCGCGGACAAAGCCCTCCTGGATCAGTTCAGGTGTAAGGTTTGTATCAAGGACAACTGATGTCTCACCGTCTGTCTCTGTAACATAGCCCTCGCTCTGGGCTGTTTCGATCAATAAGTCTTCCTCTGCAAGCTCGACCTTATTTCCGTCAATGTCAAGAACGAGAACACCATTGTCTCTCAGCTCTTTCATTGCTGCGGTTCCGTTGATCTCAGAGAGTGCGGTACGGATGCCGTTCAGAAGCTTGCCGTATTTCGGTCCTACTGTACGGAGCTGCGGCTTGAAGCTGTAGGAAATGAAGGACTCTACATCATCTGCGAATTTCACTTCTTTTACATTCAGTTCGTCTGCGATGATGTCAGTATAGAATTCACTCATTTTCTTCTCAGCTTTTACATACATGGTTCCGATCGGCTGACGGTTCTTGATGTTTGCAGTATTTCTGCATGCACGACCAAGAACAACGATCTCAAGAAGCTCTTCCATGTTTGCCTCAAGATCCTTATCGATCCATGCCTCATTTACCTCCGGGTAATCGCAAAGATGGATACTCTCCGGAGCGTCTGTATCAATGCTTCTTACAAGGTTCTGGTAGATATCCTCAGTCATGAACGGGATCATCGGAGCTGCAGCCTTGGCAACAGTTACCAGTGCTGTGTAAAGTGTCATGTAAGCATTAATCTTATCCTGCTCCATGCCCTTTGCCCAGAAACGCTCACGGCTTCTTCTTACATACCAGTTACTCATATCGTCAACAAATTCCTGAAGTGCTCTTGCAGCCTCCGGAATCTTGTAGGAACCAAGATCCTCATCGACAGTCTTCACCATGGTATTCAGCTTGCTGAGCAGCCATTTATCCATAACCGGAAGCTTATCGTAATTTAAAGTATATTTAGTTGCATCAAAATTGTCAATGTTAGCATACAGTACAAAAAATGCATAGGTGTTCCACAGAGTGCTCATGAATTTTCTCTGTCCTTCCACAACTGCCTTGCCGTGGAAACGGTTCGGAAGCCACGGAGCACTGTTGATGTAGAAATACCAGCGGATAGCATCTGCGCCGTATTTGTTCAGTGCATCAAACGGATCTACTGCATTTCCCTTTGACTTACTCATCTTCTGTCCGTTCTCATCCTGTACATGTCCCAGAACGATTACATTCTTATACGGAGCCTTGTTGAAAAGCAGTGTGGACTCAGCAAGAAGGGAGTAGAACCATCCTCTTGTCTGGTCAACAGCCTCGGAGATGAAATCTGCCGGGAACTGCTGCTCGAACAGGTCTTTGTTCTCAAACGGATAATGATGCTGTGCAAAAGGCATTGCTCCTGAATCGAACCAGCAGTCAATTACCTCCGGTACACGGTGCATGGTCTTTCCGCAATCCGGGCACTTCATGGTGATATCATCAATGTATGGGCGGTGAAGCTCGATAGTCTTCGCACGCTCGTCACCACTCTTCTCATAGAGATCCTGGCGGCTTCCTACGGATTCCATATGTCCGCACTCACACTGCCAGATATTCAGTGGTGTTCCCCAGTAACGGTTTCTGGAAATACCCCAGTCCTGAACGTTCTCAAGCCAGTCACCAAAACGTCCCTTACCGATGCTCTCCGGAATCCAGTTAATTGTATTATTGTTACGGATCAGATCATCCTTTACTGCTGTCATCTTGATGAACCAGGACTCACGTGCATAGTAGATAAGCGGTGTGTCACATCTCCAGCAATGCGGATAATCATGCTCGAATTTCGGCGCATCAAAAAGCTTGCCCTCTTTGTCAAGGTCTGTGAGAACCATCGGGTCAGCTTTCTTTACGAATACACCGGCATACGGTGTCTCCTTGGTCATGTTACCCTGTCCGTCTACGAACTGTACGAACGGAAGGTCATACTCACGTCCCACACGGCTGTCATCCTCACCAAATGCAGGTGCGATATGAACGATACCGGTACCATCACTCATGGTAACGTAGTTATCACAGGTTACAAAATGAGCTTTTTTGCGCTGTTTTGCTGCTGCCTCGCCTGTGCATGCAAAAAGCGGCTCATATTCCTTACGCTCAAGGTCTGTTCCTTTGTATTTCTCAAGGATCTCATATGCAGGCTCATCATCCTTTGCAAGCTTGCCGAGAACCTTATCCAGAAGTGCTTCTGCCATGTAATAGGTATAGCCGTCTGCTGCTTTTACCTTGCAGTAGATCTCATCCGGGTTTACACAAAGTGCGACGTTGGATGGAAGTGTCCACGGTGTTGTTGTCCATGCCAGGAAGTATGCGTCCTCACCAACAACTTTAAAACGAACGATTGCAGAACGCTCTTTAACAGTCTTATAGCCCTGAGAAACCTCCTGTGCGGAAAGCGGAGTTCCACAACGCGGGCAGTAAGGAACGATCTTGAAGCCTTTGTAAAGAAGACCTTTTTCCCAGATCTCTTTCAGTGCCCACCACTCGGACTCGATAAAGTTATTGTCGTATGTTACATAAGGATGCTCCATGTCAGCCCAGAAACCAACTGTAGATGAGAAATCCTCCCACATTCCCTTGTATTTCCATACGCTCTCTTTACACTGCTGAATGAACGGCTCCATTCCGTACTCCTCGATCTGCTCCTTGCCGTCAAGGCCAAGCTTCTTCTCGACCTCAAGCTCAACCGGAAGTCCGTGAGTATCCCAGCCTGCTTTTCGCGGAACCATGTAGCCCTTCATTGTACGGTATCTCGGAATCATATCCTTGATAACTCGTGTCAGAACGTGTCCGATATGTGGCTTACCATTTGCGGTAGGCGGTCCGTCATAAAATGTGTATGTCTCGCCCTCTTTACGGCTGTCCATACTCTTTTCGAAAATCTTATTGTCTTTCCAGAATTTCTCAACTTCTTTTTCACGGTCAACAAAATTCAGATTCGTGTCAACTTTACGATACACAATATTTACCTCCTGTGTCTGATTACTGGCTGCTGTCTCATCTATGAGGCCACAGCGGATTACTTCTTCACAGATACCTGTTCGTGCCAATGCCTCGGGCACTTATAAAAAAAGACCCCATCCTGTAAAAGGACGAAGTCTGATTCGCTGTACCACCTGTTACATTATACGGGCCTGTGTCCGGATTCCTGCGTCTTTCTTTACAGTTTCTTATTGATTCTGCTGCAGGCTCCTGTGTCATGTCTTTCCATGACGGACATTACTGTATCTGCCGATATATGTTCCCTGTAACGGAGGAAATCCGTCAGTTCTTACTTGATCATTATCTATATCTCAGATACTCTTCCCGGCTGCACCGGACAACTTCAGAACTGAAGCTCAGGAGTGATATTCCATCATACTTACTCGCCCCGGGCTCTCACCCTCCCCGGTTCGCTGAAAGCTTTCCATATGACTTACTGTCTCCGTCTTCGCTTTTTCATATACGCTGTATATTATAGGTTGGGGAAATTCCATATGTCAAGTGTTTTTGCCGGATTTCAGCGGTTTTCCTCTTATTATATGTATGTTCATTCTATCTTAATGGAATTTTCACAGACTGAAAGTAGTTTTTCCAGAAGGAAAGTGGTATACTACTACAGAATCTCACGGGTAAAATACAACTATTATTGAAAGGTCTATTAAAATGAGTATTACGAAAAAACGATCTCTGCGCCAGATCTTTGCCGGAATCCTCTGCATGGGAATCCTGATTACAGGCGCACAGCCATGTGCAGCTGCTGCTTATGGATATGATGAGTACGGTGATCCTATTGTCACCGCAACACCAGTTCCTGACAGCCAGAGCGGACAGGCTGCACAGGTCACACCTGCCCATTCCAGTTACTACAACCAGGCAGCTGATACCGACTCCATTGACGGCTGGCCAACCGGCCCAAATATCGAAGCACAGGCGGCAGTTCTTATGGATGTAAATACAGAAGCAGTTCTTTATTCCAAGAATGCCGACACCCAGCTTTATCCTGCCAGCATTACCAAGATCCTGACAACGCTTCTGGCATGTGAGAATTTAAGTTCCAAGGATAACATCGTTGTTTCCGAGAACGCTTCAACCAGTGTAACTGCCGGCGATTCCAGTATTTATGCAGCTCCTGGTGAAGAATTTACACGAAATCAGGCACTGATGGCTGTTATGCTCCAGTCTGCAAACGAGATGTCTGTAGCAGTAGCAGAACAGGTTTCCGGCTCTGTAAAAAAATTCACAGAACTTATGAACTGGCGTGCAAAGCTTTTTGGGTGTAAAAACACTCACTTCAACAATCCGAATGGCCTTCCGGATGAGAACCATTACACCACAGCTTCTGACATGGCCAGAATTGCAAAATCCGCCTGGCTGAATCCGCTTTACCGTAAATTCTGTACCAGGCGATATTATGAAATCCCGGCCACCAATAAATTCGCAGAAGCACGCCAGCTTCTCAATCACCACAAGATGATCAAAAACGGCGAATACTACTACGAGGGTGTCCTTGGCGGAAAAACAGGATACACAGATGCTTCCGGCAATACTCTTGTCACCTACTGCAAGCGCGGAAACATGACTCTGGTTGCTGTGATCCTGAATTCTACTTCTGCTGCAAATGCCTACAGCGACACTGCTTCACTTTTTAATTATGGTTTTGAAAATTTTGAAAAAGTGGATATGAAAGTTTCCATGAATCCAGTCCCATTTAAGGTACTCCCATGTGACAAATATATCCTTAAAGATAACGGAAATACTTATCCGTTTTATTACAAGACTAAAGTTTATGTAACTTTGCCAAAAGGCATCAAGAAATCAAAACTTAACAAACGCCAGGCCGTTCTCTCGAATGCTGCCGGCCCGCTGCGTCTGAAAAGCAAATACTACTATAATAAACATCTGGTTGGCTGGGGAATGCAGTACGAACGGAATGTCGTATCAGACCTGCTTCTCCAGACCTCTTCTTAAAAGTTTCTTGCGGCGGAGAGATTCATGCTTTTCACGGATCTCATCCGCTGCTTCTGTATCATTCACTTTCAGGGTTTTTACTCCGAAATATTTTCCCTCGTCTGTTTTACGGATACGGATCTTTCCTGCAACAGGACCATGCTCATGGCAAAGCGCAAGACAATAATATACCTTGGAATTATTGGTACTGAACCAGCGGATCTTTCGCTTTGCCGGACATTTACAAACAGGACATATCGTACTGATCATATTCCGGTCTTTCATTAATCGCTCTTTTGATACAAATTCTCTGGATACAAACTTGTCGTGATCTGTATAGAAAATATAGATTTCTTTCTCTTTTGACTTCGGATTCTGGTATACATCCAGGGATGGATGACGGATCATGCAGGCTTCGTCAATCTCCAGAAGAATCCTTGCCGTATAGCTGGCATCTGCCAGTGCACGGTGAAAATCCCGGTTCTTTGGAAGATTAAGATAGTCAATGGCATATTCCAGAGAACGTCTGGCGATCCCATCTTCAAATTTCACACTGAAAAGCTTCTGCACATCATAATAATGTACCGGTCCGGGCATCAGTTTCAGAAGATTATAATATTTCATATTCCGCTGAAGTTCCATAACATCCTGATTTCCCCAGGTAAAAAAACGGTACTCCTCTCCGCACCATTCCAGAAAATTTCGGATAGCTCTTGGAAACGGGATTCCATTCTCAAGCTCATGATAATCCACATGGATCACCTCATGGATGCTGTCGTGGATCCAGTGGTACACTTTGGGCTTGATCAGGCACTGGAAGGTGTCGATGATCTCTCTTTTTTCATTTAATTTTACTGCCCCGATCTCAATGATCTCAAAAGGGAGCCGGCTGTCCGGATGTCTTCTTCCGTCCGGATTCTGGTTCCATTCCAGGTCAAATACAATATAGTTCATGGGTTTTCTGTCCTCTTATCTGACAGTGTGTACAGATATCTTTATGAAGAGCAGGCACCGTGTTCTGCTCCTCTATATCTTATGAACGCAGCTGCTTCATGGTCTGATCCCGGTTATTTCCCGGTTCTGCACTCGGAAACAGAATAAATCGCTTCGAACAGCTCCTGCTGAAAGCGCTCTGTATCTGCGTCTGTCAGAATCATATCTTTTATTTTTTCTTCATCGTGAAGCCACCAGCGGAAATCGCATAATGTGGCACCCCGTCCGGCACCATCGGAGCAATCCACATCCAGGAGCACTTTTTCTGTCTTAAAGAACTCCGGATGAAGGAGATACATAAACGGTACTGCATCGTGAATACTTGCCACGCAGCGATATTTGGAAGAATTTTCAAGTACATAGCCAGCCATATCTCCACAGGCTCTGGCTGTCGGATCACCGGACTGGCATAATTTCATGATTTGGTTTCTGGTAAGATTGCATTTCAGGGTAGCATCCAGTCCGCACATCACCAGTAGGATACCGGAATCGAATACGATCTTCGCAGCTTCCGGATCTGCATAAATGTTGAATTCTGCTGCCGGTGTGATGTTTCCGCCTTTTGCTGCGCCGCCCATAAATACAATTTTTCCAATCTTATTCTTTATTTCAGGAAAAACCTTCAACAGAAGTGCAAGATTAGTCATTGGCGCAGTTTCAATCATTACTACCTGCTCACCTTCCGGAAGTCTGTTCAGAAGCTCACGGATAAAAAGCACTGCATTGTCTGATGCAGCCTCTGATTTTGCTTTCGGCAGCACACAATGGCCAAGCCCTGTCTCTCCGTGAAATTCTTCCGCATGAAGTACCTCTTTCACAAGAGGACGTTCCTGGCCTCTTGCCACCGGAACATTCAATCCGTAAAAATCTACCAGCTCCAGTGCATTCTTCGTCACTTTATCAATGGTATTATTTCCTGCAAATGTTGTCACTGCAAGAAGCTCCAGCTCGTCCTGATGCGCTGCCGCATATGCCAGCGCAATACCATCATCGATTCCCGGATCACAGTCCATAATAACCTTGATTCTCTCTCCCATATATTCACCTCTGTAAAAACTCTTTCCCCAATTTTATAGTATTGCCGAATTTCCGCTGTTTATCTGTTCCAAGTATAACAGAGTGAGGATGTAGTGTAAAGTTAATCAGAATTCGTTACTCTTCACTCCGTTCTCAGCAACACGCTTCGCAATGCACAGAATTTATGCTGATCTCATAAATTCGCGCGGTATGTCTCGGGTTTTCTGTGACCTTCGCTCACACAAAACACCTCGCGGAATATTACCAGTAAACAGTAATCAGAATTCACCTCTGTACTTCAGACCGAAACGTAAAGAACCCCTCTGCCGGGCATTGGCAGAGGGGTGGAAAAAAAGGGGGTTATATTCTATCCGTTTGGGTTGTTCCGGATATTGGCTTCAAAATAAATGCTGATCAATCAATAGAAACAAATTTCTTCTCTTCTGCTTCTTTCTTGGTCTCTTCCTTCGGGAAGGTTACATGAAGGATTCCGTTCTCATATTTCGCATGGATATCTTCATGCTTAATGCTCGAGCCTACATAAAAGCTTCTGTTGCAGGTTCCTGTATAACGTTCTCTGCGAACATATTTACCTTTATCATCCTTCTCGTCCTTCTTCTCTTCCCTGGTGGCCTGAATGTTCAGATAACCATTCTTCAGCTGGATCTTCACATCCTCCTTCTTAAAGCCCGGAAGATCAATCTCCAATTCATAATTACCATCTACGTCACGGATATCTGTCTTCATCATATCCTTTACCTGAGGATAAGCATTGGAAACTGCCTGACGGCCTGTTGGATATCCAATAAAATCATCAAATAAATCTTCTCCGAAAATACTTGGCATTAACATAACTCATTCCTCCTGATCTATATTCGCTGCGTGCTGTGCAGCCATTTTTAATTTACTGTTTCAGAAAACATCTGAAAATTCTGTAAGAACTTTCTCCGGAAGATTTCTTTTTTCTCTCTTCCTTTGTTCTGTACGTACTATAACACGTATTATTAGCACTGTCAAGAGGTGAGTGCTAATTTTTTGAGATTTTTTTTGCAAACCCTTTAAAATCAATGGTTTGCAGTATCTTATTTCTTTTGAAATTGTGATTTTTTCTGTTTTGACACCAATTTGACACCAATTTCTCTTTTTGTGGTGTCAAGCATTTAACACCATACTATCTAGTCTTGCAATCTCATTTTCAATCCTTGTCAGCTCTCCAATATGGTTATACACTTCCATTGTTACATCTATATGAGCGTGTCCCATAATATATTGAAGAACTTTTACGTCCATACGGCACTCTGCCATTCTGGTACAAGCTGTGTGACGCATTACATGAGCTGAAAACTTTGGTAACAGCTCTGCTTTCCTATGCTCTTTTTTTGCTCTCTCTACTTCGGTTTTGTTATATGCGTCTACAATGTTGTATAAAACACTATTTACGCCATTCGGCATAAGCGGTCTGCCCGATTTTGCTGTAAAGACAAACCCCGAACACCCGTCCACCTCAATGCTCTTATCCTTTGCAAGCATAAAATTGATTTTTCTTTGTTCCTCAAAGGCTTTTGCAACTTCTTGTGTCATAGGTATAATACGAATACCCGACGACGTTTTTGGTGTTGAGATATGGAACTTGCAACCGTCGCCTAAATTCTTATAAATGAGCTGGTGGTCTACATTAACCGTTTTTGCCTTGATGTTTATATCTTTCCATGTAAGACCAATAAGCTCCCCACATCTTAACCCCGTACCAATCATTATGGTAAACATAGGATAATATGTGTTATAGACATTGCTCTGTTTTACAAACTCCATAAACTTTTCTTGTTGAGAAACTGTTAAGGCTTCTTTTTCCTCTGCTGGTTTTCCATAATCACTAATGGAACTTTTTGCAGGGTTCTTTCGGATAATATCATCATCAACAGCCATTTCTAATGCAGGATAAAGCAGGTTGTGAATATACTTGATTGTAGAATAAGCATATCCAGCTTTGGAAAGTTTCGCATAATACGCTTTAATATGTGAGGGTAAAAGCTGAACAACTTTAATATTTCCAATCTCGTCTTTTACTCTGTTTTCCCAAGCACGAACATAACTAACTCTTGTAGTATCAGCCAGCTCACGAGTTGCCATATAACGCTCAAACAACGTGTTAAGCGTCATTTTTTTGATTGCTCCGTCTGTCAATATATTATCTTCCATATCTTTTGCAATCTGCTTCTCTTTTTCTCGAAGCTCTGGTAAATCTTGTGCATAGACTGTCAATCTCTTGCCTGTTCTTACATCTGTATAACGATAACTGTATCTTCCATCATTACGCCAGTTTTCGCCCTCTCTTAATTTTCTTCCTTTTGGGTCTTTTCTACTAATTGCCATGAGAACCATTCCTTTCTGAAAAAGCCTCTTTTCTTGTTCTCACAGCGTGCTTTGTCCTTTCTTATTATACTACACACGCCAGAGAACATAAATAGAAAATCGCTCTATTCTTCCAAATATAACAAGTATTTCTTGACTTTTTCTATGGAATAAAGAACCCTGCGACCTATCACAATTTTTGCTCCTGCCTGCTCGCCAATCTTTCTTGCAGTAGCACGACCACAAGATAACCTAGCAGACAGTCCCTCTATATCAACAGCAATCGGCTGTTCCGTTGCTCTTATCTTCGTTTTATTCATATTCCAACACCTTACCTCGCTGGAACATCACATCATTTAACACATCAGTATTTAACATAATGTAACACCCCCTTTACTGTGTGTCTATTTATAAGTTACATAAGCAGACAGACGGCTTTGGAAAGCTCCATTAGTATCTCAACTATTCCCATTCTTGTGGGCAGAACCGCACCATGCGGACGTAT
>OLNI01000316.1_pt1 | contig 49034 bp, 40 predicted proteins | sample 1672921 | NCBI WGS metagenome assembly OLNI01 (sample SAMEA3136737, study PRJEB25190) | human gut metagenome | biome: human gut; feature: human-associated habitat; material: faeces | place: Austria | collected 2013 | reverse complement strand
GGCGCCGAAGTCTCCGCCGTAGCGCAGGCTCCTGGTGCCGTCGGGCTGGGTGGCGTAGATGGCCTGGTCGATGAAGTCCCAGATGAAGCCGCCCTGATACTTCGGGTAGCGTTCGAGCGCCGTGTATTCGTCCATGTTGCCCACGGAGTTGCCCATGGCGTGCATGTATTCGCAGGAGAGGTACGGCTTCTTCGGGTCGTCCTTCAGGTACTTCTCGATCTCGTCGGCATGCGAGTACATACGGGTCTCGATGTCGGTGACGTCATCGTAGTCACGGTTGTGGGTCACGCCCTCGTAGTGCACCGGACGGTTCGGGTCGATGTCGTGCACGTGCTTGTACATGGCGCGGAACACGTCGCCCACGTAGGATTCGTTGCCCAGTGACCAGATCAGCACGCTCGGGTGGTTGTAGTCGCGACGCATCATGCTGTTGACGCGGTCGACGCAGGCGCCTTCCCATTCGCGCTTGCTACCCGGCACGATGGTGTCCTCGGTGAGGACGTCTCCGGGCAGGGACCAGCTGCCGTGGGCTTCGAGGTTGGCTTCGTCGATCAGGTAGATGCCGTACTCGTCGCACAGTTCGTACCAGCGTTCCTGGTTCGGGTAGTGCGAGGTGCGGATGGAGTTGATGTTGTGGCGCTTGCAGAAGACCACGTCATCGATCATGTCCTGCTCGGTGATGGCGCGGCCCCGTTCGGCGTCGAACTCGTGGCGGTCGGCGCCCTTGAACACGATGCGCTTGCCGTTGATGGTCAGGATGCCGTCCTCGATGCGGAAGCGGCGGAAACCGACCTTCTGGGACGTGCATTCGATGACGTCGCCCGCCTGGTCGATGACGTCGACGTCAAGCTCGTACAGCGTCGGGCTTTCGGCGCTCCAAGGGGCGATGCCCTGCAGCGGCCCGCTGGAGATCGCGGTCTGCGCCTCCGCGTCGCCCGTCGTCTGCCACACCGTGTTGCCGTCGGCGTCCTTCAGGGTCGCGCGGACCGTGGCCGCGTCGGCCGCGTTGAGCACGGTCAGCGCGGCATCGAGGGAGGCGGTGCCGGCCTCGGGATCCCAATCGGCTTCGATCTGCGTGTTCTCGATGTGCACATGCGGGCGGGCGGCGAGTTCGACGGAGCGGAACAGGCCGTGCAGACGCCAGAAGTCCTGATCCTCAAGCCAGGAGGCGCTGGAGTATTCGTAGCAGGCGACGGCCACGACGTTCTCCCCGTCGTGCAGCAGTTCGGTGATGTCGAACTCATTGGGCGTGAAGCCGTCCTCGCCATAGCCGACGAACGCGCCGTTGACCCACACGTAGATCGCCGTGGCCATGCCGTGGAACACGATCGACACCGATCCGCCGGCCTGCTTGGCGTTTGCCACGGGGGCGGAGACGGTGAACTTCCTGCGGTAGAGCGCGACGTGATTGTTCTCCGGGATGTTCGGTTCCAACGGGTTCTCGTGGCCGTCCCACGGATACTGGACGTTCACGTACTTGTGGTTCATCAGACCGGCCGTCTGCAGGTGGCCCGGAACCTGGATACGCTCGAACGAGGAGTCGTCGAACGACTCGGCCGTCGCGGGTTCCTCTTCGAGGTTGATGTCGGCGGCCTGAACGACCTCGACCCGCCACTCGCCGTCAAGGCTCTGCTTGAGATCGGACCATTGTCCGCTCTGGGGGTCGCGGGCGTACCACTTGTGGCTGGAATGGGCCGGAGTCCGGTTCACCTCGAACACCGTCGGGTCGGTCAGCCAAGCCTGCGATGCGCGATCGACATGTGTGACGTCTGTCATGCTCTCCTGCTTTCTGTCATTACCTCGTTGTGAATGATATTATGGAAGAGGCCGGGGCCTCCTTTACCGAAAAGGATAAACAGTTTTTATATAAAACGCAAATCCTGTTTACCGCTTCCAAATCACTGGCACTGCTTGCCGTCGACGCTACGCCGCGTCCATGCAATGTCTCGGTTCAGCTCATGTTATCCCATCCTTGCGACACGCTGTTTATCTCCTTGTTTACTAATGCTTTTTACTTTCAGTGATAAAACTTGTATGCTTACGGTGATAAAACTTGTATGCTTACGGTGATAAAACTTGTATGCTTACTTTACAAAATCAATGAGTGATTCCATGCTCTGGGTTCTTAAGGAGAAGATTAATGAGCAACGAAAATGTCGCGGACGGTGACGTCCGCAGGAAGGGCGGGTTAGGCCAGCGCATCGCCTACGCGTGCGGCAACTTGGGGCAGGCCGCCTTCTACAACGCGATGAGCACGTACTTCGTCACGTACGTCACCAGCTGCCTGTTCGTCAGCTACAGCAAGGCTCTCGCCGCCCAAATGATCGCCGTCATCACCGGCCTGATCGTCGTTATCCGCATCGCCGAGATCTTCATCGATCCGCTGCTGGGCAACCTCGTGGATAACACCACCACCAAGTGGGGCCGTTTCCGCCCGTGGCAGTTCATCGGCGGACTGGTCTCCTCCGTGTTGATCGTGCTCATCTTCTCCGGCATGTTCGGACTGGTCAACGTGAACACCACGCTGTTCATCGTGCTGTTCATCATCACGTTCATCGTGCTTGACGTGTTCTACTCCCTGCGTGACATCTCCTACTGGGGCATGATCCCGGCGTTGTCCTCCGACTCCCACGAACGTTCCACCTACACCGCCCTTGGCACCTTCACCGGCTCTATCGGCTACAACGGCATCACCGTCATCGTCATCCCGATCGTCAGCTACTTCACCTGGACGTTCACCGGCGCCAAGGGCCAGGGCCAGGCCGGATGGACCTCCTTCGGCTTCATCGTCGCGCTCCTCGGCCTGATTACCGCCTGGACCGTCGCCTTTGGCACCAAGGAAAGCACCAGCGCGCTGCGTGCCAAGGCCCAGAAGAACGGCAACCCGTTCGAGGCGTTCAAGGCGCTGTTCCAGAACGACCAGCTGCTGTGGGTCGCCCTGTCCTACCTGCTGTACGCCATCGCAAACGTCATCACGACCGGTGTGATGTACTACCTCTTCGTGTTCGTGCTTGACGAGCCTGCCGCCTTCTCCATCACCGGCATCATCCCGCTGATCGCCGGATTCATCATGGCGCCGCTGTACCCGATTCTCAACCGCTGGATTCCCCGTCGCTACCTGTTCACCGGCGGCATGGTCTCCATGATCATCGGCTACACGATGCTCGCCCTGTTCTCCAGCAACCTGCCGGTCGTCATCGTCGCCCTGATCTTCTTCTATGTGCCTGCGCAGTTCATCCAGATGACCGCGATTCTGTCGCTGACCGACTCCATCGAGTACGGCCAGCTGAAGAACGGCAGGCGCAACGAGGCGGTCACCTTGTCGGTGCGTCCCATGCTCGACAAGATCGGCGGTCGGTGCCGGTGCCCTCGCGGCTGGCATGACCGGTCATGCCACGGCAGACGACATGACCGCGTCCAACATCGCCACGTTCAAGACCTTCGCCTTCTACGTCCCGCTTGTTCTCATCATCCTCAGCCTCGTCGTGTTCTGGTTCAAGGTCAAGATCGATGAGAAGATGCATGCGCAGATCGTTGAGGAGCTCGAAGCCAAGCTCGCTTCCGGCGAGATCGTCGACGATGAGGCGCAGGCAGTTATTAAGAACTGATCTCCCGTTCCCATCCCTCCCATAAGGCCCGTCCGCCTGAACCGCAAGATGCGGTCCGTGGCGGACGGGCCTGTTCGTTCCTGCGGTCGGCGGTCATGAACATACCCATGTCGGTTCCGGCAGTGGGGCCGGAACCGGCGGCGTGTCGACTATCGGCCAGGAGTGTCTATCAGCTGGTATCCGATATGGGCCGTGGCCCTGCGCCGCCTGCCAAAGGAGATAACCGTGCGTGCATGACGTGACTTCGTATGGCCAAAACTGCTGACCGCGGACGGACGCGGCATCGCTTTCGGTGGCGACTATAGTCCCGACCAATGGCCGGAGGAAATCTGGGATGACGACATCCGCCTGATGGGCCAGGCCGGCGTCAACACCGTGGCCCTTGCCATCTTCAGCTGAGATCGCCTCCAGCCCATCGAAGACCATTGGGATTTCGACTGGCTCGATCGCGTCATCGACAAGCTCGGTGACGTGACCGTCGCCGGACCGCATGTGCAGGTGCTTGCCTCGTATGCCGGCGAAGAAGCGGATGAGTGGGAGCTTGACGGCATGGCCGCGATTACCCGCAACACGTACGGCGAAGGGGAGGCGTATTTCCTCGGCTGCGATCTGGGCGTGAGCGATCTGACGCGATTCGTGGGAGGCTGGCTTGCCGCGCAGCCGCAGGATGGCCGGCAGCCGGAAGCCAACCTGCGGTCGCCCGCCAGCGGCGTGACCTCTGACGTTCTGCACACCGTGCGTCAATCCGACGACGCCATATTCGACTTCTATCTGACACGTGGCAGATCGGATGTCGAACTGCGCGACATCGCAGGGGAGCCGATCGTCCTGTTCCGGGCGGAACGGGGCAGTGACGGCGGCGCGTATACGGTGCATCGCAATGGCGTTTTCGTGACGAAGCGCCCGAACCCGTCGGTGTAGTCAGTTGCGACGAAACAGGAGGGCGGAGCCGCGGACGGTTTTGTGAGACGGTCCGCGGCCTCACCGTTGGAAGCCGCGGACTCGGATCATCAGCAACGGACGCGCCGTTGATTTCCACTTCCGGAGCAACGATGGTGAGCTTTGCCGCGACGAGATGCTGCAGGACGGTGCCGACGTACATGGTGCCCGGATTCTCCCTTCGCCGCTGCGCTGCCTGCCGCAGCAGATGTTCCACGGCCGCATCAACGGAAAGCGAGTTGTCGGACTCCAGCTTGAATGGTTTGCTGGTGAAGAACGCCTGAATTCGTTTGACCCAGTATTGCTCGATCTCGGTGAATTGCTCTGCTGTCGGACGTAATTCATTGATGAGCTCGGCATAGTCATGCATCAGCGCCATGGTGCCGCGGCTGGTTCGTCCCTTAAAGGTTGAACCGATAGAACCGTCATTCATTACTTTTTCAACGATACCGACACGCTCATTCGATTGTGTCCAATACTGCTTTCTTTCTGCATGAACAACGGTACTCGGCAAGGCGGTAACGATAGTCGCAAAGGCTAAGAAGCCCGTACATAATCGTTTTTTGTAGTGTTTCAGATTTTCAGTAGAATGGCGACAGCCAAATCCCGCTGGCTTGCTAGTAAAGCGTTGTCCTCGGGGGGAGTTTTGTTTGTTGTTGAAAGATAACGTGGCATCGAATAGATAGGGGAGGCCCGGCATGGGACGTCATCAGCGTGCAGAAACCTCCGGACTCATCTCCTTCTTGATTTGCGCCGTCGTTGGCGCGGTATCGATGAACCTGTACATGGAATACGCGCCGGCCATCTGGCAGCTGACGCAACGCCGATTCATGGTATGTTCGGGCATCGTGGCGGCATGCGGCGTCATTTCCTTCATTATTGGCTATGCGCGCAAATCACGTTCATTGAACCTCAAACATGGTTGGTTTGCACCGATTCGTCGCATTTTCGAAATCGTCGCCCTTTCGGTGGTGTATGCCTCGACCATCTTCCTGTCGTCCTTCGCCCTCATCGGTGCGGCCAACGATATGATGGGCAATGCCATCTTCTCCGGCTATATCTCCAGCGTCTGCGCCGCCTTCGCCGGCGTGGTGGGGTACATGACCTTTGTACAGGCGGAGATGATGAACGCCAAAACTATTGCCAGTCTGTTGCCGTTCTTCGTCATCTCCGGCGTGGTCACCGCCGGCATGACCACCGACGACCCATACTGGTATCACAACAACTTTTCGCAGCTCGGCGACAGAACCACGTTTGCGGCCCGTATGTTCAACTCCACGCTGATTCTTGCCGGCACATGCATCATCATCGTCAGCTACTTCGCCATCTCCGAACTGGTGACCACCGAACGGCTACAGCGCCTCTGGCACGACCGCACCAACAGAGATCCGAATCGCGGCTACGAAATCCCACATTTCATGCTGCGCATCTCCATTCTGTCCTTCCTGCTGATGGTGGCCGGCCTGGCATTCATCGGCATCGGCGTGTTTCGGTACACGCCACACAATCTCTTGCACAATATATGCGCCAAAGGCCTGCCGTTCGTCATGCTGCTGCTGTTCGTGCTCCTGCCGTGGCTTGCGCCACGCCTGTCCAAAGCAGTGATGGTGGCCTCCGACCTGACCGCGCTCGTATGCGCTGCATTCTGGGTCAATATGATGATGGGTCACAACACCCTCACCAATGTGGAGGCGTTGGCTGGTCTGGCGTTCCTAGGCTGGTTCATCGTGTTCTCGCGCCAGATCGCCGCCATAGAGGCCGATCGCGCGGCCGCTCAGTTGTTGCACGCGCAGGCCATCGAAGGCGGTTTTGAGCAGCCGTCTTCCGCACCTGATCAGCAGATCGAATCCCGCATCGCTGCCGACCGGTGAATAATTTGTTTGATAGATTTGGCCTTATGACTGAACAACTCACGAATCTCTGGCCTGCCCCGCTCGCCACACAGCCGTTGAACGCTACGGTAACGGTGCCGGGCAGCAAGTCCCTATCCAACCGCTACCTGATTCTCGCCGCCCTCGGCAGCAAGCCCGTTACTCTGATTGGCCTGCTGCGTTCGCGCGACACGGACCTTATGATGGGTGCCCTCGAAGCCCTCGGTGTCCGCTGCGACGTGGATTCCGCAACCGACACCACCGTAACGGTTACTCCTCCTGTATCCGGCCGATTCCATGGCAACGTCAATGTGTTCTGCGGACTGGCCGGCACGGTGATGCGTTTCGTGCCCGGCCTTGCCCTGTTTGCAGATGGCCCAGTGAATTTTGATGGCGACGAACAGGCTTATGCACGTCCGATGAAGCCGGTGCTTGACGGTTTGGAACAGCTGGGTGCAACGGTTGATTACCACGGCGAGGTTGGCCGTCTGCCGTTCACTATTACGCCGCCTGCAACCTTGCCGGCTGCCCAGGCGCAGGTCAGCATCGATTCGTCCGGTTCTTCCCAGTTCATCTCCGGCCTGTTGCTGATTAGTTCCAAACTGCCTGGCGGTCTGCACCTCGCGCACACGGGGGAGAAAACCCCGAGCCTGCCGCACATTCGCATGACCGTGGCCGATGTGACCGGTGCCGGCGGTGCGGTTGAGGCCGACGAATCCGCCCGCACATGGACGGTTGAACCGCGCGCAATGCAACTGCCGAGCAAGGTGACCGTTGAGCCCGACCTGTCGAACGCGGCGCCATTCCTCGGCGCGGCATTGATCGCCGGCGGCACGGTCCGGGTGCCTCATTGGCCTGAGACCACCACCCAGCCGGGTGGTTTGTTGCCGGGCTATCTGGAACAGATGGGTGCCAAAGTATCGTTCCCGACAATCGATGGCGTGCGCTATTGCGAGGTGACCGGTGACGGCACCGTGCATGGGCTGGGTACGTTCGATTTGACGGCGGCCGGGGAGATTGCGCCCTCGTTGGCGGCGATTCTGGTGTTTGCTGATAAGTCGACAGACATGGTTGGTATTGGTCACTTGCGCGGCCACGAAACGAATCGTCTGGAGGCATTGGTCAACGAGATTCGTCGTGTTGGGGGAGCGGCTGAGGAATTGCCTGATGGATTGCGTATCGAACCGGTGCCGGCGGAGACGTTGCACGGTGCCGTGATGGAAACCTATGCTGATCACCGTATGGCCACGTTCGCCGCGATGCTGGGGCTGCGTATTCCCGATATCGAGGTCATCAACGTGGCCACCACGCGCAAGACCTTGCCTGATTTCGTCGGTATGTGGAGCGGCATGCTGAGGCAGTAAGGGGTCCTGTGTTCTGGTGGACCCCCCTCAGTCCGCCGGAGGCGACTGAGGGGGAGTATGACGCAGGGGTAGGGGTCTCATGACCATATACGAATGGGGGCTGATTCCAATCGGAATCAGCCCCCATAGTGTTGCAACTAGAGATTGGTGAGATGCCTAACGGCGGTTACTTACTTGGCGAAGGTGTTGCCGTAGGTGTCGGTGCCGGCTTCGGCGATTGCGGCGGACTTGCGGGCGATGGCCAGCTCTTCGTTCGTCGGAATCACGGCGATGATCACGGAGGAGTCCGGAGTGGAGATGATGCGCGGTTCCTTGGAGCGGGTGGCGTTCTTCTCCTCGTCCAGCTTGACGCCGAACGGAGCGAGCTTGTCGCACACCATCTTGCGGACCACGTCGTCGTTCTCGCCCACGCCAGCGGTGAAGGTGATCACGTCGCAGCCACCCATCTGGTAGGTGTAGTTGCCGATGTAGCTGACGATGCGGTGCACGTAGACATCCAGAGCCAGCTTGGCGTCCTCATTGCCCTCGGACACCAGACGGTGAACCTCACGCAAATCGCCATAGCCGGTCATGCCCATCATGCCGGAACGCTTGTTGAACAGGGCGTCAAGCTCGTCCACGTTCATGTGGGCGTTGCGGATCAGGTGGAAGACCACAGCCGGGTCGATGTCACCGGTACGGCCGCCCATCATCAGGCCCTCAAGCGGGGTCAGACCCATGGAGGTCTCAACCGGCTTGCCGGAGACCTCAGCGGAAGCGGAAGCGCCGTTGCCGATGTGCAAAACGATCTGCTTCAGGCCTTCAGCCGGCTTGCCGACGACGTCCGGCACCACGGAGGAGATGTACTCGTGGGAGGTGCCGTGGGCGCCGTAGCGGCGGATGTGGTACTGATCGGCGATTTCCTTGTTCAGCGCGTAGGTGCTGGCGGCCTTCGGCAGCTGGAAGAAGAAGGAGGAATCGAAGACGAAGATCTGCGGAACGTCCGGCAGCAGGGAGCGCATGACTTCGGCGCCCTTGGCCTCCGGGCCGTTGTGCAGCGGGGCGAGCACAGCCAGATCCTTGACCTGGTTGATGGTCTTGTTGGTCACGAGGGCCGGCTTCGGGAAGATGGAGCCACCCTGCACCACACGGTGGCCGACGGCGACAATGCCAGCCTCAGACAGGTTCGGGCCGTACTCCTCGAAGAAGCCGAGCACGCGCTTCAGACCCTGCTCGTGGTCGTGAATCGGCTCTTCAAGCTCGTGCTTTTCGCCGTTGTACTCGTGCTTGTAGTGGCCGTCGACCGGCTCACCGATCTTCTCGACGAGGCCGGAAGCGAGGCCTTCGCCGGATTCGAGATCAACCAGCTGGTACTTGATCGAGCTGGAGCCGGAATTGATGACAAGGACGGTTTTCGCCATTATGGGCATCCTCCATTGTGATTGAATGTTCCCGTGAGACACGGGTTACCGTTGATTAGATTACTCGTTGCTTGCTACAAAAAAGGCATTACGGTGGCTCCCGCTGGCGGGAGCCACCGGGAGCCAAGCCGGGCTCACTGCGCTTCGATGGCGGTGAGGGCGATGGTGTTGATGATGTCCTGCACCAGAGCACCACGGGACAGGTCGTTTACCGGCTTGTTGAGACCCTGCAGCACCGGGCCGATGGCCAAGGCGCCGGAGGAGCGCTGCACAGCTTTGTAGCCGATGTTGCCGGCGCACAGGTCCGGGAAGACGAACACGTTGACGTGTCCGGCCACATCGTTGCCCTTGGCCTTGGTGGCGGCCACGGTGGGGGACCAGGCGGCGTCGAACTGGATGGAACCGACCACCGGCAGATCCGGAGCCTTCTCCTTGAGCAGCTTGGTGGCTTCCTCGACCATGTCCACGTCCGGTCCCTTGCCGGAGCCGAGGGTGGAGTAGGAGAGCATACCGACCTTCGGGTCGATGCCGAAGGCACGTGCGGTCTCGGCGGACTGCAACGCGATTTCGGAAAGCTGCTCGGCATCCGGGTTGAGGTTGATGGCGCAGTCGGAGAACACGGCCACATGGTCCTTGAAGCACATGAGAAATGCGCCGGAGACCAGCTTCTGGCCGGGCTTGGTCTTGATGACCTGCAGGGCCGGGCGCACGGTGTTGGCGGTGGAGTTCACGGAGCCGGAGACCAGGCCGTCGGCGTAGCCGAGCACCACGAGCATGGTGCCGAAGTAGCTGGCGTCGGCCAGCTGCTTGCGGGCCTGCTCCTCGGTCATGCCCTTCTTGGCACGCAACTCGCACAGCTTGGCGACCATGGGCTTCAACACGTTCTCGTCGTCCATAGCCTGGAAGCGGGCGCGCTCCAAGTAGTTCAGGCCCAGTTCCTTGCCGCGAGCCAGAATGGCGTCCTTGTTGCCCACGATGATGAGGTTCACGATCTCGCGCTCAAGCAGGTAGTCGGCCGCCTTGATGATGCGGTCCTCCTCGCCTTCGGGCAGCACGATGGTCTTCTTGTTGCTCTTGGCCTTGCCGAGCAGGCCGAACTGGAAGGCGTACGGGGTGATGGGCGCGGTGACGTCCACATCGAGCGCGGCGAGCACTTCATCGGTGGGAGCGTTCTTACGGAAGGTCTCCAGCGCCAGATCCTTGGTGGATTCATCGGTGAACGGCACCTGCGGCAGAGTCCAGACCGGCAGGCCGTACTTGGCGAGGGTCTCCTTAACGGAGAAAGCGTGGCGCGGCTCGCATCCGGTCACGAAGATGCCGAGCACCTTGTTGCCAGCGGCCTCCATGCCCTCGATGGACAGCTTGACGGTCTCGTCGAGCTCGTGCGGCCAACGGTCGATGGTGCACACGGCTAGGAACACGCCGGCCTTCAGATCAGCGGCGACATTCGCGTCGAATTCATAGCTGGTCGGATCGTTGACGTGGGACTTGTCGGTGCCCACGATCAGGGCGGCGTCCGCGCGGGAAACGTCCATGGCATCGTTGAACGCGCCGACGATATCGCCACGGGCGGTGTCCTTATCCTCGCGCACCTTGTGCACATCGAGGCCGGTGGACAGGGCCACGCCGAGTCCGGCATTGGAGGCGGCGAGCAGGATCGGGGTGAATTCGTCATGGTTGGACACAGCAGGGCGGAACACCATGGTCTTGTACTTGGAAGTCAATGCGTTGAGCATGCCGTAAGCGACGACGTTGCGGCCATTGGCGCCTTCAGGGCTGGCGATATATACACGGGTGACGGTCACGATGTTTTTGTCTCCTTTGATAATCAACACGATAGGGACCACACCTCATTGTAGTGGCGATTACTGTTATCGCTCACGCCGGTGTCGCGCCAATCGGAAGCGTCCCCTTTGCGACGCTTTCCGGGGAATGTTGCGCAAAACCCCAAAAGTCGGCCGATAGGCCAGAAAACGAAAAAGGCCGGTGCGTGAAGCACCGGCCTCGATTGTGGAGCTAGGGGGATTCGAACCCCCGACCCTCTCCATGCCATGGAGATGCGCTACCAGCTGCGCTATAGCCCCGTTTTCAATTGTTGGCCCGTTGTTTGGACCTCGTATACATTACGACGAGATGTCGATTCTGGCAAAAGCCGGCGTGTCGCCAAATGACAAAAGTGTGATTTGGCGACACTTTTTGGCTTGTTTCCGCCATTATTCAGGCATTGAGTCATTCAGTTATTGCTTGAACGGTTCCGAATGCACCGGACCTATTGGATTAGCAGGGGAGCCGTGACACGATCAGCGTTCGCGTTCCCACTCGTCGGTGTCGGCGATGGCCGGACCGTGATTGTAGTCCAGCAGACGCCAGCGCACAGTGCCATCGGGATTGTCCATCGGCACCAAGCGCACCCAGTGCGCATTGCGCAATGAGACCACCGTGGAGAAGGTCGGATCGATCGCGGAAATGCCCAACAGGGTCTGCAATGTCTGCGCGATCCATGCGCCGTGCGAGAACACGAACAGGTCCGTGTCGTCTCCGGCACGCGTGGACCAGTCCTCAAGAGCCTCCACACCGCGTTTGCCTACGGCTTCCTTGGGTTCGGCACCATACTTCAGTTCACCGCCCCGAGACTCCATCCAGGAACGGAAGTCCTCAGGGTAGCGTTCGGCCAGTTCAGCCACGGCATGGCCATCCCAGTCGCCGAAGCTGCGTTCACGGACGCGACGATCATCGACGGGCTCGATTCCACCCAATACGTCGGCGAAAGCCTGCGCGGTGGCGTGCGCACGCTTCAAATCGGAGCAGACAATGAACCGGTGGTTGATTTCCGGCCGACGATCGACGTACAGGCTTTTCAAGGCCGCGGCGGTCTGCTTGACCTGCCATTCACCCACGGCGTCCAGCGGAATGTCGACCTGGCCTTGGAGCTTGTGAGCGGCGTTGTAGGAGGTGCGTCCATGACGGATAAGGAAAACGGAACGAACATGATTGGTCATAGTGACGATCCTTTCGGTTCCAGTGAGGAAACAGGAAAAAGGGGAGGGCTGCCTGATGCCGTCAATGATGTTTGGCAACAGGCAGCCCGACACGCGAATATCAGCGTTATGTGATTCGCACGTTACGCGGTGGTGACGGCAGCATCTTCCGCATGCTCCGCCGTTTCCGGGTGTGCGAGTTCAAGATCGATGGCCGGGCAGTCGCGCCAGAGTCGTTCGAGCCCGTAGAATTCGCGCGATTCCTCGTGCATGACATGAACCACGAAATCACCGTAGTCAAGCAGCACCCACTGGCCCTCGGTCAGGCCCTCGCGAGAGCGCGGCTGACGGCCGGAGCACTTAAGGAACAGGTCCTTTTCGATTTCCTCGGCCACGGCCAGCACCTGACGCTCGTTGGAGGCGCCGGCGATCATCATGATGTCGGTGATGCCGAGCAGGTCGGCTACGTCGAAGGCCACGATGTCGGTGGCTTTGATACGGTCCGCGGCCTCGGCGGCCACGCGGACGGCGTTGATGGAATCCTGAAGTGCGGGCATGGTTCAGCGCTCCCAGGCGGGCTTCCAGCCCTCGACGTTGTGTTGCGTATTCTCGGAGTAGACCATCGTGTCGCTCGGCACGGCGTGGCGCACCACGGAACCGGCGCCGGTGGTCACATTGTCGCCCACTTCAACCGGGGCCACGAACAGGTTGCCGGCACCCACGTGGCAGCCGGAGCCGATGGTGGTGCTGTTCTTGTGCACGCCGTCATAGTTGGCGGTAATGGTGCCGCCGCCGATGTTGGTGTGGTCGCCGAGCTGGGCGTCGCCCACGTAGCTCAGGTGCGGCACCTTGGTGCCGTTGCCGATGTGCGCCTTCTTCATTTCGACGAACGCGCCGGCCTTGGCATCCTCGCCGAACTCGTTGCCCGGGCGCAGGTAGGTCCACGGGCCGATGTTCGTGCGTGCGCCGATGTGCGATTCCTGTACGCGGGAACGCTCGACCACGGCACCTTCGTCCACGGTCGCGTCGATCAGGGTGGTGTACGGGCCGACGATGGCGTCCTCGCCGACCACCGTGTGGCCTTGCAGGAAGGAGCCGGGCAGGATGGTGGCGTCGCGGCCGATCTGGACATCGTCCTCGATCCAAGTGGTTTCCGGGTCAAGAATGGTCACGCCGTCGCGCATCCAGCGCTCGCAGACGCGGCGGTTGTAGGTCTTGGACAGCGCGGCCAGCTGCACGCGGTCGTTCACGCCTTCGACGGTGAGCGGATCCGGAGCGGCGAACGCGCCGACCTTGCCAGCGGCCTTGGCGGTTTCCAGCGCGTCGGTCAGATAGAACTCACCCTGCGCGTTGTTCGACTTCAGTCCGGCGATTGCCTCGGTAAGCACGGAAGCCTCGAACACGTAGACTGAGGTGTTCACTTCCTGCACGGCGAGTTCGCTGCGGTTGGCGTCTTTCTGCTCGACGATGCGCAGCACGTTGCCTTCGCGATCGCGGATGATGCGGCCGTAGCCGGTCGGGTCATCGAGGATGGTGGTGAGCACAGTGGCGCCGTTGCCGGAGGCGGTGTGGAATTCGACCAGACGGTGCAGCGTCTCGCTGTCGAGCAGCGGCATGTCGGAGGCGGCGATCAGCACCGGGCCATCGACCTTGCCAGCCTCGGTGAGCTGCGCCATTGCGCACTGCACGGCGCGGCCGGTACCGGGAATGTCGTCCTGGTTCACAATGGTGACCTGCTCGTCATAGGAGCGGGCGGCTTCGGCGACGCGCTCGGCCTGGAAGTGCACGACCACGGCCAACGTGTCGGGATTCAGGGCGGCCACCGAATCCATGACCCTGTTCAGGAAGGTCTTGCCTGCAAAAGCATGCAGCACCTTCGGCTTGTTGGAACGCATGCGGGTACCCTCGCCGGCTGCGAGGACGATGGCTGCGGATAATGCCATAACTGACGTATTCCCTTCGATCGGAATGTCTATTGAGGGTGGAAACACCTCAAAACAATAGACGGCCGCCCGGATGTCGAGCGGCCGTCAGCCGTTCCCCCACCTGGACTCGAACCAAGACAAAGGGTTCCAAAGACCCGTGTGCTGCCATTACACCATGGGGGAGTCGTGGGCTTTCGGCCCACAAGTGTTCATTTATACCATATTGTCGGTATTTACCGAAAGACTACGCCATGTCGCGTCTCGCATCGTGTGCTTTCCACGAACAAACACGCACGTGATCAGGCGAACAGGAAGCCTTGACCGTGGTGCTCGGGGTAGGTGTCGAACAGTTCGGCGACCGAGCCGTCCTCGAATACGGCGCGGATGGCGCTGGCCAGCAGCGGGGCGATCGACAGGACGGTCAAGCCATCCCAGCGCTTTTCCTCGGGAATCGGCACGGTGTCGGTCAGCACGACCTCGCGCGCACCGCAGTTCTTGAGCCGCTCGATGGCCGGGCCGGAGAGCACGCCATGCGTGGCGACCACGGTCACCGACTTGGCTCCCGCGTCCTGCAGCACGTGGCATGCGCCCGCGATGGTACCGGCGGTGTCGATCAGGTCATCGACAAGCACGCAGTCCTTGCCGGCGACGTCGCCGACCACACGGTTGGCGACCGCCTGGTTCGGGCGGGTGATGTCGCGAGTCTTGTGCACGAAAGCGAGCGGACCGCCGCCGAGACGCTGCGCCCACTGCTCGGCCACGCGAATGCGGCCGGCGTCGGGGGAGACGACGGCGACGTTGTCGAGATGGCCCTGGAAACGATCACGGATGTAGTCGACCAGCACTGGCATGGCCACCAGATGATCGACCGGGCCGTCGAAGAAGCCTTGGGACTGCGCGGCATGCAGATCGACCGACATGATGCGGTCGGCACCGGCGGTCTTCAGCAGGTCGAACACCAGACGGCAGGAGATGGGCTCGCGGCCGCGGTGCTTCTTGTCCTGACGGGAGTAGCCGAGCAACGGGCAGACCGCAGTAATGGAACGGGCCGAGGCGCGCTTCAATGCGTCGATCATGATGAGCTGCTCCATGATCGCCTTGTTGATGGGCTTGTAGTGGCTTTGCAGCACGAACACATCGGCGCCACGCACCGATTCAGTGTAGCGCACGTACATCTCGCCGTTGGCGAAATCGTATGCGGTGGTTTCAAGGACGTCGATGCCGAGCTGCTCGGCGACATCCTCAGCCAACTTCGGATGAATCCTTCCCGTAACGAGAATAAGATTCTTATCGGGCTTTCCTTCAAGGATTGCGCTCACCATGTCTCCCAACGTGTGGTCTCGTTGATGCAGTCTTCAGCATAGCCGTTCTTCACGACCGGTTGGACAACTCAGCGTTGCCTGCCGTTCACCTGCCGCTTGCGATCCATTGTTCGATGGCCTGTTTGACCGCCTTTGCATAGATATCGCTATCCATGCTCGGGTGGATGCCGTCGGAGCCGAGCACCTGCGCGTTCGCGTTGGCTGTGGCATTCCAATCCACCAGCACCACATTGTCTGGATGTGCGGCCGCATAGTCGGCAAGCACCTGGTTGGTAGGTGGAATCCACGTACGGTCTCCGTGGGCATTGACCAGTACCAGCACGCGGTCGGGGCCGATCATATTACGAATCTGGTCCAACTGATCAGGGGTGATTGCCGAATTGGTGCCAAGGCCGATCAACACCCACTGCCGCAGACTGCCGGCGGACAGAGCGTTGCCGATGAGTTCGGGGGCGACCATGATGGAGCGGGAAACGCTCGCGTCGGTCTGAATGCCGGGGAAGACTTCCGAAAGGCCCTGTGATGAGGCCAGCATCACCGAATCGCCTATGGCGGTAATCTGATCGCCGGTGGGCATCTCATGCTTGGGCTTGGGCGGTGCCGGCACGGCATGACGCAGCAGCACGTGTTCGGTTTTCTGCATACGTTCCAGTTGTGCGGCCTGTTGCTCCAGCTGGATCTGCATGGTGGTTTTCGCAGGTGCATGAGCAATGCCCTGCGCGCAGCCGACCAACGACAGCACCAGGATAACGTCAACGGCAATAACCCGGGCCGCATGATTCTTCTTGTTCGTGCGAAGGGGCACCACGACGGATATCACCGAGTGCGTTGCCGCCGGTTTCTCCACCATCAGCCAGGAAATCATCACCGCAATGGCGGTGAGCAACGCGGTCATGATGAGAGGCCAAGGCCCCACTGCCTTGAAGATCTTCGGGGCAAGGGCGCTGGAAAGAATCCACAACGGCCAGTGCCACAGGTAGATGCCGTACGAATACTTGCCGAGGGAGGCCAATGGCTTGAACACCATGAGGCTTTGCATCCAGGAATCGTCGGAGATGGTACCGGCAATCAGCAGCACGGACAACAAGCTGGACAATATGATGCCACCGCGGAAGGCGAATGCATCCTGTTTGCCGATAACCGCCATGGTGACCAAGGCAATCAGGCTGAGGAACGCCAATACCGGTGCCGCCGCATTCCAGATGCGATGCTCCACGGGAATCTGAGGTAACGGAGCCCGATGTGCGGCGGCCGAAGCGCTCGAGCTAATGGTGCGGGGCATCGGCACAGCCCTCTGACGAGCGTGGCCCAACTGAGGAGCGGTGACCCACCAGGCGAGAGCCACACCCAGCATCAGGCCCATGCTGTGGGTATCGGTGCCGAAGTAGACGCGGGTGGGGTCGCCCTTGGGCACATACATCACCCACATGGCGATACTGCTGAACGCCGCGAGTCCCAGTGGGATGAGTGAGGGCAGTTTCGTCTGGCGGAGCTTCCACATCAGCCAGACGATGAACGGCACGATGACGTAGAACTGCATGAGCACGCCAATGAACCACAGATGGCGAAACACCTGCGGGTTCATTTGGTCGAAATAGCTTTGGCCTCCGGCAATGGCGTACCAGTTGTAGCAGCCCAGCAGCACGGTGATGACCTGGTCGCGGATGGAAACCAGAATGTCGTGATCGAACAGCCAGCCGACGGAGACGATGACCGGAATCAGCAGAAACAGCGCCGGATAGAGACGTACTGCACGCTTGGGAATATATCGCACGAGATTCAGCGATCCGGTTTCCGCCAGAGAACGAATCAAACTGACGGCAATCAGGAATCCAGAGACGGTGAAGAACACGTCGACTCCGTAGAATCCGCCTGGCAGCCGTTGCTGCATGCAGTGGTACAGCACAATGGCTATCAGCGCCAGTCCTTTAATACCGTCTAAACCCACGAACCGCTTCACGGATAATCCTTCTCTCTCCGTAGTGCCGATGGCATTCCCCGTTCTCTCCAACAAACGGAAAACAAGCCCAGCATGGCCGAGGGGAGAGACAATGCGACAGCAGCGAATTGTCAGGCCGCATGCTGCATGATTACCGGCTTGACGATTCGCGGCATACCGCGCTTATCGGTGGCGCTTACCGGTGATACAGACTCACCCGTTCGTACTTCGGTTCGCAGCACACGTTGATGCCGAGTTTGCGATACAGCGCCTCGTCCGTGGATGAGATGATAACGGAGAAGAAGGCGTCGCAGCCCCGCAACTGTTTGAGCCCGTCGATGACGCGAGCGGCCACAGGACTGGTGGCGCTGGTGATTGACAATGCAATCAGCGTCTCATCCGAGTGCAAGCGTCGGTTCACGCTGTTGAGATGCTCGGTTTTCAGCCGACAGATGGGTTCGATGGCGGCATCGTCGATTACCGGAATGGTTTCGTCAACACCGGTGACGGCCTTGAGCGCGTGCATCAGCAGCGCGCTGGCCGCGCCCAACAGGTCGCCGGTTTTGCCGGTGACCACATGGCCATCGGGCAGCACCATGGCACCAGCCGGGGCACCGGTGGCGGCTTCCTTCTCAAGGGCCACGGCACGGGCGGGAGAAAGATCGGGGGTCACGCCGGCCCGGTTCATGATGGAGCGCAGCCGCTCCACCTGTTCCTCGCCAGTGCCGGTGCGCTTCAAGTGCACGGCGGCGGCGAAGTAGCGGCGCACGATTTCCAGACGCGCGGCATCGCGGCAGGCATCGTCGTCCACAATGGCGTATCCGGCCATGTTGACGCCCATATCGGTGGGGCTCTGATAGGGGCTTTCGCCCATGATGCGCTCCATCATGGCTTTGAGCACGGGGAATGCTTCGACGTCGCGGTTGTAGTTGACGGTGGTCTCGCCGTACGCCTCCAGATGGAACGGGTCGATGATATTGGCATCGTCGAGGTCGACGGTGGCAGCCTCGTACGCGATGTTGACCGGATGGTTGAGCGGAAGATTCCAGATGGGGAACGTCTCGTATTTGGCATAGCCGGCGTCGATGCCGCGCTGGTGCTCGTGGTAGAGCTGGCTCAGGCACGTGGCGAGTTTGCCGGAGCCAGGGCCGGGCGCGGTGACCACGACGAGCGGCCGGGTGGTCTCGATGTACTCGTTCTTGCCGTATCCGTCGTCTGAAACGATGCGTTCGATGTCGTGCGGGTATCCGGCGATCGGGTAGTGCAGGCGGCAGGTGACGCCGAGTTGCTCGAGGCGGTGGCGGTAGGCGTCGGCGGCGGGCTGATTGGCGTATTGGGTGAGCACTACGGAGCCGACGAGGAAGCCGCGGGAACGGAACACGTCGATGAGTCGCAGCACGTCCTCGTCGTAGGGGATACCGAGGTCGCCGCGGGTCTTGCCTTTTTCGATATGGTTGGCGTTGATGGCGATGACGATTTCCACATCGTCCACCAGACTTTCCAACATGCGGAACTTGGTGTCCGGCTCAAAGCCGGGCAGCACGCGCGAGGCGTGGTAGTCGTCGAAGAGCTTGCCTCCGAATTCCAGATAGAGTTTGCCGCCGAATTGCGCGATGCGCTTTCTGATGTTGGCGGCTTGCAGCTCGATGTATTTTTCGTTGTCGAATCCCTGGCGCATAGAGGTCGGCATCCCTTTCCGAACGACGTCGTAAACGGAAAAATTATACCGGACGTCGTCGGCAACAAAAAATGGGATTCCCCGATGGGGAATCCCATTCGTCATAGAGAGCAATTACTCCCGAGGAATGTTGAACAGGGGTTTGCATGGCTCCCAAAAACGCGCTGGTTGAAACGTTGCCGACGACGCGTGCGCTCGAAGAGTATGCACGGGTGGCTTTGCGGTGATTTCCCAGACCGTTCGTTGCTAGGCGAGATATTTCTTTTTCCAGGCCTTCTTTCGGGCGTAAGCGTTTTCTGTCATGTCGGAGTAGTCGTAATCAACTTTGAACTTGCCGTTGGAATGGAGAATAAGCGTCATCGATCCCCATCTCTTTTCGGGCTTAAGCGCGGCCCTTTCAGGTTCAATGAACTTGTTGATAGCCATAAAGTTTTTCATCAAGGATGCCCTCGAAACGCCTTTTTGGTCAAAGCATTTAACGAAGTCGTCTTTTCCGCTGCCAGCAACGTAATACTCAATAGAGAACGCACCCTCGGCGTACTCGGCGTAAAACACGACCTTGCTCCAGTCTTCGGGGAGGGTTTCCTCAAGAATTGAAGCTATCCCTTGTAGCATCTTCTTTTCACTCATTACATTTCCTTTGCAGTGTTAAGAAGAAACGTAACCGTCTCTTCGCCGTCAATAATGTCCGTGATAGCAAACGAGCTAGGCCTGAATGACCCGCCCTCATAAAGTGGCTCAACCTTGAAAAACACTTCAGCGCCATCAGCCAAAGCATCGGCGCATTTTTGCTCGATTGCTGCATAGGCTTTTTGGTTAACCTCGCCGCCCATGGCGACAATATTCTCAAGGCCATTTGATCCATTGAATCGGTCGGCAATCAGATGGCCTCTTTGATCAAAAAGCTCTTCAAACCCTTTTCCGATTGACTGGATAGTGTCCTTGATGGTCAAACGACCTTCGTGGGTCTTTAGTTGTAAGAAGCCTTCGGCCGATTCGACCCTACCCATTGCATCGGTAACGTATTTATACCCATTGATCTCATAGCTCATGTTCGGAACGAGGTCGTCGCCAACGCGGTAAAGTTGCCCGAGATCGTCGGTTGCACACTTCACGCCGTCGATCGCAAACTCGTTATTGGGAAGCAGTCGGTCGCCTTCGTAAATTGCCTTTCCGGCATCATCCAGAATTCGTGAGCTTGCGCCCGATTCTGCTGCCTTTGAGGCAAGAAAGTTATTTAGACCTCGTCCGGCAAGAAGCGTTGCTGCCGTAACAGTTCCCGCAACGACTTCTCCGACGATATCCTCCTGAGATATCTCACCGTCTTCAGCGCCGGCTTCCAAGCTCTTTCCCATTTCGTCAAGAACGAGTACAGACCCAGCAGCGAGTGCTGCAGGGGCAGAAGCGGTGACGGCTACGGCACCAAGCGCAACTTCAGTGGCGATTTCGCCTCCAGTTTCGACATAGTCTCCGATTTCCCGTATCTGCTCATCGGCTTCCATGAAGTCGCCCCAGGCGTTGGCTGCATCGTCAACAGCGTGTGTTTGCGCGGTTTTCACCGCTGCTTCTTCGTCTTCGGCCAGTAGTTCAATATTCGATTCAACACCGACATATGCGTTTTCTCCAACGTCGGCAACTCCAAGTACGAACCTGCCGCCAAGATAAGCTCCGTTCCTTGCGCCATCGCGGACAGTTTCGCCTGCAGCGTTGAGTGTTGGCTCGCATGCTTTCCAGGCGTCATCTGCGGCTTCTTGAACTGTTGAAATGCTCGCGGTTAGGACATCGCCGGAAGAAATATCCCGCCATGCGGCATCTGCACAATCAGCAACGGTGCGTTGCGCCTCCTCAAAGGCCAATCTCGTTTCGGTCGTATCCGGCATTAATTGCTCTATATTTTCAAACGCCATTTAGATCACCGGCCTTGTTTGAGATAAGACCGCTGATACTTCGGCGAGTGCTGAGGCCTTTTCCGTTGTCTCGATGCCGGTACCCCTCTTTCTCAGCTCGTTGAGATGAGCGTTAAACATCGACTGAATGAACAGGTATTGGATTGGTCCCCAGCTTTCGGGTGAGGAGTCATCTTCGAATTTCCAGCTTGAAAGCAGATGGGAGCAAAGCCTCTCTTTGAGGCTGTCGGCAGATAAATCCCTGGCGTCGTCGAGGATGCGTCCAATATTGAAATACCTATAAGCACACCATTCAAACAGTGGCTTCCTCGAGGACAGAGGAGTCCCTGCCATCTCAATCAAGCGTGCCTTCATGGAGTCAGGTATGTCCATCTTGTGCACACAGTCGCAGAAGTTGTATTCCCTTGGCTCATCGAGCTTGAACGGATTAAGCACACAAGAGTTGAGATAGCGAAGCTCTTCAGAAGAAACCTTGTCCTTCGCGCTGTGCTTGCTCTGTGTTGGCGAGTACTCTAGGCCGCGTTCATGCGGTTCGATGTGACAGAGGACAGGTTCGGTCCATTCGTTCTGATATATTGCTGCAACGCCTCGCTGAAGATTTGCAAGCTCTTGGATTTGGCTCTCGTTAAGATTTGCCGCCTTGCTGACAAGCATCCTGTCGCCTTCGTCAGGCAGTTTCCAGGATAAGTCGATGCGATGATTCTGCCTCAAGCCCAGCGGGTTGTTAAGACGCGGTCATTTTGGCGCTTACATCTCACTTTTTGCAGACGTAGAATACGGGTATTGGAATCATAGGAGGGTTCTCATGCCAAATATCGGTAAGGACGACCATCCGAAGCTGTGGTCGCTTATTTTCGTGCTTATCATCGCGCTGACCTTCTGTTGCTTCGTCATGGGCCAAGGACTCAACAGTGGAACCAGCGTCTTCCTGGCAGGCCAAGGTTACGGTGCGAGCCTTGCCGGCGTACTTGCACTCGTCTTCTCCATTGCCGCCGCGTTAGCACGACTGTTCGTCGGCCCTGTTATCGACAACGGCAAGTGCTCACTCGTTATCATCGCCGGCATCGCTATCCTCATAGCAGGAACAGCACTGTCCGCTGTCGTTCAAGGCATCCCCTCTTCACAATCAGCCGTTTGCTGCAAGGCGTGGGCTTTGGCGCAGCAACAACAGCAGCCTCGACCGCCGCAGCAAGCGTCTTACCGCAAGAACGGCTCGGCAAAGGCATTGGATACCACGGCCTCGGACAGGCTATCGCCATGAGCATCGGCCCAGCCTTCGCACTTTACCTAGTAGGAACCGATCCCTCAACGAACCTCTATGTCGGCCTTGCCCTGGTTGGGTTTGCAGGGCTTGTAATCGCCCTCAACGCACGCTATGAAAGTAAATGGCAAACTCTGCCAAGCTCCAGCGCATACCGAATCAAAATGGAAACCCGGCTCGAACTCGACTCAAAAGACGGGCAGGCACCCAGCTCCACCACAGTAACTACATCCGAAACAATTAACAGTGAAAAGTATCCTGAAGGCGACCAGGTGTCCAAGAGAACCCTGCGTGACTCATTCAACATCTTCGAGCCGCGCGCATTGCCTGGCGCCATCCCACAGATGATCATGTGCCCCACTTTTGGCTTTGGCGTCTTCTTTGCTGGTCTGTACGGTACTACTCTCGGCTATACCCACGCCGGTCTCTTCTACACCATCAGCGCGGTAAGCATGATTATCATTCGCATGATTTCAAAGCATTTCATGGACACCGTACCTGCAATCAAAACAATGACCGGAGCCGTCGCGTGCGGCATCCTCTGCTGCCTTATGCTACTTGCCGCACCGTACGGGGAACCTGTCTTCCTGGCGTCCGGAATCTTCTATGGTCTCGCCACTGGCATAAGCCTGCCACTTAATCAAAGCGTAGCGGTAAAGAACACCCCGCCAGAGCGCTGGGGCGCCGCAAACGCCCTGTTCCTGCTCGCCAATGACATCGGCATTGGCTTCGCAAGCGTAATCTGGGGCGTTATCAATGACTCATTCGGGTTCCAGACAAGCATCGTCTGCGTCATTGTCTGCCTTATCGCAAGCTACGCATCCGCCTGGATCGTCTACCCCGCCCGCGACAAGCGGTGGAGGCATTAGAGCGTAAGCGTCAAAATGACCGCGTAGCAGGAAACGTCCAGGACCATTCCGGCATACGGATGGAAAAGTCCTGGACGTTTCCATCTTTGCGTTGCGGTATGCCTTAGGCCGCTATGTCGCTACAGGCCCTCCTCGGCGTTGTTCGCCATCTCGTCGTCGAACGCATCGGGGTCGATGTTAATTATGAAGTCGTCAGGCATCTCTTTGGCCTTCTCGGCAGCGGCTGGGTCGAGCTTGCAGGACTCAGGCACCCTATCCGACCACGGCAGGAACGAGTCCACAACCTCATCGGTGAGCTCGCCGGCGTTGGGCATCTCGGTCAGCAGCCACTCGACGTAAAGCCTGGGATTGAGCCCGTTGGCCTTGGCCGTGGTGGTGACGCTGTATATCGCCGCAGACGCCCGCGCGCCGCGCGGCGCATCGCTGAAGAGCCAGTTCTTGCGCCCTACGACGAAGATTCGCTGGGCCTGCTCGGCGACGTTGTTCGAGAGCTCCAGGTGCCCCGTCTTCGAGCACGTTCATGACGTAGGGCCAGAACTCCACAGCGTACTGCAGCGCACGGTGCGGCGCCAGCTTCGGCGAGGCTAGGGGAAGCTGGGCCCGCGCCCATCCCCCGAAGTCCTCCATGAGCGGGCGGAGCTCCGCGTCGCGGGCGGCCTTCCTGCCGCCCGGCTCCATGTCGTCGAACTTGGAGTCGACCTTGAACATGGCGTCGATCCTGCGCCTTGCCTCGAGCGCAACGCTGGCCGCAGACGCCGCCTTGGCGTCGCCGCCGGCGATCTTCACGATTTGGGCGAATTAGCGGCGCACGTGGACGAGGCACGCCGTGTTGGCGATGTTGGGGTTGCCGAGATTGAAGTAGGGTTTGTAGCCGTTGGCGGTAAGCGTGCCGGACCAGCCCGCAAGAAACTCCTGGGCAACGCCCTTCCTGCGGGTCTCGTGGTATTCGAATACATACACGGGCACGTTGCAGCGCGCCGAGCAGAACAGCCACATCCTCGATTTCTTCTTCGCCTCGCGGTTCGGCTCTTTCAGGACCTGAACCGTGGTCTCATCGGCATGAATCCTGACATGCGACAGCAGCTCGACCTTCATTCTCTCATGGACCTTCGCCAGCCAGCGCGCGTGCACGTTCATCATCCAGTTCGCCATGTCCTGGCGCGATATCGTCGCGCCGCACGCCTTGAGGTCTGTCTCTATGCGGTAGAGCGGCAGCGACATGACGTACTTGCCGTTGACGATCCAGGCAAGCAGCGACGGCGTCGCAAACGAGCCTGGTATCGGCGGCTCAGGCTGCGGTGCTCGCACGATGACGCCCTTGCGTTCCTATTGAGTTTCACTTGAGTTTCAGGGGCGTTTTTGGGGTGGTGGGACAAACTACTGGGACAGTTCACTCTCCGAAAAATCCTTTACTCTTCGTCCGCTGCGTGTCGCCATGTCCGTGGTGTACGCGCTTTTAGAGTAAAAATGACTGAAACTGCAGGTCAAAAGGCATAAAGAGATCCCCTGAAAACGTTGTTTCCAGAGGGTCTCAATAGTTTTTACTCACCCAAAATCACAGGTGGCTTTACGCTTTTTCGTACGTGGCGGCACACTGCGACACTCTACGGACGGAATTTCGATTGCGCAAAATCCGCTCCAGTTTACTCCCACTCAATTGTGGCCGGAGGCTTGCTCGTGCAATCGAGGACGACGCGGTTGATCTGGCGGCATTCGTTGGTGATGCGCGTGGAGATCGTGGCGAGCACATCGTAGGGGACACGGGACCAGTCGGCGGTCATGGCGTCTTCCGAGCTGACCGGGCGCAGGACGATCGGCGAGCCGTAGGTGCGCTCGTCGCCTTGGACGCCGACAGAGTGAACGTCAGCCAGAAGCACGACCGGGCACTGCCAGATGTCGCGGTCGAGACCGGCCTTGGAGAGTTCCTCGCGGGCGATGGCGTCGGCCTCGCGCAGCAGGTCGAGGCGCTCCTTGGTGATCTCGCCGATGATGCGGATGCCCAGACCCGGGCCCGGGAAGGGCTGACGCCAGACGATTTCGTCGGGCAGACCGAGCTCGGTGCCGATGGCGCGCACCTCATCCTTGAACAGAGTGCGCAGCGGTTCGATGAGCTGGAACTTGATGTCCTCGGGCAGGCCGCCGACGTTGTGGTGGCTCTTGATGTTGGCCGCGCCGTCGCCGCCGCCGGATTCGACGACGTCGGGGTAGAGCGTGCCCTGCACGAGGAACTTGACCTCCTTGCCGCGGGCGCCGGCCTCTTCGAGGACCTGGCGCTGGGCCTTCTCGAAGGTGCGGATGAACTTCTCGCCGATGATCTTGCGCTTGCGCTCCGGCTCGGAGACGCCTGCGAGGGCGTCGAGGAAGTCGTCGGCGGCGTCGACGGTGATGAGGCGGATGCCGGTCGCGGCGACGAAGTCGTGCTTGACCTGCTCGACTTCGCCCTTGCGCAGCAGGCCGTGGTCCACGAACACGCAGGTGAGCTGGTCGCCGATGGCCTTGTGTACCAGAGCGGCGGCCACGGCGGAATCAACGCCGCCGGACAGGCCGCAGATCACCTCGGCGTCGCCGACCTGCTCGCGGATCTTCTTGACTTGATCCTCGATAATCGAGGAGGCATCCCAGTCGTTGGGCAGCGCGGCGCAACGGTGCAGGAAGTTTTCGATAAGCTTCTGGCCAAGCGGGGAGTGCTTGACTTCCGGGTGCCACTGCACACCATAGAGCTTGCGGGATTCGTCCGCCATGGCGGCCACGGGCGCGCCTTCGGTGTGGGCCAGCACTTCGAAGCCGGCCGGGGCCTGTTCGACCGCCACACCGTGGCTCATCCACGTGGTCTGCTCGGCGGGGGAGTCGGCGAGGATGCCGGCGGCGTCGTCGATGGTGGCTGAGGTCTTGCCGTATTCGCCGAGCGCGGCCTTATCCACCTTGCCGCCGAGCTCATAGGCCATGACCTGGAAGCCGTAGCAGATACCAAGCACCGGAACACCGGATTCGAATACCTTGGTGTCTATGGTCGGCGCGCCGGGCTCGAACACGGAGGCCGGGCCGCCAGACAGAATAATCGCCTTCGGATCCTTGGCCAGGATCTCGTCGACCGGCATGGAATGAGGGACCAGCTCGGAGTACACGCCTGCTTCGCGCACGCGGCGGGCGATGAGCTGGGCGTACTGGGCGCCGAAGTCGACGACAAGCACAGGACCGTTTGCCATTGATATTCCCCTAACGTTCATTGGAATTTTACGTGGGCTGAACACCCCTGATTATCACTGGTCAAGGCGACAAGGCCGACACGCAGAGACTATGTGCGCAAATCGAACAAACTACATGCCTGTAGACGGACAACACGCCGATTTCGAACATGGGAAATCGAACGTGCGCTGTTCTAGCCAAATGCTGGATTTCCGCATGCTTCCGCCGTTTTGAAAAAGTATGTTGAAAAAACTAATGTTGACAAACGGTCAGTCGAACCGCACAAATACTGAAATATCCGCAACAATTTCGAACACACCCGCAAGAAATCGTTCAAAAGTCGCGTTGTCCTCGTACCATGACGATTGATTGGGAACGGAAAACCTTGGCACCGCAAGGGTCAGGGACCGTGACCGAACAGAAATAATCAATCGCACGATCACGTGCAGGAGTACAGGAGTACACATGACGAGTCCTGTTATTGGCACCCCTTGGAAGAAGCTCAACGCTCCGGTTTCCGAGGAAGCCCTCGAAGGCGTTGACAAGTACTGGCGCGTTGCCAACTACCTTTCCATCGGCCAGATTTATCTGCGTTCCAACCCGCTGATGAAGGAGCCCTTCACCCGCGAAGATGTGAAGCACCGTCTGGTGGGCCACTGGGGCACTACCCCTGGCCTGAACTTCCTCATCGGCCACATCAACCGTTTCATTGCTGACCACGGCCAGAACACCGTGATCATCATGGGCCCGGGCCACGGTGGCCCGGCCGGTACCTCCCAGTCCTACCTGGACGGCACCTACACCGAGACCTTCCCGAAGATCACCAAGGACGAAGCTGGTCTGCAGAAGTTCTTCCGTCAGTTCTCTTACCCGGGCGGCATTCCGTCCCACTTCGCTCCGGAGACCCCGGGCTCCATCCACGAGGGTGGTGAGCTGGGTTACGCTCTGTCCCACGCTTACGGCGCCATCATGGACAACCCGAGCCTGTTTGTCCCGGCCATCGTCGGCGACGGCGAGGCTGAGACCGGCCCGCTGGCTACCGGCTGGCAGTCCAACAAGCTCGTGAACCCGCGCACCGACGGTATCGTGCTGCCGATCCTGCACCTCAACGGCTACAAGATCGCCAACCCGACCATCCTGTCCCGCATCTCCGACGAAGAGCTCCACGAGTTCTTCCACGGCATGGGTTACGAGCCCTACGAGTTCGTCGCTGGCTTCGATGATGAGGACCACATGTCCATCCACCGTCGCTTCGCCGAGCTGTGGGAGACCATCTGGGACGAGATCTGCGACATCAAGGCCACCGCTCAGACCGACAACGTGCACCGTCCGTTCTACCCGATGCTGATCTTCCGCACCCCGAAGGGCTGGACCTGCCCGAAGTACATCGACGGCAAGAAGACCGAGGGCTCCTGGCGTTCCCACCAGGTGCCGCTGGCTTCCGCCCGCGACACCGAGGCCCACTTCGAGGTTCTCAAGAACTGGCTCGAGTCCTACAAGCCGGAAGAGCTGTTCGACGCCAACGGTGCTGTCAAGGACGACGTCCTTGCCTTCATGCCGAAGGGCGAGCTGCGTATCGGTGCCAACCCGAACGCCAACGGTGGTGTGATCCGCAACGACCTGAAGCTGCCGAACCTCGAGGACTACGAGGTCAAGGAAGTGGCTGAGTACGGCCACGGCTGGGGCCAGCTCGAGGCCACCCGTACCCTGGGTGCCTACACTCGCGACATCATCAAGAACAACCCGCGCGACTTCCGCATCTTCGGACCGGATGAGACCGCTTCCAACCGTCTGCAGGCTTCCTACGAAGTCACCAACAAGCAGTGGGATGCCGGCTACATCTCCGACGAGGTCGACGAGCACATGCACGTCTCCGGCCAGGTCGTTGAGCAGCTGTCCGAGCACCAGATGGAAGGCTTCCTCGAGGCCTACCTGCTGACCGGTCGTCACGGCATCTGGAGCTCCTACGAGTCCTTCGTCCACGTGATCGACTCCATGCTGAACCAGCACGCCAAGTGGCTTGAGGCTACCGTCCGCGAGATTCCGTGGCGCAAGCCGATCTCCTCCATGAACCTGCTCGTCTCCTCCCACGTGTGGCGTCAGGATCACAACGGCTTCTCCCACCAGGATCCGGGTGTCACCTCCGTCCTGCTGAACAAGTGCTTCCACAACGACCACGTCATCGGCATCTACTTCGCCACCGATGCGAACATGCTGCTGGCCATCGCCGAGAAGTGCTACAAGTCCACCAACAAGATCAACGCCATCATCGCTGGTAAGCAGCCTGCTGCCACCTGGCTGACCCTGGACGAGGCTCGTGCCGAGCTCGAGAAGGGTGCCGCCGCTTGGGATTGGGCTTCCACCGCCAAGAACAACGATGAGGCCGAGGTCGTGCTTGCCGCCGCCGGCGATGTCCCGACTCAGGAGATCATGGCTGCTTCCGACAAGCTGAAGGAACTGGGCGTCAAGTTCAAGGTTGTGAACGTTGCCGACCTGCTCTCCCTGCAGTCCGCCAAGGAGAACGACGAGGCTCTGACCGACGAGGAGTTCGCCGACATCTTCACCGCCGACAAGCCGGTGCTGTTCGCGTACCACTCCTACGCTCACGACGTGCGTGGCCTGATCTACGACCGTCCGAACCACGACAACTTCAACGTCCACGGCTACGAGGAGGAGGGCTCCACCACCACCCCGTACGACATGGTTCGTGTCAACCGCATCGACCGCTACGAGCTGACCGCTGAGGCTCTGCGCATGATCGACGCCGACAAGTACGCCGACAAGATCGACGAGCTCGAGAAGTTCCGTGATGAGGCCTTCCAGTTCGCCGTCGACAACGGCTACGACCACCCGGACTACACCGACTGGGTGTACTCCGGCGTGAACACCGACAAGAAGGGTGCCGTCACCGCTACCGCCGCTACCGCTGGCGACAACGAGTGATAACACCTCCACGGTGTTGTTAGTTCGCTAACACCAAAGGGCTCGGGATTCGTCCCGAGCCCTTTGCTTATTCATAAGCCCTGTCACGGCGGGGCAGAACAAAGCGAACTGTTGTGATGTTTTAATCGCGTAGCACCCTGAAATGCAGCAGGGCATTGCGCACACCGTCGTGGTCCACATCGTCAGTGATGTAGTCGGCGGCGGCCTTGGGCTCGGCGGTCGCATTGCCCATCGCGACCCCGATGCCGGCGTAGGCGAGCATATCCGTGTCATTGCCGCCATCGCCGAAGGCCATGGTCTGCTCGCGCGTGATGCCGTAATGCGCCATGAACCGCTGGATGCCGCGCGGCTTGCCGCCATCGGCCGGAATCAGATCCGTGAAATCCGGATGCCAACGCACCCCGCGCACATTGCTGCACAGTCCCACCAGTTCGGCCTCCAGCTCGGGCCCGACAAAGGGACTGATCTGGAAAGTCTCATGATCCAGCGCGCGGGTGCGCGGGTCCTCGAAATACCGGGTCGGTGCGGTTTTGCCCAGTTTGCTCCACGTGGCGCGAAGCAGATCATTGGACTGGTTGAAGTACACGTAATCCTTCTCGCCGAAATTGCACACCACATCGGGGTGACGGTCCAGCCAGTCGAGAATCACCTCAATATCAGCAGTATCCAAGGCCTGCGAGGCAAAGAAGCCGGTGTCATCAAAACAATACTGCCCATTGAACGCCACCACGCCATCGAACGTCACCGGCATGGTATCCAGCACCACGTGCATCTGTGAAGGCGCGCGGCCCGTGCAAATCAGCACCTTGACGCCTGCGGCCTGCAGCCGGTGAATCGCCTCGATTGTGGAATCCGGCACCGTATGGGTCGTGAAACTGGTGAGCGTGCCATCGATATCGAAGAATACGGCTCGGATATCGGCATTGGCAGTATCGGTAGTCATAGCTTCCATTGTCAAAGCCCCTCTCGACGTGCTTTCCGGCGTGTTCGGCACGCCTATAGCGGGTTATCAAACGCACGAATCCCGGACATTGCATGCGCGCCATAAAAGACACCTATATGGCAATCGGCCATTTTCCGTCACTTTCGCGGTTCAAGCGCGTTATGGTGTTACCCGACATCAATTTTGGAGAGAGGAAATCCAATGACAGCAGCAACCCAGCCGGCAACCCCGGCCGCTCCTAACAATAACGAGCCGGTGCGTGTGAACCACACCGCCCGCAACGTCATCATCACCATCGTGGTCGTGGCGATTATCGCCGTGGCCGCGTTCTTCGGCTACCGCGCGTTTGCCGGTGCCAACGAGTCGTCCGCCAAGGGCAGCAAGGGCAACCCGGTCAAGATCGGCGTGGTCGGCGCTACCAACCCCGAATGGGTCAAGTTCAAGCAGGACGCCGAGAAGGCCGGCATCTACGTCGACATCGTCGACTTCCAGGACTACACCTCCGAAAACCCGGCCCTTGACTCCGGCGAGCTGGACCTCAACGAATTCCAGCACCTGCTCTACTTGGCCAACTACAACGTGAGCAACAAGAAGGACCTGCAGCCCATCGGCGGCACCGCCATCTACCCGCTCGGCGTGTACTCCACCAAGGTCAAGGACATCAAGGACCTGAAGCAGGGCGACACCGTCACCATTCCGAACGACGAAACCAACCAGGCCCGCGCTATCGGCGTGCTCAAGGCCGCCGGTCTCGTGACGCTCAAGGGCGACTGGACCGCCTTCTCCACCCCGGCCTACATCGACGAAGCCAAGAGCAAGGTCAAGGTCACCCCGCTCAAGGCCGAACAGGTGGCCACCACCCTGAAGGACCCGACCATCGCCGCTGGTGTGATCAACAACGACTACGTGGCCGATGCCGGTCTCGACCCGAAGGACGCCATCTACCAGGATGACGCCGAATCCGAAGAGGCTCGCCCCTACATCAACGTGTGGGTGGCCCGCAAGGCGGACGTGAACAACGAGACCTACAAGAAGCTCGTTTCCATCTACCAGCAGAAGGATGTGCTCGACGCCCTGCAGGAGAACTCCGGCGGTACCGCGGTGTTCGCCGACAAGTTCAGCGCCAGCGAGCTGCAAGGCTTCCTGTCCGACATTGAGAAGGATGCCAAGGCCCAGCAGTGAGCCGCGGCTGATACGAGCGCACGACTAGCCTGTCCATAGCCATTACCACCAAGCGGAGCGAGTACCCGAGCCAACAATCGGGATTCGCTCCGCTTCCGTGACCGGACACCAACAACCAGCATCAGGGAGCACTATGAGCGACCCCATCATCACCTTCGACCATGTCGTGAAGGAATTCAAAACACGCGGACGCGGCGCGAACATCGCACGAGCCGTGGATGACGTCAGCCTGACCATCGATCGCGGTGACATCTTCGGCATCATCGGCTATTCCGGTGCAGGCAAATCCACACTGGTCCGGCTTATCAACGCGCTCGAACGACCCACCTCCGGCACTGTGACCGTGCTTGGTACTGATATCACCTCTCTGAGTGAGACCAAGCTGCGGCCCATCCGCCAGAAAATCGGCATGATTTTCCAGCAGTTCAACCTGTTCTCCACCAAAACCGTGGCCCAGAACATCGCCTACCCACTGCAACTCGATCACTGGCGCAAGGACTATCAGGATCGTCGTGTCAACGAACTCCTTGAATTCGTGGGCCTCAGTGAGCACGCAAACAAATACCCTTCGCAGCTGTCCGGCGGCCAGAAGCAGCGCGTCGGCATCGCCCGCGCACTGGCCACTAATCCGGAGATTCTGCTCGCCGACGAAGCCACCAGCGCGCTCGACCCGGAAACCACCACCGAAGTGCTGGCCTTGCTCAAGCGTGTGAACGAGGAATTCGGCATCACCATTGTGCTTATCACCCATCAGATGAACGTGGTCCAGCAGATTGCCGGCCGCGTGGCCGTAATGAGCGCCGGACGCGTGGTCGAATCCGGCGACGTATACGATGTGTTCGCTGCACCCCAGCAGCCGGTGACCAAGCGATTCATTGCCACCGCATTGTCTGGCCTGCCCGAGGAAGACCGGGTCGAGCGATTGCATCACGAATGGTCGGGCCGCATTGTCACCGTGCTTATCCGCCAAAAGGACGTTTCCGGCACCCAAGGCCATGAACTCAAGGCATCCGGACAGAATATCTCCGAACTCATCGCCAAATACGGCGTCGAATCCAGCCTGCTCTACGGCGGCATCGACACGGTCAAGGGGACCGCCATCGGTGCCATCACCTACGAATTCAACGGGCCCGGCTGGCATGTGGACGAATTCCTGCGCGAGCTCGCCGCCAATAGCGACGTCATCGACTTCGGCACCGCCGCAAAGCCTGTGGCCTACGCCGACGCAGTCGCCGGACATGCCTCCTACGCCGAAGACCGCGCCCATGACCCACTGGCGGCCGATACTGCCACCGCGCCCGCCGCGTCCGCCGCCGCACATGAAGGAGCCAACGCATGATCATCCTCGCCAACCCGCGTAGCGACTGGAACGTGCTGCGTCCACTACTGTTCGAATCCATTGGCCAGACCCTGACCATGGTGCTCGTCACCCTCGTCATCGGCGGATTCCTCGGCCTGATCCTCGGCGTGGTGCTCTATGGCACCCGCCCCGGCAACCTGTTCGAGAACGCGGTCGTCTACCGCATCCTTGACATCATCGTCAACATCGTGCGCCCGATTCCGTTCATCATCTTCCTGGCAGCCATGCAGCCGCTCACCATCGTCGTGGCCGGCACGTCCATCGGCACCGTGGCCGCCATCTTCCCGATGGTGGTGATGTGCACCTTCGCCACCTCGCGTCTGGTCGAACAGAATCTCGTGCCGGTCGACCCGGGAGTAATCGAGGCCGCGCGTTCGATGGGTGCCGGCAAGCTCACCATCATCCGCACCGTGCTCATCCCCGAAGCCCTGGCACCGCTGATCCTGGCCTACGCCTTCCTGTTCATTGGCGTGCTCGACATGTCTGCCATGGCCGGCTACATCGGCGGTGGCGGTCTCGGTAACTTCGCCATCGCCTACGGCTACCAGAAGTTCGACCAGACCGTCACCTGGACGGCCGTGATCATCATGATCGTACTGGTCCAGGTGGTGCAGGGCATCGCCAACGCCATCGCCAAACGACTGCTCAAACGCCAGCAATAACAAGGCATACTGACCCCATAGATCGCGGCCCTCGCCAATATGGAGCGAGGGCCGCAATATATTCTTCGCGCTACTAGAATCGGGAACCATGAGTGAACATATCGACATCGACCACGAACTCATCACTATCCGCCACTACCTGCACGCCCATCCGGAGCGTAGTTTCCGTGAATTCGGCACCAGCATCTATCTGACCGACCAGCTCAAGGCGCACGGCATCGAGATCCTGCACAACCCGCTGGAGACTGGTGTTGTGGGGCTCATTCAGGGCGAGGCCGGTCCCGGGCCGCGTATCGGGCTGCGCGCTGACATCGACGGCCTGCCCATCGTGGAAGACTCCGGACTGGAGTTCAGCTCCGTCAATGAAGGCGTGATGCACGGCTGCGGCCACGACCTGCACATGACCGGTCTGCTCGGTGCCGCCTTCTGGCTCGCCGAGCACCGTGACAAGTTCGCCGGCTCGATCAAGATTCTGTTCCAGCCGAGTGAGGAGACCGGCCAAGGCGCTCGCGCCATGATCGACGCCGGACTCGTGGATGACGTCGAAGCCATTATCGGCACGCACAACAACCCCAACTATGCGCCCGGCCAGCTGGCCATCGGCGTTGAGCCGATGATGGCCGGCTGCGTGAAATTCCGCGTGACCCTCCACGCCCAAGGCACCCACGCCGGTTACCCGTACAAGGGCACCGGGCCCATCGAAGCGCTCGCCAGTATTATTCTGAGCCTGCAGACCATCGTGAGCCGCAACGTCACGCCCTTCCACCCGCTGGTGCTGTCCGTTACCGAAGTGCACGGCGGCCATGTGTGGAACGTGGTGCCCGCCGAAGCCGGATTCCAAGGGACTGTGCGCTATTTCCACAAGTCGGATGGCAATCTGGTCGGCCGCCGATTCAAGGAAGTGGTGGAACACACCGCCGAGGCATACGGCATCAGCGCCGACGTGGTCTGGGATGACTTTCAAGACCCGCTGGTCTCCGATCCAGGTCTCGCCAAGGCCGTGGCGGCGGATGTCAACGACTACGCGCAGCTCGAACCGATACGTCAGTCGATGGCGGGGGAGGACTTCTGCGAATTCGCCAAGGTGACGTTGCCGGTGTTCGCGTTCGTCGGGTCAAACGGCCAGGAAGGTTGCGCCGACTGGCATAGCCCGCATTTCGTGGGTCTCGACGAATCCATTCCCACCTTCGTCAACTTCTACGTCAACACCGCTCTGCGCGTGCTCAACGAGCTGAAGTAAATCCTTTTCTGGCTCGCCTCCGGAGGCTGAGGCGTTAGGCAGACAGCCCAGTGGGCTGTCTGTAGCCGAAGGTGAGGCGACAGCCGAACCAGATATGCGCGGGCCTCGCCCGTCCATAAGTGCAGGACGAGCTATCAGCGAAGCTGACTGAGGGGAGTGGCATTCGTTCATTAGGTCGATTCATCGTCCATTAGGTCGGTGAACGGCGATACTGGTTGTTGGAATCGCGCCATTGCAACGACTGATATCGCATTGCAGTGACCTAATGAACGCAAAAACGACCTAATGAATGACGCCAAGCCGGAAGAACAGGCAATCCGACGTCATACGCGGCTACACTAAGAATCTATGACACAGCTTCGCTTCGCACTCGCCCAGATCGACACCTGCGTCGGCGCGCTTGACGCCAACGCCGCCAAGGTGCTCGACTACTCCCGTAAAGCCGCCGCAGGAAACGCCCAAGTGGTTGTTTTCCCGGAAATGACCCTCACCGGATACCCCATCGAGGATCTGGCCCTGCGCCGCACCTTCCGCCAAGCCGCATGGGACAAGGCCAACGAACTCGCCACCCAGCTCAACGACGACGGCCTCGGCGATCTGTTCGTGGTGGTCGGCACCGTGGGCACCGACCGCAAGACCTCCAAGCCGCGCAACCGACTGGTGGTCTTGCACCAAGGCGTGGTCTGGGCTGGCTACGACAAGCACTTCCTGCCCAACTACGGCGTGTTCGACGAATTCCGCATCTTCTCCGCCGGCGACCGCTCCGTGACCCTCGACGTGGACGGCGCCACCATTGGCGTGGCCATCTGCGAGGACATCTGGCAGGACGGCGGCCCGGTGGCCGACCTGGCCACCAAGAACATCGACCTGCTGCTCACCATCAACGGCTCGCCGTATGAGGAAGGCAAGACCAACACCCGTTTCGAGCTCGCCCAGCGTCGTGCCGCCGAGGTTAACGCCCCGGTCATCTACCTGAATCAGGTCGGCGGTCAAGACGACCTCGTCTTCGACGGCGGCAGCTTCGTGGTCGACGCCGACGGCACGCTTATCGAACGCAGCCCGATGTTCATGGAAAACCTGACGTTCTGGGACTTCGATTCCGCCGCCGAACATCAGGCCAAGGCCGAGATCGTTCCGGAACTCGACCCGGACGAAGAGGTATACACCGCCTGCGTGCTCGGCCTCAAGGACTACATGGCCAAGAACCACTTCACCGGCGTGACGCTGGGCCTCTCAGGAGGCATCGACTCCGCACTGGTAGCCGCCATGGCGGCCGACGCATGCGGCGGCGAGAACGTCTGGGGCATCTCCATGCCCTCCATGTACTCCTCCGACGGTTCCAAAGACGACGCCGCCGATTTGGCCTCCAACATTGGCTCCCATTACGAGGTCCAGCCCATTGAGCCATTGTTCAACGCCTACCAACAGCAACTTGACCTTGATGGCGTCTCCGCCGAGAACCTGCAGGCCCGCATCCGCGGCGTGATCGTGATGGCCAGCTCCAATTCGCGCGGTCTGCTCGCCGTGGCCACCGGCAACAAGTCAGAGCTCGCCTGCGGCTACTCGACCATCTACGGCGATGCGGTAGGCGGCTACGCACCCATCAAGGACCTGCTCAAGACCCGTGTCTGGGAGATCAGCCGTTGGCGTAACAAGGCCGCGGCCGCAGGCGTCGGCATCGGCGGTCTCAAGATCGTGGGCAACGAGGACGGCAACACCGGCATCCCGTTGAAGGACGGCGTGATGATTCCGGTCTCCTCCATCGAGAAGGCACCCTCGGCCGAGTTGCGCCCCGGGCAGAAGGACTCCGACTCCCTGCCCGAATACGCGCTGCTCGACAAGGTGCTCGCCGCATACATCGAGCACGCGCACGGCCGCGCCGACCTGTTAGCCGACGGCTTCGACCAGGTCACCGTAGACACCGTGATGCGATTGGTGGACCGCGCCGAATGGAAGCGCCGCCAATACCCGCTGGGACCGAAGGTCACGGCCCTCGCGTTCGGCCGCGACCGCCGACTGCCCGTCACCAACGCATTCAGGGAATAAACATATATTGCTCCCGCCAGCGGGAGCAAGTAATACCGTTGAGGAGGTACCAATGACAGACGATAACAAGAAGCAGTGGTATTTCAACACCGTCAAGAAGCAGGCCGAGTTGGGCATGGTCTCACCGATCGAACAGCGCATGGGTCCGTACAAGACCAAGGAAGACGCCGAACATGCGTGGGACATCGTGGTGGACCGCAATGCCAGATGGGAGGAGGAGAACCGGCGCTGGAAGAACTACGGCGTGAAACCCGCACAGGCTCGCCCCGAGGATTGACGGTCGAAAACTGACGGATACGGTTCTGCTGTCAATCTCAAGACCGAACCGCTCATACGAACATCACAGTATGAGCGGTTTCCCATATCTGGAGACGTGCAATAGTCCCATCAATATCTAGAAGCCATTGGAATGGTAGCGTTCACAGAAACAATGTGAGATAGCTCACTCCCAATTTCAGCTTTTCTCAAGCAAGTGCCAACTACACTGTTGAACCAAGGGTTCCGTGAAGATGCGAAACCTACAACCCCATTTAAGGAGTGACATGACCGCAGTGGAAAATGCAGCTGTCTCCCAGGAGGAGCTCGACGCCAAGGCGTGGGCCGGCTTCACCGAGGGCAACTGGCAGAAGGATATTGACGTCCGCGACTTCATCCAGAAGAACTACACCCCGTACGAGGGCGACGAGACATTCCTGGCTCCTGCCACCGAGAAGACCAAGCACCTGTGGAAGTACCTCGACGACAACTACCTGGCCGTGGAGCGCAAGCAGCGCGTCTACGACGTGGACACCCATACCCCGGCCGACGTCGACGCCTTCCCGGCCGGCTACATCGACTCCCCGGAAGTCGATAACGTGGTCGTTGGCCTCCAGACCGACGTTCCCTGCAAGCGCGCGATGATGCCGAACGGTGGCTGGCGCATGGTCGAGCAGGCCATCAAGGAAGCCGGCAAGGAACCGGATCCGGAGATCAAGAAGATCTTCACCAAGTACCGCAAGACCCACAACGACGGCGTCTTCGGCGTGTACACCAAGCAGATCAAGGTTGCCCGCCACAACAAGATCCTCACCGGCCTGCCGGATGCCTACGGCCGTGGCCGCATCATCGGCGATTACCGTCGTGTGGCACTGTATGGTGTGAACACCCTGATCAAGTTCAAGCAGCGTGACAAGGACTCCGTGCCGTACCGCAACGACTTCACCGAGCCGGAGATCGAGCACTGGATCCGCTTCCGTGAGGAGCACGACGAGCAGATCAAGGCTCTGAAGAAGCTCATCAACCTCGGCAACGAGTACGGCCTCGACCTGTCCCGCCCGGCCCAGACCGCGCAGGAAGCCGTGCAGTGGACCTACATGGGCTACCTGGCCTCCATCAAGTCCCAGGACGGCGCCGCCATGTCCTTCGGCCGCAACTCCGCCTTCCTCGACTGCTACATCGAGCGCGACCTCCAGGCCGGCAAGATCACCGAGACCGACGCCCAGGAGCTCATCGACAACATCGTCATGAAGCTGCGCATCGTGCGCTTCCTGCGTACCAAGGACTACGATTCGATCTTCTCCGGCGACCCGTACTGGGCGACCTGGTCCGACGCCGGCTTCGGCGATGACGGCCGTTCGATGGTCACCAAGACCTCGTTCCGTCTGCTCAACACCCTGACCCTCGAGCACCTCGGACCTGGCCCCGAGCCGAACATCACCATCTTCTGGGATCCGAAGCTGCCTGAGGCCTACAAGCGCTTCTGCGCCAAGATCTCCATCGACACCTCGGCCATCCAGTACGAGTCCGACAAGGAAATTCGTAGCCACTGGGGCGACGACGCTGCCATCGCATGCTGCGTCTCCCCGATGCGCGTGGGCAAGCAGATGCAGTTCTTCGCCGCCCGCGTGAACTCCGCCAAGGCCCTGCTGTACGCCATCAACGGCGGCCGCGACGAGATGACCGGCATGCAGGTCATCGACAAGGGCGTGATCGAGCCGATTACCCCGGAGGCCGACGGCACCCTCGATTACGAGAAGGTCAAGAACAACTACGAGAAGGCCCTCGAATGGCTGTCCGAGACCTACGTCATGGCCCTGAACATCATCCACTACATGCACGATAAGTACGCGTACGAGTCCATCGAGATGGCCCTGCACGACAAGGAAGTGTACCGCACCCTCGGCTGCGGCATGTCCGGTCTGTCCATCGCCGCCGACTCCCTCGCCGCCGTCAAGTACGCCAAGGTCTACCCGATCTACAACAAGGACGCGAAGACCCTGGAAGGCCACGAGTACGAGTACGTTGAGGGCGCCGACGACGACCTGATCGTCGGCTACCGCACCGAGGGCGAGTTCCCGGTCTACGGCAACGACGACGACCGCGCCGACGACATCGCCAAGTGGGTCGTCTCCACGGTCATGGGCCAGGTCAAGAGGCTCCCGGTCTACCGCGGCGCCGTCCCGACCCAGTCCATCCTGACGATCACCTCCAACGTCGAGTACGGCAAGAACACCGGTTCCTTCCCGTCCGGCCACGCCAAGGGCACCCCGTACGCTCCGGGCGCCAACCCGGAGAACGGCATGGACTCCCACGGCATGCTGCCGTCCATGTTCTCCGTCGGCAAGATCGACTACAACGACGCTCTTGACGGCATCTCGCTGACCAACACCATCACCCCTGATGGCTTGGGCCGCGACGAGGATGAGCGCATCGGCAACCTCGTGGGCATTCTGGACGCCGGCAACGGCCACGGTCTGTACCACGCCAACATCAACGTGCTGCGCAAGGAACAGCTCGAGGATGCCGTCGAGCATCCGGAAAAGTACCCGCACCTGACCGTGCGCGTCTCCGGCTACGCGGTGAACTTCGTCAAGCTCACCAAGGAGCAGCAGCTCGACGTGATCTCCCGTACGTTCCACCAGGGCGCCGTCGTCGACTGAGACTGAACGGTACCGTGTGAAGCGGTAGAGTGCAAGGGGCGGAGCGTGAAAGCTTCGCCCCTTGGTTTTCCCTGTACAATGTGGGGAAACCATTGGAGAGATACAACGAAAGGACACCGATGTCTGAGAACGTACATTTTCGCTCCACAACAAGGCATATGCTCAGAGAATCGCAAAACTACGTCAACCAAACGCTTATGGGAGGGTTGTCAGGCTTCGAATCGCCGATCGGACTGGACCGGCGTGACCGCATCAACGCGCTGAAAAGCGGTGATATCGGCTTCGTGCATTCCTGGGACATCAACACGTCCGTCGACGGTCCGGGAACACGCATGACCGTCTTCATGAGCGGTTGCCCATTGCGTTGCCAGTATTGCCAGAATCCGGATACGTGGAAAATGCGTGACGGCAAGCCCGTCTATTACGAGGCCATGGTCAAAAAGATCGAACGCTATGTGGATCTTTTCAAGGCGACGCATGGCGGTATCACCTTCTCGGGCGGCGAATCCATGATGCAACCGGCGTTTGTTTCCCGCGTGTTCCGTGCGGCCAAGGAGATGGGTGTGCACACCTGCCTCGATACTTCCGGATTCCTTGGCGCAAGCTATACCGACGACATGCTGGACGACATCGACTTGTGCCTGCTCGACGTTAAATCCGGCGATGAGAAAACCTACAAGAAGGTGACTGGCGGCATTCTGCAACCGACCATCGATTTCGGACAGCGTCTGGCCAAGGCCGGCAAGAAGATCTGGGTGCGTTTCGTGCTTGTGCCCGGACTCACCTCATCCGAGGAAAACGTTGAGAATGTGGCGAAGATTTGCGAGTCGTTCGGCGACGCAGTGGAACATATCGATGTGCTTGGATTCCACCAGCTTGGCCGTCCAAAATGGCACATGCTCAACATTCCCTACCCGTTGGAAGACCAGAAAGGGCCGTCCGAGGCAATGAAACAGCGTGTGGTGGAACAATTCCAATCGCACGGCTTCACCGTCTACTAAACAGGAGACCACGCACATCCCGTGACGGCGATGCTTAGGCAAATCAACCATATGAAAGCACCTCAGCGATCGAAGAACAGGGGATTCTTGCGCAGTTTATGAAACCAGCATTCGCCACGCGGAAAAATCTTCACATTCGACGCGTGGCGAAATGCTGTGAAATACCGCAAAACCGGCGACTCTGCCGTAGCCTTGAATCATGGTGGACATCTATGCTTTTCCTCAAGGCACGCCCAACGAAGCGCGTGCCACAGGTAGGGGATCGTGCGCCTACGCCGACCCTCCTGAACAAATGTTGACCCGACCCTCCGGTGTGCCAGACAAGGTATGGGACGCCGTGCTTTCCGTAGAACGCATGCCTCGATTACCAAGCGTGTCGTATCGTGAGATTCCAGTGCCGTGCGCCATGGCGAGTTTCGGCATTGGAGTTGAGATGCAATGCGACGAGGCGCGTTCCACAGGCTGGATCATGATGTTGTATTCGCACAAATACCGAAATGACTGGCATTCTCATTGGCGTTGCGTCGCTTTCGCCGCGTTGCCGTTGTCTGGAGGCGAAGGCGATTGTCTGATACCGTCCATGTATTGGGATGCGATGATGGACCGTGTTGGTTCGTGCGATGCCGAACATGTTTCGGGAACCGTCACAGTCACGAAAAGCACGACGTTTGGCACTCAGTCCGACGCTCCCGAAACCGGGTGTGAGATTCGTGTGTCTTGGACGCCACTAGACTATGCCGATGGAGGCCTTGACGCGGGCGCCCAAGTGGGCGCGTGGGCTAGGTTCCTCCGGTCCATGACGCAATCCGAGGAGGATTATCCCGTTGACTGACGAGCCAAGGTTGCAGGCCGAGCCGCGTGAGGGCGTGCCCGATGTGATCGACACCCTACCGGCATTCCGCGAGTACTGCAGCGCATTGGCGTCTTCGCATGGGTCTTTGGCTGCGGATGCGGAACGTGCGTCTGGCTTCCGATACGGTCATGACGATTGGTTGGTGCAATTCAAAAGAGACGGTGCCGGCATAGGATTGCTTGATCCGCAGGCATTGGCTGCGGAAGGTGCCGATTGGAACGATTTCAATCGTGCGGTGGGCGATGCGGTATGGATTCTGCATGATTCGTTGCAGGATCTGCCGGGATTCGTTGATTTGGGATTGCAGCCGAAACGTTTGTTTGATACGGAAATCGCTGCACGGCTGCTGGGGCTCAAACGTTTCGGATTAGCTGCCGTTACCGAGCATTATCTGGGACTGACGCTTGCGAAAGAGCATTCCGCGGCCGACTGGTCGTACAGGCCGCTGCCCCGAGACTGGCGTAATTATGCGGCGCTGGACGTTGAATTGCTGATCGAGCTTGAAACGACCATGCGCGCCGAACTGCAAAAGCAAGGTAAGATCGAATGGGCTGAGGAGGAATTCGATTACGCGCTGCGCGAAGGAACTGCGCCACGCAAGGAGCATCCCATCCCATGGCTGCGCATCTCGCATATCACCGAAATCATGAGGGACCGCCAGGCCCTGGCCGTGGCGAAAGCATTATGGACCAAACGAGATGAACTGGCACGCGAATACGATATTTCGCCGACACTGCTGCTCGCCGACAGCACCATCATCGAAGTGGCGGAACGCAAGCCGCATAACGCCGCGCAATTCAGGGCGGTCCGTTCCATCAACGAGCGTGTACGCATCCAAGCCGGTGCCGAACAGGAGAAAATGTTCGAACGTTACGCGCCGATCCAACGTAAAATCAAGCCAAGCATGTGGAAGAGAATAATCCAACAGGCGCTTGATCTGCCGGAAAGCGAATGGCCGGTCATCGAAAGCGGCAATCCCCAAAACCAGGAGGCGCAGAGCATATCCGCTCCACGAGCGACGCGAGTCTGGAGGGAACGTTATCCGGAACGTCTCGCAACGCTTGACAAGGCACGCAAGATGGTGGCGCAGATAGCGGAAGACACGCGTACCCCCGCGGACGTCATCATCAAACCGCAGTATCTGCGCAATCTGTGTTGGACCGACGAACCGCAAAAACGTGACGTTGCGCAATTCCTCACCGAGCAGGGCGCGAGGGCGTGGCAGGTCGCGCTGGTTGCAGAGTCCGTGAGTCGCGCTATCATGTAGAGGTTGCCTAACGGCAGAAATGTGAAGAACCGTATTTTTCAGGAGCGCAAGCGTGAAAATCAGCGTCAGGAATCTTGAGCCGACCAAGGTGAAGCTCACCGTCACCGTTGATCCGGAAGAGTTCAACCCGTATCTCGACAATGCTCGCAAGGAAATCGCCAAGCAGGTCAACGTGCCTGGCTTCCGCAAGGGCCACGTGCCCGGCAAGATCATCGACCAGCGCATCGGCTTCGGTGCCGTTGCTGGCGAAGCCGTGAACAACGGTGTGCCGGAGCTGTACTCCAAGGCTCTCGAAGAAAAGGGCATCCGTCCGATGGCCCAGCCGGAAATCGACGTTCAGGAAGTTCCGGAATCCGCCAAGGACGAGACCAAGCTGAAGTTTGTGGCCACCGTTGAGCGTCGCCCGGACATCGAACTGCCGGAAATCGACGGCATGGAGATCGAGGTCGCCAAGGCCGAAATCACCGACGAAGACATCAACAACCGTCTGGAAGCCCTGCGTCAGCGTTTCGGCACCCTCGTGGGTGTGGACCGCCCGGCCGCCAAGGGCGACTACGCCAACATCGACCTGACCGCCGAAATCGACGGTGAAGTGGTCGACTCCCAGGAAGGCGTGAGCTACGAGCTCGGCTCCGAAACCATGCTTGACGGTCTGGATGAGGCCCTCGAAGGCCTGTCCTCCGGTGAAGAGACCACCTTCGAAGGCACGCTGGAAGCTGGCGAGCACGAGGGCGAAAAGGCCCAGGTCAAGGTCAAGGTCAACTCCGTCAAGGCTGAAGAGCTGCCGGAACTCGACGATGACTTCGCTTCCGAAGCTTCCGAGTTCGACACCCTCGACGAGCTGAAGGAAGACCTCAAGAAGGCCGCTTCCCAGGATGCCGAAGGCCGTCAGGCCACCGCAGCCCGCGACGCTTTCATCGCCAAGCTCGAAGAAGGTCTGGAGATTCCGGTGCCGAAGGGCGTCAAGGCTGAAATGGTTGAGCAGCAGCTCAAGGGTGTGACCGCTGATCCGGCCAAAGCCACCAAGGAGCAGAAGGCAGAAGCCGAAGAAACCGTTGAGAAGGAACTGCGCGACCAGATGGTGCTCGACGTGCTCGCCGAGAAGCTGGACATCAAGGTCTCCCAGGCCGACGTGTTCAACTTCCTCGCTTCCATCGCCCAGCAGTACGGCATGGATCCGAACGCTTTCATCCAGGCCATCATGCGCAACGGCCAGCTCGGCTCCGCAGTGCAGGAAGTCGGCCGTTCCAAGGGTCTGCTTGCCGGCATGCGTGCCGTGACCTTCAAGTCCGAGGGCGAAACCCTGGACCTGAGCGCCTTCCTCGGCGAAGCCGCTGAAGATGAAGAAGCCGAGAGCGTTGAAGCTGCTTCCGCAGCCGCCGCGGTGGCTGACGAACTCGCTTCCGAAGAGTGAGCTTCTCTTAATGCCTGACTCGTAAGAGTCATCTTTCTAGGGCGCTGAGGGGTGGAATCCAGTGTGGATCCCACCCCTCAATTTATTTCGTATTCGGATCTTTAACCAGAGCAAAGAGATTGCTGAAACGTGAGCTACAGCAGGAATTTGATTTCGGCGAAAAACTCACGAACCATATTGTTGACGAGCATATCCGGGGGAGAGCCGGCCGCAATGCCTTGGGCGTTGTCTAAGCCATATTTGTCGGCAATCTGCAACGCGCGAAACATGTGGAAATTATTGGTGATCACGCCTATGGAAGCATTATCGTCGTTGATCATCTTCTTGCTGTTGACGATGTTTTCCTCAGTGGTTTTTGAATCCGGCTCCTCAAGAATGCGCTGTTCGGCAATACCATGTTCCTTAAGATAGTCAGCCATGCCTTGGGCTTCGGGGAACGGTTCATTCGGTCCTTTTCCGCCGGAAACGATGCAGATGGTATTCGGATTCTCATCTAAATATTCGATGGCCTTGTCGAGACGGTAGCGAAGTACAAGGCTTGGGCCGGACTTACGCACCTGGGCGCCGAGCACCACCACATAATCAAGATCCGGTTTGCCCTGCGCATGCATTTTACTGACGATGCAACTTTCCACTGTACCGAACGCGACCAGACCAATGCACGCGACCGCAATCAATATGCCTCTGACCAGTCTTGGCAATATTGTCCACCACCGGAAGAGCAGACCGAATCCGAGTATCGCGAACAAAACTGCGAACGCTAGCCAAACAATCCAGAAACTCGTGCCGGAATGCGTATTGCGCACGGCGAAAGCGTAACATGCGCATGCCACGGCAAGTACTAAGCATAGAGTGCCTGTAATTCGTCTAATTAACGTTGCCATGATGAACCTCTCATTCATTGCGTGTCGCACGCAATCCTGTCTCATCCTAAGCGCGTGGCCCCTAGACTCCCAAGCGTCGCACGCCAATGCCAACAAATCCTGCGCATTCTTGCTATTGCAATACTATGTGCATTATGCCATCCATGAACGGAGCTTTGGCATGGCTGCGGCTAGGATGGGGGAGCATGACTTCAGAAACGATTATGCTTCGGACGATGCGTCGTACGGATTTTCCTGCGCTTGAAGAGCTTGTTCGACAGGCTTGGTATGCGGATGATGAGTCGGATAATAACGGGAATGTTCCGAACAATGAGCGCGAGTTGCGTGAGTACAAGCTGCGTAAGGCGATTCGTCTGCGCAATATGCACCGACTTGCGGCAATTGACATGCATGATTTTCTTTCTCGCACCACCGAGGCTACGGTCGCTGAACGTGATGGTCGGGTGCTTGGCGTGGTATTGGGATCGTTGAGGTCCCGTGTTACCACAGCGCAGAGGATACGTCATGCTATTACGCGAAATTGCTTGGCGTTGCCCTTGTTGGCAAGCAAGGATGGTCGTCGAGGACTTGCCGATCAGATTGCGATTTTGCAGGTCGATGAAGTGTTGAAGCGAGATGCTGGCAAAAGCTATCAGGCTGAGGTAACGCTGTTCGCGGTTTCTCCGGAAGCGCGGGGCATGGGTGTCGGACGTAAGCTGTTCAATCACATGCTTGACGTGTTTCGTGATGCTGGAATGAACGAGTATTTCCTCTTCACTGACACTACCTGCGATTACGGTTTTTATGATTACCGTGGTTTGACGCGTAAAGCGGAACGTACCATACGCAGGGATTCCGTTACTCAAGGTGGTTTGGAAGACGGTTCGCTTTCCTTCTTTCTGTACGAGGGTCGTTGCTGAACGTTTCTGCCCATCGCTGTGAAAGGCGAGTGATTGAATCACTGAGTTCATCGGCTATCCGATTTGGTGGGGCGGAGCCGTATGACCGTAGAGCAGCCAGCCTTCGGTGGTAGGCGCCATATCGGCGAACTCGTTCCAGTTGCTCGGCCAATGCCGAGAGTCTGGGGAAGTGGCTCATGGCGATGCTTTGCTGCGTGGTCACCACCGTCGGCTATCCCGGCGCCTGCGTCCTGAGCGCCTTTCGCGATGGCGTCGCCCGCATCCTGCGCGATGTGCGCGGCCTAGTTTCCGGCGTCCTGCATTCTCCTGGCAACGGCGGCACCGGTGCCTTGAGAGCCCCTTTCAACGCTGAAACTTTTTTAGGAACAGTGTAGTTCAGAAAAGGCGGGTATTAGTTGATTTATACATGCCTATGTGGCTTGGCAAAAGGAAGAGACCCTGGATTTGAGCATTGCTAAGAGACTTGGAAGCTGTCGCTGCTACTCGTAGCAGCAATGAGATAGAAAAGGGAGGCCCACTGCATTTCAGGACGTAAACGTAGCCTTGGATGGGCGCTGATATAAAGGACTGTACAGTCTTTGGCGATTGAACATGCTGCATGAGTGACAAAGTATGTAATTGAGATGTAGATGCATGAGCGTGCTGAGAGTGCTGAGAGTGCGTGAAGGCGCGCGGACGCATTCTGACGAATTGCTGACCTGGAAGCAGATCCTATCTGTTGAAAGCCCGTCGCGCTCGCGAAGAAAACATGGCTCATGGTGAATGCGGATTGCCCGCATGTCATCCATTGAACAAACAAAGGAGCGAATACCATGGGCGTTAAGCACAGTGTGTCTTATCAGAGTAGAGAGAACATGGCTAAGAAAACCGACGAAGAGCTTTACGATGTGGCGATAAATATGATTGGAAGCGTTGCGAAGCTTCCGGTTATTAGGGTTGATAGGGAAGCGTTTCTGCGACAGCAATTCGCCGATTCGGAATATCTCGATGAGATTCTGGAGCATGGCCCGCAACATGTATATACGGTGGAGTCGTTGCGGAGAAAAGCGGGTGGGGTGATTAAGAAATCAATGAATCAGACCACTCTCGCCGCCTTTGTGGCAGGAATCCCCGGCGGACCTGCCGCCGTTGCTGCCGGAGGTGCCAAAGTCCGAGTTCTTGCGTATTTGGGTGTGATGCTTGGCGCATCCGGCTCGGCGATGTTGGTGGGAAAGCTTGCCAGGGAAGTCGGCAAGAACATGGGCAAGAAGATCATGCAACAGGCTGAAGTGGCCTGATTTTTGTTCCGCGCTTATAGTGAGGCGGCTTGTGCCGCTTGGTTCTGATAGTACTCGGTTTCCACCGCTTCCGGTGTCCTGTAGCCCAAGGACTGGTGCAGCCGCTTCGAGTTCCACCACGAGACCCACCGGAACGTCGCCAGCTCCAGGTCCTTCAGATCATGGAAGGGTTTGCGCCGCCAGACGAGCTCGGTCCTGTACGCGCCGTCGGCGGATTCGGCCATGGCGTTGTCGTAGGAGTCGCCGACCGTGCCGGTCGACGGCAGCATGCCATATTCCATCACCCTGGTGGTGTACACCGTGCCGGTGTACTGCACGCCATGATCACTGTGGTGGACGAGACCGTCGGTCCCGCCATGCGACGCGGCCCACGCGATCGCCTGCTCCAACGCCTGCAGGGGCAGCTCCTCCGTGTCCATGGTGGTGGCGCACGCCTTTGACTCCCAATTCCCGCATGACGCGGGCCACTTGGTCACGGCCGATCTCGGCCGGATCCCAGCCCTGGGCGATCAGCTGGGCGTGGACCTTGCGGTATCCATACACGGCCATAAAGAAATCCGCGTGAATCTCAAGGATATCGCGGGCCAGCGCCTCATGTCTGGCGGCCATGCGGCTCACGGGCCTAGATTTGAACATGCGGTAACCGCGTGGAGTGATGAACCCGCAATCCAGCGATTCGGCGAGAATTCGGCATATCGGCCCGACCTCGAAACGGTCTTTGCATTCGTTGAGTATTTGTAGCTTTCAAGGCCACTGCCCCCTCTATGGTCAGGATTCGAGCATGGACTGCCCATGCCGTTGCCTCATGTCGGACTGGATTGGCAACGGCGTGTTGGACAATTCTTTAGAGGACGAGTCCTTGTTGTGTGAATTCGTTGGGGCTCCGGTATCCGAGGGTGGAGTGGAGTCTTTGGTTGTCGGACCACCACACATAGTCGTTGAGGCCGGAGCGTAGTTGTTCCAGGCTGGTGTAGCGGTTCCGGTATACGAGCTCCTTCTTCAGGAGCCTGTTGGTGGATTCGACCACGGCGTTGCCGTACGGGTCGCCCTTCCCTGACGGCGATCTTCCGATGTCGAACACGTCGAGCAGCCCGTCGATTCTCGCGTTGTCGAACCCGCTGCCCCGGTCCGTGCGGAACACCTCCACCCCGGTCGGAGGGAAGTCGAGCGTGGCGAACGCGGCCACGGCCAGGTCGGCGGCGCGGCCCGTGTCGGCGCTGTGGCCGGCGATGCCCCTGCTCGCCGGGTCGATGAGCGGGCACACGTACGCCCACTTGCCGCCGACGCGCACGTACGTCAGGTCACCGGCCGGGTGGGTGCGCGGCTCGTAGCCGTCGAACTCGCGGCCGAGGATGTTCGCGAGCCCGGCCTCGTCGGCCCGCGTCTTGTGTGGTTTGAACGTTCTGCGCGCGTACGCGCCCGCATGCCCCGCCGTCTCATGATGCTGGCGACGCGCCTTCCGGAGGCGGTGACGCCCCTCCGCTCCAGCGCGGCCTTGATCTTCCCGGCTCCGTAACGCTCATGGCCGCCGCGCCGGACCGCGCGCACGTCGCCGGCGATCGGGTCCACCCGCCCGGCTTCGGGATGTTCGATCATCCGGTAGTAGGTGGAGCGGGGAACGCCCAGTATCCCGCACTGCGCCGATATCGGATAACGGGAGGCGTCGGCCCGTATCACCGCTACCTTCGTGCGAATACCGGCGCCGCCTGTTCTGAAACGTCCACCTCCATCTCCAACCGCCGGTCGCGCCTCCCCGGCCCGACCGGCTCGTTCTGCCCGGGCGTGCGGTTGTCGGCGGCTTTCGTGGAGCCGCTGTCGCGGATGCCCTGGACCCAACGGTGCGGCGTGGAATGCGAGATGTCGTACTCGTCCTTGATCTCGCGCGCCGGCTTGCCGTT
>OLNI01000313.1_pt1 | contig 49403 bp, 40 predicted proteins | sample 1672921 | NCBI WGS metagenome assembly OLNI01 (sample SAMEA3136737, study PRJEB25190) | human gut metagenome | biome: human gut; feature: human-associated habitat; material: faeces | place: Austria | collected 2013 | reverse complement strand
AGAGTTTGGAGTTAAGACGGTTTATACCAGTGTAATGCTGCCGTTGTTTCTGGGATTGTTTGAGATCATTTTTCCAAATTTCGGTTCCATGACAGACAGCCAGGAACTGGATGTTCTGTGTTATGTTCTGGTAGTGAGTGTGGGACTTAGCATTCTTTTTAACAGGAATGCATCCTCAGGCGGACTGGATATCGTAGCGAAGATCATGAATAAGTATCTCCACATGGAACTTGGAAAAGCCATGTCTCTTTCCGGTATGTGCGTGGCACTTTCCGCGGCGCTTGTGTATGATAAAAAGACGGTGGTCTTAAGTATTCTGGGAACGTATTTTAACGGAATTGTTCTGGATCATTTTATTTTTGACCATAATATCAAGCGGCGTGTCTGCATCATCACGAAGAAGGAAGAGGAGCTGAGGCAGTTTATCATCCATGACCTCCACAGCGGAGCCACGATCTATGAGGCCATCGGAGCCTACAACATGGAAAAACGCCGTGAGATCATCACCATCGTAGATAAAGGTGAATATCAGAAGCTGATGAAGTTTATAAACCAGGAGGACCCGAAAGCGTTTATTACGGTTTATAATGTATCGAATATGCGGTATCAGCCGAAGAAATAAGAATATTTTGCTGGAATAAAAAAACTCCCGGGACAAAACGCCCGGGAATTTTTTTGCCATATTTTACAGGAAAATATATTTCAGGATAAACAGCACTGCCAGTACATACATCAGAGCGCTGATCTTCTTTTCTTTTGCCTTACCTGTGATCAGGTTGATGGCTACGTATGTGATAATTCCCATGGAGATACCTTCGGAAATGCTGTAGAAGAACGGCATTGCGATGATACATACATAGCATGGGATCGCCTCGGACATATCGCTGAAATCAATGCTGATAACATTGCTGAGCATGTACAGACCAACGATCACCAGAGCCGGAGCTGTGGCAAAGGACGGAATTGCCAGGAAGATCGGGGACAGGAACAGGGACAGGCCAAATAAAATGGCAGTTGTCACTGCTGTAAGTCCGGTTCTTCCACCCTCGGATACACCGGAAGCACTTTCTACGAAAGTAGTTGTTGTGGATGTACCGAGAACAGCACCTGCAGTTGTTGCAACAGCATCTGCAAGAAGGGCACCCTTGATGTGAGGGAGCTTGCCATTCTCATCCAGCATACCGGCCTTGGAGGATACACCAACGAGAGTTCCAAGAGTATCAAAAAGATCTACAAATAAAAATGCAAACAGGATAACAAGGAAATCCAGTGAGAAAACTCCGTCAAACTGCAGCTTCGCAAAGATCGGAGCAAGGCTCGGGATAGAGAGTCCGTTGCTGAAATCCGGGAGCAGGCTGTAGAAGCCGATTTCCGGGTTCGGAACATAAAGTCCGGCGAACTGACAGATGATTCCAAGTCCCCATGTGATCAGGATACCCCAGAGGATGTTTCCCTTTACATTCTTAACAACCAGGATTCCGGTTACGATGATACCGATCAGAGCCAGGATAACGGTGATTCCGACATTGTTGAAGGATGCTTCCACACCTTTGGCAGCGTTGTAGCCATCTACAGAGAAAAGCTGCAGTAGAGTGGAGCCGCCGATCACGATATTGGCATTCTGTAATCCTACAAATGCGATGAAAAGACCGATACCAACGCTGACTGCGGATTTCAGATTCAGAGGGATCGCATTGAAGATCGCTTCACGTACATTGGTAAGTGAAAGAACAATAAATACGATACCTTCTGCAAAAACCGCAGTCAGTGCATACTCCCAGCTGTAGCCCATACCGATAACAACTGTATAGGCAAAGTATGCGTTCAGACCCATTCCGGGTGCCAGTGCGAACGGGTAGTTGGCGAAGATTGCCATCAGCAGCGTTCCAAGGAAGGCTGCCAGTGCGGTAGCTGTGAATACAGCTCCGGAATCCATGCCGGTCGCGGACAGGATGTTCGGGTTAACTGCCAGGATATACGCCATTGTCATGAAGGTGGTGATACCTGCCAGAACCTCTGTTTTGGCGTCCGTTTTGTTTGCGGACAGCTTGAAGATTTTTTCTAACATATTTCTTTCCCTTTCTTAAATATGTTTTTGGACAACATGTCTATTTTATCATATAAAAAATTTGTGTGCAATCGTTAATGCTTAACAGATATTGTTATGTAAGGTAATTTTTTGCAAAATACTTTTACAAGCAGGTAATTTGTGTGTAAAATACAGAAAAGAGAGTATTCGATTTACAGACGGGTTTATTTTGCAATGAAAGGGGGATGGATAATGTCTGAGAAAAAACTGCGGAATATTACAGATGTGCTCTGCTTTTTGATGATCCTTGGGTACGTGATGTATCTTGTGGCCACCTGGGGAAATCTGCCGGAGAGGGTGCCGATCCATTTTAATGCGCATGGGATCCCGGACCGGTATGGAAAGAAGGGCAGCCTTCTTCTGGAGCCGATTTTGGGGCTGCTGATCCTGGCACTTCTGATGTTCTGTCAGAGATTTCCACAGTGGTGGAACTATCCAGTTGAGGTGACAGAGGAAAACAGAGAGCATATCTTTGAAATCGCGTCAAAAATGATGTCTGTGATCAAGCTGTTATCCATTGGAGTATGTCTTTATGCCGGGATCAGCGGGAATCTGGGAACGGCACCTATGTGGCCGGTGTGGATACTGATCACAGGGATTTTTGTGACATTGATCCTGGGGATCCGGGGGATATATAAGGCTGGTAAAGAAACTGGCATGGATGAGGATGATAAATCGTGAAGCGGTCGTGTTTGTGATCATATAGCAGAGTGGAAGGGAAATGTTCGATTTATTGTACTGAATATGGATGGAACCAGCGAAAGCGGATCGCGAATATCCGCTTGGCGAAATTATAATAAAAACAGGAAAGGAATCTCAGGAGCATATGGCAGATACAAGAACAGATGAGCTTTACAGAGCGCTTCAGGATAAGGGTTATCCCGATGAGCTGTGCCGGGAAATTGCCTATAAACATATGAATACCGATTACACAGCTACACGGATGCTGGGGTATTTATACAGGGTGACAAGTCCCAGAGTGGAGGATGTGATCGATGAGATGCTGGCGATCTTAAGTGACAGGGAAGCCATCGTCCGGAAGAAAGAGCTGGAGCACGCCCAGGCTACGATCAACAGCGTGTATCGGGAGGGTTTGTAACGGAAATCCCGGAGCTGTACCAGTGCTGGCAGATCAGAAGCACTGCAGCAGTTCCGGGATTTTATGATTTGATTCTTGAATAAGAGGTAGTCAGGATAAAATCACTGCACTTAATATAACGAGATCACTGACTGCCGATCTACGATCTCAACATCCAGGGCAGACTGGCAGGAGGAGCTGACAGAGCCGGTGCGGATCTTTTCCAGGAGAAGGCTGGTGGCAAGGAGTGCCTTCCGGGGGATGTTCTGGGAAACGGAGGTTAGCTTGGGAAGGGTGTACTGGCACAGTGTCAGGTTATCATATCCGATCACAGAGAGATCCACAGGAATGCGGTAGCCGCCCAGGCGGGCACCCTCCATAATTCCGATAGCACAGATATCTGCCGTAGTTACCGCTGCGGTAACGGGAGAGTTGTTGGATGCGATCTCACGGCCGGCCTGGATACCGCCCTCATAGGAAGGAGAGTACTCATAAACGTAATTCGGGTTAAAAGGAATATGGTTCTCCTCCAGCGCCCGTTTATAGCCATTGAAACGGTTGGCAAGAACGTGGCTGCTTTTGTAATCGGCCACAAAGGCAATGGCGGAATGACCGTGATTGATCATATATTTTGTGGAAAGATACATGCCTTTTTCATCATTGGAGGTAATATTGATGAGATTGGGATGCTCCAGCTCGCAGTCAAAGGTGGCGATGGGGCAGGTGGCGGAATCCATCAGCTTTGCCATGTATTCGCCGGCGGCAGGATAAAGAATGATGATTCCGTCTACATTCCAGTTCTTCAGAAGGGAAATGATATCCGCATTTTTTGATACAGAGCGGATCATGGTGAAATATTCATTCTTCTGCAGTTCTTTTTCGATAGCACCGATCATGGTGCTGACATAAGGATTCTCAAAATAGTTGGTTCCCAGGAGCACATCTTTTTCATCGAGGGAAATGATGATGCCGATGATATGGGATTTTTTATTGGATAAGCTCCGGGCATTCAGGTTGGGAACATATCCGTATTCTTCTATGATCGCATTGACCTTGTCTCTGGTTTTCTGGGAAACGCGGCTGGTTTTGCCGTTGATCACATTGGAGACGGTCATCATACTGACACCGGCCAGATCTGCGATATCTTTTAATGTCATACTACACACCTCTGTTCTTCCATAGCAGTTTCCGGGAAGGAAACTGCTGTCATACATATATATATTATATAAAAAATTCTGACACATTTCTCAGTTAAAAATAAAAATACAATGAAAAATCCAGAATTTATGTATCCTCTTATTACAGGTTTACAAGGTTTAAACACGAAATATAAATGTTCGAAAAAACGGTTTATAAACTATATATATTATAGTCCAACATAGTGAAAAAATCAATGTATGATTGTGGGAAAATAAAAAAATGCAGCCTTGGAATATGAAAAATGCACAAAAAACTCATATAAATACTAGAAAAATCGACGAAATAATAAAACTATATTGACGAATCTCTATGCACGTGATAGATTAACAATAGATTTAGCGATAAACTAAAAGGAACGGAAAACGTAGTCAAAAAACGGAATCTTCAGTATTGCGATCTTCCAGTTCCTTTGGACATGGGAGGATTTCCTGTGGCCATACCTGGTAATTACAAACAAAGACAAACAGCTTCTTGCCGTTGGTCTTAAGATGTTTAACGGACAGTATTCCACAGATTATGGTGCACTGTTTGCGGCAACTGCCATTTCCATCATCCCGGTACTTCTGATCTATCTGTTTTTCCAGAAACAGTTTATCGCCGGAATCGCAGCATCTGCTGTAAAGGGCTGATGGCATACAGATAATAAACGGAGGGACATAAATGCAGGATATATATAAAGTAGAAACACATCCTCTGGCATTAAGCGAAAATATGATCACAGGGGATAAATACAGGATTACGTTTCTCACAGAGGGACTGATCCGTCTGGAGTATGATGAGGAGGGCGTATTTGAGGACCGCCCCACGCAGATGGTGTTTTTCAGGGATTTTCCAAAAGCGGACTATCGTGTAGTGCGTACAGAGGATGGGATCGAGGTCCATACGAAAAGAATCCACCTTATTTATAATGAGAAGGAATTTACCAGCTGGGGCTTAAGCATTCAGGTAAAAGGAAACTACAGCATCTGGTACCACTACGGAGAAGAGATCCATGATCTGAAGGGAACCGTCAGAACGCTGGATATGGTGGACGGAGCAACAGAGCTGGAGCATGGTATTCTTTCCAGGTTAGGATATTCTCTGGTGGACGACAGCAGATCGCAGGTGCTTCTGCCGGACGGCTGGATCGAGCCAAGAAGAAAGGGCATCAAGGATCTGTACTTCTTCGGATACGGACATGATTACAAAGAAGCGCTTCATGATTTTTACAGACTTTGCGGAAAAACACCGATGCTTCCAAGGTTTGCTCTCGGAAACTGGTGGAGCAGATATTATAAATATTCTGAGGAAAGCTACAATGAGCTGATGGATAAATTTCAGGAAAAAAATATCCCGTTCACGGTTGCCGTTATTGATATGGACTGGCATGTGACCGATGTTGACCCGAAATACGGAAGCGGCTGGACCGGATATACCTGGAATAAAGAACTCTTCCCGGACCCGAAGCGTTTCCTGGAAGGTTTACATAAAAGAGGAATGCGTACCACATTAAATGTACATCCTGCAGACGGCGTACAGGGCTGGGAAGAAATGTATGAGGACATGGCAAAGGCCATGGGTGTGGATTATGAAAATGAGGACCCGGTAGTATGCGATCCGGCAAGTCCGAAATTTATGGAAGCCTATTTCAAATATCTTCATCATCCGAGAGAGGAAGAAGGTGTGGATTTCTGGTGGATCGACTGGCAGCAGGGAAGCAACTGCAAGATCGAAGGGCTTGATCCTCTGTGGATCTTCAACCACTTCCATTTCCTGGACAGTGCCAGAAACGGAAAACGTCCCATGACCTTTTCCAGATATGCAGGTCCCGGAAGCCACAGATATCCGATAGGCTTTTCCGGAGATACTCATATTACCTGGGATTCCCTTGATTTTCAGCCATACTTTACATCCACAGCCTCCAACATCGGTTATGGATGGTGGAGCCATGATATCGGCGGACATATGCTTGGATATAAGGATGACGAGATGACCGCCCGCTGGACACAGTACGGGATCTTTTCTCCGATCATGCGTCTTCACAGCTCATGCAGTGAATTCAACGGAAAAGAGCCGTGGCGTTTCAAAAAGGAGACAGAGGTTGTTATGGAAGAAGCTCTCCGTGAGCGCCACAGAATGATGCCGTATCTTTATACAATGAACTACAGAAGCTATCAGGAAGATCTTCCTCTGGTGGAGCCCATGTATTATGAATATCCGGAGGCACCGGAGGCATATGCGGTAAAAAATCAGTACTTTTTCGGAGACCAGCTGATGGTAGCGGCTGTGACAACACCGAGAGTAAAAGGCCTTAATGTAGCAAAGACAGCAGTATGGCTGCCGGATGGGGTATGGTATGATATTTATACAGGTCTGCGCTATGAGGGTGGACGAATGGTGGATATGTACCGTACTCTGGACAGTATCCCGGTTCTTGCAAAAGCAGGCGGTATTCTGGTGATGACCGATGAGATCCGTGGAACAGAGGCGGAAAAGAATCCGGAAAGCCTGAATATCCGGGTATTCCCGGGTGCTGACGGAAGCTTCAGATTGTATGAGGATGACAACGAAACCTGTGCTTACGAAAATGGTGCCTGTGTATTTACGGAAATGGATTATAAGGAAAAGGATCAGGGAGTGTTTACCATTCATCCCGCACAGGGAAAAACAGAGCTGATCCCGGCAAAGAGAGCTTATACCGTGGAGTTCTGTAATTTTGCGAAAACAGGAACAGATACTGTGAAGGTTCTGGTTAACGGAGCAGAGACTGAGGCTGCTGTAAAATATGAAGAGAAGCTTCAGAAGATCTGTGTGGAAGTGGAAGCAGACACAGCGGCAGAGGTGCAGATCATTCTTGCAGGAGAGGTAGCGGATAATCGTATAGAGAAACGTATCTTTGATTTCCTGAACCAGGCAGAGATCGGTTTTGTACTGAAGGACAGATTATATCAGCTGATCACAGCCGGAAAGAATCTGCCGGTTCTTTTATCTGAGCTTCAGTCCATGGAGCTGGACAAGGATCTTTACGGAGCACTGATGGAGATCCTGACTGCGTAAAACATGAATAAAATCGCGTTTCCAAACCATACTATCATTATTATCAAAAGAAAGGATGATCATAATGATATTAAAGGAAAAAGAACGCACAGTGATCCAGGATCTTCAGACACAGGAAAAAAGCTGCATTGAAAAATATGGAAAATACGCACAGCAGGCCAGGGATCCGGAGCTTAAAAGCTTATTTCAGACTCTTCAGAAAAAAGAGCAGGAGCATTACGATTCCCTGAACCAGGTGCTTTCCGGTACAGTTCCACAGGTAAACTGCAACGACAGTGACGGCCGTGATTACCAGCCAAAGGCTGCTTACACATCGGTGATGTCCTCAGAGGATAAGGAACATGATGCTTTTCTTGCAACAGACTGTATCGGAACAGAAAAGCTGATTTCCGGAGAATACAATTCGGAGGTTTTTGCTTTTGAAGACAGTGGTGTGAGGAAGCTTCTGGCTGATATCCAGGTGGAAGAGCAGAATCATGCGGAGATGCTTTACAAATATAAGACTGTGAACGGAATGTTCTGATATATAAAAGAAGAGGGAGGATTTCAGTAATGGAATTCTTCCTTTTTTTGTTATATAATCAGGAGAACAGCAGGGAGAAATACTTTCCTGTAAAGAGAGGAGAAATAAGCATGAAGGGAACCAGCTGTGAATACTGTGCAAACTATACATATGATGAAGAGTGTGACGAATATTACTGTGATGTCAATCTGGATGAGGATGAATATTATCGTTTTGTGAGCAGTGATTACAAGGAATGTCCGTATTATCGTTCCGGAGATGAATATAAGGTGGTACGTCATCAGATGTGACACAGAGCAACAGAAAAAACAGAGCAGAAAATAATGTGATAAGACAAATGCAGGTTTTCCACGAAAAGAGATGAGAGTTTTGTGGAAAATCTGCAGTTTGATGTTTTAATATGTGTAAAAGGCTTCAGATTTGTAAAAATTGGCGTGTTTACATTTGAAAAAAATATCTTTATAATAAAAATATTGGTCTGACAGGTGGGACTTTATATCATCCAGGAGATGATAATGATACAGGATTTTGTCTGAAGACAAAAATTTCGGGTAAGCGCCTGACAGACTTATAATAGATTTTTTGACTTGACGGAGGGTGTGACAGATTGGATATTATAAAGAAATTCGGGGATATGGTGGGAGAGGAGTCCATCAGGGACCCGGAAAAAGCACGAAAACTTCTTCTCACTGGCTACCGGCTTCAGGAAAAACGTCTGCAGCTTTTCCCTGACAGGAAGCTACCGGCTTCAGGTCAGTATGTAGCCCGTGTAGTTATGCAGAATATCATCAAAGCTCTTGCAAAACCGGACGATACCGCTCTGGTGAGCATTTTTGTACCGGGAGAGCTTCTGACAGCAGCAGGGATCACTCCCTATTCCGTGGAGGCGATGTCCTGCTTTATTGCCGGAACCAGATGCGAGCAGGCATTTCTGGCCCAGACGGAATCAGAGGGCTTTCCGGAAACCATGTGCTCCTATCACAGGGTCTTTCTGGGAGCGTCCATGGCAGGATTGGTACCGAAGCCCAAATGTACCATCTATACAAATCTTGCCTGCGACGGAAACATGATGACATTTCCTTATCTGAAACAGAAATATCAGATCCCGGGCTTTTATATTGACGTACCCTATGAAAAAAATCAGGATTCCATCCGCTACGTGGCAGATCAGCTTCGCGAGATGAAAAAATTCCTGGAAGATGTCACCGGCAAAAAGATTTCTGAGCAGGCGGTACAGCGTGCAGTTGCCAACAGCAATGAAGCGGCCTCCTATTACAGCCGCCAGCTTGCCCTCAGAAAGGATCATGATCCGGTGACTTCCCTGACAAATGAGTTGTATGCGATCTTTATGTGCCACCTTCTTGCGGGTTCAGAGGAATCCCTGAAATATACAAAAATGCTCCTTGAGGATGTGAAGAAGGCGCCAAAGGGGGAAGGCCTTCACATTTTGTGGATGCATATGATGCCGTTTTTGCAGGAGCCGGTAAAGGATGTATTTAATTACAGCCAGAATGTGCACATCAGTGCCTGTGATTTTGTTGCAGACGGTTTTCAGCGGATGCAGGCCTCGGATCCTTATGAGGCCCTTGCGGAAAAAATGGTCAACTGTATTTACAACGGAAGTGTGAAGCAGAGGATTCGGCGCGCCCAGGAGCTGGCGAACCTTACAGAGGCAGACGGAGGGATCCTTTTTGCACACTGGGGCTGCAAGGGAACCATCGGAGCTTCCAGCCTGATCAAAAATTCTCTGGAAAATGCAGGACTTCCAACCATGGTTCTGGACGGTGACGGCTGCAACCCGGCCAATTCCAGTGACGGTCAGGTATCCACACGACTTCAGGCATATCTTGAGATGCTGTCAGAAGGTAAGGAGGGAAAGAGATCATGATACATTACGTCTGTAAATATACGCCGCTGGAGCTTTTTAAGGGATTTGGCGAGGAATGTGCGGTTCTTGAGGAAATGCCAGAGAATTTTGAGCTTTCGGACCAGATCGCACATGCTAATCTCTGCGGCTTCGGAAAATCCGTGATCCAGGCAGTGCTGGAGGGGAAGGTTGAACAGCTTGTTCTTGTTAACTGCTGTGATTCCATGCGCCGTGTGTACGACATTGTGGAAAGTACCGGTAAATGTAAATTTCTGTACATGCTGGACATGCCTCATGAGGATAACGACTGTGAAAAGGTGAAGCTTGCCCAGGGCATCCACCGTCTGAAGAAAGCTTATGAGAAATTTTCGGGGAAAACCTTCGACAGAAGTGGATTTCTGAATGCTTTTTCCCATGAGCCTGTGGATAACCAGCCGTATATCGGTGTTCTGGGTGTCCGTGTCAGCGGCATCCTGGAAAAAATGATCCGGGATAATATCCGCATGGATGTGGAAAACCTGACCTGTACAGGTGGAAGACGTCTTGCAGTGATTCGTGAGGAACTGGAAAAAATGGATGACGATGCTATGTTCCTGGCTTATGCGGATGCACTTCTTTCCCAGATGCCCTGCTTTCGTATGAACAATAGCACCCGAAGAAACCGGCTGTATCTGGATCCGAACCTGAAGGGAATCATTTATCATACTATTAAATTCTGCGACTATTACGGATTTGAGTATGCAAGTATCAAGCGTGATATCAAGGTTCCGCTTCTGAAGATCGAGACAGATTTTACAAGCCAGAGTGCAGGACAGCTCCTTACCAGAGTGCAGGCTTTTGCGGAGACCCTGGAAGGCTCTGAGGATATGGACCCATCAAAAGGAATCAGCGAGGAGATAAGGAAAAAAATGGAATCAGGAGTTTATTATGTGGCAGGGATCGACAGCGGTTCCACAAGTACGGATGTTGTGATCCTGGATAAAGACGGAAAAATTAAATCGACCATGATCATTCCCACAGGCGGCGGCGCTATGATGAGTGCAGAGAAGAGCCTGGAGATGGCCGTGGAAAAAGCAGGGATCAGGAAAGAAGATATCGTGCGTATCGTTACTACCGGATATGGACGTGCCTATATTGACAGTGGTGATGACAGTATCACGGAGATTACCTGTCACGCAAAGGGAGCCCATTATCTGAATCCCAATGTGCGTACAGTTATCGACATCGGCGGTCAGGATATCAAGGCGATCAGCATTGACGAGAACGGTGCGGTAAAAAATTTCCTGATGAACGATAAATGTGCAGCAGGAACCGGACGATTCCTGGAAATGATGGCCCGTACTCTTGGACTTTCCCTGGAGGAGATGAGTACCCGTGGTCTGGAGTGGAAAGAGAACGTAGTGATCTCAAGCATGTGTACTGTATTTGCAGAGTCCGAGGTAGTTTCCCTGGTTGCCCAGAATAAGGACGTGGCAGATATCATCCATGGTCTGAATGTATCTGTTGCTTCCAAGGTAGGAGCTCTTGCAGCCCGCCTTGGCAAAAAGAATCCGGGGGAATACATGATGACCGGTGGTGTTGCCAGAAATAAAGGTATCATCCAGGCACTGGAGGAGAAGCTGGGAGCGAAGCTTTATATCTGTGATGAGGCACAGCTTTGTGGTGCGCTTGGTGCGGCACTGTTTGCTTATGAGAAGTGTAATGCGGCACGGTGATCAGATCAGACAAGTTGCCTGCGCAGTAAATGCAGAGTGTGAATATCCTTTTGGTCAGGGGCGGCGCGTCCACTCACTGGGTGAACAGCCACAGTTCTTCCGGAAATACCGGCTGAAGTGCGACAGATTGGAAAATCCACACAGCAGAGCCACCTGCTGAACCGGCAGAGCCTCATTGGTAAGCAGATTTTTTGCTTTTTCCAGACGGAGCAGATTCAGGTCGGCATGGGGCGTGCTGTCAAAAAAATTCCGGTAGCAGGAATAAAACTGACTTTTTTCGAGATTAGCCATGGCGCAGAGTTTTTCTGTTGTCCATGGCTTTTCGTAATTGGTGAGCATTTCCAGGCGGATCTTCTGGAACAGGCTGTATAGCTCCGAGTCGGAAGAACTGCCGGCATCTGTACTACGGAGTTCCCGTGTGGCAGTGATCATCAGCTGGCAGAGCAGAGCATATTCATAATCCCGGGAAAAAGCTTCTCTGGCCAGATATTCATGCTGCAGCTTCTGGATACAGTGATCGATCTCCTGGCAGTCACTGGGGTAAAAAATTTCGTTGCAGGGAAGTCCGAACCGTTTTGCCAGGTTTTCTCCGCAGGAAAAATGGACATAACTGTTCCGAAATTTTCGCACAGCCTGATAATGCTGGGGATTTCCCGGAATATAAAAGATGCAGGCATTATCCCGGGTGACAGTAAGCTGACCGCCCAGATAAACCTTCATTGGTGTTTTAAATAAAAGAAAAAGAAAATCTCCGCTTCCCTCCGGTCGGAAAATCCTGTCGTAATCGGAGTTGGAACGGTTGTATTCGCAGAAATTTAAGGTGAAATCCATGAAAATGCTGAGCTCCTTTCATTACGTAGATCAGACAATCCGACTGTGGCATTGTAAAGAACTTTCTGTCTGGAAGTATAAAGTAAAGTGACAGAGGGACGTCCGTCTGGTAAGACTGTCTTTACGATAAATCCTACCGGAAAAAAAGTCAACTATTTCGGAAGATAATCACTGGTATGGATAGAACAGGATGGTAAAATGAAACATAGAAACGGTTGATTTCCGCTGAGAGTGTGTGAGCGAACAGAGGCGTAAGAGCCGGTATACGGCGGAATCGGAAACAGAGCTAAATGCGGTAGCAGCAGAAAATAATAATTTACAGGAGGATTTTTACAATGAAAAAAGCGCAGATCATCGTGGACAAATATTTCCTCACCGGAAAAACAGACAAAAGGATCTATGGTTCTTTTATAGAACATCTCGGACGTGCGGTTTATGAGGGGATTTATCAGGAAGGCAGCCCTCTTTCTGATGAGCAGGGATTCCGGAAGGATACTCTGGAGCTGATAAGGGAGCTTCAGGTACCGATCGTTCGTTATCCGGGCGGAAATTTTGTATCCGGATTCCGCTGGGAGGATAGTGTCGGGCCGAAAGCTCAGCGTCCGTCCAGACCGGAGCTGGCCTGGGGCGTGATCGAGACCAATCAGTTTGGTCTCAATGAGTTTGTGGACTGGTCCAGAAAAGCCGGCAGCGATGTGATGATGGCAGTAAACCTGGGAACAAGAGGACCGGAGGATGCGAAAAATCTTCTGGAATACTGTAACTTTAAGGGTGGTACCTATTACAGTGATCTCCGTAAGGTTCACGGCTATGAACAGCCGCATGATATCAAATTATGGTGTCTCGGAAACGAGATGGACGGTCCGTGGCAGATGGGACATAAAACTGCGGCAGAGTACGGAAGAGTTGCAGCAGAGACTGCCCGCCTGATGAAATTTATGGATCCGGAGGTTGAGACTGTTGCATGCGGAAGCTCCAATCTGGAAATGCCTACCTTTGGCTCCTGGGAGTATACGGTTCTTGATGAGGCTTACGATCAGGTGGATTATCTTTCCCTGCATCAGTACTATGGAAATGCAGCGGGAGACACTGCCGATTTTCTGGCAAGCTCCAAGGGCATGGATGATTTTATCTCAGGAGTGGTTTCCATCTGCGATGCTGTAAAAGCAAAGAAGCATGGAAAAAAACAGATCAATCTTTCCTTCGACGAATGGAACGTATGGTACCACAGCAATGAACAGGATAAAAAGCTGGAAAAATGGGTACAGGCGCCCCATCAGCTGGAGGATGTTTATAACTTTGAGGATGCACTTCTTGTGGGAAGTATGCTGATCACACTTCTTCGTCATGCAGATCGTGTAAAGATCGCCTGCATGGCACAGCTGGTAAATGTTATTGCGCCGATCATGACATCCGATACAGGCGCATGGCGTCAGACGATCTTTTATCCATATATGCTGACAAGTGTGTTTGGAAGAGGAACGGTACTGAATACACAGGTTCTCACACCGGTATACGAGAGCAGAACTTATGGTGAGGCTCCGTATCTGGATTCCGTTTGCGTCTGGGATGAGGAAAAAGAGACACTGACGATCTTTGCAGTGAATAAGAGTCTGGATGAGGATATGGAAGTTTCCTGTGACTTGAGACAGTTTGAGGGATATAAGATCGTAGAGCATATCGTGCTGAATAACGATAATCTTCAGGCAGTCAATACAGAGGCGCAGCCAGAGAATGTAGTTCCTGTAAAAGCCAGTGCAGAGTGCTCAAAGCTGGACGGCGGAAAACTGGAAGTAGTTTTTGCAAAACACAGCTGGAATATGATCCGTCTTGCAAGATAAACGTGGGTGAAGTATAGTAAAAGCAGTTACAGAAAATGTAAATCATGCTACATTATGGGAGGTTTTTTATGTACACACCTGCAAAGGAACGATACGAAATCATGGAGTATAACCGCTGCGGTGAAAGCGGTCTGATGCTTCCGAAGGTGTCTCTTGGATTATGGCATAATTTCGGAGATACTTCTGATTATGAAAACATGAAGCAGCTGTGTTTCACGGCTTTTGACAATGGTATCACACAGTTTGACCTTGCCAATAATTACGGACCTGCCTACGGAAGTGCAGAGCGGAATTTCGGCAAGATCCTGGAAGAGGAACTGATGCCTTACCGTGATGAAATGATCATCACAACTAAGGCAGGCTATGATATGTGGGAGGGTCCTTATGGAAACTGGGGCAGCCGCAAGTATCTTCTGGCGAGCCTTGACCAGAGTCTGAAGCGCATGGGTCTGGAATATGTGGATATTTTTTACCATCACAGAATGGATCCTGAGACTCCGCTTGAGGAGACTATGGGGGCGCTGGCAACAGCGGTTCAGCAGGGCAAGGCCCTTTATGTGGGACTTTCCAATTATGATGGAAAAACCTTAAGCCAGGCGGCAGCGATCCTGAAGGATCTGAAATGCCCCTTTGTGATCAACCAGAACCGGTATTCCATTTTTGACAGAACTGTGGAAAAAAACGGTCTCAAGAGAACCACCGGCATTTTGAAAAAAGGTCTGATTACCTTCAGCCCTCTTGATCAGGGACAGCTGACAGACCGTTACCTGAACGGGATCCCGGAGGACAGCCGTATCCGCAAAGACGGAAGATTCCTTAAGGAAAGTGTGCTGACGCCGGAGCGTCTGGATCAGATCCGGAGACTGAACGATCTGGCAGCACAGCGTGGAGAGAAGCTGGCTGATATGGCACTTGGCTGGCTGCTTCAGCATAAGGAAGTTACCAGCGTGCTCATCGGAGCTTCCAAGCCGCAGCAGATCCTTGATAATGTGAGAGCGATCCACTGTGCACCGTTTACAGCTGAGGAGCTGCGTCTGATCGACGAGATCTCAAAATAAGATTTATATACTTCCTGTTTTACTATGAAAAGTAGTGAAGCAGGGAGTTTTTTATGTCGAAATAATTGTTTAACTGAATCAGGAAAGTTTCCGGGTTACTGTTCACTGGTAATATTCCGCGAGGTGTTTTTTGTGAGCGAAGGTCACAGAAAACCCGAGACATACCGCGCGAATTTATGCGATTAGCATAAATTCTGTGCATCGCGAAGCGTGTTGCTGAGAACGGAGTGAACAGTAACGTTTCCGGCGGGAGTGCAAAGAGCAATAAGCAGTGGAGGTTTGACAACGGGATAGGTGTGTGCTATATTGAAAAACAGAAAAGAAAAGAGCCAGCGGGAGCTTGTGTGACAGGCTGAGAGGAAGATAGATCTTCGACCGTACCTGATTTGGGTAATGCCAACGGAGGGATTGTGATCTGAGAGCGTGTCTCCGTGGAGTTTGCCATGGGATGCGCTCTTTTCGGATGCAGGAATGGAACTGGAATGGTCTGACAATGTGGGGATGTGAAGGTGACAGAGACTGCATGTGGAGCTTCTGCGGCGAGCGGGCAGGAAGGGGAGCGCCTTAATGTCTGGCAGGAGAGTGATATTCCGGAGGATTTTTCCGGAAGGATCATGTAAGCGATGGGAATCCGTGTTTTCGGAGTGAGAGGAAGTAAGGGAACTTCGACCGCCAAAATCTAAGGGCAGACTGCAGCAGACGGGAAGTTTTTGCCCGGGATCTGACAGGGATCTGCCTGATATTTCAGGGAGGAAAACACAATGGAAAAACAAAGGATGCACACGCTTCGTATGGTAATGCTGGCAATGATGGTTGCGATCGGTGTCGTTATTTCACCGATCCTGAGGATTGAGGGAATGTGCCCCACGGCGCATCTTGTCAATATCGTATGCTCGGTTCTGATGGGACCGTGGTATTCTCTTCTCTGTGCGACCATGATCGGCGTGATCCGTATGATGTTCATGGGAATCCCGCCACTTGCACTGACCGGTGCAGTATTTGGCGCGTTCCTTTCAGGTGTGTTCTACAGACTTTCCAAAGGCAAGATCATCTGTGCGGTGATCGGTGAGATCTTTGGAACGGGTATCATCGGGTCTATGGTTTCTTATCCGGTGATGGCATTCCTGATGGGAAGAGGTGGACTGACAGCATTTTATTATACGCCGATGTTCCTTGCAGCAACCACAATGGGAGGATGTGTTGCCTATATTTTCCTGAAGGCTCTGAGTAAAGCAGGTCTTCTGGTGAAATTCCAGGCAGCTTTGGGTTCAAAAACATATGAGACAAAGAATTTTACAACTGCGAAAGCTAATTAAAGAAGAAAAGCCGCTGATTCATTGTATCACCAATCCGATCTCGATCCATGATTGTGCCAACGTGATCCTTGCAGTGGGTGCAAGGCCGATCATGGCAGAGCATCCGGCAGAGGTGGCAGATATTACGGCATCGGCTGGTGCGCTGATGCTGAATCTCGGGAATATTACCGATGCCAGGATCGAGTCAATGAAGCGTTCTATGAGAACTGCGATGGAAAAAAAGATCCCGGTTCTTCTGGATCTGGTAGGGGTTGCATGCAGTGATCTCAGGCTGGATCTGGCGAGGGAGCTTTTAAGCATCGGCCATCCGGCGGTATTGAAGGGAAATATGTCAGAGCTTTTTGCTGTTTCCGGGCTGCCGTCCCATGCGATCGGGATCGATGCGGGTGTCGAGGATGCCCTGACTGAGGAAAATATCGATGGAGTCAGTGAGGTGCTTAAGGCTTTTTCCAGAAATAATCAGGCGATCGTGCTGGCAACTGGGAAACAGGATTTTGTTACGGATGGTGAACGGGTTGTTCTGGTGCAAAATGGCAGTGCGGCGCTGTCCGGGATCACAGGAACCGGTTGTATGGTTGGTGCACTGACTGCGGCATTTTTGCCGGGGTGCGAAGATAATATTGCGAAAGAGATGACGGATAGTATAGAGGCAGGTGTCTGGTCTGGCGGTGAGATAGGATTAAATGAGAGATCCGGGAATTATCTGGCTGCGGCAGTTCTTGGTACTGCACTTATGGGTATTGCTGGTGAGGAAGCGGAGAAGATTTCCCGCGGTCCGGGAAGTTTTCAGGTAAATCTGCTGGATGAGATTTATGGGCTTTCGGATCGGCAGCTGCTGGATCTGTTGAAGATTGAAATGTACTGAAAAAGAGGGGATTAGGATGGACAGAAAAGATTTGGATGTAACGTTGTATCTGGTAACGGATAGTTCTTATCATACGGAGGAGTCTTTGCTCCGTACAGTTGAGGAGGCCTGTAAGGGTGGTGTGACTCTGGTCCAGCTTCGTGAGAAGAATAAGGGTGGACGTGAATATCTGGATAAGGCTTTTAAGGTGAAGGAGATCACAGATCGTTACAATGTACCACTGATCATTGATGATCGCGTGGATGTGGCGCTGGCCTGTGATGCAGCTGGTGTGCATGTTGGGGCTTCTGATATTCCGGTTGCTGTGGCAAGGAAGCTGATGGGACCGGATAAGATCGTGGGAGCTACTGCCAAGACGGTGGAGGCTGCTGTGAAGGCTTATGAGGATGGAGCGGATTATCTTGGTGTAGGGGCGATTTATCCTACTACTACCAAGGTTGTGACGATCCTTACCAAGGTTTCTACGTTGAAGGATATATGTGAGGCGGTTCCGATTCCGGCGGTTGCGATCGGGGGATTGAATGCCGGGAATATGGATGTGCTTGAGGGCGCAGGCATGAGTGGTATGGCGGTTGTTTCTGCGATCATGAAGGCAGAGGATCCGAGGAAGAATGCGCAGGAGCTGAAGCAGAAGATTGTTGCTTTGATGGGAAAGTGATTTAGAAAGTGACTTAGAAAATAAGTGGAGAACAGTGGTGGATTTGAGGTTCATTGCTGTTCTTTTTTTGTTGAAATACGGACGCCTCATGGGCTGGTTTTTCAAGACGGCAGGGGAAGGTGGTTGCTCGGAAGTTTGGGTGTGAATGTTGGGTTGAGTGGTCTGCCGGGAATGAGATGTGAGGCACTTCGCTGTCGAATGTTGTTGAGATTTTTGGATGAAATTTGAGTGATTTTTATTATAGCATGTGGTATGGTTGTTATATCTTATAAGATCTTTTGTCTGTATGGACGTTCTTGGAGCTTCGAGTTCTGAAGCATTTTCCATTTTTGGATACTGTGAAATTTATGAAAGGCCGGTTTAGGGTGTTTTCATGTTTTATTTGTGTGGTATAATCTATATATATCAGTAGGAGTGTTAATGACTAACAATACTATATTTGATGATGTTTTCCGGACGATGGTGGAAAAGATGACGTATCTGATCGTTCCGCTGATCAATGAGGTGTTTCATACATCATATCCGGAAGATGTGAAGATCATGCACCTTAGGAATGAGCATCAGCTTGAGGATGGTGAACTGATCACGGATGCCCGACTTCTGATCGGGGATAAGGTGTATCATATTGAGTGTCAGAGTTCTGATGATACTATGATGGCGATCAGGATGTTTGAGTATGATCTTGCAATTGCCTTGGAGAACAGACAGAGGATTGGAAGGAAGTTTTATGTAAAGTTCCCGAAATCTTGTGTGATATACTTGAGATCTACGAAGAATACGCCGGATGTTGAGGAAGTGGAGGTATTGTTTCCGGATGGACAGGTGTGTGTGTACCGGGTTCCGACAGTGAAGATGGAACTTTATACGAAGGATAGTATTTTCGAGAAGAATCTGTTGCTGTTGCTTCCATTTTACGTGATGAGGTATGAAAATGTAGCAGACACATTAGCTAAAGATTCGGAGAAGTTACAGGGATTGTTGATGGAATATGAAGATATAAGGATAAAACTTGAGAGAGAATTTTCAATTACTGGAAGAGCAGGTATGTATACAGATCTTAATAAATTGATCGTAAGAATATCGGATTATATTTTTCGAAAAGAAGAAAAAGTCAGGAAAGGAGTGGGTGAAGTTATGGGTGGAAAGGTTTTGCAGCTGGAGTCAGAGCGGCTTCGGGAGGAAGGTATGGCTATTGGAGAAGCCCGTGGGAAAGCCCGTGGAAAAGCGGAAGGAAAAGCAGAAGGAGAAGCAAGAATACGGGCTCTGATCAATTGTCTGATCTCGGATGGTCGTGTGGATGAGATACAGAAGATAGCTGACAGTGAGGATGTGTGTAAAGAATTGTACAGGGAATATGGTTTATAAAAAATGCCGATGGGGATTACTCCACCGGAAGATCTCTGTGTTCTACGCTGGTGGAGAATACGATTTGTGTTTTGGTGCGGCCGAACTGCTGGAGTTCGTTGATGAAGTGGTCCAGTTCCATGGTGGAACGGAAGGCTACTTCGATGAGCATGGCGTAATCGCCGGTGACGCAGTTGCATTCGATGACGTTGGGGATGGACTGGATGAAGGGGTAGAAGTCTTTTTTCTGGTAGGGTTCTACTTCCAGGTTAATGAATGCTTTTATATGATAACCGAGAAAAACCGGGTTGATCTGGGCGTGGTAGCCTGTGATCAGCCCGTTTTTTTCGAGGTGTTCGATCCTGGCGGAGACAGCTGGGGAGGAGAGGAAAACTTCCTTTGCGATTTCCTTTACCGGGGTGCGGGCGTTTTTCTGAAGCATTTCGATGATCTTTCGGTCAATATTGTCAAGCTTGTGTTCCATGCGGACTGGCTCCTTTCAATGGTTTTTCTGTATTGATTATACTGCGTATGTTATCATAACACGAGAAGCGACTTAATAAAAATAAGAAAAACAAATACAATTCTTAAAAAAATTAATTTAAACTATTGGAAAATACGGATAATCGTGGTTTTCCCTTAAAAGTATTTACAAGCCACAAAGAAAGTGTTAGTTTCTTAGGCATCAGAAAAACAGCTGCTGATAAAAATGAAAATAACAAAATGATTTGTAAACAGTAAATATCCGTCGGACTGAAAAAATAAGATCGGAGGGCGGAGCAAATCAGATGTGCACAGGATCAGAAGAAAGAAGAGGGATGACAAAATGAAAACAGAAACAAGACTGGAAGCAGATTCGATCGGAACTATGGAAGTGCCTGCAGAGGCTTATTACGGAGTTCAGGCTTTAAGGGCAAAACAGAATTTTCCTATTACAGGTACAAAGCTTCATCCGGTATTTATCAGGAACCTGGCACAGATTAAAAAAGCAGCAGCTATCACTAATAATAATGCAGGGCTTCTTCCGGAGGATAAGGCAGACGCCATTGTCAGAGCCTGTGATGAAGTGATCGCAGGAAAATTGGCTGAGGAATTTATCGTAGATGCCATTCAGGGTGGTGCCGGAACCAGCGCAAATATGAATATGAATGAGGTGATCGCAAACAGAGCCGGTGAGATCCTCGGATGTCCGAAGGGTAGCTATAAAATGGTCCATCCAAATGATCACGTAAACATGGCGCAGTCCACCAATGATGTGATCCCGACGGCCGGTAAGCTTACCGTTCTGGATCTTCTTGCACCTCTGGAAAAAGCATTGGTAAGACTTGAGAAGGAGCTTGCAAAAAAGGCAGAGGAGTTCGATGATGTGATCACTATGGGACGTACACAGCTTCAGGATGCAGTTCCGATCCGCCTTGGTCAGGTGTTTCACGGTTATGCGTCCATGGTTTCCAGAGACAGGAAACGTATCGAAAAGGCTCACAGGGAAATGTACACCGTAAACCTTGGAGGAACTGCAGTGGGAACTGCTATCAACGTTTCCGATTCTTATTTTTATAAGATCGTGCCAAATCTGGAAAAGCTTACAGGTTATCCACTGAAACAGGCCGAGGACCTTTTTGACGCAACAGAAAATCTGGACGGCTTTGTTGCAGTTTCCGGTGTGGTAAAAACCTGTGCGGTGGATCTTTCCAAGATGTGCAACGATCTTCGACTGATGTCTTCCGGCCCGAAAACCGGATTTGGAGAGATCAATCTTCCGGCAAAGCAGAATGGGTCTTCCATCATGCCAGGTAAGGTAAATCCGGTCATTCCGGAGGTAGTAAGCCAGGTTGCTTTCCACATCGTAGGACATGATACTACCATTACCATGGCGGCAGAAGCCGGACAGCTGGAGTTGAATGCTTTTGAGCCGGTTGTATTTTGTAATCTTTTTGAATCCATTACGACTCTGGAAAAAGCAGTGGATACATTGAGCGTAAATTGCATCACAGGAATCACCGCAAACCGCAAACGCTGCAAAGACCTGATGGAAAGCAGTGCAGGAATCGCAACGGCTCTTTGCCCGCATATTGGCTACAAGGCGTCTGCAACCATCGCAAAAACTGCAGTAAAAACCGGCAAATCTGTCCGGGAACTTGTTCTGGAACAGGAGATCATGACTGAGAAAGAGCTGGAAGAGGTTCTTGATCCGTATCTGATGACAGAAGTCGGAGAAGAGCGGAAAGAGGATGAAGTAAGAAGGAAAGCCTGCTGAGAAAAATTAATATAGTAACAGCGAAACAGGGAGACTTGCCATATGGCAGGTCTCCTTTTATAATGGAAGACTTACTTATCAATACAATAAAGAGTGACGACAGAAGATAACAACAAAAGATTGTGTATCCCATTCAAAAATATGTGCATTTTTTTAAAAGTGACAGAATGATATACTCTTTATAAATAAAAAAGGAAAACGGAGGAAACAAAATGAAAAAGAGGGTTTTGTCACTGGTTCTGACTGGCTGTATGGTTGCTCTGGCGGCTACAGGCTGTGGAAGCTCGAACTCAGGAGCAAAAGATGAAACAGCAAGTAAAACGGCAGGTGATTCGAAAAAACTGACAATCATGATGAGCAATTCAGACAGCGGAAATAACGCTGTGGAAACGGTTATGAAAATGGCAGCAGACAAGATGGGAATTGAGATTGACTATGATGTTTATCCGGATGATCAGATGATGAGTGTATTAAATACAAAGCTTGCAACAGGAAATGCCAGTGATGTAATTTTGCATAATATTGGTATTGCAACACTACCGGCGGATAAGCTTGCAGTTCTGGATGGCGATTGGAAAGATCATATTTCAGAACAGTCTTATCCAATGACTGTAGACAGTAACGATAATGTATTGAAAGCACCATTTTCTTCAGCGTCAGCTTTTGGGCTCCTTTATAACAAGGAAGTGCTTAAAAATGCAGGTGTGGAGCTTCCAATCAATAACTTTGCAGAATTCAAAGCGGCATGTGATAAAATCCAGGCCAACGGAGTGACGCCGGTCTATATGTCAAACAAAGAGAATTGGACAGCTCAGATCTGGCTTCTGGCAACAATTCAGCCAACATTGTTCGAAGACCCGCAGTTTGCGATCGACATGTCACAGAACAAGGCAAAACCAAGTGATAATGAGAAAGTAGTTAAGCTGCTGTCGAATCTTGAAGAATTGAGAAATGATGGTTATCTGAATGAAGATTATATGTCTGCAACAAACACAATGGCTGAAAAGGCGCTTATGGAAGGTCAGACAGCTTTTTATGCAGATTTTTCTAAGTTGAATGATTATTCCAGAGATGAATACGAGCAGAAGCTGGGAATGATGTGGATTCCGCTCTGGGATGATGAGAGTGACCAGGTAGTTACTGTTGGCCAGGCAGGAAACTTCCTTTCTGTTCCGGCAGATAATCCTAATGCAGATCTTGCAAAAGAATTTGTAAATACATTGCTCAGCAAAGATGTTCTTCAGAAATATTATGAACTGCTTCCGGGAATCTCACCATATAAAGATCTTGGCTTTGATCTTGAGCAGGGTTCATTAGGAGATGAACTTTTGAGCTATGCTACAGACAATAACCTCTATTCCGATTATCAGAGCACCCTGGTAGATGGAAAGGCTGTTCTTAACGGATTTTACGGAAACTTTTCAGACAGAATCCAGGGACTGATTGCAGGAAAATCAGTGCAGGATACTCTGGATGACTGGTATAACGCATATGCGGAAGAAGCAAAAGCGAGAAATGCAGAAGGTTTCTAAAAGTTTATTGATTTATGGGTATCAGTTACAGCAGCCGGAAAAACGGCTGCTGTAACAGATTATAGGAGGAATTATGAAGAAAAAGAACACGCGGGATTTTTATTCCAAATGGTTTATTGCACCAGCTGCGATATTATTTATCATATTTTTTGTAGTACCCAATCTCGCCTCATTTGTATTGGGATTTACAGACTGGTCTTTGTATGATTTTAATAATATTAAATTTAATGGACTGGAAAATTTCCGGAGACTGTTCAGCGAGAAAACTTTTGCTATTGCTATAAAAAATACTTTTTATTTTGCAATCGTAACAGTTCTTATAAAGAATATATTCGGATTTCTGATGGCACTGATCGTAAAGAAAACCAGCAAATTTAATACATTGCTCAGAGCAGTTGTATTTTTACCTATGACAATCAGTGTTATGGTCGTTGCCATTATTTTTGTTTCTATTTACAATCCTACAAATGGAATTATCAATGAAGGACTCCGGGCAATCGGGCTGGACAGCCTTACCTGTGACTGGCTTTTTGATGCAAGATATTCTATGAATTCTATCTGCCTGATGGATATATGGCAGGGAACTGGATTTACAATGTGTGTAATGATTTCCGGACTTCAGGCGATTCCGACAGATTATTATGAGGCTGCAAAGATTGATGGAGCAGATAAATGGCAACAACTCAGATATGTTACCCTTCCGTTGCTGATCAGTTCTATTACAATAAGTCTTGTTTTTAATATCATATCAGGATTTAAGGTGTTTGCACAGGTTTATTCTACGACAAACGGAGGACCTGCCGACAGCACACATGTACTTGGAACTTTCCTGTTTAAGAGCTTTGGAAACGGATTCCTTGGTTACTCTGCCGCAGTAGGACTCTTTACAACGGTACTGATCGTGGCGCTTAGTATGACACTGCTTGCAATTCTGAGGAAAAGAGAGGTAGAATATTAAATGAAGAAGGGAAAAACATTTTTACGGTATGCAGTTGGGATCATATTCAGTTTGATCTATATAATGCCGATATGGATGGTTGTTGTTAATTCATTTAAAGAAAAAAAAGAAGCGAATCTGATGGGACTTGGCCTGCCAAAGACGTTTACGTTAGATAACTACATTCAGATTTTTGAAGGCGGTGGAATTGTCCGGGCCTTTTTCAACGGTCTTATACAGGCGGGAAGTTCAACCTTTATTGTACTTGTAGTAGGATCACTTGCGGCATTTGTAATCGCAAGATCAAGAAATAAGATCATTAGTAATCTGTATTATGTTTTTCTTCTTGGACTGGTAGTGCCGATCGCATACATTCCTACATATCTTGTACTGGATATACTTGGATTGATGAATACACATTTCGGATATGTATGTGTTCATGCGACTTACGGACTTCCGCTGGCAATTTTTCTGTATACAGCTGCAGTAAAGGGAATCCCGAGAGAACTGGATGAAGCTGCTATGATTGACGGAAGCAGCTGCTGGTATCTTTATCGAAAAATCATATTTCCACTTTTGAGAACCACAACGGCAACACTTTTTATTTTTAATTTTATGGGAGTATGGAATGATGCACAGTTACCGTTATTCCTTCTCAGTGGAGATAAATGGGCACTTCCTCTTACTATCAACAGTTTTTATGGTGCACATGGACAGGAGTGGAATCTTATCTTCGCGGATATTGTAATCACGATACTGCCTATTGCAGTTGTTTACATCTTTGCCCAGAAACATATTATGGCAGGAATGACTGCAGGAGCTGTTAAAGGATAAGAAAAGTATGAAAAAAATATCAGATAGGCTGTCGTATTCAAAAAGAATATTTATTGTATTTGCACTGTTGTGCAGTGTGTCAATTTTTCTGGTTGCAGGAACCTATTACGTGAGATTATATGCAGATAACAGGAAGTTGGCACAGAATGAATTCAAGGATATCAGTACTCGTACGGCACAGGCACTGGAACGCGAGATTGATATGATGGATATGATCAGCTGTCAGATATTTGGAAATAAAAAGATCCAGAAAGAGCTTTTTGATGCTACGGAAAACAGAAAAAAAGGAGTCAATTATTTCGAACAGAATCCGGATGCCCGAAATAATGTTCAGGAAGCGCTGTGGAGTTTTAATTCCCCACGTAAAGTGGTTGCAAATTTATCTATTATTTATCCGGATATGTTTATAGGTCTTCTTGAGATTCCTGGCGTGGAAGAAGTAAATCGTATATGGAATCAGGGATTGTACGAAAACTGGGATGGATATTATAAAATTCTTCCTACTCATGAGGATCCGTTCGCCATTTCGGAAAAAAAGGACAGGGTTACAGTTTCTCTTCTCAGAAAAATGAATCTTAGCTTTTACAGTCAGAAAGATGTAGGGGTAATAGAAGTGCAGCAGAGTTATGAGAAGATAGAAGAAATTTGCAGCCAGAATTATGACAGAAACAATATGCAGCTTTATGTTGTAGATGAGGATGGGAACATTGTATATCCTTATGAAGATACAAAAAAGACCAGGGAAATGAAACGGGTTACAGAGACATTCGGTTCACAGCAGTGTGATGTGATTGTTTCCAGCAAGGAAATTTCCGGAATAGGGATGCAGCATCAGTTGTCAAATGCTCCATGGAAAGTGATCGTGTTTCAGCGTGATAAAGACTTTTTCGGACCAATCTTTCGGTCAGTACGATGGATACTGATCTTTGGTGGCGGGATGCTGATTTTTATGATACTGGCAGTATTTTTTGCAACAAAAAGAATAATGAATCCTATTGTTACATTAAGAAAAACGGTAGAGAACAGCGATACGGGAGAAGCATTGGATTTTTCAGATCTAAAAACAGAAATTGATGAAATCGATCTTCTCCAAAGAGCGTTTACAAAGATGGTGAAGCATATCCGTGAATCAGCGGAACTTATGGGAGCAATGCGGGAAAAGGAACTGGAGCTTAAGATTGAGGTATTGCAGGCACAGATTAATCCTCATTTTCTATATAATTCCCTTGCAGCCATAAGTGCGGCAGGTATGGAAGATGGAAGCTTCCGGACTCAGATGATGTGCGTAGAGCTAAGCGAATTGCTTCGATATGCAGGAAGTGACACAGGAAAGCATGTAGATATTCAGACGGAGCTGGAAAATCTGGAGAACTATCTGAAATGTATGAAGTGGAGATATGAAGATAATCTTGAATACAGAATAGAGGTTGAAGGAAAAACAAATGTAGACTTCATTCCTAAGCTTACATTCCAACCACTTGCCGAAAATTCATTTGCCCATGGATTTTCAAATACTCTGCCTCCGTATAAAATTCAGGTGAATTGCGCTGTGTCGGAAAATGGTTGGATATTTACCCTGAAAGATAACGGATGTGGAATAAGTGATGAACGTCTGTTGGAAATTCAGACGGCAATAGATAATGTGGACTTTATTTTTGAGGAAAGCAAAGCTTATACAGAGTTGAGAACAGAAAATATGGCCATATTGAACATTTACATGAGATTGAAACAGGAATACGGCAGGAAAGTATGTTTTACAGTAAAAAGTAAAGAAAACGGAACAGAGATAAAAATAGAGGTAACAAGATGATAAAAGTATTAATTGCAGATGATGAGCCATTATTATTGAGAAGTCTTAAAAAAAGTATTGAGATGATGGATGGGGAATATAGTGTTATTGATACAGCGTCAGATGGGAAAAGCGCTTTGAAAAAAGCTGAAGCATTGAACCCGGATGTTATTTTTACAGATATCCGTATGCCGATTTTCGATGGTCTTGAATTTGTTGGAAAGCTGCGGGAAAAGGGTATTTCTGCAAAAATCGTGCTGATCAGCGGATATAAAGAATTTGAATATGCCAAAAAAGCTATTACGCTGGGAGTAGAAGATTATCTGGTAAAGCCTATCAATCCTTTGGTTCTTCAGAAGATTTTGCAAAAAATGAAAGCAGAATTGCAGGAGGATATTCACGAAAAACAGGAAGCATATCTTCAAGCCGTAATTCATGGTGGCAAAATAGAAATGGAAGACTGTTTTTTTGACGAAAAAACAGAAATTTGTGTACTATATCTGTGCTTTGGCACCTATATTTCCTATCGGAATATCCAATTTAAAATCAATGACGATAGCAGTTACAATAAGGAGATCATACAGATTTTAGACGCTCAGAATAAAAAATACTGGATTCTGGATGGAAAATATGATAATGAACGAATCGTCGTTATCGAAGCCGATAAAATAACAGGAGATCATTTGGGTAGAGAAATTTATCAGGCGGTGCAGGATAAATTAGTGGTAAATGTTACAGGTGTTTATAACAGTGGAATTAGAACAGCGGAACAGTTTCGTGAAAAAATGCTTGAAGCAGGAATTGTTTTGAGAAAAAAACTGATATTTTCAGAAGGCAGATATATTGAAGCACAAAAATATAGTGAAGAAAGATTAAAAAAGAAAGCATCAGAAGGACGGATTAGCGATTACGGATATTTTGAAAGAATGATAAAAGACAAAAAATATCAGGATATTGGTTTCTTTATAAAAAAACGGCTTAGGGAATGTCAGGAAGAGCATTGGACGCAGGAAGAACTTACGGAACTTTTACGAGGATGGCTTTTTACTGTGGAGCAGCAACTTCGAAAACATTTTGAGAGCAGTATGATTGACCTGACGGTGACAGTATCTCAGGATTATGATGAGCTGGAGAAGAATCTGGTGAATTTTTTTGAATCTGTCATCGATGAACAGGATGAAAATCCGTTGTCACAGGTATCTGTGCATACAATGGAAAGTGTTAAAGAATATATAGATTATTATTATACAGAAAAACTCTCTATCATGGAGATCGCAGATAAATTTAATTTCAGCTATTCATATTTATGTACAAGCTTTAAACGATACTTTGGAGAAAGTCCCAATGACTATATCATCAAAAAAAGAATTTATAAGGCGAAATTGCTGTTTGATTCAGATCCTGTCCTCAGCATAAAAGAAACAGCGGCTATGGCGGGTTATGATAATCCTTATTATTTCAGCAGGATATTTAAGAATGTTACAGGAATCTCTCCGTCCCAATATAAAAAAAGGAGCAATGAAAAAAATGAAATATGACTCATTCAGACCAGGAAAAGAATGGAAAGATACAAATGGAAAACCGATACAGGCACATGGAGGTTCTGTCATATACATAGATGGGATATTCTACTGGTATGGAGAAAATAAAGAGAAAACGAAACCCGATAATGATATATGGCATTGGGGAGTGAGGTGTTACAGTTCTGTAGATCTTTATAATTGGAAAGATGAAGGAATCATTATTAAGCCGGTGACAGATGATCCGGAGTCTCCTTTATATCCATCAAAATGTATGGATCGGCCACATATTTTATATAACAAAAAAACTTTAAAATATGTCTGCTGGTTAAAAATTATGGAAAAAGATGGAACACAGGATATGACGGTTCTTACCGCAGATCATATTCTGGGACCGTATACCATGGTAAAAAAAGGATACCGTCCATATGATATGAGCTCAGGTGATTTTGACCTGGCAGTAGATGATCAGAGTGGAAAGGCATATTATTTTTTTGAGAAAGTACACAGTGAACTGATTTGTGCAGAGTTAGATGAAACATATACAGGAGTTGGTGAAATATATTCCGAACATTTTAAAAATGGACAGCCTCCTTATGTAAGAGAAGCACCAGCGTATTTTGAGAGAAACGGAAAGAAATATCTTATCACATCAGGTACAACGGGATATCATCCGAATCCTTCGGAAGCTGCAATGGCGGAAGAATGGCATGGACCATGGAAAGTATTGGGAGATCCTCACAGAAATGATAGAAGTATGACATCGTTTAATTCTCAGATTTCCTGTATATTTAAACATCCGGAAAAGGAAGACCTGTACATTGCAATGGCAGACAGGTGGCTTCCTAACCTTCCGGAAACGGAGGGAGATGGCTTTTATACTGGAGAGGCATACAGAAAGGTTGAACAGAGTTTTAAAGAGGAATTTTCCGGAATAGCTGATAAAAAAGAAAAAGATGAAGAAACAGATTACGGAAAAGATGATACTTCTATAGCCAGATATGTATGGCTGCCCATTCGCTTTGAAGGAGATGTCCCTTACATTGAATGGCAGAATGAGTGGAAAATCTGAGAAGTATTTGAAAATTTGAATATTAGGAATAGCGAAACAGGGAGACTTGCCATATGGCAGGTCTCCTTTTATAATGGAAGAAATGGAAAGGACATGGCAGTTTCGTAAATTACTGAGCCTGCCAGAAAGGAAAGAGAAATGCTTAAACGTACTGCCATCCGGGCACTTTGCAATACAACTTCATATCAGAGAGGGCTTGATATTTACAGGACCGGAAAAAGAATTCAGTCCCTGGATATTAAGACAGAAGGAGCTGTAGATAAGGTTTCTGCAACTGTGAAGGGAAGCGGTCGAAATGTATACAATACAGGCTTTCAGTATGATGCAGAGGCAGACCGGCTGAAAGAGGTATATTGCGACTGCCCTGCTTTTCGCAGCTATTCCGGGATCTGCAAGCATTGTGTGGCGGTACTTATGGAGTACGGGGACCGTAAGGCTTACGAACGCGTGGAGGCAAGAAAACAGGAGGAACAGGCGGGCGAAGCCGCTTTGCTGCCTGGAATATCAGGAACGGGAAACATCGCGACAAAGACGACAATAGAGTTAAAAAGTCTTCTTAACCGTCAGCTTTATGATCGTATGCTGCCGTTTTCCGGGGATCCGTATTTCGGACGGGTGGAGATTGAGACCTGCCTGAAATTTAAAGCGGTCGGAAACTGTTTTGTGATTGAATTCCGTGTTGGCTGCGAGAAGAAATATATCGTAAAGGATGTTCTGGCGTTCGTCTGGAACGTAAAACATAATGAGAAATTTTCCTATGGAAAAAACCTTGAATTTATTCATTCTCCGGAAGCTTTTGCCGAGGAGTCCAGAGAGGTGCTTTCGTTTATCATGGAATGGGTAGAGAACCATTATGGTACATATATGGAGCGTTATGAACAGCTGCAGCATATAAGCACGGAAGTGAAGGTAAGGGAGCTTTCCGTTGATACAAGAGAGCTGGAAGAGCTACTTCTTATACTTGATAAGAGCAGTTTTAAATTAAAAATGAATAATGATCCGGAAACCACCTGGCATTCTGTAAGGGAGATTCCTGACAGAACCCTTGTGATCCGGAAAGAGAAAAAAGGTCTTTCCCTGGAGATCACGCCGATCTACAGTGTGACAGGTGTGCGTTATCATATGTATTTTGATGATGCAAAGGTATATTTGGTTTCCAGACAGGCGCTTGGGGCTGTAGAAGAGTTTACCAGATGCCTGGAACGGCTTCCGGCGGGCCGGGCATTTATTGATGAACCGGATGTGCCATCCTTTGTGCGGGAACTTCTGCCTTCCCTGAAAAGATTCTTCCACTGCGAACCGGAGGGCTTTTCGGAAGATACAGAGCTTGAATGCTACAATGCAAAGTACGAGATCTATCTGGATGCTCCGGAACGGGACTGGATCACCTGTAAGGCATTTGTGAGCTATGGAGAAGATAAATTTTCGATTTTTGACAGAAGCGTGTCCGCGCAGACCAGGGATATCCCGGGAGAATTAGGTGTGTTTGCGATGCTGTCGAAATATTTTAACGGATACGATGAGCAGAGAATGGAACTGGCACTGGACTGCCGTGCGGAAAAAGTTGAAGCTCTGCAGGTTGGAGAAGCTGGCGTTTCGGAACATCAGGAGCCTGAAGAAAAGCTTTACCGGCTTCTTACCGAAGGGATTCCGGCAATGCAGAAGCTGGGGACCGTCTACATTTCCCAGGCGATCAAACAGATGCGTGTAACAAAAATGCCGAATATCCGGCTGGGAATATCTCTGTCAGCCGGACTTCTGAATCTGGATATAGATGTGGAAGGCATGGATCAGGCACAGCTTTTTGACATTCTTTCCAGATATGACCGCAGGAAAAAATATTTCCGCCTGAAGGACGGAAGTTTTCTGAATATTTCCGATGGACAGCTGCGGGAACTTTCTGAGCTGAAGGACGATCTTCAGATCAACGGTAAAGAGCTGAAAAAGGGAAGAACACAGGTACCGGCCTATCGAGCCATGTATCTGAACAGTCAGCTGAAGGGCAGCGATCTGATAAAGGTGGAAAAGGACAATGCCTTTCAGGCGCTGATCCGAAATATGCAGACAATGGAAGAACATAAATTTCAGATTCCCAAGGAGCAGGAAAAGATTCTCCGCGGCTACCAGAAAGAAGGCTTTTGCTGGAGCAAGACTTTGAAGCATAATCGATTCTGCGGTATTCTGGCAGATGATATGGGACTTGGAAAAACCCTCCAGGTGATCACATTTCTCTGGTCAGAATTTCAGGAATCTGCGCCAGGAGAAAACAGGCGTGCTCTTGTGGTAACGCCAGCATCGCTGGTATTTAACTGGATGAACGAGATCGAACATTTTGCACCGGGACTTCCGGCTACCGTTGTGACTGGTGATGTGAAGGAGAGGAAAGCACTGATCAAAAATGCGGGAGAACGGGAGGTTCTGATCACCTCCTATGACCTTCTGAAACGGGATCTGAAGGCTTATCAGAACCTGGATTTTGCTGTGCAGATCATTGATGAGGCGCAGTATATCAAGAATCACGGGACACAGGCCGCGAAAGCTGTGAAGGAGGTACGGTCGGAATTTCGTCTGGCGCTGACTGGAACACCGGTGGAGAACAGGCTGAGTGAGCTGTGGAGTATTTTTGATTTTCTGATGCCGGGTTTCCTTTATTCTTACGAAAAATTTCGTAAGGAAATCGAGCTTCCGGCTGTGCAGTACAGCAATTCGGATGCAATGCAACGCCTGCAGAAAATGATTCGTCCTTTTGTGCTGCGGAGATTGAAGAGGGATGTGCTGAAGGATCTTCCGGATAAGCTTGAAAAAGATATGTTTTCTCCGCTGGAAAGCGAGCAGAAGGAGCTGTATGAGGCTCATACGGAAGGGCTCCGGCTAATGCTGGGAATGCAGTCTGATGCGGAATTCCGTACCTCCAAGCTGCAGATCCTTGCGGAGATCACAAGACTGCGGCAGATCTGCTGTTATCCGGGACTGGTATATGAAGGATACAAAGGGAATTCTTCCAAGCTGGAGATGTGCATGGAGCTGGTTCAGAATGCGGTGAACGGTGGACATAAGATCCTGCTTTTTTCCCAGTTTACCACCATGCTGGATGTGCTGGCTGTACGTCTGAAAAAAGCAAAGGTTTCTTTTTATATGCTGACGGGGGCTACTTCCAAGGAAAAACGTGCGCAGATGGTACAGGCATTTAATGAGGACGATACTTCTGTTTTCTGCATTTCATTGAAAGCAGGAGGAACAGGCTTAAATCTTACTGCGGCAGATATCGTGATCCATTATGATCCCTGGTGGAATCTTGCCGTGCAGAACCAGGCCACAGACCGCGCCCATCGCATTGGCCAGAAGAACATTGTCAGTGTTTACCGGCTTTTTATGAAAGACACCATAGAAGAACGCATCCGCGCTCTACAGGAAATGAAACGGGAACTGGCTGACGAGATCTTAAGCGGAGAGGGAATCGGCCAGGCTTTGATCAGCAGAGAGGAAGTACTGGAGCTGCTTGGAAAGCGAGAATAGTAATGGAAGGAGAACAGATGACAAACTGGAAAGAAAAGGCAAAAGAATGGAATGAAAAATATGATGATATGTTTGATGAATTTCCGGCCACAGAAAGTGAAGTAGATAGAAAAGAATGAGATAGGAAGCTATCTGGAAGAAGCGGAAGCATTTTATAAAAGAGTAGAAAAGCGCAGGAAGAAATCTCATGATAAAAAGAATTAGTATTTTAATTTTATGCTGTATAACATTTATCAGCGGATGTAATATGACAGGTGGGGACGATCAGAAGATCAAAAAACTGGATCCTGAAAAATTAAATTCGGAAACAACAGATATTAATGACCGTGCAGATTATTATGAGAAATATGTCACGGAGCCTGGTGACCATATGGATGAAGAAGAGCGTTCCAAATACCGTGTAACTCTTCATATGGTTTATAAAAATGCGGAACAGTACCAGCAGGATATGATCATATTTCTGCGTAATGATAATGTGGTTCAAGGTTCAATGGATGTGGGTGAGCCGGATATTGGGTTGCTTCCGGGAGTTTTTCGGGTGATTTCCATGATGATAGAGGGACATGACGCAAACCTGGGAGAAATCGAGATCCTGGAACCTGGAATGGAGTATACGCTCACTATTGATTATGATCAGAAAAAAGCGATACTGTCGGATTATAAAAAAAGCAAATAAGTATCGTCTGATTTATAAAAAATCCCCTGTGTGAATGCAGAACATGAAATATCTGCTATTCGCACAGGGGAATCTTTTATGCAAAAAACTTATCGTACAGACCAAAGAAGAAGATAAACAGAATGATCAGCGGCAGGATATAAGTGATGTATCCGCGCATCCATTTCCGGATCTTCATGCCTTTTCCGGTGTTGGCTTCTTTTGTGAAGTTTTCCCAGCCCCAGCCCCGTTTGGAAACACAGAAAAGCAGGTATACAAGAGAACCAAGCGGGAGCAGAATGTTGCTTACCAGAAAATCTTCAAGGTCGAGAATTGCGCCGCCGAATACCTTGAGCCAGTCCCAGGACCATACATTGTATCCAAGTACGCATGGCAGAGACAGAAGGATGATGGCGATGGCATTTACAAGACTGGATTTTTTTCGGCTCCAGCCGGTAAGCTCCATACCGCAGGAAATAATATTTTCAAATACAGCCAGGATGGTAGAGAAAGCTGCAAATGACATAAAGATGAAGAACAGGCTTCCCCACAGTCTTCCAAGCGGAATGTGGTTGAAAATATTCGGCAGTGTGATGAAGATCAGGCTCGGTCCGGAAGTCTGGTCAACATTGAATGTGAAACATGCCGGGAAAATAATAAGTCCGGAGGTGATCGCAACAAAAGTATCCAGAAGCGCAATATTCATGGATTCACCAAGCAGTGCATGATCTTTTCCGATGTAGCTTCCGAAGATAGCCATAGCACCGATACCAAGGCTGAGAGTAAAGAATGCCTGGTTCATAGCACCGGTAATGGTAGAAATAATACCGATCTCTTTCATGCGCGCGAAATCCGGGATCAGGTAGAATTTCAGTCCCTCTTTGGCACCATCCATGGTAAAACTGTTGATGGCAAGAACAACCATGATCACCAGAAGAGAGATCATCATAACCTTGGTAACTTTTTCAAGGCCGTTCTGAAGACCGCGGGAGCAGACAAAAACACCTGCAATAACAACAACGATCATCCAGAATCCCATAGTAACGGGCTGGCCAAGCATGTTGGTAAACTGTCCTGCAACACCGTCGGAATCAAGTCCCTGGAATTTACCGGTGGCTGTCATATAGAAGTAATTCAGCATCCAGCCTGTAACAGTGGTGTAAAACATCATCAGGAGATAACATCCGATCAGAGTGATATATCCATGGATGTGCCATTTCTGTCCTGGTTTTTCCAGTGCGTAATATGCTTTGACAGGACTCTTCTGGCTGGCACGTCCAACAGAAAACTCCATAGTCATAACAGGAAGTCCAAGAAGGGCCAGGAAGATCAGGTAAAACAGTACGAATGTGCCGCCACCGCCCTGTCCGGCCATGTAAGGGAATTTCCAGACGTTTCCGATTCCGATGGCACAGCCAGCAGAAATCAGAATGAATCCCAGACGGGATCCAAGTTTTTCTCTTTCTTTCATAACTCACCTCATTATTGCAGTATGGTAAACTGCTATTTGTATAAAGTCGCAGGTTTTATCTTAACACATTCCGGGATATTGCACAATAAAAAGAACTTGCATTTTACATAAAACATATGTTAGAGTAAAATGTAATTTTAATGAGATGAAGCGGTGAAACGTTACGCTTTAATTAAATGAAGATCATATGCCGATAGAACCTGGATAACTGTTCTTTTCAGTCAGGGATACAAAGTTTTTTGGAGAGATTCCGTAATATTTCCGGAAACATTTGCTGAAATATCCGGAATCAGAAAATCCGCATAAAGAAGCTACATTTTGAATGGAAGGGCTGTCTTCCAGAAGAAACTGTCTGGCTTTTTTCATGCGGCAGACATTGATATATGAGGTAAGTGTAACTCCGGATTCCTGACTGAATACAGCAGAGAGATGCTGGGGATTGACAAAAAAATGGGAAGCAATGGTTTCAAGACGAAGATCCGGCTGATTAAAATTCAGACAGATATATTCCTGAACCTGGGATACAAGAGCTGACTTCCGCGGATTTTTTTCATCAGCAAGAGAATCCAGAACTGCCTTGCAGGTAGACTGGAGCAGTTGTTTTAACTGCAGGGCACTCTGGCAGTTCTGGTAAGTATTCAGGGCGTTTTCCAGAAGAGGAAAAAGCGTTTCACGCTGACTGCACTCCGTGATAAAACCGTCAAGTACAGTAAGAAAAGCAGCAGCTACACTCCAGGTCTGCCGGATATGGATTTTTTTGGTGATGATATCGTTGAAATATTCATCAATATATTTACAGAGAGCCGGTGAATTTTGCTGGCGCAGAAAGATCAGGATATCATTATAAACCAGAGGCTTTAATGTAAAATCACCGGAATGGGACTGGGGCGTGAAATAAAGAAATCCGGAAGAAGACGCAGTTCTGTTATGAAAAACAGAAAGAGCCTCTTCATAGGAATAGCGGATTCCTTCCACGCCTTCATGAGGTGTTCCACAGCAGAAAAAAGTGGAAATCTGTGCGATATTATCATATATCCCGGCAAGTCTGAGACAGGATTGTTCCAGATCGGTAAAAGAAAAATCAGAGCTTTTTTCCATGATGATATACTGTCTCATCTGAGAATAGTCAATGTAAATAAGCTCTTTGCACACAGGCTGTAAGATTTCCCTGCATATATTTTCCAGGATGGTGTGGAGCAGAGAAAAATCACCTTTTTCATCCCATATTTCCGGATTGGCATTGTGGATCTCCATAAGAATGGTAAGATAATCGGAAGTTTTATGAATCGGAATTTTTTCCAGATCATCCGGGGAAATGGTTGTTCCGCTGATCACCTTCTGGAAGAAATTAAGCTGCATTTGCCGTGTATACAGATCGCGGAACTGAAAATAATTATTCACATAACTGTTTCTGGAATTTTCCTGATCGATCTCGTCACTTACTTTCTGGAGTGTCTCCATAAGCTCCCGGTGATCCAATGGCTTCAGGAGGTATCCGCGGACCTGAAGAGAGATGGCTTTTTTGGCATAGTCAAAATCTTCGTATCCTGTGGAAAGGATGAACCTGGTATGACAGTCTGTTCCAAGAGCTGCGATCATATCCAGACCGCTCATAACCGGCATGGATATATCCACAAGGGCAATATCGGGTTTAACATTTTCAATAAGCCGGATTCCGGCCTGTCCGTTATTAGCTTCCCCTGCAATGTTATAAAGGTTTTGTTTTTCAAGAAAATTGATCAGAGATTTTCTGAAAAAAACTTCGTCGTCAATAATTACAAGTGTTTTCACTTTATATTTCCCCCTCGATCAGATTTTTGTCAGGTATTACTATGGTTACAGTGGTTCCCTTTTCAGGTGAACTTTCGATGGTAAGTCCGTAATTCTCACCGTAGAGAAGAGCAATCCTGTGGTTGATACTTGGAAGCCCGAAAGAATGTCGGGCAGTTTTGAAGTCTCTGATAGAACGGTTAAGCTCGGCAAGTTTTTTCGGCGGGATACCGGAACCGTTATCAGAAACAGAAATACAGATGGTGCCATTTCTGATAGAAACGTTTAAGTGAATATGGCACATCTGGCTGGTAAGTCCGTGGACAAAAATATTTTCCACAACAGGCTGTATGGTCAGCTTGGGTATCTCTGCCCCATGATCCTCCCAGGATGGCTCATAGGTGATCTCGTAATCAACAAAATCCATATACCGCAGATTCTGGATATAAAGATACTGTTCTGTAAGAAGCAGCTCCTGGCGCAGAGGAATGATAAACTGTCCCTTTGAAAGAGAGTTTCTGTAGAAAGATGACATGGCAGACACTGCTTTTACTGCGGTATCATTCATATCAATTTCTATGAGAGACTTGATGGTGTTTAAAGTATTATAAAGAAAATGGGGATTGATCTGGGACTGTAAAAGACGTATTTCCATTTTCTGTTTGGCATTTTGTTCCTCATAGATATCGTTAAGTAATGTCTGGATCTTCTGCATCATAAGGTTAAACTGGTTATAGAGAACTGCAAGTTCATCATTTGAAGAGTAACTGGCAGAAATATTCAGCTTTCCGGCAGATGCAGATTTCATTTTTTCTACAAGTCTCTGTATAGGTGCGGTGACAGTACCTGTACATAATATGGAAAAGAATACAGATAAAATGAACACCACAATGCTGATCAGAAGAATGTTGTGCAGGATCACCATATGATCCAGAGGCAGGCTTTTCAGAGGGATCAGGTTGATCACATTCCAGTTCAGGTCAGGATAGGATTTGCAGATAAAAAGAGTGTCAGTGCCGTCTACGGAAAAAAACTGCCTGTCGGTTTCTGTCAGGGTTTTATAATTCTCTGAACTGATTTTTGTATAGGATGAGAAGTCTTTATAAATACCTCCGGATGAAGAAGAGGAAAGTATCTGTCCATTTTCATCAGTAATATAGAAATCCCTGGAAGAGCTGTCCGGAAGGTCGCGGAATGCAGAGGAAATATTTGTTTCTCTGATCAGAAGGACCAGGGCGCCCAGATATTTGGTGTTATCAATGTTTGTAATACTTTTTAAGGCTACAAAGGTTGGCTCCCCACTTATCTGGAAGGGTCCGAGAAACTGAAAGGCCAGATTAGTCTGAAGGCTGTCAAGGACTTCGGGACCTAAAATGGAATCAAGCTGATCTGTTTCTGTGGTACTGCTGTGAAACCAGTGGTTTTCTGTATCCAGGATATCCCAGGCATAGATGTTTTTGTGAAGTCCGATGATACGCTGGGCCTGGTCTGTAAGCTCGGAATTTACCAGAAAATGTTCCAGTGTGTTTTCGGGAACTGTGGGATTTTCTTTTAAAACATCGGCGATATTGCTGTTGATGGAAAGGGTGATGGCATAGTTTGATATATTATCGATCTTTTCTCCAAGGTTGCTGGTGATCAGGGATAGCTGCTGCTGACTGGAAAGTGCGGCACGCTTGATCAGTACTTTTTTGGATGCAGTATAAAAAAACACGGAAGTAAGCATGAGTATCAGAGAACTGAGCAGCAGATATGTAATAAAAAGCCTGCGTTTCAGACTGATTCCTAAAAATAAGTGAAACACCTTTTTTTTCAGATTTTCTATCATGGAATCCCCCCTCTGGTTTTATTGGCTACATTATATAATAAGGGAAAAATTCTCACAAGTGTGGGGGAAAGATTGGAGAAAATATTCCAGGTACAGCGAAGATTTTCCATGTATTTTTCCGGACGGATTTAATATAATGGTCTCATCGATAAGGAAAGCGGAACAAAATATTCAATCCGGATGAATAGAAATGTACCAAAAGGAGGACGAAAATGAAATTAAAAAAAGTGATGGCTGCTACACTTGCCACAATGATGTGTCTCTCTTCATTCAGCATGATGAATGTGTGGGCAGATAAAAAAGAGGATTCCGAACCACTTGTGATCAATTATATCAGTGCCAGGGGCGAAACAGATGCGGCACTGAAAACATTGAAGAAGCTTGCAGAAGATTATAAAAAAGATCACCCGGATTTTGAATTCAATGTAGAGTCTATTGCAGACAGAGAAACATATCTTCAGAAGATCAAGATCCTTGCATCCAGCAATGAACTGCCGGACTGGTTTGACGCAGATCCGGAGGCATTTTTTGAAGGACTTTGCAAAAAGGATCTGATCTACAGTGTGGATGACCTTTATGATGAACTGGGTATCAAAGACAAGTTCTTTGATATTGCACTGAATTATCCGAAACTCAGTGACGGAAGCAATTACCTTATGACCTGGCAGGGAAATGTAGAGTATTTCTGGTATCACAAAGACATGTTTGAAAAAGCCGGAATTACTGAAACACCTCAGACACTGGAAGACCTCCTGGATGTGTGCAAGAAGCTGAAAGATGCGGGAATGACCCCGATATCCGCAGGAAATTACGACATGATCATGCGTTATCCTGCATTTAAGGCTTTCAGACTGGAAGGAAATGACTTCATTGACAATGCAAGAATGGGAAAAGAAAAATTTAATTCTGAGACAGGTATCGCAACAGCCCAGTATACACAGGATATAGCCCAGTATTTCAGTGAAGGATGGACAAGTTCAGATACTACCGCACAGATGGATCTGTTTCTGAACAGTGGTGCGGCAATGTTATACACCGGAACATGGGATACACCGGATCTTACAGATGATGAGGGAAATCTTAAAGATGACATTTCCATGTTCAAACTTCCTGTAGACAGCGAAGGAACCGCTACAGGAGAAAATGATTACTATGCGAATTGTGGAATCGGAACTGCCATTCTCAAGGATTCCATGAGTGATGAGATGAAAGATTTCATCAGTTATGTATGGGATAATTTTGCTGATACGGCAATGTATGAGTTCAATATGCTTCCATCCATGATGCCAAGTGATTCGGAGAAGCTTCCGGAGCTTACACAGCAGATTTTAAGTGATCTTGAGAACTGCGGCACTTTTGCCCAGTGCTGGGATGTTCGTCTGGATCCTTCTACAAACGAGGTTTACAGAAAAGAGTTGGCAAGCCTTGGAATGGGAGAATCAACTCCTGAAGAGTTCTGCGAAAACATGGACAAAGCTGTAGAACAGTATGCATCTGATTATTTTGACACTGAAGAATAACTGAGAGAATACGCAGATGCGGAATTTTATCTGCATCTGCGTATGAAAGGGGAGAGGATATGAAGCCCAGAAATAAAATCCAGCCTTTACCATTTGTTCTTCCTGCACTGTTCGTATATATTCTTACTGTTATCATCCCAATTCTGTGGTCAATGGGTTACAGCCTTTTTTCCTGGAATGGAATCGGTGATATGAAGTTTATCGGACTGGAAAATTATGTGAGGATGTTTCAGGATGAGACATTTCGTGAGGCTGTTGTAAATAATCTTAAATTTGTTGTATTGGGAAGTTTGTTCCAGTTATGTGCAGGACTGATCCTGGCAATTTTGCTTACACATATTTCCAAAGGTGGAAATATTCTGCGGGTTATTTATTTTATTCCATGTATCATTTCATCTATGGCGATCTGCCAGATTTTTTCCAAAATGCTTTCTGTCCAGCCCCAGGGCCTGGTTTGCTATGTGATGGAAAAACTGGGAATGGAACCTATCGCTTTGCTGGCAAATTCCCATACAGCGCTGATTACCATAACCCTGATCGATGGATATAAATACTGTGGTCTGTACATGATCATTTTTTATTCCGCATTTGTATCCATATCAAAGGATGTGATCGAGGCATCTACAATGGATGGCTGCAATGTTTTTCAACAGTATCGTTACATAAAGCTTCCACTGGTGAAAAATATATTCAGCATTGTCATTGTAATGCTTGTAAATGGTTGTCTGAAAACCTTTGATGTATTCTATATTCTTGACAATAAATCCAGATCAACAGAGATGGTGGCAACTTATATGTATAAAACCGCTTTTAATTCGGCTGACTTTGGCTATGGAAGTACATTGTCCGTTTTTCTGGTCATTGAATGTCTGGTAGCAGTAGGGATTATACAGAAATGCCTGGGATCGGCGAAAGGAGATGGGTCAGAATGATAAAATCAAGAAAAAATATACCTATTCGTGCTGTGTTCTATGTAGTGATCCTTATTTTTGTCATGATACAGGTCTACCCTATTTTCTGGGTTATCTGCTCCAGTCTGAAAACACCGGATGAAATGACATATACTGCACAGTATGCCCTGCCATCAGGATTTTATCTTGGAAACTATATCAGCGCACTGACGATCTCATCCATTCCAAGATATTTTCTTAACAGTACGGTTGTGGCAGTTCTCACACTTCTTGGCATCGTAGTCCTGGGATGCCCGGTTGCATTTGTGATCAGTAAGGTAAAGGTAAAATATGCCAATGCACTGATGGCATTTTTCCTGTTTGGAATGATGGTGCCTATTTTTTCCTGCCTTATACCCATGTTCCAGATTTATAACAGGATCGGACTGAGAAATACATACTGGGCACTGGTGCTTCCGCAGATCGGGTTCGGACTTCCAATGTGTATCTATCTTTACACCGGATTTTTTAAATTTATGCCGGATTCTCTTCTGGAAGCGGCAGTTATTGACGGTGCCACAATGGGAACCACATTCCGCAAGATCGTGGTACCTATGGCTAAAAATACTACAATGACAGTTCTTACATACAATTTTGTTTTTGTATGGAATGAATTTACCTATGCCAATACGTTTATCTCATCTTCTGATATGAAAACTCTGCCAATTGGCCTGAATGACTTTGTGGGGCAGTTCGGAAGAGTGGACTGGGGAAGTACATTTGCGGCGATCGTAATATCGATCCTGCCTACACTGATCGTGTATTTTATTCTTAACAGGAACATAATCGAAGGTATGGCTGCAGGTGCGGTCAAGAGTTAGGAGGCTGAAATGGAAACAAGGATTGAATTGAAACAAGGATGGAAAATTTTGCAGGATGTTCATGATACAGGGGAAAAGATCGGGCTTTATGCTGCCAGGGAAGCAGATACTTCCGTAGGTTCCCAGGTGTCTGAATGGGAGGAACTGGAGGAACTGAAACATCTGCAGCTTATCTATGCCAGACAGCCATATTTCGGGCGTGAACTGAGATATTTCAATCAGGCACCCTGGTGGTACAAAACAGAGTTTGAAGTTCCGGATCAGAAAGTTACGGATGCTGTCCTTAAATTTACCAATGTGGATTATTATGGAAAAGTATGGCTTAACGGAGAATTTCTTGGAGAGCATGAAGGATATTCCGCTCCATTTTCCTTTAATGTAAAAGATAAGCTTGTTTTTGGAAAGAAAAATTATCTCATTGTAAAGGTAAGTTCTCCATGGGATGATGAGGTGGAGCTGGATGCACAGGATTCCAGAACCACCCTGGTAAAAAGAAATATGGTAAAAGGTACCTACGAACATTCTGATACATTTATCCAGAGAGATGTAAATCCTGTAGGAATCTACGGAAAAGTGGAGCTGATCCTGACAGAAGAAGGTGTTCTGGAAGATCAGACAGATCTGAAGTATGAACTGGATCCAGATGGAAAGAAAGCAGACGTATATGTGGAAACTGAAGCGCGAGGTCTGAAATCCGGGGAGACATATGATTTTAATGTAAAGATCCGGGAAAAAGAGTCCGGTCTTATAAAGGCAGAAAAAACTGTTCAGATAATGGCAGAGAAAGCAGAGACAGGTTTTAAATGTGAGCTTAAAGTGGAAGATGTCAGACTGTGGTCCACATGGGATCATGGTTATCCCTGGATGTATCAGGCAGAACTTACGTTAAGCAGGGGAAAAGACATACTGAGCAGCAGAACAACGAATTTTGCTTTCCGGGACATTCAGATTGAGCGTAATGAAAAAATAACAAGATTCTGGCTTAATAACAGGAAGCTGTATATAAGAGGAACCTCTTATTTTCCGGATTGTTATATTTCCGCAATGACAAGGGAACGGTACCTGAGAGATCTTCTTAATGTAAAGGCGGCAGGTTTTAACCTGGTACGAGTACATGTCCACACAGAGCAGGAAGTTTTTTATGATCTGTGTGACGAGCTGGGAATTGCAGTTCTTCAGGATTCGGAGTACAACTGGACGCATCCTTCAACAGATGAATGGGCGCAGAGATTTGCAGATGTTTACAGAGAAAATGTGAAACTTCTGAAGCATCATCCGTCTCTGATCTGCTGGATCATTATGAATGAACCGGGATGTGTTGATCCGGATGGAAATGTGAGAAGGAGATTTATGGAGGAAAATCCGGGACCTGCTCTGTATAGGGAGGTACAGAAGATGGATCCGGGCAGACCGATCATCAAGGGTTCTTTCTGCGAAGATGATCCGCTTAGCGGGGACAGCCACAATTATCTGGGTTCTTTAAGCGGTGGAGAATATGCAGATATTTATGAGCAGACAGAAAAGCTGAATACAGAGTACGGATTTGATGCACCGGGCAGCAGTGAAAATCTGAAAACTGTTCCGGCGGTATATCATCGTCTGGAAAAACTGGTGGATGATATCCCGAAGATCCAGGAATATCAGTATAAGCTTCTGAAATATTATACAGAGCATTACAGGATCCAGAAATATGAACCTTGCTCAGGATATGTACAGTTTATGTTTATCGACCTGTGTCCTCAGAGCTTCTACGGTTTATATGACTGGTGGGGAATTCCCAAAAAGGGTCTTCAGGCTATACTGGAAAGCAACGCACCAGTGGGTGTTTTTGCAAAGCACAAAGATCATCTGGACAGCCTGTATATTGTAAATGATACAGATGGAGCTCTGGGAGAGTGTGAACTTACATGGATCATTACAGAAACATTGAACGGAGAACTGGTGGAAAAGGGAAGTGTTAAAGCAGAAGTTCCGGCAGACAGCCGTGTCATGGTAAAAACCTTTGAGAAAGAATACGGAAAAGGCAAGAAGTGGAACCTTACACTAATTCTTTCTGATAATAGCGGTAAATGTATGGCAAAGAATACCTATCAGGATATCTGTACTTTGCTTTCAAGAGTTGATGGGCATCCGGACCGTATGAGCCATGAGTTTGGAATGAGACTCTACTGGGCCTGAGCTATCTGCAGCTCACAGGCACTTTCATCCTTGACTTGTGTCAAAAATCACAACATGTTATACTTTGTGTATAAAGGAAGATTTTAGGCGTGGAAGGAGCGATATTATATGCGTTTACAGAAAGTACAGGATGCTCTGAACAAAAAAAATATCAAATTCGAATACACAGAGGAAGATGGTTGCGGAAGTCTGGATTTCATGTTCCGTGGACTGAAATTCCATGTATGGGAATACGAGGACAACGGTTGGGGTGCCGAGACCAATATTTATGCGGCTGGAAGAAGTGAGGACATTGACGGAGATTATGAAGAGAAGATTTCTGCAGAGATTCTTTCCTGGCCGGATATGATCAATAACTGAATATAATAATATTGAATAAAGTGGCTGTAACTGAACGGATACGCTCAGTTACAGCTACTTTTTATCGGAGAAAAGTTTTCTGAAGAACTATAGCTGTACGTTCAGGTATTCACTGGGAGACATCTGACAGTTCTTTTTAAAAACCTTGCTGAAGTAATTTCCATTGCTGAAACCAAGATGCCAGGCAATGTCGTCGAGAGTTATATCCGTAGACTGCAGAAGCCGTTTCACCTCGGTGAGCTTTAACTGCATAGTATAGGAAAAAAGATTCTGACGTTTTTTTAAAACAATCTGGACAGATGCTCCTTACTTAGAAAAAAGATTCTGCAATATCGGCCAGGGAGATATTTTCCAGATAATGTGCATTGATATAATCAAAAACATCACTGATTACCCTACTGGTGAACGCAGAGCAGGGTTCGGGTGATGAAGCAGAATCGGAAGTCCCAGTTTTGCCTGCTTCACTTTCCAACTGAGAAATTGTGGCTGAAAGCGCATTGTTCAAATTCTGGGGATCAACAGGCTTCAGTATGTAATCAATAACACCGGCCTGGATCGCAAGTCTTGTATATTTGAAATCGCTGAATCCGCTGATCACACTGATTTTGCTGTCGATGTGAAGTTCTTCCGGCTTTTTTTAGAGCTGTATTCCGTCCATGACGGGCATTTTCATATCTGTGATAATAATGTCAGGATGCTCTTTGAGAATGATCTTCAGGCCATCTTCGGCATTATCTGCTTCCAGAAGATCACTGTTTGCTCGGATTTATCCCATGGTGTTTTGAACTTCCGGATAAGGGATATGAAGAAGCTTGGGAGCAGATTGTGAATCCGGAAGGTTTTGCCTCCCCCCCCCCTGTGGCCCTACAACTGCGGAACAGAGACATCCACGGTACGGAGGCAGATTATGAATGTCTGTGGAACGGCCCATCCTAGCCATTTTCAACGACACAGACACAGACAGCAATGGCAAATCTTCTGAAAGATTATCCGCAGACTTATGTGACAAATATGGTCTATCCGTAAGGTTTTTGGTTGTTACTGAAAAAGATTTCATGGTTCAGGATTCCACATCAGTGACATTGATCTCATCCTGGAATCCGTCCGTATAATGCAGTTCATAATCTTCTGTGATAAAAACGGCCTGCACTCCTTTTTTCTCCGCAAATTTCAGTCCGTCCTCCAGACCAAGGGCGAAACAGGTGGTGCTTAAGGCATCGCCGTCTACAGACTGGTCGGAGATGATCGTCACAGAGATCAGGCCGTTATCATAAGGATAGCCGGTTTGGGGATTCAGGATATGATGATATAATTTTCCATTCTGCTTAAAGCACCTCTCATAAATTCCGGAGGACACAACAGATTTTCCGGTGATATCCATAACGGCTTCGGTTTCGTTGCGATCTGCAAAGGGCTTCTGGATGCCTACTTTGAAGGGAGTGCCGTCAGGCTTCGAGCCGATGCAGAGGACATTGCCGCCAAGGTTGATGATAGCACTGTTTACGCCTTTTTTTATCAGAAAATCTTTCAGGCGGTCTGCAATATAGCCTTTGGCAATGGCGCCTACATCGAACTGGATGTCATCAGAGGGAAGTGTGATATCCTGCCCGTCAATGGTGACGCCGTCGGAGCTGCACAGGGGGAGAACTTTCTGAATATCTGCATCATCCGGAGCCTTCGGGTCTTCTGCTGTGAAATCCCAGAGAGAGGTCAAAGGCGCAATGGCGATGTCAAAGGCACCATCGGATTCCCTGGTGATAGAAAGTCCTTGGGAAAGCAGAGCAGCAAGGTATTCGGATATATGCCAGGTGTTTGTGGTGCCATTGACCTGGTAGGGAGTGGTCTGAGTTTCAATGGTTTGATTTGATACAGCGGAATCTGATATCCGGTGATTTAATTTATAAAGCTCGCTGTTCTCATTTGTCCGGCTGAAGATCAGCTCATACCTATCGCACAGTGCCAGACAGTCATCCAGGAGGGATTTATCCTGGGAATCGTAAATGGTGATCTGTATGGCTGTGTTCAATTTGATGCTGCTGATACTGATAGGCTCCTTCTCGGTGGCAGTGCTGGTGCCAGTGGTATTCTGGCAGCCTGTGAAAAGGAGCATTGGACAGACAAGAACTGTGCATAGTATTAAATAGAAGAAACACCGTTGAAAGCGATGTTTTTTTAAATAAAGATATAAAGTTGACATAATCTCTCTCCTGAGTTGATGATCGTATGACCGGATGCAGCTCAAAGCTATCTGCCGGATTGTTTATAAAGATAATTTATTATACCACGCATTCTCAAAACCAGAAAGGCTTATGCCTGCCGCAAAAATCATTGTATTTTGCAATAATATAAGATATAATTTCTCCGAAAAAAGAACATATTTGCTATGGATGATATGGATCAGAATGATTGAGTGGATTTTTACAGATAAAAGGAGAAATTTTTTATGATAAAAGTAATTGCAAGTGATATGGATGGCACACTTCTTGGTGATGACCATAGGATCGCACCGGAAACCCTTGCGGCGATCAGGCGTGCCTGCGATGCGGGAATCCGCTTTATGGTTGCCACCGGCCGGAATTTCCCCGGTGCCATGGAGGAACTGAAGGGAACAGAGCTGACCTGTGATTATGTGGTGAGCAGCGGTGCTGAAGTACGGAATCCGCAGCAGGAGGTTGTAAAGAGTACACCGATCTCTATTGAGCTGTGTGAGGAGGTCTACAATACGGCAAAAAAATACCCGGTATCTGTAGCATTTTTTACGGATCGCTATGATTACCGTATTGGAACAAAGAAAGAAATTGAAGACGGGATCATTCAGCAGATCCGTCTTTTTAATATGGACATAGATACCAGCGAGGAGATTGTACGGAAATCCTCGCAGTACTGCAGGATCGCCGGAAACACGAAAGGGATTTCTGATATCCGTTCCCTGGAGAGCAGCGGTGCGCCGGTATATAAGATCTTCATTTTTGCGGCAGATGTGGAGCAGCTGGAGAAACTCAGCGATGAGCTGAAAGAAAATCCAGCCGTTGCAGTGGCTTCTTCCTTTATATATAATCAGGAGATTACAGCAGTAGAGGCGCAGAAAGGCCCGGTGCTGAAAGAATATATTGAGTCTCTGGGTTATACCATGGATGAGGTGATGGTCCTTGGTGACAGTCTTAATGATTATTCCATGATTTCCATGGATTTCGGCGCAACTGTTGCAATGGAAAACGCAGTTCCGGAAATTAAAAGAGCAGCAAAATACATCACAAAGAACAACAATGAATTTGGTGTGGCCTATGCTATTGATCAGGTTCTGGAACGCCAGGGAAAATAGTTTTTCCCCCTTTTGAAAAAGTGTCATATATATTATAATGTAGAAAGATGAATACAGAAAAGCGAAAGGCTTGCGTTCCTGTGTATGAAGCAGAGTGGAATGAGAAGTTTCGCTTTACAAAAAACACAGACAAAGAGAGGAAATCACGATGGAAAAAATGGAAAATGTTTATATTATGGATCACCCGCTGATCAAACACAAAATTTCAATGCTCCGTGATAAAAATACAGGAACAAACGAGTTCCGTAAACTGGTAGAGGAGATCGGTATCCTGATGGGATATGAGGCACTTCGAGATCTTCCTACAGAAGAAGTAAAGGTTGAGACACCAATCGAGACATGTATGACGCCAATGATCTCCGGAAAGAAGCTGGCCATTATCCCTGTTCTCCGTGCAGGCCTTGGAATGGTAAACAGCATCCTGACACTGGTTCCGTCAGCAAAAGTCGGCCATGTAGGACTTTACCGAGATCCTGTAACTCATGAGCCGCATGAGTACTACTGCAAACTTCCGGAATCCATTGATGAGCGTATTGCAGTAATCGTTGACCCGATGCTTGCAACAGGCGGTTCCGGCGAGGCTGCTATTGATTTTGTTAAGAAACAGGGAGGCAGGAATATTAAGTTCATGTGCATCATTGCAGCACCGGAAGGACTGAAACGACTTCACGAGGCACATCCGGATGTACAGATCTACTGTGGTTCCCTTGACAGAGAACTCAATGAGAACGCTTACATCTGCCCGGGACTTGGAGATGCCGGAGACCGTATTTTTGGTACTAAATAATTTTGAAAAAATCTTAAAAAATACTTGACACACCCGGCACTGTTATGGTATTGTACCTAAGAACGCTGCCGAAGACAGTAGGTGCCGTAAGGCATAAGGATCAAAACGCCTACCGAGGTCCAAGTATTCTGAGTTAAGATTACACAAGGCCTTATTGCGAAGCAGTAAGGTCTTTTTTTTAAACAGATTGACTTATTGCGACGGCGGTATACAAAATCTATAAGGAGGTGTACCATTTCATGGCAAAAGTAGAACTGAAACAACCAATCGTAGAAGAGATCTCTAACAGCATTAAAGACGCACAGTCTGTTGTACTTGTAAACTACAGCGGTCTTACAGTTGAGCAGGATACAATTCTTCGTAAAGAGTTAAGAGAAGCTGGTGTTCAGTACAAGGTATACAAAAATACCATGATGCGTCGTGCATTCGAGGGTACAGCATTTGAGAGCCTCAGTGATCATTTACATGGCACAAATGCGATCGCTATCTCCGAGACAGACGCAACTGCTCCGGCAAGAATCCTTGCTAAATATGCAAAACAGTTCCCGGCACTGGAGCTGATCGCAGGTGTAGTTGAAGGTAACTACAATGATCAGGCCGGAATTCAGGCACTGTCCACAATTCCTTCAAGAGAGGAACTTCTTGGAAAACTGCTTGGAAGCATGCAGTCTCCGATCGCAAACTTCGCTCGTGTGCTTAATCAGATCGCAGAGCAGAACGGCGGAGCTGACGCAGCAGCTGCTGAGTAATCCCAGCAACGTGCAATTGGCGGCATAACGACCGCATGATTATTAATTAAAATTTATAAATGGAGGGAAATTAAAATGGCAAAATTAACAACAGAAGAATTTATTGCAGCAATC